>Ga0126373_10004940_pt1 | contig 10274 bp, 9 predicted proteins | sample PanSoiMetPlot_11_FD_92545 | JGI IMG/M metagenome (GOLD analysis project Ga0126373, IMG submission 92545) | Tropical forest soil microbial communities from Panama - MetaG Plot_11 | ecosystem: Environmental > Terrestrial > Soil > Tropical forest > Bulk soil | place: Panama | collected 2016-02-17 | reverse complement strand
GTCCGGCTGATCGATGAGCGACCCAGGCACGGCTCGATGGGAGCCTCGATCGCGTTCTTGCACCCGGCCGGCGTCGGCGGGGTGCTGACGGAGCTTGTGCAGTCCGCGGCCGACGCGCGGTAGCCTGGCAAAAGCACTCAAGAGCACCAAAGTAGTGCCAGCTAGGCGCCCCAAAGTCGCACAGTCTGGCCATCCATATCTATAAAAAACGCTATCTCTCGTACGAGGGGGCTCGAACGAGCCGCCAACACCGCATCAGGGGAGTACGCTGCCAGCACCGGACGAACGCACTCGCGTACCAGCCGGGCACACGCGGCAACTTCCAGCTGGTCGGCCCCCGGCAATCGGACCAGACTGGCGGTCGCCTCGGTGCGCGAACCTCCCGTCTACACAGGATTAGGCGACATGCAGCCCGACATTGATGCCCAGCTCAGCAACTTCTTTGTCGAGAACTCCGTGCCCGAGTTCTCGAGGGTCATGCGCGGATACGACCCGGCGCAGGTCCAGCAGCACCTCGAGCGACTTGACAGCGAGGTGCGCAAGCACCAGGAGAATGCCCAGGCCTTCCAGCGCGAGCTGACCGAGGCGCACCGGCAGCTTAAGGAGCAGGAACGGCCGACCTACTCCGGCCTCGGCTCCCGGATCGAGCAGCTGCTGCGGCTGGCTGAGGAGCAGGCGACCGAGATCGTCGGCGAGGCCAGAGGGGCTGCCAACGAGCTCAACGCGGCCGCCAAGGTCACGGCCGCCGAGACCCGGGCGTCGGCGGAGAACGAGGCAGCCGAGCTTCGCGCGGTCGCCAAGCGCGAGACCGACGACCAGCGGTCCTCGGCCGAGCGTGAGGCCGAGGCCATCAGGACGAAGGCAGCGCGGGAGTCGGACGAGCTCAAGGCCACGACCGACCGAGAGGTCGCCAAGCTGCGCGCGACGGCCGACCACGAGGTCGCCGAGAAGCGGGCCGGCAACGAGCGCGAGGTCGCCAAGATGCGCACGACCGCCGAGCGCGAGGTCGCGCAGATGCGGGCGTCGTCGAAGCGGGACCGGGATGAGATCCTGACCACGGCCAAGCGCCAGGCCGATGAGATGCGTAGCCAGGCGCAGCGTGCGTTCGAGGACAGCGAGGCGGCCCGCGCCCAGGCCGAGTCCGAGTTCGAGATGCACCTGGCCGCCCGCCGAGAGGAAGCCGAGCGGCAGGAGACCGAGCGGCTCGCCAAGGCGCAGGAAGCGACCCAGAAAATGGTGTCGGAGGCCGAGCAGCGCGCTGCCGTGGCCGAGGAGCGGGCCAGCAAGGCGAGCATCCAGGCCGAGCAGACCCGACGCGAAGCGGACCAGCACTCGGCGCAGCTGGTGGCCAACGCGAAGAAGAACGCCGACGCCATCGTCGGCCAGGCCAAGGGCCAGGCCGACCAGCATCTTGCCGACACCAAGGCCGAGGCGGAGCGGGTGCGGACCTCGGCCCAGCGCCAGGTCGACGACCTGAACAAGCAGAAGGACAGCGTCGCCGGGCACCTTGCGCAGATCAGCCAGCTCCTGGGCGGTTCGATGCCGGGCCTGGTCGACGCCCTGGCTGGTCCCGCTCAGGCGGCAGTCGCAGCAGCGCCGGCCGCCAAGGCCGTCGCGCCCCCGCCAGCGTCGCAGCAGGCAGTGCCCGCCTCGGCTCAGTCTGCTCGGCACTCGGGTGGTGCGCAGGCGGACAAGGCGGCTTCGAACGGCAAGCCGGGCGAGGGAGAAGACGAATGGTGGACCGAGTGAGCCGTTAGGCCCGGCCGCCTCGTGACAACTGCAGGCGCCGTACCGCCGGAGCGGTGCGGCGCCTGCAGCGTTCGCGCTAGCTGGTGACCGTCTGGCCGCCGTCGACGATCAGGGCCTGACCGGTCATGAATGACGATGCGTCGCTGGCCAGGAAGACCGCTGGCCCCGCCATCTCCTCCGCGCTTGCCCACCGCTTGAGCGCCGATCCCTCGACCGTGGCCGGCCCCACCAGCGGGTCCTCCCACAACGTCCGGTTCAGCTCGGTCGCCGTCCAGCCCGGGCACAGCGCGTTGACCCGGACCCCGGCGCCGCCCCACTCCACGGCCAGCGTCCGGGTCAGCGAGATCAGGCCCGCCTTGGACGCCCCGTAGGGACTCATCAATGGTGCGCCGGAGACCCCGGCCACCGAGGCCACATTGATCACCGAGCCGCGGCCGCGGTCTAGCAGATGCCCGGCGAACGCATGGCAGACATAGACCGCGGAGCTCAGGTTCAGCTGTAGCAGCTTGTCCCATCCCGTCAGCCGCAGGTCCCGGAACGGCACCATGAAGTTGGAACCGCCCGCGTTGTTCACGACGATGTCGACAGTCCTCAGCTGGTCGATCGCAGCCGCCGCCGCGTCGGCGACCGCGTCGTAGCTCGTCACGTCTGTGGGCAGCACTTGTGCCTTGCGTCCCACCGCCTCGACGGCCGACGCGGTTTCCGCCAGCCCGTCGGCGCTGCGCGCGACGAGCGCGACATCCGCACCGGCCTCGGCCAGCGCGATGGCGATCACGCGGCCGATGCCACGGGATGCGCCCGTGACGAAGGCATTCCGGCCAGTCAGGTCGAACACGCTCATGATCAGTCCTCCCAGTCGGTGGGCAGCGGCCACGCCGCCGGGTTGACCCGGCGAACAATCTCGTCCAGCACAATCCGCACGAAGCGCTCCCCCACCCACAGGTGCTTTGCTCCCGCAACGCCGACGACCTCGGCCTGAGGGACCCTCGCGAACCGCTCGCGTGCTTCTGGCGGCTGCAGGTAATCGTCGTGCTCAGGCACCAGCGCCAGCAACGGCTTTCCCGAAGCGGCCCAGGTGTCGAGGTCGGCTGCGCCTGCCCGGCGCAACGGCGGCGACAGGAGGATGGCGCCCGCGATATCCGGGTCGTTCCCCCACCTCAGGGCCAACTCGCTGCCAAAGGACCAGCCGAAGAGCCACAACCGAGGCAGATCGGCGTCCGCGCAGAAGCCGATGGCCGCGGCCACATCGTGCCGCTCGGTCTCCCCGCCGCCGAACGATCCGTCGCTGTGACCCCGCGGCGACGCGGTGCCGCGCGTATTGAAGCGAAACACGGCCAGGTCGGCCAGCGCCGGCAGGCGATTCGCCGCCTTGCGCTGCACGTGGCTATCCATCATCCCGCCGTGCGTGGGCAGCGGGTGCAGGCAGATCAGCGTCGCCACCGGCGGGCGCTCCTGCGGCTGCGCCAGCTCCCCAACGAGGGTCAGCCCGTCCGAGGTCTCCAGCTCCACGTCGTCGCGGCGCGCGGGCAGCACGGTCCCGGCGGTGATCTCGGTCATCGGCTGCGTCACCACCAGGAGGGCTTGGGCAACGGTCCTGGCCGCCGCGGACGACGCTGCCAGCACGTGGTGTGCCAGTGCCGCCGCGCCTGCGGACCCGTGGCCTCCGCCGGCCAGACCACCACGTGTGCGGTGCCGACCGCTACCTCCTGGTCGCAGCCGGGGCACCGGTAGACCTTCGTCGCGGCCGCGCCCGGCACCTGCCGGACCATCCAGTCGCCGTCCGGCCACTCCTGCAGGCGGGCCGGCCCGACCCTGGCCGACGCGCCATCGTCCCCGGCAGCCGGAGCAGCGGCCGGACGCCGGGCGCGCCGTGGTTTGCCCGGCATGTCGGGCGGCAGCCTCCGCGCCTTCCTGGGGCTCACCAGCATTGCCTTCGGCCTCAGCGGGCTGCGGCGCGGCCAGCGGCGGCGAAGTCGATTCCCGCGGCGGCGTGCTCGGCGAGCAGCGGCGGCGGCGCGAATGCCGGGTATCCGTAGGCGTCGTACATCGCCTGCAGCCCGGCCAGCACGTCCGCCGCGCCGATGGCGTCGATCAGCTGGAACGGCCCGCGCGGATACCCGCAGCCAAGCGTCATCGCCGTGTCGATGTCGGCCGCGTCCGCGTAGCCGTGCTGGGCCATCCGGACCGCATCCGCGAGGTGCGGGTAGAGCAGCGCCCCGACGAGGAACCCAGGCCGGTCCGGGGCCTGAACCACGGATATGCCAAGCCTGGCCGCGAGCGCCGCCGCGCTCGCCATCGCCGACTTAGTCGTCAGGCTGGTCCGGACAAGCTCAGCCAGCGGGCAGTCGCGCACGCCACCGGGAAAGTGCACGCCGACAGCCTGCTCCCCGCGTCCGGCCGCGAGGGCCGCCGGCAGCACCGGCTGTCCGACGTCGGCGACGATCAGCACCAGGTCGCTCGGGTGCGCCGGGTTCCGGGTGACGCTGAGCCCTTCGGACGCGAGCGTCGTAGCGAGGTCGGCCTCCTGGTCGTCGCCTCGCCCGATCACCGTGACCGTGTCCGGGGCCGAGCCGCCCGCCACCCCCGCCGGCTCGGCGTCTGCCCCGGTCGCCTGCCCGTTGGCGTAGGAGTAAATGCCGCGACCGGCCTTACGGCCGGTCCGGCCCGCGGCGACCAGCCGGCGCAGCAGCGGGGCCGGGCAGTAGCGCGGCTGGCCGAACTCGCCGTGCAGCACCTCGAGGACCGACAGCGAGGTGTCTAGGCCGATGAGGTCCAGCAGGGCGAGCGGGCCCATCGGCAGGCCGATCCCCTGCGCAGCCGCCTTGTCGATATCGGCGGCGCTCGCGTAGCCGGCGTCGAGCAATTCCACGGCGTGGTTGAGATAGGGCAGTAGCAGGGCGTTCGCGACGAACCCCGCCCGGTCGCCGACTTCGACCGGCACCTTGCCGAGGCGCCGCGCCAGCGCGGCCACCGTCATGGGCACAGACTCGTCGGACAGCACCGTGGCGACCACCTCGACCAGCCGCATCACCGGTGCCGGGTTGAAGAAATGCATGCCCACGACCCGGCCCGGATGGCTGGTCCCGGCCGCCACCGACGTCACCGACAGCGACGAGGTGTTCGTGGCCAGGATCGCCTCCGGGCTGCAGACGCGGTCCAGCTCGGCGAACACCTGCCGCTTGATCTCCAGCTGCTCTGGCACCGCCTCGATGGCCAGGTCAACGGCCGCGGCGTCGCTGAACGCCGCCGCGGGACGGACCCTCGCGCGGATCTCCGCCTGCTCGCTGGGCGCCAGCCTGCCGCGGCTGACCGCCCTGGACAAGCTGGCGTCCAGGGTGCCGAGACCATGCCGCAGCGCCTGCGGATCCGCCTCGATGGCAACCACGCCGATCCCGGCCCGCGCGAATACCTCCGCGATGCCGGCGCCCATGGTTCCGAGACCGACGACGGCGACCTCGCGAATCTCCATGGCGGTGACATTACCGTCGCGGTGCGGTACCGGTGTCAGCCGGCCGCCTGGGGCGCAAAAGAGCATTACGGTGCTGTCATGTCGCGTCCCGAAGCCGATGCCAGGCTCGACCACGTCGTGGTCCTCATGTTCGAGAACCGCTCGTTCGACAATCTGCTCGGCCGCCTGTACGAGCCCGGCGAGGTACCGGCATTCGAGGGAGTAACGGGCAAGACGCTGGCGAATCCCGTCCCCGGCTGGGCGGAGAGCGGGGGCGGGTCGCTGCTGCCGTATGGCGTCGCGGCCAACATGAATACGCCCAGCCCCGATCCCGGGGAGGAATACCAGCACGTCAACACCCAGCTCTTCGGCGTCATCGACCCCGCGGCCAATCGCGGCATCCTCGCGCAGCGGATGACCGCGCCGTATAACGCCCCGGCCGACCCGCTGCTGCCGCCACCGATGAACGGATTCGTCGCGGACTACATCAGCGCGTTCGCGGCGGAGGTGGGCTCCCAGCCGCGCCCGGACGAGTACGCCCAGATCATGACCGGCTACACCCCGGCGCAGATGCCGGTCGTCGCAGCGCTCGCACGCGGTTTCGCCGCCTTCGACCACTGGTTCTGCGAGGTGCCCTCGCAGACGTTCGCGAACAGGTCGTTCCTGCACGCCGCGTCGTCGTCCGGCTATGTGGTCAACATGTCGCCGGCCGGCTCGTTCCCTGTGCATAACAGCGCCGAGACGATCTTCGAGCGGCTCGACCGGGCAGGACTGAGCTGGAAGGTCTACTGCGATCCCCCGAGCCAGGTGTCGCTCACCGGCCTCATCCACGCGCCACGGCTCTGGCCGCACTTCGAAACGCGGTTCGTGAGCACCGACGTCTTCTTGCACGACGCCGCCGCGGGAACCCTGCCCACCTACTCGTTCATCGAGCCGAACCTGCTGTACGGGCACAACGACATGCATCCGGCCTTCGACGCGCTGTTCCCCGATACGCCGATCGATCCGCCATCCTCGCTGCTCGGGGGCGAGGAGCTGCTGGCCAGGGTCTACACCGCGATCCGCAACTCGGCGTCGGAGCGCGGCTCGAATGCGTACAACACGCTGCTGTTGATCACCTTTGATGAGCACGGCGGAACCTACGACCACGTTCCCCCTCCGCTCGTGCCATCCCCCGTTCCCGGTGCGCCGGCCGGTCAGCTCGGCTTCCGGTTTAACCGGTCGGGTGTGCGCGTGCCCGCCATCGCGATCTCCGCATGGATCCCGGAGCGCACGGTCGTGACCAGTCAGTACCGTCACACTTCCGTCATCGCGACGCTGCGCAAGCGCTGGCAGCTCGGCGACCCGCTGACCGCCAGGGACGCGGTCGCGGCGGACATTGCCCCGGTGCTGTCGGCTGCCGTCCCGCGCGATCCGCAGGACTGGCCGGACGTGGTGCCGAGGCCGGTCCCGCCGTATAGCGGGAAGATTCCCGCGCCCGAGATGGCGCTGCGCGGTCTCGGCAGGGCCGGGCTCGCGGCCTGCCTGGCGCTGGCCCAGCACCGTGGCCGGCCCAGCCCGCAGCTGACCAGCGCCGAGAACATCAGCCGCGCGGACGGCATCGCGCTGCTAGCGGAGCTGTCCGGGGATGTTTTTGTCCGGCTGCGCGGCGAGTAGCGATCGATGATCAGGCCGGGTCCCAGCGCACTGGCAACTCGCGCAGACTGAAGATCGCCATGCCGGGCTTGTAGCGCAGTTGCGAGGCCGGCACCGCCAGCCGCATTCCTGGCAGCCGACCGAGCAGTCCGCGGAAGGCCTCTTGCAGTTCCATCCTGGCCAGCTGGGCACCGAGGCAGTGATGCGCGCCGGCGCCGAAGCCCAGGTGGCTGACCAGCTGGCGGCCCACGTCGAGCCGGTCCGGATCGCCAAACTCAGCGGTGTCACGGTTCGCTGTCGCATACAGGGGCACGACGGCCTCGCCTGCCCGGACGGTCACGTCGCCCAGCGGGACATCCTCGGTGGCGATCCGGACCGGTGGAAGTGTGCTGCTGATCGGCACGAAGCGCAGCAGCTCCTCGACTCCGCCGGGGATCAGCGTCGGCTCGGCCGCCAGCCTCTCGAGCTCGTCAGGGTGACCGAGCAACGTGAGCAGTGACTGGCAGATCTGGTTCGCCGTTGTCTCGTGCCCGCCGATGAGCACGGTGCAGCCGAGGTTGGTCAGCTCGGCCTCCGACAGCCGGTCCCCGTCGTCCCTGGCGGCGATGAGCGCCGTCATCAGGTCATCGGCTGGCTCTGCCCGCTTCCTCTCGATCAGCTGGCCGAAGTAGGAGTACATGCCGAGCATGGCGGTCATGATGAGCTCGGAGTCCTGTTCCCAGTCCCCGAGCACGGTATCCGACCACAAGTGGAACTGAGCCATGTCCGCTTCGGGAACGCCGAGCATCTCGCAGATCACCCGGACCGGAAGCGGCAGCGCGAACGCGGCGACCAGGTCAGCTGGCTGCGGGCCGCGCAGCATCTCCTCGATCAGCTCGCCGACGATGCTGGCGACTCGCGGGCGTAGCGCCTCGACCCGCCGCACCGTGAACGCCTTGGCCACCAGCTTGCGCAACCTCGTGTGCTCGGGCGGGTCCATGCCATTGATGGAAGCCGACGCGAACACCTCGAAGCCCATCAGCGCTCGGTCCGGAGCAACCGCACGCGCCCGGGAGAACCGCTGGTCTGTGACGACTTGCCGCACTTCGTCGTACCCGCCGACGAGCCAGCCAACTTCGCCGTCGGGAAGCTCAACCCGAGCGAGCGGCTGGCCGCGCAGGAACTGCCGATGGTGCGGATCGTCCACTCCCGGCATCGGCGGCCCAGGCGGCGGCAGCTTGGACGGGCGGTCGTCGGCGAGTGTCATGGATCCGCTCCTCGTCGCTGCAGGCGATCACGACTGTCCTCTCACCGTACGTCGCGGTGGCCGGCGGTCCTAGTCACGTTCCGCTGGCCTGCCGTGTCATAGCCGCAGACCGCGCAGTCGGGGCCCAGGCCCCGGTACCAGAGGAGGACATCATGCGAGTCTTCGTCGCTGGGGCGAGCGGCGCCATTGGCACCCGGCTCGTCCCGCAGCTCATCGCCCAGGGGCACGAGGTTGTCGGCACCTTCCGGACACCCGGCCACGACGAGCAGATTCAGGCCCTTGGTGCGGAGCCGGTCCAGCTCGACGTGCTCGACGAGCGCGCGGTGCGGCAGGCGGTGCTCGCGGCCCACCCTGACGCGATCATCCACGAGGCGACCGCGCTGGCGAACATGCGCTGGTCCCGGAGCCTGGACCGCGGCTTCGCGCTGACCAACCGGATCCGGACCGAGGGCACGGACGCCCTGCTCGCCGCCGCGCGCGAGGCCGGCGTGCGCCGGTTCGTGGCACAGAGCTTCGCCAGCTACCGCTACGCCCGCGAGGGCAGCTGGGTCAAGACCGAGGACGACCCGCTCGACCCCAGTCCGCCCGCCTCAGCCCGGCAGACGAACGCCGCGATGGCATATCTCGATCAGGCCGTGACCGAAGCGGGCGGTATCGCGCTGCGCTACGGCGGCTTTTATGGCACCGGAGATGACGGCTTTGCCAGCATGGTGCGCAAGCGCCGGTACCCGATCATCGGTGCTGGCGCGGGCGTCACCTCGTGGATCAACTTCGACGATGCGGCCGCTGCCACCGTGCTGGCGCTCGAGCACGAGGGCCCGGCGATCTACCACATCGTGGACGACGAACCAGCGCCTATGCGCGAGTGGCTGCCGGTGTTCGCTGACGTGCTCGGCGCGAAGCGACCGTGGCGAGCGCCTGGCTGGCTCGCCGCGCTCATCGCGGGGAGCGCCATGACGGCGATGGCAACGCAGTCACGCGGCGCATCGAACGCCAAGGCCAAGCGCGAGCTCGGCTGGACGCTGCGCTACCCGAGCTGGCGGCAGGGATTCGCGGCCGCCTACGGGCCGCGGCCGGCAGCCGCTGACAGCACGGCACGCGCAGCGCAGGCTATGGGCGGCGACTCACTCAGATGACGATGAGCGGACAGGCTGGCGTGCCAGGCGATTGGTTCTGGCGGGTGATCGCGCGCGCCTCGGCCAGATGGCGCTCCCAGGGTTCTCTGCCAAGAGCGGCGCAGGACAACCTGGCCCGCCGTACGGAGCCCGCCGGATCAGCGTCGCGGCTAGCGGCGGCGCGGAGCGATCCCTGGCAGGCTCTGCCCGCTGATGCCCTGGTCGCGGGCAATGCGGCGAAGCAGTTCCGTCAGCTGCTGCCGCTCGCTGTCGCTCAGCGACGCGCCAAGCATTGCCTGGTGGATCCGGCCTACTTCTTGCACCTTGGCCAGCATGTCGCGACCCGCCGGAGTGAGATACAGCCCGTAGGAACGCCGGTCCGCCGGATTGCGCCGACGCTCCACGAAGCCGCGTCCTTCCAGCTCGTCTACCAAGAAGACCATCTGCGTCGGGTTGAGCCCGATCAGCTCGCCGATAACCTGCTGAGCCTTTCCCTCGTTCGCGGCCAGCCTGCCGAGCATGCCGACGTGCCGAGGCTCCACGCCGAGCGGGGCGAGCTGCTCGGCGAACTGCCTGGCCGCTTCCATGCCGAGCTGCACGAGCAGGAACGCGAAACCGCTGCGCTCTGGCACCGGTGTGCTCGCGGTTGCATCGTCAGTCATACGGGAATACTATCGCGCTAGACGATAGTTTTCAGAACGAGATCATCTCATTTGGGAGATCAATAAGCTCAGTGAGCTGGCTTCCGCGTGAGCGGCGCCGATCGAAAAAGGTAGCGAGGTGACTTCGATGGCACGAGCCGACGGTAACAACCCAGACCTGCGCGCATCCGACGCAGAGCGAGACGCGGTAGCCAGCGAACTCGGCCAGCACTTCCAGGATGGCCGGCTGGAACACGCAGAATATGACGAGCGAGTGGGCGCTGCCATGGCGGCCAAGACCCGGCGTGACCTGGAGGCATTGCTCGAAGACCTACCGCAGGGTGCCGCCGGTCAGCCGGGCGAGGGGATCACCGAGCCCGAGCAGGCCGGGGCTTCGGGAGCAAGGCCGTGCCACTCGGTACAGCTATCGGGGACGCGGG
>Ga0126373_10004938_pt1 | contig 10276 bp, 10 predicted proteins | sample PanSoiMetPlot_11_FD_92545 | JGI IMG/M metagenome (GOLD analysis project Ga0126373, IMG submission 92545) | Tropical forest soil microbial communities from Panama - MetaG Plot_11 | ecosystem: Environmental > Terrestrial > Soil > Tropical forest > Bulk soil | place: Panama | collected 2016-02-17 | reverse complement strand
GAGGGTTACCCCCAGACCCAGCCGTACAAGTGGTGGAACTGGCACGACAGCTACGATCCCGAGGCTTCGCCTGACCCGAAGTGGGTCGAGGTGTCCGGCGCTGGAGAAGCTGCCTTCCGAAAGCGCGCGCCAGAGGAACAAGCCTGACTGCGGCTCGCAAAGGAGAGCCGCTGTGGCCGATGGACAGGTTCAACGCGGCACCCTGACGATCGCAGGGTGCTGCACTCCGCAATTCGTCACGAACGTTCTTCCTGCGCTCGAGACGGGCTGCCCTCGCGGTTCCTGCTCCCCGGTTCACCGCGAATCCCTGTTAACCGTCGCCGCCTTTCATCCGTATTTAGATGGACACGCTCGCGGTTCGAGATTCATCCCGTGAAGGAGGCCCATCGTGCGAAGCAGTCGGCGACCCTGGTCAGAATTGCCGCGCGCCACCCTATTCCTAGCGCTCTTTGGCCTGAGCCTGATGGCGCCTGTGACGCAGTCCGCGCCAGCCCAGAAGAAAGCCTCACCAGCCGCACTCCCGCAGGAAACCAAGAATGAGGATATTGAAGCGGTTCGCTCCCAGCTATTGGAGCTGTTGCGGTTGAGTCCCAAGCTCACCATGGCCATCTCAGACGACCCGACTCTCCTCACGGATGAACCTTACGTGAGCCGCAATAACCCTCAGCTGATTGAGTTTCTCCACGACCACCCCGAGGTTGCCCGTAATCCAGAGTTCTACTTATTTTTCCCCAACAAATTCCCTGCCAGAATCGGACGACAGAGGTTTGAGGCCACCGTATGGCCCGAACTTCAAGGCTTCGGGCCCCCCAATAGTGGCGAGAACCTGGTAAGGACTTTCATTTTTCTCGTCATCATCTCGGTTCTCGTCGCGTTCTTGTGGATTTTCCGCAATGTCTTGGAGAACATTAGATGGAACAAGCTGTTTAGGATGCAAAACGACCTCTATACCAAACTACTCGAGAAGTACGCCACAAATGAAGAGTTGCTGGCTTCCTTACGCACCAGCACTGGAAAGCCGTTTTTCGACCTATCCGCCATTGAGCCCCGCTCCAGCCCTATGACCCGAGTCTTCCTGCCCCTGCAGTTCGGCATTGTGCTAGCCTTCGTGGGCGGGACTCTCCTCTTCTTGCGCAACAGTGCCCCAACAGAAAATGATGTCCGTCATCTGGTCGTTCTTGGAGCTTTGGCCTTTACACTGGGCGTAGGATTTGTCGTCTCAGCCGCGGCTTCTTACTTGCTCGCTCGTCATTTGGGATTGTTGCCCCAGCCAACCAAGCCAGATGAGACTCGTGCGAGGAGCTGATCCTTACTGGGAAAATATGAAATGAAGATTTCGTCCATCCCGTGGCAAGGCGCGATTCCCCACCCCGATACAGCCGATTCGGTAGATAGCAGTGGTCTTTCCATGAATCATGAGGAGTTTGCCAGCTTTTACCAGCGCACCGCACGCCCGGTGTGGAGCTATCTCGCCCACGTTTCCGGCAATCCAACTCTCGCCGATGATTTGTTGCAGGAAAGCTATCTGCGTTTCCTCTGTGCGGCGCGTTTAAGCGATGGCGAAGGAGCTTGCCGACGCTATCTCTTCCGGATTGCCACAAATCTTCTGCGTGACCATTGGCGCAAGCGCGCTCCCGTTTCCATGGAGGACCTCCCCGAAGGCGCATTCGCGGCAGAACAGGGACCCGACATCGCCCATATCGATTCTCAGAAAATGCTCGCTCGCGCCTTCCATCGCATGCGCCCCCGCGAGCGCCAACTGCTCTGGCTTGCCTACGCGGAAGGCGCAACGCATGTCGAAATCGCGGAGATTACCGGGCTGCGTGCCGCGGGCATTCGCATTTTGTTGTATCGCGCCCGGCGGAAGCTGGCCCGCTTCCTGAAACAACGCCCCAGCACTTGTGAGAAAGGATCATGAATTTGTTCTTCTGCTCATCAGAAAAAGAACTGCAGGAGACACTCCGCCAGGGCCGCTGGCCGCACGCTTGCGATCCTGATTTGCGCGCTCACGTGGCAGGCTGCCGCGATTGCCAGGAACTTGTTTTGGTCTCGCAAACTTTGCAAAAAGCAAAATCGAATGACGAGCAATTTGCTCGGCTGCACCTTGCCCGCGTCAGCGGCTCTCCCGGCTTGCTCTGGTGGCGCGGCCAGTTGCGGCGCCGGAGTGAAGCCATCCAAAGCGTCACCGAACCCCTGGCCCTCGCGGAAAAGGCCGTCCTGCTCGAGTTGTTTGCGGCGTTCTGGGTGTTGGTATGGCAAGTCGGCCAATCAGGTGATTTACTGAATTTTTTTCAAAGCCTTTCGAGTTCCGGCTTTTCTCCACTGAAAGAACTATGGGCTGTGGCATTCGGTGCGAACGCCTCAATCCTGGTTCTGGGAGTCGCAGGCCTCGCTATAGTTGCTTTCTTTGCGAGCCTTGCGATTTTCCTGCTTAGGGAAAAGACCTGACGTGCGAGGTGAAACATTTGTCCGTCTTTGACGTCTATCACCAGTGGAGTCTGATTCAGTGGAAACCGCACGCAGCACGATCAGACAAATCGAGCCCGAAAGCAAAAATTCGAGCGTCCGCACCCGCCCTCCGGCACCCGGTTTGCATCCTACATGGCTATCTCTGATCCGCTTCTGCCACGACTTGGGCTTTGGAGAAATTGAACGCCTTAAGATCCAGGATGGCTTGCCCGTTTCCGCGGAGGTAGTTAGAAAGAAAGTTCGCTGGCCCTGAACTGAGCAAGGACTGAACGAAAACATTCTCGGCTGACCGTACGAATCGGAGGCCGCCCCATGCATCTCGCACAGGGCGGCCTTTTTGTGTTTGGAGAAATCTCATGTGCCTTCGCATCCTTTTCTCGTGGATTACCTCCCGTGTTAGCGCCCTTTGGAGTGCGGCAGCCTTGCTGCCGCTTTTCCGGCGGCTCACACCGCTCCGTATCTTGCGATCCTCAATAAGTGCTCGCGTGGCGGTAGTACTCGCCGCATTATGCCTCCTTAGCGCTCCCGCGTTTTCTCAAGGCATTCCATTCAGTAACCATTTGCTTGAGCGCGCCCGGAGCGGCCATGTTCAAGAGCAACTCGACGTCGCCCGCGCATTTCAACTGGGCCTGGGCGTGGACCGCGATCTCGCGGAAGCCGCTCGCTGGTTTCACAAAGCGGCCGATCGGGGAAATCCGGAAGCGCAGTGCCAACTCGGTTTTCTCTACCACACCGGCTCAGGAGTCGAGCGCGACGATCGCGAAGCCTTCAATTGGTTTCAGCGTGCCGCCCTGGAAAACTACGCCCCCGCTCAGTTTGACCTTTCCCTATTTTTGCTCAGAGGTTTGGGCACTTCCCCCGATCTATCGCAGGCGGTTCATTGGATAATGACGGCTGCCGAACAAGGGTTCCCGCAGGCGCAAACGAATCTTGGTATCTACTATCTCCGAGGCTTTGGAGTTCTTGCCGATAAGAAGGAAGGCATTCGCTGGCTGCGCAAAGCCGCGAAGCGGCATTTTGCCCCCGCGGAGTTCGCGCTGGCCACCATGTATCAGACTCCTTCCGTGTCGGGCCTTGAGAACAGTCCGTCCGAGGCTGCTCGCTGGTTCCGTAGGGCTGCAGAGCAAGGATACGCGCCTGCTCAAAACAATCTTGGATTTCTGTACGCCAGAGGCACGGGTGTCCCTGCGGATGACCAGGAGGCTCGCAAGTGGTACCGTTTGGCCGCCGAACAGGGCTACGGCGGCGCCGCCGCGAATCTCGCTGCTAACTACGCCGAACCTGATCCTGCAGAGCCCGATCTGCCTTCTGCATACTTCTGGGCTTTAGTGGCGTTGCGCTACCCAGCCGTTCTTTCGCCGCCGTTGCAACCCTCCGTTGCAGCCAACCTGCGCGCTCGGCTCTCATCCGAAGAAGCCACGCGCATCGAAGCGCAAGTCCAGGACTGGGTGCAAGCCCATCCCCCGGGCCCCGACACCGCCCACGACGACTGGTTCGCCTACCTGTTTACCGAGTCCAACGCCGCCCCTCCTCAATAGCGTTGAGGAACCTTCAAATCTTCTGTCCCCCTCTCGCAGCTCCCCCGCTGGCTCGTCTATTGTCAATAATTTAGGTATTCAATTGTAATTGATTTAGGTATGATGCGTTTTCTATGAGCAAACCCTCCGACCTGATTCAAGGAACTCTTGACCTGCTGATTCTCAAGACCATCGCTCTCGAGCCCATGCACGGCTGGGCCATCGCGAAACGAATTCAACAGGTGAGCAAAGACGTCCTGCAGGTGACGCAAGGCGCTTTGTATCCGGCGTTGCATCGGCTCGAGCAGCAGGGCTGGGTGCGCGGGGCCTGGCGAGAAAGCGACAACGGGCGAGAGGCGAAGTTTTACAGCCTTACGACAGCAGGACGAATTCAGCTCGAAAAAGAACTGGAACAGTGGCAACGGTTATCGAGTGCGGTCGTGCTTGTGATCAACGCCCCACAGGAGGCGTGAGAGGACACCCGTGCGCTTGTGGGACATCGTTCGCATGCGGTTTCGTACGCTGCTGAAGCGCCAGCGCGTCGAATCGGAACTCGACCGCGAGATGCGGTACCACGTGGAGCGCCAAATGGAAGAGAGTGTCGCCGCGGGGATGGATCCCCGGGAAGCACGCGAACTAGCCTCCCGCATGTTTGGGGGAGTAAGCCAGATTCAAGAGGAGTGCCGGAACATGCGCCGAACACAGTACGTTGACGATTTCCTGCAAGACCTGCGGTACGTAGCGCGCTTGCTCGGCAGGAGTCCGGCATTTGCCGTGGTAATTGTTCTGACTCTTGGGTTAAGCATCGGAGCGAACAGCGCGATTTTTAGCGTGATCGATGGCGTGCTGCTGAAACCGTTGCCTTATCCGCATGCGGAGCGCATTGCGCGCGTGTTTTATAGAAGCGCGGAATATCCGAAATTTCCGTTGAATCCCTGGGATTTCCTGGATTTTCGCGCGCGGAATCGCTCGTTCGAGAGCTTTGCTATGTATTCGCGTGCCGATATTCAGCTTTCAGGCACCGGCGGCGATCCCGTGAGGTTGTCTGCATTTCGAATCAGCTCAGGATATTTTCGGGTGCTTGGCCTTCATCCAGCGATGGGGCGCGAATTTGATTTTTCGGAAGAGCGGCGCGGAAACGGGAACGAAGTGATTTTGAGCGATCGCGTTTGGCGAAATCAATTCGGCGCGGCACCGGACATTTTGGGGCGCAAACTACTGCTGGACTCGCGACCTTTTACCGTGATTGGAGTGATGCCCTCTGGCGTAGATCACCCGGGAAACTCGTACAACTCTGTGGCTTATGGCGACACCGTGGATGCATGGACACCTTTTACCTTTGATGGAAATCCACACAACCGCGGATCCCATTATGTGGAGGGAATTGGGCGCTTGAAGCCTGCCGTGACGGCAGAACAAGCGGCCGCTGACTTCAACGGGATCATGACCGAGTTGGCTTCGCAACACGAAGGTGACAAAGGTTGGACCATTTATATGGTTCCACTCTTTCAGGAGATCGTCGGTCCCATTCACAAAATGCTGCTGGTGCTGTTGGGAGCCGTTGGATTGGTAGTGCTGATTGCCTGTGTAAACGCGGCGAATCTTCTCTTGGCACGGGCGGCCGCGCGCCAAAAAGAAATCGCCGTACGCACGGCCCTCGGGGCGGGGCGTTGGCGGCTGGTGCGGCAGATGTTGGCGGAGAGTCTGCTGATGTCGCTTCTTGGCGGAGTTTTAGGCGCGCTGCTTGCCATCGTTGGCGTACGCATATTGATGTCCTTCTTGCCTTCCGATTTTCCAAGATCGGACGCCATTCATGTGAACGGCCTCGTGTTCGCATTCACAGCGATCGTGGCGCTTTTTACAGGATTATTTTTTGGATTGGCCCCTGCTTTACAGGCTTCACGGACTGATCCCCAGCAAGCCCTTCACGAAGGCGGACGAGGCTCTAGCGGGAGTGCCAAGCAGACGCGCTTGCGAGCGGTGCTTGTAGTGGGCGAAGTCGCATTGGCTTGCCTTCTACTCGTGGGCGCGGGAGTCCTGCTGCGCAGTTTTGTGAATTTGCTCAGGCTTGACCCTGGATTTCAGCCGCAGCATGTTTTGACGGCCGAGATCGCTCTGCCCAGAGCGAATTACAAGACCGCGGCGGACGTTGGAAGTTTCTATCAAAGACTGCTGGCCAATCTGAATACCCTGCCGGGCCTCCGTGCCGTTGGTGCAGGAACCGATCTCCCTTGGACGGGGTACGACGATAACATTGGATTCACCATTGAAGGAAAGACTCCGCCGCCGCATGAGGAATTTCATGCGCGGTATCACACGGCGTCCCCAGATTACTTTCGCGCCGTCGGTATCCCCTTGCTTCACGGAAGGTTTTTCGACGAGCAAGATGTCCAAGACGCTCCGCGAGCGCTGGTTATCAATGATGTCATGGCACGCGATTACTGGCCCGGGGAAGAGGCGGTAGGCAAGCGCATCACCTTCGATGATAAGCCCAAAGACTCGGACTGGTTTCGAGTGGTCGGAGTTGTTGGCGATGTGAAAGATGCGCCTGGAAGTAAAAGAGCCGAGCCTGCCTTTTGGTGGCCGATCTTGCAGGAGCCATTTCCGTTCACGAACATGACCGTCGTACTGCGTGCTGATTCTGACCCGCTCTTGCTGATAGATGCCGTGCGAACCAAGGTGCGCGAACTCGACCCCAGCCTCGCCGTGGCGCACGTGCGCTTGTTGAATGGAATTGCGCGGGAGCAATTCTCGACGCCTCGATTCGCCCTTTTCTTGGTTACACTGTTCGCCGCACTAGCGTTGGTGCTGGCGGCGATTGGCATCTATGGAGTGATTTCCTATTCGGTGAGCCAGAGGATGCACGAGTTTGGCATGCGCGTGGCTCTCGGCGCGAGTTCCTGGAATCTCATAAACATGGTGATGAAGCAGGGTGTCTTGATGACGTTGATTGGCGTGGGAATTGGGCTTGCGTGCGCTCTGGCGTTCGGCGGCGTGCTCGATAGCCTGCTGTATGGTGTGAGCGCAAGGGATCCCCTCACCCTCATCGGCGTCGGGGGCATGGCAATTGTGACAGCAACCGTGGCCAGCCTTCCCTCTGCGCGCCGCGCAACAGCCGCTGATCCGATGACATCCTTGCGGGCCGAGTGAACCGCCGTCATCGGAAACAGCCGCCCTTGAGCTTGTCTCCGCTGCCGGGACTCATTTACAACTCGGCTGAATACTGTGCGGCGGCCTTAAGCGCCGATCTATCCTTCTGGCTTTTCAGCCTTCAAGGTTCTGGTACTCTAGCGGGACGAGCCGCAGTGGGTCTGCACTTCCCCCGCAAGATCCGCATCCATGAGCGCCGTTCGCCCATTCACCGCGGAACAAACCTGCAGCGACGTCATTCCCAGGACGCCCCGCAAGTCCGCGCCCGTCAGGTTTGCGCCATCAAGCACAGCTCCCCCCAAGACAGCGCCCTTCAGGCTCGCTCCCCTTAAGTCCGCATTTTTCAAGTCAGCATCGAGGAAAATAGCTCCCTTGCACAAGGCCCCGGTCAGGTTGGCGTCTTCAAGCCGGCCGGAGGAAAAGTCAGTTTGTTCGAGCGTGGCAAAGGACAACACACTATGTTCGAGCCGGGCATCCCTCATGTCTGACCGCGAAAGGTCCGTGCGCAAGAGCTGGGCGTTTCGCAAATCCGCCGCATAAAAAGAAGCGCCGGACGCGCGAGCGTTCGAAAGCACCGCGTTTTCGAACGTGCCGTAGGAAAGGTCCGAAAAGCGCAAGTCCGAAGACGCAAAATTAGCGCCGGTCGCGTTGGCCGAAACCAGCACCGCATGCGAGAGCAAGGCGCGGTCAAAGATTCCGGACTTGAGCAAACCCTCTCTCAAGTTCGCCCCTCTCAAGTCCGCTTCCGACAAATAAATTCCTTCCAAATTGGCGCGCCAGAGCTTGGCGTTCACTAAGAACGCTTTGTAGGCGCGGGCGTAGCGTAGGTTCATTTCATTCAAGTGCGCGCCGGAAATTTTTTCTATGTTTTCTTCGGTCCAGGGCGTGCCTTTGGGAAGAGGCGTCGAGAGCGAAGCTTCCGTCAAATCCGCGTAGGGCCTGTAGCCGACGGACTGAAAAATTGTTGCGGCCCAGCGGCGCGGATCAGCGGCAGACACAGCTACGCCCGTGCGGTCCGAAGGGAGACCGCGGTTCACGCCTACAGAAATGACAAGCAACATGCATCCCACGGCGAGCGCCGCGCGCAAGGTTCCCAGAACCATACGCAAAACATTCTTGGATTTCGGCGCCCAAATATCGCCCGGCCGAAGCACGCGCGAAACGACAAAAGGAACGCTCGTTGCGGTAGCCACCGCAAGCGTCACGAGAAAAACGTGGAGCAGCGTTCCGCGAAAATCCTGGCGCGTCAGGTAGCGCAGCCAGAAGAAAAACAGCGTCGCGGGAACGATCCAGTAGGCAAGCACCGTGGACAGCACGGATTCAAATGCGGTCATCGCGGCGCGCGATTCTCCCTGCCAGCGGAAGTGCCGCCGCACCAGCCCCATCAAATACCATGGCCCATCTTTTTCGAGCGTTTGCCCGTCCGGAAACACCGCGGGCAGCGCTGCCATGCTTCCCCACAAGCGCAGCAGCAAAAAATGAAAACGCAGCGAAAGAATCAGAAGAACGATGGGCCCGCCAAGATACAGACCGGTGGTCGGCAGCAGGTTGCCAAGTTTGGCAAAGGGCAGCGCCGAAGAGTTCAGCAGCAGCCGCACGTCGGTGGTGTAGATAATCAGCAGGCAGCAAAGAAAACTGAGGCCCACGGTCAGAAAATAAAACCAGCGCGCCACTTTTGTCGCGTCGCCAATCGCTTTCGAGCTGTCCACGGCCGAAATCGATTCAGGCAACACCGCGTCAAAAAGGTTCGTTCCGCCGAGGCGGCCAAACCACAAGCCGTCCGCGCCATAAACGTTGGCACCCATCAAATTCGCGCCTCTTAGTTCAGTACCTAGAAGATTAGCATTTTGCAAATTGGCGCGAACCAGGCTGGCGCCCCTTAAATTGGCCATCGAAAGGTCCGCGCCGGCCAAAATCGTGCGGTGGAGCACGGCGGCCTGTAGATTCACGCCGGTCAAATCGGCTTTCGAAAGATCTACGCCGGTGAGGTCAGCTCTTTCCCCGGCTTCTCCGCCCGATTCCACCCACTGTTTGTGCTGATCCAGAATCTCCGCGAGATCAATCAGAGAAATTCCGATCGAACCGTTTCCGCTGCGGGTTTCCTCGGCCTGCCTCGGGCTTTCAACGGCAGGATACTTTGCGGCGACCGAAGATTTTTCCACGTAAGAAGGTTTCTCGGTGGCAGAAGGTTTTTCTACGACGGAAGCTTTCTGCTTCACCTCGGGTTCGATCGCGATCGCCGTTTTCAATTGTTCAATTTCTTTGACTGCTTGGATGTCCAAAGCCATTCGAGCACTTTCCCCCAACTGATGCCCTTCGCCCATACGCGTGCCTGGCCGCGGATGTCGCATCGATCCTGTCTTAATAAATTCTAGACATGAGTCGGGCGAATGCGAATCCGCAAAACGCCAGCCCCCACTTCTGCTTTCGTGAAGTCCACCCGCTGGGCTCCCCAATCCTCTCGCAAACGAGGTGTGGAAATCGCCTGCCCCGAAGTACAGGTTGCACACAGCGGTAACGAGGGTTCGCTTCAGGCTGGGGAAAGTATTGGAGTGACGCCAGTCTAGTAGAAGTATAGAACGTCTGGCAAGTACAAAAATGGGAAACCACATTGCCAGCGGTAACGGTGAGTCAAGAACTGGCGGGTGTCGAGCGAGCAGAAGCGCAACTGAGGGCGGTGCGGGTGTGTCACCGCTCCGTTGTGTACCGTGGCGGGCCGCGCACGCGCCTGTGGTGTGTGCGCGTCTGTGCCGGGGGAGTTCCCCGTGCGCGGCCCGGCCTGATTCTAGCGAAGAGCAAGGGGCCTCTCTATGCTCTGAAGCAACGACGCGAAGGACTTTGCTGGCGTAAGAATCGTTGGGGTGGTCTAACAGGGCTGGCGGTTGCGATTGGGCTCCTTGGCGTCCAATCGCCACTTGGGACAGTGGCCGCCAGCCTGTTCTCTCTGTCGTGGCTGCGTTGGGGCGCCGACGGAATGGCGTTTCCGTGGCTCCTTAGCGTGCCCGCCCGAAGGAACCCCGTGTCGGTGATCGACTGGATTGTCGGGGATGGGTGTCGGGCAGGCCCCGCCCGCTAGCCCGGAAATCTCACAAGGAATAACAACGAATCATTGAATAGAGGTGGAAAAAGGCCGCTTTCTC
>Ga0126373_10004937_pt1 | contig 10277 bp, 7 predicted proteins | sample PanSoiMetPlot_11_FD_92545 | JGI IMG/M metagenome (GOLD analysis project Ga0126373, IMG submission 92545) | Tropical forest soil microbial communities from Panama - MetaG Plot_11 | ecosystem: Environmental > Terrestrial > Soil > Tropical forest > Bulk soil | place: Panama | collected 2016-02-17 | reverse complement strand
GGTTGACCAGGGTGGTCTTGCCGCTGCCGGTCCCGCCGATGATCGCCGTGGTCTGGCCAGGCAGCGCCGTGAACGAGATGTCATGCAAGACCGGTTGCTCCGCACCCGGATACCGGAACTCGGCCGCGCGCAGTTCCAGCCGGCCAGCCGGCCCGGTCACTCGCTGCGGGCGCACCGGAACGACAAGGACCGGCTCGGTGTCGGTAACCTCCATGATCCGCTCCGCGCTAACCTCGGCACGCGGCACCAGCATGAACATGAAGGTGGCCATCATCACCGCCATCAGTATCTGGGCCAGGTAGGTGATGAACGCGGTCAGCGAGCCGATCTGCATGCTGCCGTCGGCAATCAGGTGGCCGCCGATCCAGACCACGGCGACGGTCGACAAGTTCAGCACCAGCATGACCGACGGAAACATCAGTGCCATCAGCTTCCCGGCACCGAGTGCGGACTCGAACAGCTGCGTGCTCGCCCCGTCGAACCGGTCCCGCTCCTGAGGATCGCGCACGAACGCCCGGATGACCCGGACACCGGTGATCTGCTCCCGCAGCACCCGGTTGATGTTGTCCAGCCGCTCCTGCATCTGCCGGAACAGCGGCCGCATCCTCGCGATGATCAGCGACACGATGACGCCCAGCAGCGGCACGGCGACGAGCAGCAGCGAGGACAGCCGCACGTCCTGGTTGAGCGCCAGGATAATGCCGCCGATGCACATGATCGGGGCGGACAACAGCAACGTGAACGTCATGATCGCCAGCATCTGAACTTGCTGGACATCATTGGTCGTGCGGGTGATGAGCGACGGCGTGCCGAGGTGGTTGACCTCCCGGTCGGAGAACTTGAGCACATGGCTGAAGATCCTGTGCCGCACGTCCCGGCCGAGCGCCATCGCTGTCTTCGCGCCGAAGTAGACGGCGCCGACCGCGCACGAAATCTGCACCAGCGTGATCACCAGCATCACCCCGCCGATGGTCAGGATGTAGTGCGTGTTGCCCTTGATCACGCCCTTGTCGATGATGTCGGCATTGAGCGTGGGCAGGTACAGCGTCGCCAATGTCTGCGCCAACTGGAGCAGCAGCACCAGGGACAGCGGCTTGCGATACGGGCGCAGGTACTCGCGCAGCAGTCGGATCAGCACCGGGACTCTCTCGGGGATCGGGGATTTAACAGACGAGGGCGGGAACGGGGCAGTCACAGTCACCGCAGCCGGGCTGGCCGCGGATATCTAGCCGGAATCATCGAGTCCGGACTCATCGGGGAGGACGTGCAGCATTCCCTCGGAAAGCTGGCGCAGCGCCTGCCGCATCAGCGGCGCGAGCGGCACTGGCGGGTCGGAACGAAGCCAGCTCTCCATGGCCGCCTGCATCGCCGCCGAGACGGCGCCGGCCATGATCCGCGGGAACATGTCGGTCTCCAGGCTTGTCCCGAGCCGCTCGGCGATCGCTCCAGCAAAGTGGTACTGCACCAGGCCCTGGACCTTGAGGTACTCACCAATGAGGGCAGGAGAGGTGACGACCAGCCGGATCCCCGCGATCCACTCGCGTTGCTCCTGCTCGGCCAGCCCGCCGTCAAGGGGCGCCTGGCCGAACTGCGAGAGCACGGCCTCGGTAATGGATTCCCAGAGTGGCTCGCCGGCTGGCCGGGAGCGCAGGGCCAGGCCGATCCTGATGGCCCGGTCATGTTGCAGCGCGCAGATGGCCTCGTACTTGCTGGCGAAGTAGTTGTTGAACGTGCGGGTCGAGACCCCGGCAGCCTCGGCGATGTCCTCGACCAGGACGTTGTCCAGTCCGCGCTCGACGGCAAGGCGCATCGCCGCCTCGCTGAGCGCTTGCCGGGTCGCGACCTTCTTGCGCTCGCGCAGTCCCGGCGGCCCGTCCGGCGGCGCCACCGGGCAACGGGCAAGCTGCTCGACCGAGCTCGTCAGCGCATGCGCGGAAGTCACGGCAGCAGCATAACCAAACTTTCGTATTGCGCAACTTTGCCGAACGCGAAAATCGATTGACACTACCGCTCTGGCGCGGTAAAGGTCCGGTGCTAATCGACTTAGCATCCGTTCGTGCGGCTCTGAATCGGATATAGCGGTGTATAACATCGCCCCGAAACGCTCGAACGGATGCTAAGTCGGCGGCCTCCTCCGACGGCAGTCGCTTTTGCGTGCTTTTTCAGGGCGCTGGGAGCGCCAGCGGGTCGGTGGCCAAGCTCTCGTCGCCCTCGAGCAAAGCAGGCGCCCGCTCAAGTGCTTCAGGCCGCGTAACGCCGAGTATCAGCGCGTAGACGAAGCCGACGGCGATCAGGCCAAGCGTCAGCCACGGCAGAATGTTGTACGGGCTCGGCTGGCCCGGCCGCAGGTCACCCCATACCGGGACGGCCAGGACCGCGACGCCGATGACTGGCACGACCACCCAGAGCCAGAAGTTCTTATGGATGCCGCGCGCGCGGAATCTCGCCCATTCCACGACGAGCGCCGCATTGGCCATCAGGTACATGATGATCAGGCCCAGGATGCCGTAGGTGCCGAGGAATGCCGAGGCGGAGCCCGGGGTGGTGAAGGCCGTCGCGACTACGCCGATCAGGATGCTCGGCGCCACGAATGCCACCGCCGCGGCCGCTGGGGTGCGGAACCGCGGGGTGATGGCTGCGAGCGCACCGCTCCACAGTCCGCCGCGCGCGCCGGCGAAGATCACCCGCGATGTCTGCGTGTTCGCCGCGACGTAGGAACTGGTCACGCTGGACAGGAAGATCCAGGTGATCAGCGGCGCGACGAACGGTATGAACGCCTTGGCCGCGGTGTGGAAGGGGTTCGGATCAGCGGCGAGCGTACCAGCGTGCCCGACGCCGAATGCCGTGACGAGCGCGTACGAGCCCAGCACGTAGATGATGCCGCTGATCACGACCGCGCCGATGACGGCGAAAGGGACCGCGCGCCGCGGATTGCGGGTTTCCTCTGCGAGCGGGGCCGCCGCCTCAAATCCGCCGAATGCAAGGACTGCCAGGCTAAAGGCGAGGAGGACGTCGGTGGAATGCCCGCTCGGCCAGCTGAACGGGGTGCCAGACAGGCCGCTGGCGCCACCGCGGGCCAGAATGGTCAGGCTCATCGCCAGGAGCAGCAGCACCTCGAAGACATAGAGCACGACCGTTACCCGGACGCCGAACTTGAGCCCGACCACGACCGGAGCCACCACCAGCGCTCCGTACACGATGGTGGTCAGCTGAGTGATCCCCCAGATGTGCGGATCGCCGAACACGTTCTGCACGATGTAACTGCCAACGAAGATGTAGATGCCGCCGAACGCGATGATGTAGCCAAGGATCGTGATCACCCCGATGGCCACCGCCACCCTGGTTCCGATCGCCCTGGTGATGTAGGTGATGAACGACCCGGCGCTTGGGTAAACACTCGCGAACTGGGCCAGGCTGCTTGCCGTCGCAACCATCCCGACCATGCTGATCAAGAAGACGAGCGGTGCCGACGCGCCGGCCAGTGAGACCATGACACCGGTAGTGAAGAACAGGTTGAAGGCCGGCGCCACCTGCGCGACGCCCGGCATGATGACGCCGAACAGGCCGAGCTGGCCGTGCTCTAATGACTGGCTGGCTTGAGCTGTAGTGGTCATGGCTAGCCCTTTCCGTGCCGTCGGACGAAGTCAAGGAACGTCTGGTTGAACTCGGCCGGATACTCCCAGCAGCAGCCGTGGCCGCCCTTGGTAGTGGCCCACTCCGAACCGGGTATCGCGTCGTGGATGCGGCGTGACAGCGAGACCGGGATGAGGATGTCTTCGGCACCGGCCAGTACTAGCGTCGGCACCGAGATCTGGCCGAGCTTGCTCGTGGTGTCGTGATCCTGGATCACGGCAAGCTGCGCCAGGTAGGCGTGCACCGGCTGGTCCAGGTAACGCATTGCGGTCTCGAATTCGGCAAGTTCGCTACCCCGTTCTTCGAAGAACGGGACCGTGAAAGCCCATAGCGTGACGTCACGCATGACGAATGGCACGCCCAGCACCGGCGCCATGTCGGCCCACATGGCGAACATGCGAGAGCAGAACGGACCCGGTGCCGCGTACGTGCAGGCGAAGGTGACCGAACGCAGGTCGTCCGGATAGCTGAGCGCGTACTCCTGGGCGATCATCCCGCCCATCGAGACACCCATGAGGTGGAAGTCGCTAAGGCCGAGCGAGTCGACGAGCGCCTTCGCGTCCTCGGCGAGCAGCCTGCTCGAGTACGGCCCAGCCGGCTTCGAGCTGGCGCCAACCCCCCTGTTGTCGAACCGCAGCACCCGGTACCCGGCCGCAAGGAAGTCACTTATCTGTAGCTCCCAGGTGGTCAAGTCGTCCGCAAGCCCGTTGATCAGGACGATGGTCTGCTCGCCATCGCCTTCCAGCCGGTAGTTCAGCTCGATTCCGTTAACTGTCGCTAGGGCCATCCAGGTCTCCTTCGGCTCGAAGTCGGATTCGGGCATGCAGCTCCCGTAGCATCTCCTCGGTCAGCGAGAAATGCTCTGCGGCACGTTGCGCGGCGGTTTCGGCGTCTCCAGCTATGACCGCCGCGGCCAGTGTCGGATGCTGGTGCAGCGCCCGGCGGCGCACCTCGGGGGTGTACGGCTCGGCATCGAAGCCGAGACTGACTTCACGTCGGCTCTGCGCGCTGAGCTGTGCTAGTCGCGCATTGTGAGTTGCTTGCGCGATTGCCTGGTGCAGTGCGTGGTCAGCTCGCCGGGACTCATCGCGGTCCGTGGCACTTGAGTAGTCATCGACCGCCCGCCTGATGCGCGCGATGTCGCCTTCATCACGGCGGTGCGCCGCCGTTCTTGCGATCAGCTGCTCGACAAGGAGCCGGAAGTCGAGTAGCTCGGTCAGCTCAGCCCAGACCGGGCCGAGCGTCCGGGCGATCATGTCATCGAAGTCAGGGCCCCGGTCGGCGCGCACGAAGGTGCCCCCGCCGCGGCCCCGCCTGGTCGTCACGTACCCGGAAGCCTGCAGCCGCTGCAGTGCCTCGCGAACGGTAGTGCGGCTCACCTCCAGCATGCCGGCGAGTTCGCGTTCGGTTGGCAGCCGCTGATCCGGCACGAATTCGCCAAGTGCGATCGCCGTCACGATCCGCTCCGCGATTCGCTCGCCCGCCGTGCGCAGCGTTATCGGGGAGAGCAGCGTGCCGAACGGCTCGCTCACCGCAGGCTCAGTCACTGGTGCCATCGCCCAGGTCCGCCCGGAGGACTAAAGGACTGATCTATAGACCAATCATTCGCTGCAAGGCAGCCGACGTCAACAGCCAGCGCCGACAGGGCACTCTCGGAACTGCACCTAGCCCAGAGCATCGGACTAGCAGATTTGCGACAACAACCTCGTCACGTGCTGTGTTATCAGCTCGCTGTCGGAAATTCGCTAGCCAAGCATGCCCGCGCTCGCCGATGCTTGAGCCATGACCGAAGACCGGATCCACGCCGACCGGGAGCGCTGCATCCGCGCCGTCCAGTCTAAGGACGGGCGCTTTGACGGCTGGTTCTTCACCGCGGTGCTGACGACTGGCATTTACTGCCGGCCGAGCTGCCCGGTAGTGCCGCCAAAGCCGGAAAACATGCGCTTCTTCCCCAGTGCCGCAGCGGCGCAGCAGGCCGGGTTCCGCGCCTGTAAGCGCTGCCGGCCGGACGCCAGCCCTGGTTCACCTGAGTGGGACGTCCGGGCGGACGTCGTGGCGAGGGCGATGCGGCTGATCGCCGACGGGGTCATGGACAACGGCGGCGTCCCCGCCCTCGCCCGTCGCCTCGGCTACAGCGTCCGCCAGGTCGAGCGGCAGCTGCTTGCCGAGCTCGGCGCCGGGCCGCTTGCCCTAGCGAGGGCCCAGCGCGCGCAGACTGCCCGGTTGCTGATCGAGACGACCGCGCTGCCTATGGGCGATGTCGCGTTCGCAGCCGGATTCGCGAGCATCCGGACCTTCAACGACACAGTCCGTGAAGTGTTCGCCCTATCCCCCAGCCAGCTCAGGGAACGCGCCAGCCGTGGCCAGGCCGGGACCGGGTCGATCTCGCTGCGGCTGCCGTTCCGGGCGCCGCTGCAGCCCGACAACTTGTTCGGTCACCTGGCCGCCACCGCCGTGCCTGGCGTCGAGGAGTGGCGCGACGGCGCATACCGCCGGACCCTGCGGCTTCCGCATGGCCACGGAATAGTGGCGCTGAGGCCGGAGCCCGACCATGTCAGCTGCCAGCTGGCGCTGACCGACTTGCGCGACCTTGCCAGCGCGATTAGCAGGTGCCGCCGTCTGCTCGACTTGGACGCCGATCCAGTGGCCGTCGATGACCTGCTGTCCGGTGACGAAGTACTGGCCCCGCTCGTCCGCAAAGCTCCCGGCCGACGTGTGCCGCGCACCGTCGATCCGCACGAGTTCGCGCTCCGCGCCGTGCTCGGCCAGCAGGTGTCCACGGCGGCAGGACGGACCCACGCCGGCCGGCTGGCCGCAGGACTCGGCGAACCGGTCGATGATCCGGGCGGCGGGCTCAGCCGGCTATTTCCGTCCGCTGCCGCGCTGGCCGCAGCGGACCCGGCCTTGCTCGCCATGCCGCAATCCCGCCGCGACAGCTTCGCCGCGCTCGCCAGCGCGCTCGCCAGCGGGCGGATCGACCTCAGCGTGGGCGGCGACTGGCACGAAGCGCGCCTACGGCTGGCCGGGCTGCCAGGGGTAGGCCCGTGGACTGTCGAGACGATCGCCATGCGAGCGCTCGGCGATCCCGATGCGTTCCCCGCGTCCGACCTGGGCGTGCGCGCTGCCGCCAGGCAGGCGGGACTGCCCGGCACGGCAGTCGCGCTGACCAGCCGGGCTGCGGCATGGCGCCCATGGCGGTCATACGCCGTGCAGTACCTGTGGGCGACCGGTGACCACGCCATCAACAAGCTTCCGGCCGGTACCCGGCCGCTGCCATCTGGCAACTAAGGAGGACACATGATCAGCTCAGCCGTGCGCGTGCACGCCATTCTGCCCAGCCCGATCGGGCCGCTCACGCTGGTGGCCGAAGCCGGCCAGCTCGTGGCCTTGTACCTCGAATTGCAGCGGCACCGGCCCGACGAAGACTCACTCGGCTCGGCCGGCGACCCGGGCGCGGCGCCGTTCGCCGCTGCTGCCCGCCAGCTTGCCGACTACTTTGCCGGGCAGCTCACCGAGTTCGATCTGCCTCTCGCCCCGGCCGGCACCGACTTCCAGCGCCGGGTCTGGGCGGCGCTGCAGACCATTCCGTACGGCCAGACCTGGTCCTACGCCCAGCTAGCTGACAAGATCGGCCGCGCGTCGGCGGTCCGCGCGGTGGGCCTGGCGAATGGCAAGAATCCGATCGCCCTGGTCATACCGTGCCACCGGGTCATTGGCTCAGATGGCAGCCTCACGGGTTACGGCGGCGGACTTGACCGCAAGCGGTTCCTGCTCGACCTGGAGTCTGCGGGCTCTCGCGCCCTGCCAGGGATGGGCGCCTAGCGCCCACGCGGGGACCGGCCGCGTAACGATATCGCGGCCGGGACCCGCGCCTGCGCACGGTATCGCCCGAGATCAGCGGCCCGGTGCACGCGTTCGGTTAAGTACAGGCGAGTAGCCGACATCTACCGGGAACTGTCCTGGATCGGCGTTACGGTAGTTCGTGACCTCGGGTAAGTCGTGGCGCAGTGTCCCAGAGCACGCTGACCCAGCCAGCGTCAAGATCGAAGATGAGCATGCGTGACCTTGCCTACAGGCCAGAGGAGTTCAGCAGTTTCGTTGGCCGCGCGTCGGAGATCAACGAACTGCGTGACCTGATGCGCGCGATGCGTGCGGTGACCCTGTGCGGCGCAGGCGGCATCGGCAAGACGAGGCTGGCATTGCGGCTGCTGGCTGCGATTGCCGCCGAGTTCACTGACGGAGCCTGGTTCGTGGAGCTCGGCGAGGTGCGCCAGCCCGAGCATGTTGTCGCCCGGATAGCCGCAGCCGCCGGTGTGCACGAGGAACGGGGCAGGCCGCTTCTGGACACCCTGGCAGACTCACTTCGGCACCGTCAGGCACTTCTCGTGCTGGACAACTGTGAGCACCTGGTGAACACTTGCGCCGCCGTGTGCAAGCACCTGCTGGCCAGCTCACCGCGCTTGCAGATGGTCTGCACCAGCCGCGAACCGCTCCGCGTCGCAGCCGAGGCGGTATGGCAGGTGCCGCCGCTTGCCCTGCCGCCCGCCGTGCCGCCGCCAGGCGACTCCGACGGCCTGGCCGAGTTCCGCGACTTCGACGCGGTCCGGCTCTTCGCGACGCGAGCCGCCGCGTCTACTCCCGCCTTCACGCTCGGCCCGGAGAATGCGGCGGCGGTCGCCGCAATCTGCCAGGCGCTCGATGGCCTGCCTCTCGCGATCGAGCTCGCCGCGGCCTGGGTCCGTGTGCTGTCCGTCGATCAGATCGCGGCCCGGCTTGATCGTCGGCTCGCACTGCTGACCAGCGCCGACCGGAGCGTGCCAGCCCGGCAGCAGACGCTGCGCGCTACCTTCGACTGGAGCTATGACCTGCTCTCCGGCCCTGAGCAAATCACGCTGCGCCGGTTGTCAGTTTTCCCAGGCTGGTCACTAGATATGGCTGAGCAGGTCTGCGCCGATGACGGCCTGCCCCCGGCGGACATCGTCGACCTCCTCACCGCGCTCGCCGACAAGTCCCTTATCGAGCTGGAACCAGAAGTACTCGGCGAGGCGCGATACCGGCTGCTAGAGACCGTACGGGAGTACGCCTCCGGCTGGCTCGCACTGGCCGGCGAGACCGCTGTCATGGAACGCCGGCGCCGTGAGTACACGGTGCGCGAGACAGAAAGGGCCGCTGCCGTCGGCATGGCCTTGGAGCCAGCTCCCTGGTCAGCCAGGGTGGACTCGTTCCGGCGCTTCGAGGTCGAGGAGCCGAACCTGTATGAGGTCCTTGCCAGCTGCCTGTCCGATGGCGACGCCGAGACGGGACTGCGGATCTGCTCGGCGATCCGGCTGGTCTGGATCGTGCATGGCACACTCGCCGAAGGCGCGGCGTGGATTGACAAGCTCCTCGCGCTCCCGGAGGCCGCCGCGGTCCCCGAGTCGGTCCGCGGCAGAGCACTGATCAGCCGTGCGCAGCTAGCCATGGCGACCGGGTCGCCGCAAGCAGAAGAGCAGGCCAGCGCCGGACTGGAACTGTGCTGGGCAGCCGGCGAACCATTCTGGGTCGCGGCCGCGCTCAACCTGCTGACCGAGATCGCACTGCACACCGGGCGGCCTGACGCGGCCGCAGAACGGGCCGACGAAGCCCTGAAAGTGGCGCGGTCAGCCGGCGACCGCTGGAACGAAGGCTATGCCCTCGGCACCATGGCCGCTGTCGCGGGCTACCGCCACAACTTCCGCGCAGCGGAGCGGCTTGGCGAGGAAGCACTTCTGGTCATGCGCGAGATCCAGCAGCTCTGGGGTTCCGCGCGGGCGCTACTCGGACTCGGTGACCTGGCTCAACAGCGCGGCGAGCACGACACTGCCCGAGAGTATTACCTGGAAGCGCTCGCGGTCTTGCGCGAAGTCGACGCCAGGCCGGAGATCGCCCGCTGCCTGGCCGGCCTCGGCCGGATCGCGCTCGACCAGTGGGACCTGGTGCCGGCGCGCCAGCACCTCACGGAGAGCCTGCGGCTGAGTTATGCGTCGGGCAGCCGGATCGGCATGGCACGGGTCCTGGAAGCGCTCGCCCGGCTATCGGTGATGGAGGGTAACCCTGCGGTCAGCGTTCAGCTGGCAGGGGCGATCACGGCATTGCGAGCGCAAGCACAGCTGCCGCCGGTAGCCGGGGCACGGACGCAGCGTTTCCTGGATGCCGCGGCGGACCTGGGCGAGCACGCCGTCCGAAGGTTGTGGGCCGAGGGCGAGGCTATGACACCGACCGAGGCGGTGCGGCTGGCCCTGGGCTCGCACGCTGACGTACTTTTCACTGCAGCAGCCGCCGCTGGAGCGACCGGCACCGCAGCGACCGGCGCTGCACCCGGCGGTGTACCCGCAACAGGCTCTGCCGCGGCTGGGCCGGCGATGGCGCTCACGCAGCGAGAGCACGAGGTGGTCGCGTTGCTCGCAGCAGGCCTCAGCAACCGGGACATCGCCGCGAAGCTGTTCATCAGTCCGGCGACTGCCGCCCGCCACGTCGCCAACATCCTGGGCAAGCTCGGCTTCAGCTCACGCAGCCAGGTGGCCGCGTGGGCGGCCGCGCAGCCGGCTGGTCAGCTCGTCCCGAACAGCGCGCTCACCGATTCGCCTTCGTGAATACGCCGGATCGCCTCGGCAAGCGCCGGCGCG
>Ga0126373_10004936_pt1 | contig 10277 bp, 8 predicted proteins | sample PanSoiMetPlot_11_FD_92545 | JGI IMG/M metagenome (GOLD analysis project Ga0126373, IMG submission 92545) | Tropical forest soil microbial communities from Panama - MetaG Plot_11 | ecosystem: Environmental > Terrestrial > Soil > Tropical forest > Bulk soil | place: Panama | collected 2016-02-17 | reverse complement strand
GGGCCTGATGCGCGGCTATGCATCCGTAACGGGGGATGGTGGACACGAGAGTGCGAGGGGATTTGACGGCATCTGGGCGGCCAACGCACCGGAGTTGAGTGGGGCCCATCCGATTCGCGATCGGCTGGCCTTCGGCCCGATGAAACAGAAAAGTTAATTGATTTCAATCGATCAGAGAAGTGACCACGCTCGCACCTGCATGAATACGAACGATTTCTATTTTTTCGAAAAACGCTGCGAGCACATCCTTCCTGTATCTTCGTGACTGCGAGATAGCTCTAAGCGGCGGCGGAAAGAGGGTACTCACGGACGGGAATTCGAACCGAGATCGAGGTTCCTGATGTCCGTCCCGACGTAATCGATATTGTGCCTCCGAGGAGTTTGACCCGTTCCTCCATGCCGACCAGCCCGATACCTCCCTTCCACTTGGCCTTTTCGACGTCGAACCCGACGCCTGAATCATGCACGAATAGGCTGATCTCAGCGAGGGACCCATTCAAGTGCACGTCGACCTTTCGAACGCCGCTGTATTTGACCGTATTCTGGACGGCCTCTTGTATGATCCGAAAAACAGATACGGCAACCTTCCAAGGCAGGTCTCTGGGTACGTCCTGATGTGTGAAATCAAATTCGACCCCTTGCTTCTCATATGCCTCACGGAGGGTGTTGATGGCGGGAACCAGGCCTATGTACTCCAGCTTTGGGGAGTGCAACTGGTGTGACAAACGATGAAGATCTTCAGAGAGAACCAACATGCCACTCTGCAAGTTTTGAATGGATTTTTCTCGCGTCTCCTTCGAATCAGAGCTTCTTCGCAGTTCGCTGAGACCAAGGGATATGACCGCTGCTTGCTGTCCGATGTTATCGTGAATTTCTCTCGCGAAATGCAGACGTTCGTCCTCTTGTGCTTGAATCAAGCGACCGCCGAGGTTAGCGGCGGCCATTTCTGCTTCTTTGCGGCCTGTGATGTTGACCACCCCCGAAACAAGGTACTGCAGCGTACCATCAGGGTTACGAACCAGGGAGGCAGTGTTTTCGGTCCATACCACGCTCCGGTTCTTGCGAACAAGGCGAAATTCCACCTGATAAAACTTCGCTCCATCATCGACTGCAGACTTTAGCCTCTGCTCCATGTACTGCAGGTCATCTGGATGGATGATCGAACGAGCGGTCCTGTCGAACAGTTCTTCTTCCGAATATCCCACCATTTCGCAGAACGCGGGGTTAGCGGCGATGAAGTGGCCATCTAAGGTGCCGATCAACATGCCAATCCCGGCTTCCTGAAAAACTCGCCGAAATTTAGTCTCACTCTCTCGAAATGAATCTTCTGCCCGCTTACGTATACTGATGTCCTCAATAATCGACAAGACACGTTGCCCATCGGGGCCCTCAAATAGTTCCGACGAGGCAAGGCCGTTGAAGTCTTGACCCTCCCTGTTACGGAAGTGGAATTCGAGGTTGTAGATTTTCCCGTCTTTCTTAAGCTTTTCGAACGCTCGCGTCATCGCCTCGTGGTCGGTCCAGAGTCCTATTTCGAAAATCGTTCGCCCGACGACTTCGTCCCGTCTGAACCCGGTCCTTCTTTCGTAGGCCTCATTGACGTCAAGAACTCTCATATCGGGAAATGAGTGAATCGTCATGATGAACGGACACAAACGAAACGCCATGTAGAACTTGTCTTTCCACACTGTCTCCATAAATCCAACTCCTGTTCTGGAGGGACGCCACTGAAATACTCCCATTTGCTGTACCAACCACAAATCCAGAAACAGCTAAGCCACCCGTCAACCGCGACACGACAGTGAGCGAAGAGGCGCCGATTCGCTTCATTGTGCGCTGCTGTGGTTGGGATAGGCGTGGCGCACCTATGAGTGGCAGCACATCTACCCGCAACGCTCTGAAGACGCAGCATGAAAGGGCCCGGATGACGCGGCCAACATTTGTCGTCCATTTTTGACCTTCCCCTGAATAGCGTCCACTGTCATTTCGTGAAATGAGCCACCGTGCAAGAACTGAACTTAATGATGTTCCCACGGAGTCTTTTGGGTCCTTGTCAAAAGTGCCTCCTGTTCATCCGGGAATACGAGCGTTATCGCCGGGTGTAAAGTTTGTCTTCGTAGTTGTCGAATCGGGCCAGGAAATCCCCCGGCAGAGTTTTTGAGCGGTATCGCCTGGTTGGCCAACGACTTACCTTCCACGCTAAACCTGTCATTTTTGCTAGGTGAAAACCCGCAAGAATCCGGGCAGTCTTTCTCCAAACGTCAGCGGCGAGATTGACTCCGCCCGAGACTCTGAGAGGCAAAGATCATGGCAACGCAACCACTGCCAAACAAACCAAAGAGAGGCCAAAACAAGCCGCAAATCGTTGAGAAGCCAACGACAAAAGATTGGGTCAAGCCGCAGGCCATCGCTATTCCCAAAGAAGGCTACTTTCAACTCGAAAAAGGGCGATACGGACCGGTGTTTCCGCAAACCCCGGCATGCTACGGGTTCTCAGTTGTGGGAAAGGTCAAGCCTGGACGCGAGCAGGCGATACGTGACTACGGCAAGAACATAGAAGAGGCCGTGAAGGCTGACCCAAGTGTCCTAGCTCCGCTGAAGCTTCATTACCTCCGTTGGGTCCTGTTTGACGTCGGATCGGGACTGCACTTCATGTATCAGGGCATCTTCGACACTGATTTTGACAAATATATCGAGGATGCAATCGAGATTTTCAACCAGTCTGGCATTACAACCGTTTTCACAAACTTGGAGGGTTGGCCATCGGACTGGAGGACGAACGTACCTGCCGTTGCCAAGTTCTTCCGGGAACACCAGTTTCCGAGCTTCTTGGAGTACGGGGAGTATCCATTCGTAAGTGCCGATGAAGTGAAAAAAGCGTTGACGCTCAAGGCCGCCTTTTCGAGCATGCTCGATCAAATGCAGTAGGGGGAAACTCTTGCCAGTCGAGACTGATGCACTTGAGCTAGATGACATTCAACATTTTCTGATTTCGCGTCCGCCTGCCTTGGCAGCGCGATATGAATTCTTGTCGTTTCAAGAGCCCACGGCAGGGCGTACATGGTTAAGGGGCATTCTCGACAAAGTTGGTACGGCAAGCACAGTTGGTTCCGACATACCAGACTCTCGATGGGTGACCGTCGCTTTCACCTGGAATGGACTTCGGGCGCTTGGCGTGGACGATGCATCCTTGGCGACGTTTCCTGAAGAATTCCGCCAAGGCATGGCAGCGCGGGCACAAATACTGGGCACCACGGGTCGAAACGATCCGCAACATTGGGTGGGGAATCTCGCCAGTCCCGACCTGCATGCAATTGTTGTGCTGTTTGCTCGCGATGTTGCAGAACGCGAGCGCTGCAGAGTTGAGCACCAAGGGTTTGTTTCAGGTTGTGCAGGGGTGAAAGTTATTTCTTCCCTTGATCTCGCAGCGATACCACCTTTCACTTACGCTCACGAACATTTTGGCTATCGTGATCGCGTGTCGTCGCCGGTCATAGAAGGAACCGGCGAGCAACCGATCCCAGGTTCCGGACCCCCAGTGAAGGCGGGCGAATTCTTTCTCGGGTATACGGACGAGACCGACTCCCAACCCGCGTTGCCTGAACCCGAAGTGCTTTCGCGCAATGGCAGCTATTTGGCCTACCTCCGTCTGGAGGAGCATGTGGGGGTTTTTCGAAACTTTCTCCAGCAACACGGGGAAACTCCAGAGCAGCAGGAATTAGTTGCTGCCAAGCTCATGGGCAGATGGCGCAGTGGCGCTCCACTGGTTCTAACGCCAACCAAAGATGATCCCGCTCTAGGATCAGATCCTGAGCGCAGCAACAACTTCAATTACGGAAAGATGGATCCGTACGGGTATGGCTGTCCCGTGGGCGCGCACATTCGGCGTATGAATCCCCGCGACACTGGTGAAAACATGCAGCGCCGCCGGATGATTCGGCGTGGGGGAACATACGGTCCGGCATTGCCAGAAGGCAAACCAGAAGATGGACTGGAGCGCGGTATTGCCGCCTTCGTGGGATGCGCCAGCCTGGTCCGCCAATTCGAGTTCGCCATGAACGTCTGGGTCAACGATCCCCAGTTCGAAGGTCTCGGAAACGAACGGGATCCGTTTGTCGGTACCCAGGATGGCACGTTTGACATGACGATTCCAAAGAGGCCGATTCGACAGAAGATCAAGGGACTGCCAGAGTTCACAACCGTGCGAGGCGGAGCTTACTTCTTTTTGCCAGGGATCAAAGCACTTCGTTATCTCTTGACCCTTGCGGTCGAGACACAGAGCCAGTGAAAAGAGCAACGCCAGAAAGGAGAGCTTGTAATGAGCCCATCGAAATCTTTGCCAAGAACGTATAACCAGACTCAAGTGCCGCGAGGATACACGCCAGGAAAAAGGCGCTTCAGCATTTATTGGACGTGGAGCTATCCATGGGAGGCCAACCGAGATGTAACCGAACTCGACAATCGATTCTCGACCATGACCGAGGTCCGCAGGGTGGCCTGGCCTGCCTACGAGTCATTGGAGTATTCGGAAAAAATGTTCCTGCAAGGCATTGCTGGAACGTTGGAGCTTTTTCACTTGTCGCTGTTGAAGTTCCAGTTGCTGGTAAGTGAGATCACGCAGCATCCGGTTGCGGTCTATCAGCGGATTGACCAGGCTGGACAGAGATTGCCGCTGGACGAAAGGATCCTTTCAGATACGGACACTCTGATGGTGTTCGGACTCGATCACATGGTTACCGAACAAGAAGCTTCTACCGAGGAAATAGAAGCAATTCGAGAATTCTTGACGCGGGAAGGGACGTGTTTGGTACTGGGCCCACACCATGATGTTGGTGTTTCACCAGATCTCAAACAACGTGATATGGAGTATGCGCACCATGGCGACCCACTGGTTCCGCGTCAGCAACGTTTCGGCAAATACACGCGTTCGCTGATGAAGGGTTTGGGCACGCCGGTCGAGAATCGGTACGGGCTGCGCCCTGCGGTTGTAAAGGGAATGAATCAGATTGCCCCGCTAACAACAATGAGGGATTTGGATCCGAAGGGCTGGCTGAACGGCGTCAAGACTTTCAATTTCCACCCACATTTGCCGCATTATGCGCTTACTACGGACGACGCGAAAACCATTCACGTGCTAGCCAGGCAGCCGATTGACCTCTCGCGGCCTCACCCTTTCACCGAAGCAGGAAACAGGGAGTTCAACATGTTTCTCTGGATGCCCCCGAATGGCAATCGCGCTGGTGACATATTGTTTGCTGACTCTACCATTTTCACCACCTTGTTCGGTGGCGACCAGTCTCTGGAGAACTTCTGGACCAATCTTGCGAAGACCCCGTTAGAAGCAAAGGTGCGCCGCGCCGCGTGAATGAGGGAGGACCATTGGGAAACCTTACATCGACTCCTCCCGGTCTAGCAGGATTACTGTTGTTGAGCTTTCTCGCTGCGATCTGCGAGACGGTTCTGTCCGCGAAGACGGAGGCACAGAGCAGAGGTGTATATCCGCTAGGCATGAGCGCCATAAATTCTGGGATCACGCCGCAACCAGGATTTAGTTATTCAAATCAACTGCTGTTTTACTCACGGGACGAAATAAAAGCTAATGACGGTTCTACTTTGCCAATCAAAGGAAACAATTCCGTATTGATGGACCTGAATTCGCTTGTTTGGGTGAGCACAGCGACTCTTCTGGGAGGTGCGCACTATTCGGCGATAGCGACCCTCCCGTTTGCAAAGAATGACCTCACTTCGGACATCCACGGGAACATCAGTGGTGGCAGCGGCTTTGCGGACTCATACTATGTGCCCTTCGTTTTGGGCTGGAACAAGGAACGCGTTTCACTGCGTGTTCTGTACGGTTTTTTAGCGCCCACGGGCAGGTTCGCCGCCGGAGCGAGTGACAATGTCGGCTCCGGGTACTGGACGCATGCGATCTCCTCTGGGCAGACGTTCAACTTCGTGAGAAGTAAATGGCTTTCCCTTTCTGCGTTCGAGATGTACGAGTTTCATACTACGCAGGATGGCACTGGAACCCGCCCGGGTGAGACATTCAACCTCGATTATTCCGTGAACCATCAGTTCTCGCTCAGAGCGACGGGTCTCCAAATTGGCGCTGTCGGATATCTACAACGGCAAACCTCCGCTCGCACGGGACCGGCGGTCACCGCCGAGGAATCGAGAGAGCGGTACGCCGTCAACGCAGTCGGATTTTCTTCGACTCTGGCAATTCCAAATCGAAGGCTGAACTTGGGCATCAGATTTTTTGAAGAATTCGCAAATCGAGCGACGTTCCAGGGGTACTCAGTCCAGATTTCCGGCTCCATCGGATTTTGATAGGCGTGTACAGCGGCCGAATTGAGGACACGTCGCACTCATCTCAAGCGCGGAAATGAGGGATATGGAGGAGGTACTAAAGCGTCTTTTGGGTAGCCGACTGAGTGGTCCCGTTAGTCGAATCGCAAGCCTCTTTCATCGTAGCAACAGAAAGTGAACTGAATTCAATCCGCGGACACAAGCCTTTGGCATTAGACGCAGCAAGCGATTCACGAGACGAAAAGGAGAATGATGTGGCTGCTCAACCAATCTCAATACCAAACGAACCACCCGGCGAAATCAAAGCCCTCATCGACACAGTGCTAGGTAGCTTCAATAGAAAGGACTCAGCGTTGTACAACGGTGCCTTTAGCGAAGATGCTGTTGTCATCGATGGGATAGCTCCTTATCGCTGGACAGGTCCGAATGCTCAGGCTCGCTGGTTCTCAGACGCAGAAAAGTGGGCGCACGACTTCGGTGTCGAGAATGAGACCATCGTATGCGATAGGATTGTTCACTCCACGGTCGTTGGAACGCATGCGTATGTCGTCCTCTCCGCGACCCTCTTCTTCATTCTCAAGGCGGGCCAGAGTGGCAGCAAGCCCGGAATCCTCACCTTCACGCTCGCTAAACAAGGCAACGGGTGGAAGGTCGAGTCGCAAGCTTGGGCTCGCCTGAGCTGAAATACAATGGGCCTTCTCGTCTGACGTGTGTAACGCACTGCAACAAATGCTCGTTGCAAGTTACTCGTGAAAATTTTACTTTGGGCGGGGATCGGCCCACCAACGCGATGCTCTCAAGAAGCGATCTGAAACGCAGCAAGCCCGCAAGCTCGCCATTAGGAACTGGAACCCCTTAGACTTACCCAACTGGCTGGCGCGTGACGTGTACCTGAGGAAGATCCAGCCAGCGCTCGTGATGATCGAAGTCTCGCATCCGAATAGCCCTCGGAGTCAGCGAGGCTCATTCCTCTCATATACAGAGAGGAGAAGTAGTTCCCCACGAGAGGCACTGGCAAGCTCTATCAAAACTCGTCGGCGTTTCGGATCGCCGGGGCGTTTGAGGCGATGTTACGACAACCCACTGAGGGTACTGTGAAAAAAGTTGAGATGGCGGAACTTGGCGCACTGCTGCTATCGACAGGATACATCCAATGTCTTAAAAAGAATGAAAAGGGGCTTCCACATGACTGCCAGACAGCGTGAGCGAGTGAACGGGTTACGCCGAGAAATCGACTTTGAACTCGAGAACTGGACCATGCTCGAGCTCCATTACCGCATGAGCAGCGAGACCAAGGGTGCGGCAATGGCGGTCGAGCATTTCCGCATTTTGCAACAACTTCCGCCCGAATTCGTTCGGGCCGGGAGCTTTGTTCCGAACGTTAACTGGGTCCAGATCGACCAGTGCGCCCAGGGGGATCTACATACCTGAACATTGAGGCAGCGCCTCAGTAACTTTTGTGACTAAGGCCATTTCACTCCTCAAGAAAAGTTTCGTCCCCTTCCCTCGCGGAAACCAAGCCTGGGTGACTTACATCAAGCCCTGCCTCCTTCCTAGTGGGGCATTTGATTTGGCCGCTTTTGTTCGTCGCGTAGTTCAGCGGCGATGCAATGTCCAGCAAACTAACGGCCCACCCCACAGCCGGCCCGGGTCGCGGCTTCGTTGAAAATCTCACACTATCCTGTCAAGCGCTTGACCCTCGCGCGAATGCTTCCCTAACATCGAGTGGGCCCATGACATTCCACAATTCCTGGTCGCTTCCGCGCAGCCTTGTGCTCGGCACGCTTGTCGGCACACTATTGCTCTGCGCCAACACTCTCCTCGCTGGGCAGGCAAAAACCGTGCCCGCTCCCACCGTCACCTTCACCGATATCGCCGAAAAAGCCGGCTTGACCGCGCCCAACGTTTTTGGCGGCTCTGATAGCAAGAAATACATCATCGAGACCACCGGCAACGGTGTGGCCATCTTCGATTACGACAACGACGGCTGGCCCGACATTTTTCTTGTGAACGGCACGAGGCTAGAGGGACTTCCTGCGGGACAGGCTCCAACCAACCGCCTCTACCGCAACAATCACGACGGCACGTTTACTGACGTCACCGCCCAAGCCGGCCTGACCGCCACCGGGTGGGGACAGGGCGTTTGTGTCGGCGACTACGATAACGACGGATGGGAAGACCTCTATATCACCTACTACGGCAAGAATCGTCTCTATCACAACCATCACGGTGTCTTCACCGAAGTTGCGGAGAAGGCTGGTGTGGCCGGGACAGGCAAGGCTTGGGGTACGGGTTGCGCGTTCGTCGATTACGATCGCGATGGGCATCTCGACCTGATGGTGGCCAACTATGTCGATTTCGACCTGGCAACTGCCCCCGCTCCCGGCGAGCGGCCCACCTGCATCTGGAAAGGCGTTCCGGTGATGTGCGGTCCGCGCGGATTGCCCGGAGCAAAAAACATCCTTTACCACAATCGCGGCGACGGAACGTTCGAAGATGTTACGACCAAAGCGCACATCGATCGCACCGACGGTCATTATGCCTTTAGCGTGTCGACGCTCGACTTCGATGAAGACGGCTGGCCCGACATTTTCGTCGCCTGCGACAGCACGCCCGCGATCCTTTACCACAATAATCACGATGGAACTTTCACCGACGTTGCGGTAACCGCAGGCGCCGCCTTCAACGAAGATGGCCGCGAGCAGGCGGGAATGGGATCGACCATCGGCGACTACAACGGCGATGGCCATCTCGACATTTTCAAGACGAATTTTTCAGACGACACCTCCACGCTCTATAAGAACAATGGCGATGGGACCTTTAACGACGCCACGACGGCGGCGGGACTCGGGCTCTATACGCAATATCTTGGCTGGGGAACGATGTTCCTTGATATTGATAACGACGGCTGGCCTGACTTGCTTTTGGTGAACGGACACGTCTATCCCGAGGTGGACAGCCAGCATCTGGGCAGCAGCTACAAAGAGCCGCGCATTCTTTTTCACAACAACGGGAACGGAACATTCACCGATATTTCGGCATCGGCGGGTTCCGGAATAACAAGCGCGGCTTCGTCGCGCGGCCTGGCGGTTGGCGATCTTTGGAACGACGGCAGAATTTCCGCTGTGATCAACAATATGAATGCGGTGCCAAGCCTGCTGGTAAACCAGGTGCGAAATCAGAATCACTGGGTGGCGATTCGCACGGTCGGGACAAAATCCAATCGAGACGGAATCGGGGCTCGCATTCGCGTCAAGGCGGGAACGCGAATCCTTGTCGATGAAGTGCGCAGCGGATCAAGCTACATTTCGAATAACGATATGCGCGTTCACTTCGGACTCGGAACGGTCGACAAGATTGAGTGGGTCGAGATTGGCTGGCCGAGCGGACTTATCGAGCGCTTCAGCAATCCGCCGGTGGACCGGATTCATACACTCAAGGAAGGTAGCGGAATCCCGGCAGTAGCGGCTGGCAAGAAACCTTGATCGCCCACTCTGAGCCTTATTTCGAGCGTTTAGGAAACTCGATCGCACGGGTGATCCCTTCCCCTTCTTTCACATACACGACCTGATTCGCTTTCAGATCTTTGAGCGTGTCGAGTTGTCCGCTGGGCCAGTGGATTTCTAACACTTCCACTTTCTCGGCCTTACCCAACCCGAAATGCACACGCAGATCATTCTGTGAGAGATAGCCGCCGCCACTGCGCACTTCATCAATCTGACGATGCGGTTTCACTTCTCCGGGGTTCAGGGTTACACAAACCACGCGCGCTCCGATGCCGCTGCGGTTCGACTTCGTGCCGATGGTGCGAACCTTGATCCAGTTGTTCCCCAGTTTCGAGTCGCAGCGCAGCAATTGGGGAAAATCGTTAACACAATTAACCACCACGTCGACATCGCCGTCGTTGTCAAAATCGCCAAATGCGGCGCCACGCGAGGGGCTAGGCTCGGAAATCCCCGGCCCCACTT
>Ga0126373_10004935_pt1 | contig 10277 bp, 8 predicted proteins | sample PanSoiMetPlot_11_FD_92545 | JGI IMG/M metagenome (GOLD analysis project Ga0126373, IMG submission 92545) | Tropical forest soil microbial communities from Panama - MetaG Plot_11 | ecosystem: Environmental > Terrestrial > Soil > Tropical forest > Bulk soil | place: Panama | collected 2016-02-17 | reverse complement strand
TTGGCACGTGGCGTGCCGCTAGAGCAGGTCGGGGAGTGACGGCGAAGTGGAAAGCGAACTTTCACTTAAGGCAGTGGTGTGCAGCACATACGAGTCGCTGCTGCAAAGATGCATGGTGACGTTTGAAGTATGGGCGTCGCGGCGCCGCGAGATTTGCGAAGCGCGATCGCGCAAAGAGGAAAGTGGTGCAGAGCTGCTGCGCCTCCAGGCGGACTATACGATGTCGTACAACGATCTATGCAAGCATGTTGGGAGATGCGAGATTTGCAAATTCTTTTCGTTCACATACCACGGGAATGGGGCGGAAGACAGCAAACGATTGTACGTGAGGGATCTTCCGACTAAAACGGAACGGCCACGAGCCCGATGATGCAGTCCTGCCCAACTCTGTTCTCGCCACGTTAAAGCGATAGAAAGCGGAGTGAGCCAGAATTTCTGGGCGGTAAATTTCTGGCCAGCGCAGGACGGCACAAGAGTCAGGAACAGAGAGCACCGAGATCCCCTCGGAGTGACTCTGGAAATTCAATGTGGGATTCGCGCCTGCCAGACGAGATGAGTGCGATGGACTGACCCAGTTTTTCGTTTAGCATTTAGCGACTGGGCCTTTCGCTGAAAATGTGACTTTTCTCGCCTTTCGCGTCGAGCACATGCAGCATTGTTTATAAACCCGCAACACGACTCCAAATAGTTGTTACCGTCATTTAAAGGTTCGCCTATTGTAAGAAGTAACCGAACGGTTTAGCTGAATTGCCCTACTCTGACTGCGAAAATAAGGGGTCTTATGTACCAGCTTCTTTTTGTGGGGTCGCTTGTCGCCATCCTGGTTGCGCTGTTGGTGGTTAGGCAAAAGAGAGCCTCGCAACGTCAAAAAAGGTGGATGCCTGACATCCGGCGAGTAGCTTAGTGGGCCATTGTGTGATGCCCTATCGCGAATAGACCCTTTGTTTGCGACGAGCGTTTCTGTATTCCTCCCGCTGAGAATTGCACAGGTTTTCGCCGCTTCAACTGTTGGAAAACTTTTGTACTGCAACCCTCGTACTCCGGCAGTTAATCCCGCAGACTCATTCGGAGAAGCAAAACGCGCGCCTAGCATACTAAGCGCGGGTTGAGAGCCGCGCGGGGACAGCGGTCCCGCAAGGTGTGCGAGCTCTGAGACGATGATTCGGCGGGCTGGGTAGCTCGCGCCCAAGCTAAGGACTGTATGTTTGCGATTCCGAGGGCTTCTTGTTGACACGCACCTTACCGAGCGTATGATTCGGGCATACTTCGCAGGGGCGGAGTAGCGCGTTCTCTGTTTTGTTAACGTCTGCATCTACCAACGGCAAGTTTGTCGGCTTCCTATCGCTTCCCCACTTGCGGATGCCTCCGCTCCACTCCGCACGCGCCTCTTCCAACTGGCGCTTGAACGTGGCGGAGCATCTTGGGTCCCGGCACAAGTTTCTCGCGGCCTTGCCGAAACGCATGAACCCGCCGTCCGACATCTTGCGCAGGCGCTGACGCAATTGCTCGAGTTCGTCGGTGGATTCGAATGCAATGGACATTGCCGGTTCTCCCGGCAGAGGTGGGGAGAATACTGTACCTCAATTGGCACTTCGGTGGCTTTTAGCTCTGGATGATTTTCGCAACAGCAGCGATCACGAGATTTCCACCCTGAGTTCCAAATTCTCACAAATGAACTTTCAGAGAATGAGCGCGGATTTGTCCTGTAGCCGCATTCGTCGGGAGCCGAACTCTATCTTCCTCGACTCGGTTGAACACGGAATTGGCGTAGCCTGTGAGAGGCAAAGTGAACATGATGATGAAACTGATGACAGCCAGCAACGGCAGGACGAAAATGCTGCCTTCGGGGCCGGTAGTTCCTCCGCTCATGAGCGGCGTGCCGAGCGCGTGCGTGCCCAGCAGATGGTATTCGACCATGAGTCCGCTGTCCGCGACACCATAGAGAAAGGACTGGGCCCAGTCCCACGAGGCGTGAAAGCCGATAGCCCACCAAAGTGAGCCGGTACGCCACAAGCTGAGGCAGAAGACGATGCTGCCGAGCCCGGCTGAAAGTAGCCCGATCGGAGACTCTCCGGGATTGGTTTTGTGACCGACACCAAAAGGAGGGAGACGATGAGTGCACTAGTCCAGAAACCGAGTGTCTTGCTTTGGCGGGTCTTGAACAACCACGAATAGATACCGGCGAGCCCTCGGGTGAGTGTGAAAAGCAGATAGCCGCGGTTGAGGTACTCCTCGACGAAACCGACCAGGAGGAAACCGACGAACCAAATTAGGCCCGCCGGCGGCAATATCGCCAAGTCCAGCGGAGCCTTCTTCTTCGTCTGGGCGCTCATCGCGCTCGGCGTGACCGCGCTCTTCTCCGTCATCCTCTCGGGGCGCGGACTGTGGACCCTGCTATGGGGCCAGCGGTAGTCCAACAACCCAAACATGGAAAGGTCCGTCGCACGGCGGAGTTGATCGGCACGGATCGGGTTCTGCTGGCGACCGCCGCGCAGCGCAAACAACTTGCCCGCGCATGCGACGCTGTTCGCAGACTTATATTTACCGGAGATTTGCCGGGTCCAATCCGCGATTGTGGTCGGATGACGGACCACTCGGAAGTCGGACCGCAGCACGCACGTGGGGAATGTCAACTTCTCGTTTACCGACCAGCCGGACGGAATCACGTCAAGCCTGGGTCACACCAGAATGAGGCTTCACCCAGGCAGGTGAACCTAAGCCCACATTGCGTAGTGGCCCGGTGAACGTGTATTTTTGAGCCCTATGGAACCCTCTGATGCCGCACCCGGCTTTCTGCCAGCTCTGATCGATGCGGGCAAAGGCGTAACATTCACGATGCTGGGAACAACGATGCGGCTGATCGCCAGCGGAGCCGAAACAGGCGGCCGCTATACAGTACTTGAACAAGTCACGCCTGCCGGGTGGGGTCCACCGCGTCACATCCACTCTCGCGAGGACGAGATTTTTTACATCCTTGAAGGATCCTATGAAGTGCACTGCGGGGACGAGCGCCGCACTGTTTCGGCGGGAGCGTGTGCCATTCTGCCGCGAGGAGTTCCACACGGTTTTTCGTATTACCGGGATGGCGCCCGCTCGCTTGATTTCCGTAATTACTCCCAGCGGACTGGAGAATTATTTCATCGCCATTTCAAAGTTTGGGCCACTGCCGCCAAGCCCAGCCGACCTTGCCAAACTCGCGGGGCCTTACGGACTGACTTTACTCCCGCCAGGCCACTAGACATGACGCTGCAGACCATCGATCCGCATATCAATCCTTCTGACGAGATCATCCGTCTCGGGCCGCTCGCGGTCCGCTTCCTGATCACCGGAGAGAACTCGAGTGGCAGCATTGCGACATTTGAGGTCATTGTCCCGGGAGCACAGCGCCTGGTGGTTCCAGCCCATAGTCACGACCATTACGAAGAGACGATCTACGGCATCGAGGGAGTGTTGACGTGGACTGTAGACGGGAAACAAATCAATGGAGCAAGCTCGATTGTGGCACAGAGGTTCAACTAAGCATCCCCGCCTCGGCTGCATACGCCATATCGCCTAGTCAACGCCGTTCCTGATTCTCCGCAAAGTGGTTGGCCAGGCAGAGTCAATTGCAACACCGGAAGCGAAACGCTTGAGATGACGCGGCCATCGAAAGCCTTCGCTGCTGCAGGGTGCTTTCAAACGGCGCAAAAGAATGATTTTCAGTTTATGTCGGAAAATTCTTGGAACCGTTCGAGCTTTTCTGAATCTAAATCTGTTTGAATGGTTACTTTGAGGAGTTCTATGCGCTCGCTTCAGCTCATCATAATCGTCCTATTATCCGCCCTGACCTCGATCATCGTTATCACCCGAGAGCCTACCTGTGCTTCGGCATCCCGCCCACAGCAACCAGCTGTTTCGGACGGCCGAACTTTGACGCCAGCCGGTGTTTCTGCTCTCCGCGCCGTTGCAGATTCGGCTCGCAACGAAGATCTTCGCTGGACAAACTTTGCGCCCTACAAGACAGAGTTCAGCAAATTTTACGAGGCAAACGGCTACTCCCTGGCTTGGCTGCAAAACGGTCAGGTGCGTCCGCAGGGTCTTGCCGTGATTCAGGTCTTGGAGAACGCCGGCTCGAGGGGGCTTGAGCCTGAAGACTACGACGCCTCCCGCTGGCCCAAGCGGCTCTCGAAACTGAGACAAAGTCCAGCTGAGCAGGACCTGGTCTTGTTCGATACCGCCCTTACCGTCTCGGCGATGCGTTACATTCGAGCGGTCCATGTAGGCCGTGTAAACCCGAAAGAATTCAACTTTCAATTGGACAACGGAGAAGGCCAGTTCAGCCTTGCTGAGTTCCTTCAAAACAAGGTCGCAAACAGCACCGATCCCGCAGCCGAATTCCAAAAGCTCGAGCCACCTTTTCTGGGGTACCGGAAGTTGTTAGCTCTTTTACCCGTGTACGAGGAATACGCAAAGAAAGACGATGGAGAGAAACTGCAAACGACCCCAAAGACGGTACGACCGGGTCAACCCTACGCGAGCCTGGCCCGTCTGGGCCGGTTTCTCCAACTCATCGGCGATATTCCCGCTGCCACCCAATTGGATCCAAGTGCAACGATTTACGAAGGTGCTCTCGTAGAGGGTGTAAAGCATTACCAGAATAGGCATGGCGAAAATCCCACCGGTGAGTTGGACGCGCGGACCATCAATGAGCTCAATACACCAGCGGCCGCCCGCATCTCCCAAATCAAACTCACGCTAGAGCGATGGCGTTGGCTGCCGCATTCGTTCGCGCAGCCGCCGGTAGTTGTGAATCTTCCCGAGTATCGTTTGCGCGCGATGAACCCGGATGGCACGGTTTCCTTTTATAAGAATGTCATCATTGGAAAGGCGTACGGCCACAAATCACCGGTATTTGAGAAGGAGATTCAGTACGTAGTCTTTCGGCCCTACTGGGAAGTAACTCCCAGTATTCAGCGGAATGAAATCGTCCCGCATATCCAGAGGGATCCCAACTACATCGCGAAGCACAATTTTCAAGTGATCACTGCGAAAGGCGGGGTGGTGACCGAGAGTGCTGTGAGCCCCGAGGTCCTTGAGGGAATCAAAACGGGCCATTTGATGGTAAGGCAAAAGCCAGGGCCATCGAATTCACTTGGACTTGTGAAGATTATTTTCCCCAATCCAGACAATGTCTATCTCCATGGCACGGACGCGCCGCAATTGTTTTCGCAGGATGTTCGCGATTTCAGTCACGGGTGCATTCGCGTGGACCAACCCGCCGATCTTGTCGCGTGGGTTCTTCGAAACAATCCGGGGTGGGATTTGGAGCGCGTGAAAGCCACCATGGGGGGAGATAAGGACAACCTTCAAGTGAATCTTGTCACGCGCATTCCGGTTTTGATCGTATACGGCACGGCGGCAGTGAACGAGGAAAACCAGATTCGCTTCTTTGACGACATTTACGGGTATGACGCGGCGCTCGAAAAAGCGCTCGCCGCCGGTTATCCATCCTCCTGGTGAGTGAGTGTTGTGGTGTCGATGCAAAGTCACTTGTATAGCGCCGCTTGATCTCTGGGACTGCTTCAGACAGTAAAGCGGTGATTGCAACGGCGCCCGATGCTTCCACAGGAAGGGCCTTGGTCCCTCCAAACCAATCGGGATTTTGTGTTCGTTGTATCGCATCGTCCGGTTCTTGCATCGAAACCACATGACAGTGTGTATCGCGTTGCCGGCACCAGGGGTTCATGAATGGCCAGAAAACCTTTTATTCTTGCGCTGGACGATGATCCGGCAGTTCTGCGGGCCGTCGAAAGAGACCTAAAATCCAAATTTTCTGCGGACTACCGGATTCTTGCCTCGGATACCCCTGGCAAAGCCATGGATGCCGTCCAGCAGCTCACTGCGCGTGGTGACCGCATTGCTCTGTTCCTCGTCGATCAACGCATGCCTCGCATCAGCGGCACCGAGTTTTTGATGGACGCCCTCGCGTTGCAGCCCGACGCGCGCCGTGTTCTTCTGACAGCCTATGCCGATTCCAGCGCGGCTATCGATGCCATCAATAAAGTCAAGCTGCATCACTATCTGATGAAGCCCTGGGAACCCCCAGAACAGAACCTTTACCCGGTGATTTCGGACCTCCTTGAAGACTGGAACGCCACGAGCCGGGAATCCTTCGATGGCATTTACATCGTGGGCACGCGCTGGTCTCCTAGCACACACGAGCTGAAGGACTTCCTTGCGAAAAGTCAAATTCCCTATCGTTGGATCGAGCCGGGCTCCACTTTCGACCCTCGGATCAACGCAGCCGTGGGCGATTCTCCAACAACTCTTCCTGTGCTTATTTTTCCGGACGGCTCAGTCCTCCAAAAGCCGACGCTTCCGGATTTAGCCGGTAAGCTTGGTCTCACCACTACGCCAACTCGCAATTTCTATGACGTCATTATCGTTGGCGCCGGTCCAGCAGGACTCGCCTGCGCACTCTATTGCAGTACCGAGGGGCTTCGCACCATTCTGGTTGAGCGCGAGGCGGCCGGCGGCCAAGCCGGGCTCAGTTCGCGCATCGAAAATTACCTTGGCTTTCCTGCGGGGCTCAGCGGAGCCGACCTGGCGCGTCGCGGCGTGTCGCAAGTCAAACGGTTCGGCACGGAAGTTCTTGCCCCGGTTCAGGCCGAGGCGCTTTGCGTGCAGGGCGACTATCGTGTGGTCAAACTCGGGACCGGGCAAGAACTGGTCGGCCACAGTGTGGTGATCGCGTCGGGCGTGCAATGGCGTCGCCTGGACATCCCCGGTATGGACCGTCTCACCGGTGCTGGCGTCTACTACGGCGCGGCCAACACTGAAGCTTCCTCCTGCAAAAACGAAGATGTGTATATCGTCGGCGGCGCAAACTCCGCAGGTCAAGCCGCCGTTCATTTTTCACAATTCGCGCGCTCGGTCACTATGTTGGTGCGCGCGGAATCGCTTTCGCGCGCGATGTCTCATTATCTGGTGGAGCGCATCCGGACGATCCCGAACATTAAGGTTGAACCACACACGGAAGTCATCGAAGTACATGGGGAAGATCACCTTAGCGGTATAACTATTCGCCATCACGAAAGTAAGATTGAGGAACACCGCGAGACCGCCGCGCTCTTCATCTTCATCGGAGCCGAGCCCAGAACGGATTGGCTCGAGGGCACCGTCTGCCGCGATGCCAAGGGATTTATTCTCACGGGCCAAAATCTCTTGCGGGATGGCAAGCGTCCCCCGGGCTGGACTTTCGACCGCGACCCGACCCTGCTGGAAACCAATGTTCCCGGCGTATTTGCGGTGGGGGATGTGCGGAATGGTGCGGTGCGTCGCGTTGCCAATAGCGTTGGTGAGGGTTCGATTGTACTTTATTTCGTGAATCAATATTTAGCGAACCGGTAGATTGAGGTTGCACGTGCCCGACGATTCCTGTGAACGCCTAACTCCCGACCAACTCGCCGCGATACCACTGTTTGCCGATGATGATAGCGCGGCGCTCGAGTGGCTTGCTGATCATTTCGAAGTGCGATGCTATGAGCCGGGGGAGATCATCGTTGCTGAAGGCTCCCCGGCGAAAGAGTTCTTCGTAATTCTGGAAGGAGAAATGCATTTCCGCCGGCCGTCCGATCCTTATGCCCCGGTCTTTGTGCGCACCGCAGGCCAGCCAACCGGCGTACTTCCCTTCTCGCGACTCAAGGTGATTAATGGGCGGGGCACGGCCGTCGGCCGGACGCGTATCGCGGTTATGCCCGCGACGGAACTGCGCGAACTCGTGTACCGCGCACCGAATCTCGCGCAAAAGCTAGTCGGTGAAATGACCGACCGAACCCGTGAAATGGCGCGCTCCGAAGAACGCACTGCAAAAATGTTGGCCCTTGGTAAACTCTCCGCCGGCTTGGCCCATGAACTCAACAATCCGGCTTCAGCGGCCTTGAGGTCGGCAATGCTCTTGGGTGAAGCGCAAAATAACCGGCGCCGTGAAGCCATTGCGATGCGCAGTCAACTGATCCCGCCCGAAGCACAATCGCTTTTAATCAAACTGAGCGACGCCATCGCCGAGTGTGGCGCGGGCACCAAAAAACTCGATTCGCTCGAGCGCGCCGACCTCGAGTCGGACCTCGCGGATTGGCTAAGCGAGAGAAACCTACCGGACGGACTTGCTGGTGACCTGGTCGATGCGGGAGTTCGGGCCGAAGACTTAGCACCATTTACAAAGCTTCTGACCTCCGAACACGCCGCACACGGCCTGCGTATCCTTGTGTACGATCACCAGATCCTCTGCCTCACGCGGGAAATCGAAGAAGCTTCCCGGCGCATCTCCGATTTGGTTCAGGCGGTGAAGTCGTATTCCTACATGGATAAAACACCGATCAGTGAAATTGATGTCGAGCGCGGCATCGACGTGACCCTGCGAATGTTTCAACACCAGTTGAAGCACGGCTTCGAGGTGAAGCGTGAATACGCTGGAAATCTTCCCAGAATTCCAGCGAACGGCAGCGAGTTGAATCAGATCTGGACCAACCTCATCGACAACGCCATCGGTGCGATGAGTTCACAGGTGAACGGAGAAAAAATCCTGATCATCCGGACCGTGCTGGAACCAGAGGCTGTGCTTGTCGAAATCACGGATAACGGACCAGGCATTCCGCCGGAAATTCGCGGCCGCATCTTCGAACCTTTTTTCACAACGAAGCCAGTGGGCGAGGGAACGGGCTTAGGCCTGGATATCGTCCAGCGCATAGTCCGCAGCCATCAGGGCAGCATCAACGTCAATTCTCAGCCGAGCCGCACCTCATTTCAAATCCGCCTCCCACTGGTGCGGCAAACTTCGTAGACTGGAGCAACCGGTCTCGTCGGCGGGCGCTCCAAACGGGGGTGCTTTGCACCGGTGAAACGGGGATTTGCTAAACCGTTGTACGGCCCGGCGGTGGTTAGAGCAGGTCACTCAAACCAGGGCAGGGAAGTTCAGTAATTCTCGCCTGACTGACAGCGGAGCACCAAGCACTTCGACGAATGTGGGCAACCGCGGAAAGTCGATCGCAGTATGGCCTTCTGCCGTTTACCTCGCTGTTTTCTCGCGACCATTACTTGTCGAGACGGTGCAAGGGCAGGGCCGCATCAATTTGGGCGTGGTTCCCACCATGCAAGCTTATAATCCCAGCAGAACGCCAAAACAGGAGATAACAGGCTCAAAAAATCAGAGTGGAGGACGGCACATGTGCGATATAAGCAGGCGCGAGTTCTTAGCAGCAGGAACAGGGTTTCTAAGTGTCGCGGCGGAGGCGGAACTTTTGGCCGGGCCAATTCCCGAAGGTATAGCGGAGGCTGCCAACGCGGACCTTGTGGCCCCCGACATCTATTTTCACGAGGGACAAGTGTCGGATACGGCGGACGCCGTCTGCAACAACGGCTGGATCATTTTTGAAGACTACGTCCTGGTGGTCGACGCGAATTTCCCTGCGGGGGCAAAGATGATTATCAGCAAAATTCGCGGCCTGACAGACAAGCCGATAAGATTTGCTTTTGATACACACCATCATGGCGACCATGCCTACGGGAATCAGATCTTTGTGGAAAACGGCGGAGTGCCAGTTGCCCATACGGGCGTCATCGAGGAGATGAAGCGGTACGAAACCGGCTACTACGCCAAAGAACCAGGTAGGTGGGAGGCGGCAACGAAGGAGCGCGCTGACCTCAAAACCACCAAGCTTAAGCCGCCGTCCGTTCTCTTTTCGAGGGACTTGATTTTTGATGACGGCAAGCACCGGGTTGAGCTGATGCACTTGGGAGTGGCGCATACGCACGGCGATGCCGTGGCTTGGCTGCCGAAGGAGAGAATTCTCTTCACGGGCGATATGTGCGTGAACGGACCGTACAATTACGTGGGTGACGGTGAGGTTGGCAAGTGGGTGGCGACACTGGATGAGGTAAGGAAACTCGGTGCAAAGGTCATATGCACAGGTCACGGTCCTCGCTCCGCTGCAACAGTCTTGGACGACCAGCAGGCATTCTTCAAAGCCCTACAGCAACAGGTGGACACGGTTCTAACGAACCTCCCTCCCGAGGAAGCCAAGGCACGGATCGAGTCGATCCGTACAATGTTGAAATCCAATACCCAGATCGCTCGGTTCGTTAGTGAGCGCAGTGCAGGCTCGGATGACGGCTTTCCTGCGCAAGTTGGAAAAGTCTACGAAGAACTGACCGGCAAGAAACTTGCTGCGCTTCTGCACGAACCGCACGTTGCGCGCCACGCCCACGCCCGCTCTCACGGATTCCTGTCTGGCTGATCA
>Ga0126373_10004934_pt1 | contig 10278 bp, 9 predicted proteins | sample PanSoiMetPlot_11_FD_92545 | JGI IMG/M metagenome (GOLD analysis project Ga0126373, IMG submission 92545) | Tropical forest soil microbial communities from Panama - MetaG Plot_11 | ecosystem: Environmental > Terrestrial > Soil > Tropical forest > Bulk soil | place: Panama | collected 2016-02-17 | reverse complement strand
GGACCGTCCATGTCGTGCACGCCCCGGAGGCCGCGATAGGCAGCGACGTCGCCGTGGATGGCGAGGAGCTCGAGAGGGCTCGCGCCCTCGTGATCCGGCATCTCGACCAGGTGGGAGCCCATCATGTCGCCGCGGAGGGCCAGCTGCTGCTGCATGCGGCTGATCATGGCGCGGCGGGCCGGATGGTTGCCGGGTATGCGAACGAGGTCGGTGCGCTCGCTGTCGTCCTCGGCGCGCCGACTCACGGCGGGCTGCCGGCCGCGCTGGACGCCAGCAGCACGCGTGAGCTGCTGCGAGCAGCCCGGAGCCATGTCGTCATCGTCAATCCGGACGCGCCGGTCGGACCCGTCAGCCTGTCCGGCGACGAGGAGCTTGTGGAGACACGCGCGAACTGATCGGTTCGTCGCAGCAGATCGGTGGCGGCGCGGGCCCACGGGACTAAATCTGTTGCCGGCTGCAGCTCGTGATGCTGGAGTGGCCGCATGGCGACCGTGGCGTCCGACCAGCTGGCTGCGTTCCGCGAGCAGGGGTTCGTAGTGATTCCCGGCGTGCTCGGGGAGCGCGCGCTGGCCTGCGGGCACCGTACCGCCACGGCGATGCTAACCGCGGAACCCCCGCCTCCTGGTCACGCCGGACCGCACTTCCTGTGGCCTCGGTTCGCCCGACCCGAGGCCAGCGGCGTGGAGCATGGCCTGCTCCGGTTCTACCGCGCGTGCGGCATCGGCGACCTGGTGGCGCAGCTTCTGCGCCCTGAGTTCCCGCCGGATGACCCGGATTTCGCTCAGCTTGCGACGACAGTGCCGCCGTGGCCGCACCGGCCCGGCGGACCGCACGTCGACGGCATCAGCCCGCCGCTGCCAACCGGCCAGCCCGCGACGTTCTCGCTGCTGGCCGGCGTGTGGCTGACCGACCATTGCGAGGTCAACCGCGGCAACCTGTGGGTGTGGCCAGGCTCGCACCTGCGGGCTGGCTCGTGGCTCGCCGATCACGGCGCCGACGCGCTGGCCCGGCTGCAGCCTGACCGTTCCTACCCGCCGGTTGACCTCGGCGAGCCGCGGCGGCTAACCGGGCCGGCGGGCAGCGTGCTGCTCGCTCACTACCTGCTCGGCCACAACATCGGCGGAGACGACGGCCCGGCTGGTGGGCCGGCGCGTCAGGTTGTCTACTACCGGCTGCTGGCTCGCGGTCATCGCGACCGGTGGCGCGAGGTCGTGACGAATCCGCTTGCGGAGTTCCGCGAGCCCTGATTCCGGCGCTTATCGTTGCACTGTGGCAATGGACCTCAGCCTTGTTGACCCCGACGTCTACCAGCGCAGCGGCCCTCCGCACGAGCGGTTCGCGTGGCTGCGTGCACACGATCCCGTCCACTGGCACGCCGACGGCGGGGCACCGGGCTGGCCTGGTTTCTGGGCCGTTACCCGGCATCAGGACGTCGAACACGTGTCCCGCCATCCGGAGATCTATTCCTCAGCGCAGCGACTCTCGCTGTTCGGCGAGGTTCCCGAGGAGAACATCCAGCTCCAGCGGCTCATGATGCTCAACATGGATCCGCCTCAGCACACCAGGCAGCGGGCGTTCGTGAATCGCGGATTCACGCCCCGGATGATCGGCCGGCTCGAGAAGCACATCGCCGAGATCTGCGACGACCTGCTGGACAGCGTGGAGGGCGACGGGGCAGCCGACTTCGTCACGCAGATCGCCGCTCCGCTGCCGTTGTGGGTCATCTGCGAGCTCGTGGGCGCGCCGGTCCAGGATCGCGAGCGCATCTTCGAGCTCTCGAACATCCTTATCGGGTCCGCTGACCCCGAGTTTCAGGTCGAGCCGAACGCTCAGCAGCGCGCTGCCGCGGAGATCTACGCCTACGGCGCCGCGCTCGCCGAGCGCCGAAGGGCGCAGCCAGCCGACGACATCGTCACCAGGCTGCTGCAGCCCGACGACAATGGCGAGGCTCTGACCAGCGACGAGTTCGACATGTTCTTTCTTCTGCTCACCGTGGCCGGGAATGAGACGACGCGGAACGCGGCGGCAGGCGGGATGCTGGCCCTGTTCGAGCATCCGGACCAGTGGGAGCGGCTGCTGAATGAGCCCGGCCTGATCCCGACCGCGGCGGAAGAGATCGTGCGCTGGGTGAGCCCGGTGAATATGTTCCGTCGGACGGCCCTGTGCGACACGGACCTAGGCGGGCGTCCCGTAGCCGCGGGCGACAAGGTCGTTGTCTTTTACGCATCGGCTAACCGCGACGAGGAGGTGTTCGCCTCGCCGCAGCAGTTCGACGTAAGCCGCGATCCCAATCCGCACGCCGGGTTCGGCGGCGGGGGGCCGCATTTCTGCCTCGGCCGGCACCTCGCGGCACTGGAACTCCGGGTGCTGCTGCGGGCGCTAGCTGAGCGGATGCCCGGAATCCGGCTAGACGGTGAGCCCGTCAGGCTCCGCTCGAACTTCGTCAACGGGATCAAGCACATGCCCGTGCGGTTCTAGGGTCCCTCATCGCCACCGAGGCTGTCGCCGGCTGGGAACTCCACGAGCGAGACGATCCTGCTGGCCATGAAGCGCGCCGTCCGGACCGGTGTGCCAGTGCGGGTTACCTCGGTCACCTCGACCAGGCCGCGCCGGGTAGCGACCTCCACCCGGCGGCCGGCCCGCGTCGCCGTTACCTCGTAGGCCCGGGTCCCGTCGCCGACATCGACGATGATCTCGATCCGGTCACCTTTCACACCAGTCACCCCGTCATTCGAACATCAATTCGATACCCCGCCTGAAGTGGGTCCAAACATCGGCACGACTAGGCTGGTGCGCAAGTGGTGGCAGGTAGGGAGGCCGGGATGCCACGCACGGTCCGTTACTGGCTGGCTGCGGCGGCCAGCGTCACCGCCCTCGCGCTGACCGGCTGGCCGGGTCCTGCTCACAACCCGGCAACGCTTATCAGCCGGGTATCGGTGATAGCGGCGGCGGCCCTGATGGCAGGGCTGCCCTGGCTCATCCGGCGCTGGTACGGTGCGCCGGCCGCGGGCTGGTTTCCGGCCATCGTGCGCGTCGCGGGTTTCGGCGTCGTGGTCGCCTTGCTCGCGGTCAAGACCCGGGTAGAACACGTCGAGTTCGCGGCGGCCGCCGGGCACCGGTCGCTGGCCGGCTTGTGGACGGGAGAGGTGATCTTCCTCGCGGTGATCGCCGCGTACGTGGCTGGCCTGCTCATTGCCACCGCAAGCCGGGGACCCGCAAGCCGGACCACTCTCGTCATCGGCACGTGCTCGGGCGTCGGCATCGGAATCGCGGTCTACGGGCTGCGGCCGCTCGCTGGCGAGCTTCACGTCGCCAATGCAGCGCTCGCAGTCCTGTATGAGATAGCCAAGGTGCTAGCGGTGCCGGTCGTGCTCGCGGTCGTGCTCGCGGCCGCGATGGCAGCGGCCCGGCGAGCGTCGAGGCGCAAGGGCGGGCGCACGACGCGGGATATGCCCGCGCGGGCGGTGCCTGCTCGGGATATGCCTGCGCGGCAGGGTCTGGCAGCCGGGGCCTGCGTCGGGTTCACCGCAGCTCTCGTCGTGTCGCTCCTCGGCATCGTCACGATCGCGCTCGTCCCGCACCTCGCGATGGGCCTGCAATGGACGCTGCCCGGCCGCGGGGTCCCGCAGCACTCGATGTACGACTTCGAGGTCGCGCTGACCGAAGCCGGCGCAGGTTATCTGCTGGTGCTGCTCATCTTCCCCATCCTCGGAGCTGGTCTCGGCGCGTGGGCCGGGTTGTTCAGCGCGGACGGCGGCCTCCGGCCCGACGGGGGTGGCGGAGGCGGCGGCCCGGGCAAGGGCGGTCCCAAACCTGCCCCGTCGGGCGGCGGCGGCCGCGCGGCAGCGCCGCCGGAGCTGGCGCGCGCAGACCTGGCCCGGCTGCTGGCGCTCGCGGACTGGCGGATCATCGCCGGCCCCGCAGGCCAGCCCACCGCGCCAGAGCCCGAGCGAGTCCCGGCAGGAGTTCCCTCTTACCCGCGGTAGGACGGTGGGGTCATGGCATTCGAGCACATCCTGGTCGAGCAGTCCGGCGAGTTCGCCACCATCACCATGAACCGGCCGGAGCGGCGCAACGCGTTGTCGGCCGCGCACATGCACGAGCTGATAACGGCGTTCGCCGATATCGGCAGCAGCGATGCGCTTGGCATCGTGCTGGCCGGCAACGGGCCGGTGTTCTGCGCGGGCCACGATTTCGCTGACGTGGCCGACGCGGACCTGGCCGGGGTCCGCTCACTGCTGCGGACCTGCACCGATCTCATGAACCTCATGCAGGAGATCCCGCAGCCGGTGGTGGCGCGGGTACATGGCCTCGCTACCGCGGCTGGGTGCCAGCTCGTCGCGTCCGCCGACCTGGCAGTCGCGAGCGAGGACGCGGGCTTCGCAGCGCCAGGCGGCAAGGGCGGCTGGTTCTGTCATACCCCGATGGTGGCGATCGCCAGGAACGTGGGCCGCAAGCGCGCCGCGGAGATGGCCCTGTCCGGTGACGTCATCGACGCGCAGACCGCGCTCGACTGGGGTCTGGTCAACCGCGTCGTGCCCGCCAGCCAGCTTTACTCGGCCACGGCTGACCTGCTCGAGCGTGTTACCCGAGGGTCGGCAGAGAGTAAGGGGATCGGGAAGCAGGCGCTGTATGCGCAGATCGACCTCGACCAGCAGAAGGCCTATGCCTACGCCGTCGAGGTGATGGCGGCTACGAGCCAGCTGCCCGACGCCCGCGAAGGCATGCGCGCTTTCCTGGAAAAGCGCAAGCCGGCCTGGCGCCGCGGCCGGTAACCAGCGATCCGGTAACCGGCCGCGGCGCGCGACACATCAGGGGTAGCTCACGACATCAACCGGAGTGTCGGGGTTGGCGACCGTCGACGACCCGCCGACGCCGTTCACCACGTGGTCGATCCCACCGGACCCGTGTACGGCGTCGAGGAAGATCGTCAGCAGGTCATGCAGCTGGACGCCGGGCGTGCCGTCCACCTCGAACGCGCTGGTCGCAAAGATCGGCACCCCCTTGTTGAAGAAGGAGTAACTGCCCATCCCGTAACCGGAGAATCCGGCTGCCTGCTGGGTGATCTGGAATGCCGGATAGCCGTTGGTCGTGGGGTTCTCCATCCAGGCCGCCTGACTTGGCGGGTCGTACGGCATCTCGTTCTGGAAGAAGAAGTCCGTGCCGTCCTTGCCGTTCCAGATCACGTCCGACTGCTCGAAGTGCTCCACGAAGAGGCCGTAGGCCGTCACGTCGGCGCCGTTGACTTCAACGCCGGTGTTGCCCACGTTGTCAGTCCAGCCGACTCCGTTTCCGTGATCTGCCCGCCACGCCCAGATGTCGTCCAGGATCACGTGCGAGCTGTTGACGAGCAGGCTGGTGGCGGCCTGACCTGGAGTGGCCCCGCCGATCCGGAAGAAGACATCCTGCAGAAGTGTCGGGTCGCTCGCGCTACTTCCCTGATTGCCCGATGTCTGGCCAACCTGCAGCAGCACCGGCGAGTTGACCGGGCCGGCGTCGAAGATCATTCCCGACAGCTTGACCCCCGGCACGTTCCCCACGGTCATCGCGGGTGTCCCGGTCTGCGGCACCAGCGTGGCGAAGCCGAGGCCGAGGACGATCGTGTTGGGACGGTTCACCTGGATCGGCTGACTCAGGTTGTAGACGCCAGGCGTGAGGATCAGGTCCTTGCCGTTCGCCAGCGCGGAGTTGATCGTCTGAACCGACGTCGACGGACTGGCGATGAAGAACTTCTCGATCGCTAGGGCCGAGCCCGGCGTCGAGCCGCTGGTCCAGGACGGGCCTGCCGAGTTGTTCTGCAGCGCGGGGACGAACACGCTGTCCTTCCCGCTGCCGTCGACCTGCAGGAACGGCGCCTCCTGCGTCACCGGGCTGGTAGCCAGCGTTGTGGTCTGCCCGCCAGCGCCGAAGTCCTGCGCGGGTGCGCCGACGTCACCGGTGAAGACCTGGTTCCAGACGTCGTTGGTCCAGAGGTCGATGTTGCTGTTTCTGACGAAGAACTGCTGCTGCGATCCGTTGACGACGACGCCGTTGGTGAACTGCGAGTCGGCGATGAATCCGCCGCTGGAAAAGCCGGGACCGCTGCAGTAGTCGAACAGGAACAGATTGCCGTTGACGTCGACACGACGCATCGGCGATGCCTGGGACACGGCCCAGAACTCGGTCGAGTCGGCGCAGGGCACCGAGCCAGGCGGCGCGGAGTAATTGATGGTGAGGTTGGACAGCGACCGCCAGAAGTTGTCCAGCGCCGTACACCCGCCGGTGTCGCACTGGTTGGACGACTGGACGCCGCCGTTGATGACGACATCACTGGGCGAGGCCCCGAGGCCTGCTACTTCGGTGTAGTAGCCGACCTGGAAGAAGAGCGGGTCGGCTTTCGATCCATAGGTGCCAGGCTCAAAGAGCAGGGCGTAGCGCTGGGTCCCGAACTGGTTGCTGAGCTGCTGGCTGGCGATCGCATTCACGTCCTGCTGGATCGCCGCCTGGCTCATGGTGTCGGTGAACACACAGACGTTCGGGCCGAACTCAGCGACGTTCGCGTCCGGGCACAGTGATGATGCATCGGTGGCCGCGGCTGGCGCGCTCACCGCGACGGTCAGCCCGGCGCCGACGGCCAGTGCTGCCGCCGCGACCACCGCGAGGTGACGCCTGAGCAAGCCTGCGACGGGGGATTGAGAGAGGGCACGTCCAGCTGCGCTGGCAACGCGCATGTCGGGTCGCCTTCCTTTCTGGCTCGCCGGTCCCGGGAAATGCCGGGACCGGGACTCGACGCCAGAACGTCCGTGCCGACCCTTCACGGACGATTCCAGGCACGAGTAGGAATTGTCCGGCAAGCACGATCCTGGGCTGTTACGCCCCGCTCGTCAAGTGGCGACTCAGTCGAGGCCGTGAATGGCCCAGGTATCCGGCGCGCCGTCGGGCGTCATCGCGAGCAGCACGCGACCTTCCGAGCGAAGCCAGGCAAGGAACTCCTCGTCCGAGGGGACTGAGACGCCCATCTTCTCGCGGATGGCGCGGAACCTCGGGAGCTCCGCGGGCAGGTCTTCCCGCACGTCCACGGTGACCGGCACGCGCACGTAGCGGGCTCCGGTGGAGTCGTCGATCAGCAGCACCGCCCGCGGGCTGCGGCGGAAAATCCGGAACTTGGCTCGGGCCCTGGTCGTCGAGACATAGAACTTCTCGCCGTCGAAGTAGAACCAGTTCGGGCTCAGATGGGGCTCTCCGTTGCGCCGGATCCCGGCGACGATGACGTTGCGCGGCTCGTCGAGGAACGCCTTGACCTTCTCGGAAGCTGCCATGGCGCAACCGTATGGGGCGGGACCTCTAGCGGTCCAGACCACCGCGGGCGATGAGTTGCTGAGCGATGACGTTGCGCTGGATTTCGTTGGTGCCCTCGCCGACGATCATCAGCGGTGCGTCGCGGAAGTACCGCTCCACGTCAAATTCGGTCGAGTAGCCGTAGCCGCCGTGGATCCGGACGGCGTTGAGCGCGATCTCCATCGCGGCCTCGGAGGCGAACAGCTTGGCCATGCCCGCCTCCATGTCACACCGCTCGCCTGCGTCGTAGCGCTCCGCCGCGAACCGGATGAGCTGACGGGATGCCGTCAGCTTCGTGGCCATGTCGGCGAGGTAGGCGCTGATCTGCTGGTGCCGCCAGATGGGCTGGCCGAAGCTCTCCCTTTGCTGGGCGTAGGCGAGCGCGTCGTCGAAGGCGGCCTGGCCGACGCCGACCGCGCGGGAGGCCACCTGGATCCGGCCGATCTCCAGGCCCTTCATCATCTGCGCGAAGCCGCGGCCGGGCACGCCGCCGAGCAGCGCGCCGGCCGGCGCCTGATAGCCGTCGAACGACAGCTCGCAGCTCTCGACGCCCTTGTAGCCGAGCTTGGGCAGGTCGCGCGAGACGACCAGGCCGGGACCGTGCTCGACGAGCAGGATGCTGATCCCCGCGTGCCGCGGCTTAGCGGCTGGGTCGGTCTTGCACAGCAGCGCGATGACCTGCGACCGGCGGGCGTTGGTGATCCACGTTTTAGCGCCGCTGACCACGTACCCGCCGTCGGGCGCTGGCCGGGCTACCGTGGTCATTGCCTGCAGATCGGAGCCGCCGCCTGGCTCGGTCAGCGCCATGGTCGCGCGCACCTCACCGGTCGCCATGGGCGGCAGGTAGCGCTGCTTCTGCTCGTCGGTACCGAAAGCCAGCAGCAGCTTGGCCACTACGGTGTGACCGCCCATCGCCCCGGCCAGGCTCATCCAGCCCCTGGCGAGCTCCGCGGTCACCTCCGCATAGCACGGCGTTGACACCGGGGCGTCACCGTACGGCTCGGGGATCGCCAGCCCGTAGATGCCCAGGGCCTTCATCTGCTCGATCAGCGTGCCGGGATACTCGTTGGCATGCTCGAGTTCGCGGACGACCGGCCGGACGTCCCGGTCGACGAAGTCCGCTACCGTGCTGACAACCGCCTGCTCCTCCGCAGAAAGACCTGTCACGTCATCGATGGTAAAGAGCACTGACGCTGTCCCGGCCCCCGACGGGCCGTACTTCGACGACCTGATGGTCGGCCAGGAGTTCACGGGTGCGCCCGCCATGACGCTCACCGAAGGGCTGGCTGCCGCGCACCGGGCGTTCACCGGCGACCGGCTGGCCCTGGCGCTCGACCACGAACTGTGCCGCGAGGTCACTGGCGGCGGCCCGCTCGCGCCGCCCGCCCTCGTCTGGGACGTGGCGATCGGTCAGTCGACGGTGGTCACCCGCCATGTGAAGGCCAACCTGTTCTATCGCGGGCTGGCGTTCCGGCGCGCTCCGGTGATCGGTGACACGCTGCGCACGCACACCGAAGTGGTGGCGCTGCGGCAGAACAACCCGCGGCCGGGACGCGCGCCGACGGGGCTCGCGGCGCTGCGGATCACCACAACGGACCAGGAGAGCCGGCCAGTGCTGGACTTCTGGCGCTGCGCGATGCTGCCGCTGCGGGACGAGCACGTGCAGACCGGCCACGCGGACAACCTGGACCGAGTCGGCCAGGACGCGCCGGATCAGGTGTTCGGCGCCCCGGTCGCGGGCTGGCGGCTGGACCGGCTCGCCCACCGATTCCCCGGCCCGCACCCTGGCGGGCTGCGTGCGGGGCAGCGGTTCGAGGTAACGGGCGGCGACGTGGTGTCCAGTGCGCCCGAGCTGGCGCGGCTGACGCTTAACGTGGCGGCCGTGCACCACGACGCGGTCGCCGGCGGCGGTGAGCGGCTCGTCTACGGCGGCCACACCATCGCGCTGGCTCTGTCGCAGGCTGCTCGCGCGCTGCCGGCGCTGGTGACGGTGGCGGGCTGGCACGGCTGCGATCACCTGGGCCCTGTCCGGGAGGGTGACACGCTGCGCAGCTCGATCACCGTTGAGCACGTCGATTCACTGCCCGGGGGCGGGGGGCTGGTGCACCTGCGATCGGTGGTCACGGCCGACGGCGACCCGGATCGCACCGTGCTCGACTGGCGGTACGTCGCGGTGCTGGCCTGAGCGCGGTGCCGGGCTGAATGGCGACCGAACTCGGCGATATCGGCGCACTCGACCTCGCCCGTTACATCCGGCCAGGGGACACGGTGGTCTGGGGACAGGCGTGCGCCGAGCCGGTCACCCTGACGACCGCCCTGGCTGCGCAGCGCGACCGTCTCGGTGGTATCCGGTGCTTCACCGGGATAAGCAGCACTGCGGCGGTCCGGCCGGAGTACGCCGATCACCTGTCATTCACCTCCTACACCACGGCAGGGGCGAACCGGGCGCTCGCCGCCGTCGGCGCGCTGAGCATCCTGCCTGCCCACTACTCGCAGCTGCCAGCGATCTTGTCGGCCGGCCCGCTGCGCGCGGACGTCGTCCTGCTTTCGCTGCCGCCGGCCGGACGAGACGGCACGTTCGGCCCCGGTCTCGGAGCCGACTACATCGCGCCGCTCGTGGCGCGGGCCAGGATGGTCATCGCGGAGATCAACGACCAGGTGCCTGATGTCCGCTCGGAGATCCGCTTCAGCCGGGCAGACATCGACGTGGTCGTGCCCACGTCCTGCAGGCCGCCGCGGTATCCCGCGCCGCCAGCGCGCGACGTCGAGGACGCGATCGCGGGTCACATCGCCGACCTGATCCCAGACGGCGCGACCATCCAGCTTGGCATCGGCAGCATGCCGTCAGCGGTGGCTCGCCGCCTGCTGGGTCACCGCGATCTCGGCGTGCACTCCGGGATGATCAGCGACGCCGTGGCGGAGCTCATCGCGGCGGGGGTCGTCACCGGTGCCCGCAAGAGC
>Ga0126373_10004933_pt1 | contig 10280 bp, 8 predicted proteins | sample PanSoiMetPlot_11_FD_92545 | JGI IMG/M metagenome (GOLD analysis project Ga0126373, IMG submission 92545) | Tropical forest soil microbial communities from Panama - MetaG Plot_11 | ecosystem: Environmental > Terrestrial > Soil > Tropical forest > Bulk soil | place: Panama | collected 2016-02-17 | reverse complement strand
GGCCGCAGCCGCCTCTCTGGGTTATAAGATTCCTGGTTAGCGATTCGTGACCGCAGCTTGCTGCGCCATCATCGAAGCGATGGTCTCCAGAATGGATTCGATGCTGCGCCCGGTATCGGTCGCCGCATCCACATAGGGGTGGCGGCCACCATCGGCGTGTAGCACCAATACCCGCAGTCCTTCGTGAGCCTTCTTCACCATGTAGGGCAGGTGATGACGATCATTGCGCGTGAGCGTGGGACCAAGGATCACGAGATCGAACGAACCTTGCTTAAGAGCCGCCTCCACCTCTTTGCGCCCGGTTGCCGTCGTGACCTTATGGCCGGCCTTTTCCATGGATGCGGCCTGCGTGGTGGCTACTTCGGCATCACCCTCGCCATACAGAATCTTGAGCTTGAATGAAGATTTCGCCATGTAGAAAGCTATCCCTTCCCTTTCCCCTGCACGCCTTTCACGGTAGCAACCTGGTCGAGGGGCGAGTAGGTCACCGAAGACCAAGACCAAACGAACGGCTGGAAGGCGCTCGTTCCGGGGAATTCAGACGACACGTTTGACCCACCTTCCACCCTCCGATAAACTCAAGAGTTTCAGCACACTACAGGCTGTACACCATGGCGGATAACATTCATATCAACCTTCCGGACGGAAGCACCAAAGACGTTCCCAAAGGCACGACTCCACTGGACGTGGCGAAATCCATCAGCCCGCGTCTCGCCGACGCGGCGCTCGTCGCCAAGACCAATGGCGACCTCGTTGACCTGACCCGGCCGCTCGACAAGGATACCGACCTCCGCATCCTTACCGAGCGCGATCCGGAGGCGCTGCAGGTCTACCGGCACTCGTCCGCGCACCTGTTGGCTGCGGCCGTTCTGGAACTCTTTCCCGAAACCAAGCTCGGGCACGGCCCGGCCACCGAGAACGGGTTCTTTTACGATTTCTATCGTCCGACGCCCTTCACTCCCGAAGATCTCGAGAAGATTGAAAAAAAGATGCAGGAGTTGGCCCAGCAGAACATTCCCTACGCGCGTGAATTCTTCCCTCGTCAGGAAGGACTGGAGAAGTTCAAGGCTGAAGGCGATTTCATGAAATGCCACTTCATCGAGCAATTCACCCAGCCCGATGAAAAGATCTCGATCTACAAGACGGGAAAGTTCCTCGACTTCTGCCGCGGCCCGCACATTCCATCGACCGGAAAGATTAAGGCGTTCAAGCTGCTCAACATCGCCGGGGCCTACTGGCTTGGCGACGAGAAGAACCCGCAACTGCAGCGCATTTATGGAACCTCCTTCTTCTCGAAGAAAGACCTCGATGCTTATCTGAACAGCGTTGAAGAAGCCAAGAAGCGCGATCATCGCGTTCTCGGCAAGCAGCTTGACTTGTTTTCCATTCAGGACCTGGCTGGCCCGGGGCTCATTTTCTGGCATCCCAAGGGCGGCATCATCCGCAAGGAGATGGAAGACTGGATGCGCGAGCAGTACGTAAAACGCGGCTACTCGCTCGTCTATACCCCGCACGTGATGCGCCGCCAGTTGTTCTTCACGTCGGGCCACGAAGGCTATTACGCGCAGAACTTCTTCGACTTCATGGAACTCGACGACGCCGAGTACCGCGTGAAGCCGATGAATTGCCCGGGACACATCCTGATTTACAAAGACTCGCTGCGGTCCTATCGCGATCTGCCGGTGCGCCTGGGTGAGTTGGGCACGGTGTACCGGTACGAGCGCTCGGGAGTGATGCACGGTCTATTGCGCGTGCGTGGCTTCACTCAGGATGACGCGCATATCTTCTGCACTCCGGAACAGATCGAAAAAGAGATCGCTGATTGCGTGGAGTTCGCCCGCGACGTGTTACGGGATTTTGGCTTCGACCAGTTCCAGACCGAGCTTTCCATTTGGGATCCGAACGATCGCAAGAGTTACGTCGGCAGCGAAGACCAGTGGAACATGGCGACGGCATCGCTTGAGAGTGTCCTCAAGCGCATGCAGATCGAATACAAGACCATTCCTGGCGAAGCCGCGTTTTACGGGCCCAAGATTGATATCAAGCTGGTGGATGCGATCGGGCGTCTGTGGCAGCTGTCCACGGTGCAGTTTGATTTCAATCTGCCACAGCGCTTCGAACTGGAGTATGTCGCCGAAGACGGCTCGCGCAAGCAGCCGCTCATGGTTCATCGCGCTCTGTACGGATCGATCGAACGATTTTTCGGCGTGCTCATCGAGCATTATGCTGGAGCGTTCCCAGTGTGGCTCTCGCCCGTGCAAGCCGTCATGATTCCGATCAGCGAGCGTCACGCCGAATACGCGAACAAAGTAGCGGCGCAGTTGAAGGCGGTAGGCGTGCGCGTGGATGTCGACGCGCGTAACGAGAAGATGAACGCCAAGATCCGCGAACACGCCATGCAGAAAGTCCCATTCCTGCTGGTGGTCGGAGACAAAGAAGCCGAAGCCGGCAACGTGAACGTCCGCACCCGGAGCAAAGAAAAGACCGAAGATATGCCCGCGGCTGACTTCGTGGAAAAAATCAGGAAACTGATCGCAGAGAAAAGCCCGGGGTTGTAGGCGTAGGGACAGCCGCCCTCGGCTGTCCGGCCGGCGCACCCGGCTGCGATTTCTCCCGAACTGAAACGCTTTGTTCGGATTTGCAGAATGCACATATCTCCAACACCCTGTCAAGCTTGATAATCGAATGCTGCGGAGCTTCGGTCCGCTGGACAGCCGAGGGCGTCTGTCCCTACCTAATTCGTCGCTACGTTATGCCGAAGGCTTTCCACAGACGCAAGCTCCCGCACTTGCAGCGGGATTACAAACCACACTTCGTTACTCTGCACTCACCTACGCTGGACCCTTCCCGAGGAAGCGCGCAGTATCGTTCTCGACTGCTGCCTTCATGACAACGGCACCAAGATGGATCTGCACGCCGTCGTTGTTATGCCTGATCATGTGCACTTGATCTTTACTCCGCTGATTCATCCCGTACGCTTAGAGGTCTGCTCCTTGGGCGAAATCATGGATGCCATCAAGGGCGCGTCGGCGCACAAGATCAATCGCCTTCTCGGACGGAATGGGAAAGTATGGCAGATGGAATCGTTTGATCGAGTTTTGCGATGCTCGGAGAAGTTGGACGAGAAGGTGCATTACATCCTGAACAACCCGGTCCGCCGGCAGTTGGTATCGTTTCCGGAAGAATACCCATGGTTGTGGGTGAAGGCTCCGGTTCTCGCGTAGGGACAGCCGCCCTCGGCTGTCCGGCCGGGCGCCAGCCCGGCTGCGATTCTCTCCAGAACCTAAACCCGATATTCGGATTCAGTGCAATTCTCATATAGCCAAAACGCGATAATCGAAAATGCTGCGGAACTTTCGCCGCTGGACAGCCGAGGGCGGCTGTCCCTACGTGAATTGTGGGTTGTACCATGTGTCCGTGCTTCTCGCGCACAAGGTTCATGGCTACATTCGACAGCTTGAACTGCTGAAGCCCGGCGACCGAGTCGGCGTCGCGGTTTCTGGAGGCGCGGATTCCATTGCGCTGCTTCGCCTTCTGCTGGAGCTTCGCCCCGAGTTGGGTATCGTCCTCTCCGTCGTCCACTTCAACCACAAGCTCCGCGGCCTCGAGTCCGACGAAGATGAGGCCTTCGTCTCGCACCTTACGCGCAAGCACAAGCTTGTGTTCCATGCCAGTAGCGCCGATGTGAAGGAAGAAGCAGCTGCCCAGGGCCTTAGCCTCGAAGCCGCGGCTCGCGAGCTGCGCTACGGATTTTTCCAGCACCTGGTTGAGCCCGATGCAGAGGGCCGCTCCCAGCTCGACAAAGTCGCAACCGGTCACACCCTCGACGATCAGGCCGAGACTGTGCTGATGCGGATGCTTCGCGGCTCCGGCATGCGCGGCCTGGCGGGAATTTATCCAACGGTCGACCTGGAAGAAGACGGCGACGTGGTAGGCGAGGTCATTCGGCCACTGCTCGAAGTACGTCACCGCGAATTGGAGGCGTTCTTACGCGAGATCGGCCAGCCTTGGCGGGAAGACTCCAGCAACCTCGATCCAAAATTCACCCGGAACCGCGTTCGGCGGACACTCCTGCCGCTACTCGAGCGGGAATTCAACCCCGCCATTGCTCAAGGTCTCAGCGAACTCGCCGACATTGCACGCATCGAGGAAGACTACTGGCAGAACGAGATTTCCGGTTGGATGGGAACTGCCATCCACTGGACGGAGCCGGAATGGGTCAAGGAAGGTCAACAAGAACTGGTGCAGCTACGGCCTTTCGACCCTCTGCTTCAGGAACGCTTGCGAGAGCCCGGCCCGTTGGTAATGAATGCGATGGTCGACCTGGCCTGGCTTCTCTCCGAGCCGCTCGCGGTGCAACGAAGAGCCATCAAGGCGATCAGCGACCTGGCGGGCTTTCCTCTGGAATTCAAGCACGTGGAGGAAATTCTGCGTTTCGCGGCCGAGGAACACGATTCCGGCAAACGTCTGTCGCTTCCGCTCGGCTGGAAAGTGGTTCGCGAGCCCACTGCGCTCACCTTTCTCACTCCTGATCTGCGCACGGAAGAGCCCATTCCGTCCAACTACGAGTATTCTTTAACCCTCCCCGGGAAGGCCATGGTGCCCGAAGCAGGCATTGTGGTAGAAGCACTGCCAGTGAAATCCGACACCGATCGTGCGGGATATAATCCAGACTGTTTACTGGACCCTGCGCTGTTGCCCCAGGAATTGCTGGTGCGAAACTGGCGGCCCGGGGACAGGTTTTGGCCCGCCCATACGAAGGGTCCCAGCAAGATCAAGGAACTCCTTCAGGAGCGGCACATCACCGGAGCAGGGCGAAAAAACTGGCCGGTCGTCGCGAGCGGAGACGAGATCATCTGGGTTCGTGGCTTCCCTTGCCCGGCCAAGCTGAAGGCGAACGAGGCCGGCGAAGCGATCCTGATCCGAGACCTGCCGCTGCATGAGGACTGAAAGCTGGAAGCGCGCGGTGAAATTCCCGGAGGCGCACACCATCCTATGAACACCGGTTCGAAGGCAGAGCCCTTGCGGCCCGCCATTTTGGCGGAGCAGATTCAGAAGCGCGTCCGAGAAATGGGCCGCCAGATCTCCGACCACTACCAGGGAAAGACGCTGCATGTCCTCGCGATCCTGGATAACAGCTTCATCTTTATGGCCGACCTGGTGCGCGCCCTGGAGATTCCCGTAACCTGCACCTTCGTAAAACCCCGGTACCGACAACAGCCCGCAACCGGTCCCTCGGATGTCCTTGAAATCGTGTTCAGCCATGATCTCGACATCCGTGGCAAGGACGTGCTCCTGGTGGAGGGGGTCGTCCACTCCGGGGTAACCAGCGAGTTTCTGATGAATGACTTGCGCGCCCGGGGGGCTTCCTCTGTTAAGCTGGCAACACTGCTTGACCGGCAATCCGCCCGACGGGTCCAGTTGCAGCCGGACTATTTCGGCTTTCTGGTGGATGAGGCCTTCCTGATCGGCTATGGCCTGGGGAGTCCCGAACAGACCAATCGGAATCTTCCCTATCTGGCGGCTGCAAATCAAGCTGTACCCATGACTTAAGTCATAGAAAGAAGCACAGCTTTTTTGTGTGCGGAACGAGTAAAATGACAGCCTCGGGTATTTACCCAATCAAAAATCCCGCGACTGGCATCTAAACAGTCGAGAACTGCCAGCGGCCGGGTTTGCATCGTTCTGAGGGCAAGGTTCTTTTTCAGAGGAGTCCTGAGTGAATTCGACGGTAAAAACGGTAATTTTTTGGCTGGTGATCGTGCTTTCGGCTTTCCTGCTCTGGCAGGTAGTGCGAACTGGCAGCACTGGCCAAAAGGAGAAGACGCTGAACTTCTCCGATTTTCAGACCAGTGTGGACCAGGGGAACGTCAAGGACGTCGTGGTGACAGCCCAGGAAGTACGCGGCCATTTCAAGGACGGAACTGCTTTTCGTACCACGGCGCCGGCCAACTACTCCGATATGTACAGGGAGTTCCGCGACAAGGGTGTGAATTATGAGGTGAAGGACGTCACCAACGGCAGCTGGCCTTTGCAGTTGCTGGGCACGTGGGCGCCCCTGATCCTGCTGGCCGCCTTGTGGTTCTTCATGATCCGCCAGATGCAGACCGGCGGCAACAAGGCCCTGTCGTTCGGAAAGAGCCGCGCGCGTCTGCTTTCCATGCAGCAGAAAAAAGTCACGTTCAAGGACGTGGCAGGTGTGGATGAGGCCAAGGAAGAGCTGCGGGAGATCATTGAGTTCCTGCGCGAGGCGCAGAAGTTCCAGAAGCTGGGCGGACGGATTCCGAAAGGCGTGTTGTTGGTAGGTCCTCCGGGAACGGGCAAGACCTTGCTGGCCCGGGCCGTGGCTGGGGAAGCAAACGTACCGTTCTTCTCGATTTCAGGGTCCGATTTCGTAGAAATGTTCGTAGGCGTAGGCGCAAGCCGTGTCCGCGACCTGTTCGAGCAAGGCAAGAAGAACGCTCCCTGCATCATCTTCATTGATGAAATCGATGCGGTCGGGCGTCACCGGGGCGCTGGCCTCGGCGGCGGTCACGACGAGCGTGAGCAGACCCTGAACCAGTTGCTGGTTGAAATGGACGGCTTCGAATCGAACGAAGGCGTCATCCTCATGGCTGCGACCAACCGTCCCGACGTGCTGGATCCGGCATTGCTCCGGCCCGGACGTTTTGATCGCCGCGTGGTCGTGAATCGTCCTGACGTGCGCGGACGCGAAGAAATTCTCCGCGTGCACACCCGCAAGATTCCTCTGGCCGAGGACGTCGAACTCAGCGTTCTGGCTCGCGGGACCCCGGGATTCTCAGGCGCCGACCTCGCCAATATGGTGAACGAAGCCGCCTTGAGTGCCGCTCGTCAAAACCGCAAGGCCGTTCTGCAATACGACTTCGAGCTGGCCAAAGATAAAGTCCTGATGGGCGTGGAGCGCAAGTCCATGATTCTCTCCGACGAGGAGAAGAAGGTGACTGCCTTCCACGAGGCCGGACACGCGCTGCTCGCTGTAAAGCTGCCGCATGCCGATCCGGTGCACAAGGTCACGATCATTCCTCGTGGCATGGCTCTGGGCGTGACCATGCAGCTACCCATCGACGACAAGCACAACTACACCAAGGAATACCTCGAGACCGAGATTGCGATCTTGATGGGAGGCCGTCTCGCCGAAGAGCTGTTCCTCAACCAGATGAGCACCGGTGCCGGCAACGACATCGAGCGCGCTACCGAACTCGCCCGCAAGATGGTTTGCGAGTGGGGTATGAGCACCCTCGGCCCGCTGACCTTCGGTAAAAAAGAAGAGCAGATATTCCTCGGCCGCGAGATCGCACAGCATCGCGACTACAGCGAAGACACCGCCATCAAAATCGACCTGGAAGTGCGGCGTCTAGTCGACGAGGGCTACAACAGAGCGAAGTCGCTGCTCTCTGACAGCCGCGACGTACTCACCAAAATAGCCAATGCATTGCTGGAACGCGAAGTGCTCGATGCCAACGAGATCAAAATGATCGTCGAAGGCAAGGAACTTCCGCCCATCAAGCTCCCCTCGAAGGACGACGGCGTTCAACAGGTCCTGAAACCCGAGCCGGGGCGCCCAGGCATTGCCAAGGGAGGAGAAAGCCCCGCCCGCGCGTAAAACAACAGGAAATTTGGGAATGAAAGAAGGGCGGCTGAAAAGCCGCCCATTTTATTTCGGGTAGCGCCGGCGTCTCGCCGGCTGTCCGGCGGGCGTCCCGCCCGCCGTTTCGAGTCAGCAAACATTCCGGCAAGGTGCCGGCGCTAAAACTTACGCTGCTCGCTGGCTTCTCATACTTCCAAACAACTCCGCCACGGCCCGATTAAGCGCCGGGATATCCGACGGCTGCCGGCTCGTCACCCAATTCCCGTCACACACCACTTCCTGATCTTTCCAGTCTGCACCCGCGTTCCGAAGATCGTCCTGGATCGTGTAGTAGCTGGTCATATTCCGGCCCTTCACCAAGCCAGCCGAAACCAGGAGCCAGGCCGCATGACAAATGATGGCGAAGGGCTTCTTTGCCTGGTCCATCTCGCGCACAAACCGCCGCGCTTCCTCGTTCATTCGCAACTTGTCGGCATTCAGCGCGCCACCCGGAAGCAGCACAGCATCGTACTCTCTCGCGTTGGCGCCCTCGATGGGTCCTTGCGCCGGGATTTTCTCTCCCTTGTCTATGTGTTGCACTGCCTGGATCTGCTGTCCTTTTGGGGTAAGCAACGTGGTGTGGACACCCTGTTGCTCCAGGAACTTACGAGGCTCGATTAATTCAGATTGTTCAACTCCATCGGTCGCTAAGATTGCCAGTCGAATTCCTTTAAGATTTGCCACTGTTTCCTCCATTGATGGGTTATCTGGTTAGGATACTCCGGCCCTGCTGCCGTCAGAATCGGGTCGACGCTCCAAGGCTCTCGGGAAATTTCGGTAGGTTGTGTCGCGTAGGCGCAGACGCCCTCGTCTGCCGTTCGAAAGAGAGCTCGGCAGTTGATGGGGAATGGCTGCGGCCAATCAAAAGCCCCTGCCGGGCTGCTCCCCTCCGCCCAGACGAGTGCATCTCCACCCCATCGAGCCAAAATCGGGCTCGATGGGACCCCGGCGTCTGGGCCTTCGCGTTACTGGTTCACGAGCTGCATCATGTGTTCCGGGTAGCGCTCGCCCGCTGCGACTCCGGACGGGAAAGCTGCCTCGATACGCCGCAAGTCATCTGCGGTCAGAGGAACGTTCACGGCGCCGACATTGTCTTCGAGATACTTCCTCCGCTTGGTCCCGGGGATCGGAACAATGTCTCTGCCCTGCGCCAGCACCCATGCCAACGCGAGCTGCGACGCCGTGCAGTGTTTCTCTTTTGCAATCCCCTCCACGCGTTTCACGAGATCGAGGTTCTTCTGGAAGTTTTCACCCTGGAATCGCGGAGAAAGGCGCCGGTAGTCGTCTTCAGGGAAGTCCTCGAAACGCTTGAACTGCCCAGTCAGAAAGCCGCGCCCCAACGGGCTGTAAGCGACGAAACCAATGCCCAGTTCGCGGCAGGTGGGAAGCACTTCGCGCTCGGGATCGCGCGTCCACAGCGAGTACTCCGACTGAAGTGCAGTGATGTTGTGAACCTTCGCGGCGCGCCGCAACGTCTGCGGGCTGGCTTCTGAAAGTCCAATGTGTCGAATCTTTCCCTCCTTCACCAACTGAGCCAGCGCTCCGACCGTGTCTTCAATGGGCGTATTCGGATCGACACGGTGCTGGTAATACAAATCGATGTAGTCTACGCAGAGACGACGCAGGCTGGCTTCGCAGGAAGAGCGCACATAGTCTGGTTTCCCACTCACACCGCGCACTTGGGAATTCGCGGGATCGCGCACGATGCCAAACTTGGTCGCCAGCACGACCCTGTCGCGCTTGCCTTTGATCGCCTTCCCAACCAGTTCTTCGTTCGTGTGCGGGCCATACACGTCCGCGGTATCGAGAAAGTTGATGCCCATTTCCAGCGCGCGATGGATGGTTGCGATCGATTCATTATCGTTGCGTCCGCTGTAAAACTCCGACATTCCCATGCAGCCCAAACCAAGGGCAGATACCTTCAGGCCGCTGCGGCCTAATTCAAGTGCTTCCATAGGAAAAACCTCCAGAAAGGATCGGCTAGAAGAAATAAGAAGGCAATCCCGGCACGAAGAGGGAAGCCTGTTCAGGAATAAAAGTCGAAGTGGCGGCCCTTATAAAGATGCGAGTAAGGGCCGGGCAGGTTCGCAGAAAATACAGACGAAGCAGCTTTAGCCAGGCACGATGGGAGCACCCTCAGGTGCGAGCTTCCGTTGCAGCTCCAGGAGTATAGGAATTCCCTGCATGCCTCTGTAGATGCGGTACAGAGCGTAAGCATGGAAAGCGAGTCCGAGCAAATCCCTGAACGGGATTAATAGCAAGCCATCCATGACGTACAAAGCCATGCCCGTCAGGAACGCCCACTTTTCCCCTTTTCGCCCAAAATGCCAGAACCACAGAAAAAATCCTGCGATGAAAAGATTCACCACGAGACCCAGGGCGGATCCGGTAGACCCGGATTGCCGTCCGACAGCGTCAACAATTTCTGTGATGCCGAGACCAAAGATGAAATGGAATTGCGCTCCAGACATGTTAAGCACGGAATTCAAAATCGAAAGTCCGGCGATCGCCAGAAACCATCCTGCGCCATTCTTGACAATCTGTTCAGCACGCAGTTTCTGTGCGATGATTACGGGAGAGGGAGAACCGCCAGTTGGCGGCGAGAATCCGCCAGAGGCCATCGCATTTACCT
>Ga0126373_10004932_pt1 | contig 10282 bp, 12 predicted proteins | sample PanSoiMetPlot_11_FD_92545 | JGI IMG/M metagenome (GOLD analysis project Ga0126373, IMG submission 92545) | Tropical forest soil microbial communities from Panama - MetaG Plot_11 | ecosystem: Environmental > Terrestrial > Soil > Tropical forest > Bulk soil | place: Panama | collected 2016-02-17 | reverse complement strand
CTTGTTCACTCTGGGGGCATGGTTCCACTATCAATCCGGATGGGGCTACAAGATCCATCAGATGACGATCGCAAATACGATTGTCTCTTTTGGCTTCTCGATGCTCGTGTTCGATACCTGGTTCTATTGGTTTCACCGCCTGCTCCATACGCGATGGTTCTTCAAGCACACCCACCGCTGGCATCATCTGATTCGAACGCCGGTGGCCTGGTCGAACGACAGTGATACTCTGGCGGATAACTGCTTCCTGCAATCATATTGGGCGTTCGCCTATTTCATGTTCCCGATCAGCCCGGTTGTCCTGCTGGCTCACAAAATCTACGACTTGGTCACGGGCTGCATAGGCCATTCGGGATATGAATCCGCAGGGAGGCTGTCGTTGCCACCTTCGCCGCTAATCAGCGTCACGCACCACGATCAGCACCATCGCTATTCGAGGTGCAATTATTCTACTCATTTTACCATCTGGGATCGGCTGATGGGCACGCTCTGCCGGGAGCACGATGCCGAAGCCGCGAGGAATATCAGGGGCACCATCAACTTGTCGGCTGTAGACAGCAGGTTGACTGGACAACGGGGGAGGCGATTTACATCGTAGTGGCAATGCTGCTGATTTCTGCCCAGACCCGGAATGTCCGCGTCCTGGCGGCTCTGTGCTCGGCGGCAGTGAGGTGATCACGGCGTGGTGCGCCATCGGGTCTTCTCACCGCGTGGCGTTAGGCGGTCGGCTCAGATTTAGACATCCGATCGAAGCCTTGGGTGCGGCCCTGTTCTTCGGCGTATTCGGGGTTCTGCCGCTCGACTGGGCGTCGGCGGTGGGCGGCGCCCTGGCGCGCGCCGTCGGTCCGCGGCTCGGCATCACCAAACGCGCCCGGCTCAACCTTACCCGCGCCTTGCCCGCGCTGTCCGAAGCCGAGGTTACGCGCATCATCACCGCGATGTGGGATAATCTCGGCCGGGTCGCCGCCGAATATCCGCATCTGCGCAAAATCCGCATCTTCGACCCCGCCGGACGGGTCGAGACGCACGGCTTTGAGAACATGGACCGGGCGGTGGCCCGCGGGCGCCGTATGATCATATTTTCCGGCCATATCGTTAAGGAAGCTCTGCAAAAGGCATCGGTCAATGATCGTGGTATGATGTGCATCGGGGTGCATTGGTGGGCAGGGGTTTGGGGGAATGAAGCAGCTGACCCTGGCGACGGCGGCGGGGTTTGATCGCTATGGCAAGACAACGCGGCGGGCGGCGTTTCTGGCCGAGATGGAGCGTGTAGTTCCGTGGCCGGCACTGTGCGGGCTGATCGAGCCGTTCTATCCAAAGCCCGGCAATGGCCGTCCACCGATCGGTATCGAGCGGATGCTGCGCATCTATTTTTTGCAGCAGTGGTTCAATCTGTCGGACCCGGCAGTGGAAGAGGCGCTCTACGATTCGCTGGCGATGCGCCGCTTTGTCGGCATCGATCTCGGCCGCGAACCGGTGCCTCAGTCTCGGCGGCCCGCTTCGCCATGGCCTCGAGCCGCTGGTAAGCTGGATTGACAGGGGGGAAGGCTGGTGCTGGCTCTGCGGCCTTGGCGATCGTCGGTGTGTAAAGTCGCTGGAGATACTGTTCGCGCTCGGTCGGGGCGCGGCCAACCGGCTGCGCCTTTGCCATTGCCTGTTGCGTCTCGCGATCGGCGATCGCCTGCAAAGCTTGCTCGCGACTATTGAACGCGATCGGTGTGCCGTCGCTGTCGCGCTTCATCAGTTTGACGACGCAGCCCTCGCCGGCACCCCGATCCACGAGGCTGACCTCGTCCACGCGAATGCGGTGGAGTTGCCGCCGCGGCTTGTTCAAATTCAATTTGGCCATTGGAAAAAACCTCCATTGAAACGTTAGTGGGGTGACAGGTGTCACCTCGTTAATCGGCCGCCGCTTGCTCGAGCTCCTGCTGCAGTCGCGCGTTGATGTCGTCCGCCCCCAGTCGGGGAATAGCCCAGTCCCGGACAAAGCGGGCCCAGCTTGCCGTCAGATGTGTGAAATTGTGCCGTTCGCCAGGCGGCAGAAATTCGAATTGCAGAAGCGTGAACATTGTGGCCGCGGCCAGTGCGCGACGGCTGGCAGTCTTCAGATGTTCCTCGCTCGGCCGCGAGAGTGCGCCCAAGGAACGCAGGGAGCGGCTGAGCTCGATGAGACGCTCATAACGGCTGAGGAACGATTGGAGCTCATCGTCTAATCCGACACCGGTGCGTGTGAACTCGTCGACGAGCTGCAGCGCCTTGACAGCGTTCTCGTTATCGCGCGCGAGGCGCTCGTCGCCCTCGCAATTGAGGAGGCGGGTTTGCGCGCTGCGTATTGCGGCATCGAGGCTCTTGCATTCGACCTCGTGCTTGACGCTCTCGCTATTGATACTGGCGAGACGTTTCTGCGCCGTGCGATCACCTTCGAAACTGGCAAGCGCAATTCCTTCGCGTTCGGCTTCCAATTCCGCGGCGCGCGTTTCCAATTCGGCACGGGCAGTGACCAGGGAGGCGACGGCCTCTCTTGCGGAGCGGGTTGCTTGTTGCGCCTCAAGCAGGGGGGTGTTGGTGGTTGTGGTCATTGTTTCCTTCATTGGGAGGACCGGCGCCGTCCGGCGCTGGATACAGTTTGAGATCCGGCTTCAGATCCGGCCGGAAATCGTCGGGTGGCGCGATGCGCTCGCCGGCGATAGTGCGCAAGTAAATGTCACCCAATTCGAGGGTCGACAGCGTCCGGGCCCAGAGGTTGAAACGCTTTAGTTCTTGGCGATGATACCAGCCGGCGAGTTTTTCCGTTGGCGTCACCTCGAAATCGCGGCGCACAATCGCTTCGTACAATTTTTTGAGCTCGGGGACGCTGAGCTTGCGGACGGCACGTTCGAAAGCAGTGGTGTCAGTCGCCATCAGCGGGTTCCTCGTCATCGAGCGTGATTGTCACCGTGCCGTCGGTGATCGCTTTCAAATGCGACAGCACCTCGGTCTCTGACATTTGCTCGAGGCGCTGCTCGAAACTCGACTTGCTCACTGGCGGGGCCGGCGTAATTTCGACGCTCGACAATTTCGGATGGCAATACGGCAGCGCCATTTGACAAGCGCTCGCGGCGCGCATGCGATCGCTCGCGGCGAGATCGAGGAGCAAGCGAATATCGGCAGCGGTGGCGTTCTGCTCGACGGCACGCTCGACTTTTTGGTCGAGCTCCTCGGCCTGATCATAGAAACGATTGGCGATATCCAGCAGCATCGCCAACGGATCACGCCGCTTTGCGTTCGGCCGCTTTGCGGCGTCGACGGCATCACGCGGCATTGGCGGGGGTGTCCTTGCGGCGGCGGCCCGCAGGCTTGATCAAGCTTGCGAACTGTGGTGGCGCTTTGGTGAAACCGATTTCTTTGTATAATCTTTTCAATGAATTGACTGCGGCATAATAAACTTTTGCGTCGTAGCTCGTAAATTGGCCGGCAATTTGCTTGGCATCGTACATTTGCAGTTGTAGCTCGAGCCATACGCATCGCTCGGCTAAACTGCACTGGATTAGAGTTGGTTCTGCGCCTTGTGTGAGATGGTTGAGTACGCCTTCTCTGATGCGCCGCAAGAGCCTGCCTTGTTTTGTGCGCATGTCGATGCGCAGAAGCCCTCTGCGCTGTCCGCGAGTGCGGCCGGGCGAGGGATCGACCAGGGAGTACAAATGAATTGGACGTGCTTTGCCGGGCACGGGACCGTCCTTCACAAGGGATTGCGGGCGTCTCACGACGTGCGATAGTTGCTACCTAGTTGCTACATTGTAACACCTGAGCCGCTATTATTCAAGATGCTCGGTGTGTTGACTTCGGGTGTGGAACCAGATAGTTAGTCTTCCGAAGTTTCACCAGAAAAATTTTGTTTCAAGTAAAGTCTCTGACCGAGGCGAGGTCGGCTTCTGAAATGGTTTTGGTATGCAGGCTAGTAGATCGCTAATCGAGCGCAGCGTGATTGCTGTACTCGATTAACGAATGCTGGTATAATTAGGTCGGTTCACTACGCAATGCACGCCAGATCGTGGCCTCACCGACGTCGAACTCATCAGCAAGCTCGCGCATCGTCGCGCCAGTGGCGTAGCGCTCTGCAATGAGACGCTTCTGTCGTGGGTTGAGCCTGGCTGGCCGACCAAACGCGACACCGAGCTCACGAGCGCGTGCAATGCCAGCCGCCGTCCGCGACATGATCAGTGACCGCTCGAATTCGGCGAGGCCGGATAAGACGGTCAGCATCAGCTTGCCGTGGGGCGTGGTAGTGTCACACCAGGCATCAGCGAGGGAGCGGAACTCGGCGCCGGCTTTCGTCAGCGTGTCGACCGTATGCAGTAGGTCGAGCGTCGACCTCGCGAGCCTGTCAAGCCGGGTGACGATAACGACGTCACCGCGGTCGACCTCATTCAATAGACGCTTCAGCTTCGGCCGATCCGACTTCGCGCCCGACTTCTTCTCGGCATAGATCCGCGTGCACCCAGCCGCCTTCAACTGCTCTTCCTGTAGCGTCAGATCCTGGCCGTTGGTCGAGACCCGCGCATATCCGATAATCGCCATTTTCCAGCCCATTTATGAAAGTCTGAATAATGGAGGATTACAGGACGCAGAAACGCTTGTCTAGCAAAATCGTTCCAGAACTGTCGAGTTGTGAAAGACAAAGGTAGTGGCACTACCTTTGATGCAACGGTCGCAGACGGGCAAGGTCGTGTGCAACGCAGTGCGGCACAAGGATCGAAAAATCCATAGAGGCTCAATGGATAAGCTGCATCCGTGACGCGCGAAGGTGTGCAGAATTCTGCACACCTCGCTGTCGTGTCCTCGAGCCCGTCCGTGCGCTCTGGGAGGGTCGAGGCGCGTGCGCCAGCGTACGAATTTCCTTATTGACTACAGCAGCGGTCTGGCGGCTAGGGTTTGGCGCCAAACCGGGCTGTTTAACAGCGATTTATGTTATTTGCTAAACGACCAGGTGTGGTAAAAGCATTATGTCAACGATGCTGACATATCGGCAGCATCGTCGGCAGATGCCGGGCGCCCCGCCCTCGCGTGAGGAAACGCTGGGGACAGTTAGTATTTGATGGTGTTCCCAATAATCGCATGACCCAGGTGAGCGCCGATGACTTTACCCGGGCCCGGATCATCCATTACGAAATCGAAAGGATGATATCCGTCTTGCGGCCTTAGGGAGCACCGCTCAACGATCAACGCAGCCGTTGAGCCTTGCGCTTTCGATACGCCGATTTGGGTTCCGCTGAAGCTCCCATAAGAGACGATATAAAGTGTTTGTTGTTTGTTTAAGGCGTCTGTTAATGCATTTAAATCCGCGCCAGAGACGTATAACATCTGACGCGTGCCTTTATTATTAACTTGGCTGCTATCTCGATCAGGAGCCTGATTACCCGGGGCATAGCGTTGTACCTGGTTTTTTGTGATCGTGTAACGGGAGTTGCCGAGTTTGTTTTCCGTATTAAGTGTTTGGAACGTACATGCAGTGTTGCTCCACGGCGTTACCAGCAGCTTGTGATCGCTCATCGAATTCTCCTTGCGAAGGCTGGGTTACGATCTCTCACCGTCTTGCGTCTGGCTTGAACTGAGGTCTCCTCCCTGCACCGGCGTTACCCCCCCCTTCGGATTGTCGAAGGGTTGGAGCCAGGATCGCGCCTTCTGTCACCTTCGGCAAATGGTAAATCGCGAGTAGCGGCTCACTCGCTTGCGGTCTCGGCCGGCCGTTGCCGCACAGGGCGTATTCCCTCGGTGCGGCCCTCACCCACTCGCACGAGGTCACACTACAGGTGACATTCGACGCCGGCTCACTCGCACAGCACCGCCGTCAACAACGCACGAACCGCCGCCTCGAAGAGTTGTTGCGCGAGGAAATCGAGCACGAGGAGCAAGAGCCAGGCCATGCGGCCCGCGGTGTAGTGCGGCTGTGTGACAGTTCCGTGAAGCCGGCCAGCCACGGACGCGGGTTAACACGCTGGGCGGGCGGTAACACCTTCGTAACACCACTGGTGTTACTCCAAAAAACCGCAGTTTTCCTTGCTTTTCTTATACTGGTAACACTGGTAACACTGAAAATAGAATATATACTATACTCCTGAATACCTACAATTTTATCTATAGTCATAATCGAAAAAAATGTGTGTGTCTCTATATCCCAAAAATGGTGTTACCAGTGTTACCACCTCAAAAACCCCAGCAAAACTGCCATTTTTGGTGTGTCACCCCGCCAAGTGGTAACACCCCACTGGTGTCACCTCCCGCGCCTCAATCGTCCTCAAACGTCCCTGCTCCCCGCCAGCAGTCATCGAGAAACGTGCGGATCTTCCGCGGCGCATAGGTGAGCGGGATCTCGGTCCCGCGGCTCTTGCGCCTTTCCGCAGCACGCCGATGTGTCGCGTCAGGATCGTGGCCAAAATCGACCGTCTTACCCTTTTTCCGACCTTCCGTTTTGCCGTAGGGCTTCACCCCGTCGAGTTGACGGATGACGCTAAGCCAGCCGCCACTGCTCCATTTCGTATCCTTCAGCGCAGCATCGATGCGCGGCGAACCGTTCATGACCACGATGCACCCGGGCAGCATCTCCATCGTTTCCTCGTCGGCCGCCTCCTTCCAGGCCTTGATGCCGTAAATCTGCAGCACCTCCCGGGCGATCGACACATGGTCCGTGTTGCCACTCCCCTCGAGCGCCACAGCGATCCAGTGGCCGAGCGGAAACTCTTCCTTCCCGCGCCTCACCATGTGCGCATAAAGCTTGTCGAGACATTCCTCCCCTTCCGACCGCTCAAAGTTGTCGCCATGCTCCTCGGTCGCATCGGCCACCAACTCGGCGAGCAGCTTTGCTTCCCGCTCATCCGGAACCTTGCTGGCGAGCGCGAGGTAAACGCCGCCCAATAAGCTCGCGATGTTCTGCCGACGTCGCATCTCATCGGCTTCAACAAACGGCAGAATCGCGGCGATCGCCGGCGCCAGTAGATGCGCGCGGCTAATCATCATCCGACACCACGCACCCTCGAGCTCTTCGAGCCAGGCGATTTCGCGCCCAATCTTCGTTGCGTCTTCCGACTTATTGGAATGGGGCAGCAGATCCGGCATCACCCAGCGCGTCTGATCGGCCGGCACCATGCCGGGCCGCGAGACGCCGGCGACAATGAACATCGCGCGGACAGAATATTCTTGCGCCTTACCCTCCGGCGTCCCGCGCAACATCGGTGTCTCGGCAGACGAGGCCGAGCGCGCCAATCGGATCACCCCCTCGATATTCCTTTGATCCAAATCGAATTCGTCGAGCACGATCGGTAGGCTGTCGCTCTGTAGTTTCTGCCTGATCCCGGCCTCGGTGCTGCCGCCTTCCGGCGACAGTACCAGCGGCGACAACACCGCGCGCACGGCTCGCAGAACCGTTGACTTACCGCATCCAGCCGGACCCGCCGGGTAGAGATGCGGTCGCCAGCGCAACGCGCCGCAGATTGGCGCTATCGCCAGTCCGCCAAAAAACAACAACGCGTCGTCGGAATTCTTCCAGCGCCAGCGATTGAGCAAGCGCAACAGCCGCGGTGCCAGGTCCGGCGGGATGTTGTCATTGCCGAGCGCGATCGATTGGAAACACAGATATGTATGATCGCAGCCCTCCGGCACGGGCTCGCCGAGATTGACAATGACCTTACCCCGCTCAATCCATACTCCTCTACCTCTAAGCCGCTCGGGATCAAACGGGCCCGCGGCGCGGCAGCGGCGGATGAGGCGTTCACGGATCTTACCAGGCGAGAAGCCGTCGCCACCTTTCGCCGGCGCGATCTTGCGGCATAAATCGAGCACCCCGGCTGCGGCATAGATGTCGGATGAGCCCAATTGACGGGCGCTGCAGTGGAGCGCGATCTGTCGCCCCGTATCAATCAGCACGAATTTATCGTCATTCGTAAACCCGACCGGCACCAGCTTTGTGAGAAGTTCCTCGTCGGCATCCTTGCGCTTCTCTCGATCCGCGCCATAGATGCCGTCTGCGGTGCGCCCAATGTCGTTGTAACGATCCTGCCAGCGGTGATCGCGCTCGGCCTCGGGAACTGCCTGATACAGCTTTTTGAGCGCCGCGATGGCTTCCGCCTTCGCCCTCTCTCTTCGCGCCCACAACCCCAATAATGCGGTTGTCGCTTCGTGGTAATCGGCGCCCGTGCGGATCGCCTCACACAGCGCGTCCTCGTCGACACCGCCTCGCGTCTTCTCTTCTCCCTTGCGCCCGGCACCCGGCTCCTCCTCCTCGCGCCCGGCGTCATGGTCGACACCGTTGCCCGCCGGAGGCTTGGCGTGGCCGTTGCCGGTCTTACCCTTGCCGGAGGCACTCTTCGTGAGCGGTCGACCGATGGCGATCGTATCGAGCTCATCCAGCAAATTGATCGGCGCACCCTCAACAAAGATGACGCGGTGATCAGCATTGCCGGCGACACTGCCGTAATAATAGCTCTGGCTCAGAGTCCAACTTTCGCGCGCGAGGATGCCGCCGAGCGCGCCATTGAGCCGGTCCACCATCTTGGCGCGGAAATCGGGCGGTCTCGGGTAATCGAATGGACACACGACGCGCCAGTGTGGTCGATCGGCGCAATGTGATGGCGACGAATAGATAATGCCGCCGATACCGTGCTGGCGCAGCGCTCCCGCCGCGTGCTCGAGGTCCAGCTCCTCCGCATCATAATCGACCTCGCCGGCCGCTGTATCGACGGCCGGATCTAATGTGGTTGAAGAATTTAATTCTTCCGGTGACGAAAAATACATGATATAAAGAAGTCCTTCAACTTCATGAACTACCGGCGCTACTGCTACGAAGCCCTCCGGCAGCGGCGCCACCTCTTTACCTATACCATTCTGAGCCAAAAACCTGGCTGCTTGACCTTGAGCGCGCAGGGATAGGGGCAGCCGCCGACAACCACCTCGAGTTCGCTGGCGCAACACTGGCCGGTCAACCAAAAGCGGCCGGTCGGCGTGAAACCCAAATAACAAATTTCTCCCGGCGCAAACGGCACGTGACAGCCGTCGCAATGCGCGCCGTTGATCCCGGCGAGGTCGGTGGCCAAGTACCGCCGCGCGAGCGCCGGGACGGCCGGCGAGAGATCACACGGGATTTGATCGGATCGCGCTCGGCGGCGCCGGGTGCTGCGACCATTTTCGTGATTACTCATCTGCTTGAACATTCCTTTTGGTTAGGGTTGAGAGACCGCCGCGGCTTCGGCAACCGCGGCGGTTTCGCGCGTCATGCGGCTGGTTTATCGGGACCGGGTCGGGGGTCGACCGCTCTACGATCACTTCGATTATTCGAGCCGATATCGAAAACGTCGGCCTGGCCGAAGGGCTACGGTCTGCCACCCGGGTCGAACTTGCCGTGCCGACGGCCACAACATTTCGCGTTTTTGACGCGCGCTCGGAAAATCACGACGTTGGCTCCGCCTCAAGGCGTTTGCGGTATTCCTCTGCCGCTTCGGGCGAAATAATCCTGCGCCGGCCGATCCGCATTGTTCGCGGGCCGACGCCAAGTCTCATTTGCTTATAGAAATGACTGCGCGAGATAGTGAAGCGTTCGCAGAATTCGTCAACTGTATAACCAGCAGTAATTGTCCGCCGTTCATGACGATTGCATAGTGGTTGGCAATTTTGTGTAAGATGATCTGAAAAAGTACCAGGCACGCACTACTCCGTAACTTGAAAAAAAGCCGTCTACAACTACGGATGTATGTGCGCGTGCGAGTTTGTACTAGACCATATTTTCAGAAATCTTCTGCAATTGAAGACGTCGGCGCTTGACTTTGCCGTTCGTGTGACGGCCGCTGGGTTTCCTGGCTGAAGGGCCGGCCGCGTATCTGCTATGGCACAAACGCATAGTGACGGGGCGCGATTGGTATCAACCGCTGCCGCGCAACGGCACGACGTTGTCGTCATCCGGGATCGATCCGAAGCGCAGCCACTCCGGCACGCCGATCACGCGCCGTCGCTAGGCGGCACACTCCCGGCACACCCATTGTCGCCATGCCGCGTAAGCCACTGATTTGGTTGGCGTCCCCAAGGGGGGTGCCAAATGTCGGACAAATCAGTACGTTACCAAAAAGGTTGGACATCTTTCTGTTTCGCCGTTTCTCACACGATCTCGAATGTGTGTCCAACCAGGCATCTTGAGGCGACAGCAATAAGGATCGGTAATAAGCAAGCGACCGAAGCGGAACGACTTCCCGGACGCGGATCGTTGGCGGCAGCCCGAATAAGCGAAGGCCCCGACATGGGTGCCCGGCCTGCTCGTGCT
>Ga0126373_10004931_pt1 | contig 10283 bp, 9 predicted proteins | sample PanSoiMetPlot_11_FD_92545 | JGI IMG/M metagenome (GOLD analysis project Ga0126373, IMG submission 92545) | Tropical forest soil microbial communities from Panama - MetaG Plot_11 | ecosystem: Environmental > Terrestrial > Soil > Tropical forest > Bulk soil | place: Panama | collected 2016-02-17 | reverse complement strand
CGAAGTGTTGCGTGACGATGCTCCGGGTTGCGGCTGCTCTGGAGTCTTAGCTTGAGCTTTACTCCCATTGCCGACTGGCTCAACCCTTTGAGTGGTGCCTGGAGCGAGGTCGTCTCCAGCCCACACCAAGGAGTCCGAGCTTGCCGCCCCGTAGCCGTTTCCTCCAGTTGCGGAATGGAGCCTTGATGGCGTGCCAATCAGTCGCCGAATCTCACGGCCTGTAAAAGACTTGGAGATTGTGATCCATGGCCGCGCCTGGTCTGGCACGTCAAGAACATCAGGATTTGCGCGCGAGGTATCGGCGAAGGCAGCGATCGTGTAATAGAGACGGTCCTTTCCGACAAAACGCCGCAGAACGTGAGGCGGTACGAAATACATTGCCTCCCCATGCTCCGCGAGGATTGGCCCGAAGTTGCGCGTTGAAAAAAAGTTCGAAGCGGATCGCTGGGCCTTGGCGTCTGCGTGGAACAAAAACGCATCAGTGGCGATAGCCACTTCGAAGTACGGATTCCTTCCTGAATGCACCCGGAAGCCCAACACTGAAAAACGGTCAGAGATTTCTGTTCGTGTCGGCGTCAATCCTGGCATGGCGACTCCCCCTTCTTCATTCCATCGAGACTTCTTTTCAGCGAAAAACGCACTTGCGAACCCCCGTGGGTTTCCTCCAAAAAACCCTGTTCTGTCAGGCGACGTAACACTCGCTCCAGTAACTTCACATCTACACGAACCTGCTCGCGCATAACCCACCACTCAGCTATGCCCTCTAGCGTGTCTGTGGCTTGCGGGTGCTCCCCCAGATAGTCGAGCAGGCAGCGCGCGAGTTCTCTCTCTCTCTGCGATTCCCCTTCCGGATATCGAGATAGTTGTGACAGAACGGCTCCACAGGAGATCCTGGCAAGTGCAAGGCCTTTGCCTCCTAATTGCGTAATGAGTTCTACGTGAAGGAGTTATCTCTAGAACGTCGCGTGCAGCGCGCGAGATTGGGGGAAGTGCGACCCGATGCTGGAGGAGTTCTTCGTGTGCTTGCTAGATCTAAATCATTCATCCTCAGTCGAAACATTCGCCCGGGGGAAAATCTCCCCGGAGATGCGGAATTTCTCACCCAGCGGATGAAACGAAGCTTATGCTATCTGGCCCCTGTCCGTGAATCCAAATGAAACGCCTTGGCGTTCAAGTTGTATTTCTTGAGCAACCTGCCCAGATCGCGTCGCTCTTTTCCGGAACTACGTGCTGCGAGACTGATATTTCCTTGATGTTCGGCCATTAGTCTGGTGAGGTAGCTCCTTTCGAACAACTCGATGGCCTGCTTCTTTGAAGATCTGAAATCCTGAAGTTTGGTGCCGCCATGATGAGCTGAAGCTGGAATACCCGTGCCTCTGGGTGACAAGTTCAGGTCCCGCGTTTGGATGACATTCCCCTGACTCAAGTGAATCCCTCGCACGATGGCGTTCTCTAGTTCGCGCACGTTGCCCGGCCAATCCCTTAGGAGCAAATCAGCAAGCGCCTCGGGCGATAGACTCGGCACAACCCGGTTCTGAGGCGTATGTTTTGCCAAGAAGTGCTGTGCCAGCAGCGAAATGTCCTCCGCTCGCTCCCGAAGTGGAGGCAAATGCACAGTGAAAACGCAAAGGCGATAATAAAGGTCTATACGGAAATTCCCTGAAGTCGCCTGCTGAAACAGTCGAGCGTTACTGGCCGAGACGATACGCACGTTGGCGCGCCGCTCATGGCTGGCGCCGACAACGCGATAACAACGGTCTTGCAGAAAACGAAGCAGATCCACCTGCGCTTTTATTGGCAGGGTATCCACTTCATCGAGAAACAGCGTTCCACTTTCGGCCTGCTCGAGTAAGCCTTTTCGACGAGCGTAGGCATCCGTGAATGCGCCGCGCTCATGGCCGAACAACTCGACTTCCATTAGGGTTTCAGGGAATGATCCGCAATTGAGCGGTACAAAGGGATAGGCGGCGCGGTCGCTCAAATAGTGCAGAGCACGCGCAACGAGTTCCTTCCCTGTGCCGGTGTCCCCGGTGATGAGCACGTTTGCATCGCTCTTGGCGATTGCATGTAGGTCCTTGATTGATTCCTTGAACGCAGGCGCAGTCCCCACCAACTTGGCGAGTGCCTGTTTCTCGCGGAGACTGCCGACAAGGCGTTCCATAAAGCCGCCCACAAACCATAGAAGACGTATGACTCTTTCGAGATCAGTTTCGGCTTTGCATCAACCTCTTTCCCGGAAGAGATCAGCGTTACATGGGACCTGATTAACCGCCGATCGAAAGCATCCAATAGACGGGGCGTCGAAATGGCCGTTAGTATATAGATAGATAATTGTCCTGACAAGATGTAACGTGCGAGGCTTTCCTATTCCGTTGGGGACAGCTCGTTGAAACTCACATGGGGCGCGTCGGGTAGCGCACCGTCTGCCCAACGGGTTTCTCGAGCCCCGCTCCTTCGAGCTTTGAAACCAACTGGTTCAGCCTTTTTCCCATCTGTGCCTCCCAAACATCTCGAAATGTTTCAGCGCCCCGTAGTTGCCCATGACCCCATGATGCTCAAGTCCTGAAAAGCTTCTGCAAATGGCTTGCGGGACGGATTTTCATGGAACTCCGCGTTCTGACTGGCTTAGAATCATGTCGCGGAGTACCCGCCGCGGTTCACCACCCAGGGATCACCAAGAGATGAGGTTCAAGCATGGGTGCGGACAAAATGCTCGGGCCTGGGGTTGTTGACATCCTGAAAGTTGGTTTGTCAGGTCTCGTTTTTCTGCTTGCATACATGAGCTACCGGCTGCTCAGTCGAGCAAATACTGGATCGACATCCCTCCGGAATGCACAGCGTTTCATGATCTTCACACTCGTACTAACGCTCTTGGTTGTAATCTCTTCCATAGTGGATGTTTACCTGAAAAAGCGAGATGCCAGTTCAGCACACGACCTCGGGCGATGCCGTGATGCTGTTGCCAGAATTGAGACCGCCGGCAGAGATCCACGCACGACGCTCGAAGAACTACGTGCGACCGTGAACAACCAGTTGCCTGCCTGTGCGCCACTTTTTGAAAAGGAAGACAACGAGAGCGGGGGGGCTGCGCGATGAAGATAATTACAGTGAACTTTCTTCTACTGTGCACCGCAGTGTTGGCTCAGCAAGGCTCCAAAAAAGAAACGCCGAATGAGCAGCGCGTCGGGCTAATAGAACTGGAAGCGAGCACGCGCATTGCGGAGGGACCTATTGGCGAGGGTAGTTACGACGACTCCTTCCAGATTAAACGAGCACGCTACTACGTTCCGGATCTTATGGATTGTAGCGATCGGATCGCCAATGCGGCGAAACAATGGGCGGACAAACAAGGCGCGACCATCGTTAAATCGGAGCGCGAATCCCGTCGTGTATTGGTGCACCTAGTCAAGCCGAAGATACCCGGATACTACGAGTTGCTCTACCGCGTCGATCTGGCTAAAGGCAGCGCACAAGTAACATTCTTTCAAATTCTTAAAGGCGTACCTATTGCTCCTGACGCGGACCCGAAATCCGGCGTCGCGGATTTGGTACCGCTGCTAAAGGAGGCGTTAACATGCGTGCAGCCCTCCTCGTCCTCCTCACATTGAGCTTGGTTGCCGGCGCTGCCACCGCTCAGGACCGTCCGGCCTCGCCCAAAAGTGTGACGCTAAGCCTGTGCGCAACTGATGTGACGAGCCATAACTGGTCCGAGGATCTTTTGAGCACGATTCAGGAGATCCTGAGAGTGGGCAAATATCCGAAAGAGCTCGAAGTTGTGTTCTCCTCAAAGGGCGATCCATGCCGAGATGTGTTCGTCGGCTGTCGCGCAAAGCCAAACGGGCAAGTTTTTTGCGATGAACAATCCATCAACAGAATTTTGCAAGCTTCTGCCTGGTTGGCGGCACATGACGCCCAACAGTTAATACGGCTGCACCAGCGAATACCCCTCAAACAGGTCCTCGAAGAAGTCGGGGAGATGGATTTCTACGCTGCGCTGCAAATCACCGATGCAATTAACGATAACGACTCTGCCAAAGTTAATCGCCTCATAAAGTCTTACCGCCTTAGCCGTGATCTTAAAGATCTCGTAACGGAGGTACAGAAAGGGGACACGGATCCGAACTACAACCCCTCGGACCCTGCGGCGTGGATTGCCGGACCAATCTACGTGGTTGCCTCCAGTGAATTCGTGGCGCTAGTGGTCGGTCATGAGCTTGCGCACGCAATGGGCGGATGCCATTTAAGTGCTGCTTCTTCGGTGGAACGCTCAGGGTGGTTCGAGAAGCTAGTTTCTATGCAGGCGCGCGGTGCTGACGCTGCTAGTAAGCCCCTCTTGATCGATGAGATCCTAGCGGACAAGTGCGCACTCCGCGTATTAGAACAAGTGGATGCAGGGTGGGTGGGATTAGAGGACAGCATTTCGGACCCCCTGGACAGGTCGGCCGCGAAAATGAAAACCCACGCAGGGCGCTGGATCGCTCTGGATGCGTATGCGGAGTTCCTCACAAACTCGTTTAGCGGGCGTACAGGCTACGACCCGGAGAGGCACCATAGCGGTCTCTACCAACTCGGTCCAGATTTGGAATTGATGGCCGTGGACGCGGAAGGCGCTGAAGGCTACCTCTACCCGGCGTTACGACTTGCCCTGGTTGCCATGACACTGCACGAGCGCCAAGTCAGTGACGATCCACGCCACAAGATCGTCCTGTGCGAATCCACCGCTCGTGAGTTCGTAGCAATGCTTCACGTCGCGGGCCACTTGCAAGAAGACAACAAATCACCAGAGTTTGCCGATCTTTTTGGAGCGATTGTTGCGCCTGGTGTAGTTGTCGGCCTACGGACAGGTGTGTGGCACAACCAAAATCCCGGATCGAGTTACGCGTGTGATCAATAGCAGTTGCGCGGTGTCCTGATGGAACAACAAAGAGAAGTCGAAACGCAACCTCGTCCTCATTTTCCTGGGGATCGAGCAGACGCAATTGCAACTACCAAAGACTAAAGCCGCTGTCAGTCTGCCAGCAATCCGCCCGACGCCGCTTCCCGAGGCGAATAGGAGTTGAGCAACTGAAGTTTCGATGCTGAGCCGTGCAGGGTTATAATCCTGTACCTTGTTACTCAGAAAAAGCGGCTTTCTGTGTACTAGGTGGTTAATTAAGCCGAGATCTTCTATTCCAGTGTGCTCAAGTATCGTAGACGCTATTCCTTGTGCCAAATAGCGTGTTCCTTAGTTCCTTATGTGAACCCGCTAGTTAATTAACGTAACAGTATGGACTGAACCCCAAAACTGAGATATGTCTTAGTACCTAAGATGTCGGGACCGATCAGCGGGAGGCAGACCTGGATTACGCCAGCGACTGCGGCCTCCGCGCCCGCAAGGTGTGCACAAACGACATGCACGATGCCGCTGAAACGAAACACATCGGCGAGAGCCCCTCGCCCGACAAAGGGAGAGACGGGCCTACTACGATCAGCGAAATACCGAGCGCTGAAAACCAACCTGCAATTGCATTGCGAGGCACTCCGGAGTACTTTATCAGTCAACAATAAGGTTTAAGAAAAGATTAAAAATGGAAGAACGTACGGTCTGGTACCGACGGGTACTACGGGATTGTGATGAGTCGGGCTCGCCAAAGCGCGACCAGATTGCCAGAATGGCCAGCCCGTAACAGAAGCGGAGTGTTTGGGGTTAAAAGCACGATCTACAAGGGGTGTACAATGGCAGCCGAACCCCTAATCCTGACTTTTCCGAATGCCTCCACAGCCGAAGGCAATCGTCACGCGAGCACTCTTGCAGAGTCGCTACGCGACATAGACCCGAACATAGTTGTGGATCGTCAGCGAGAACGGCCCGACACACAGGATTTCGGAGCAACTCTGGCCGTCATGCTGGGAACAGCAGCAGCAACAGCAGTCGCTAACGGGATAGCCGCATGGCTTGCGCGGAACAGCGGCGCGCGAATTGAGATTAGGCGGAAGGGAAAGGTAGTGCTAGTTGCCACACATCTTGACAGCAAGGACGTTTCGCGGATTGCGGAGGCTCTTTCATTTGGCGAGTAGCGTATGTCTGAAAACGAGCCAACTCCTCGGCAGACGCTGGCTTTACTTCTAGGGGCGAGTTCTTTCCGCCGAGCACCTAAACTTGCTCAGGGAAGAGCCTTTAATAACTCGGCTCAAGATCTTCGCGAATATTTGGTAGGCCCCGACGGCCTCGGCCTGCCTCTCGACAATGTTAACTGGCTCTTTGACGACACCCGCTCGCCGAGCGATCAATTGCAGGACATTAGAGACTTCCTTGAAAGCAGGTCCATCGATCTCAAGAACGAAGGAACACCGGCGCAGGACCTGATCGTGTATTACGTCGGGCACGGTTTGTTCTCAGGGTCTGACCAAGCCTATTGCCTTGCTATCCGCAACGGATGAGCGGAGCGAAGGTTTAACAGGCATACGTGCGAGCGACCTCGCTTCAGTTATCAAAGCGGACGCCAGGTTCCTACGGAAATTTGTGATTCTGGATTGCTGCTTCTCGGCGGCGGTATACAAAGAGTTCCAAGCCGGGCCCTTACAGGCCAGTCGCGTCAAGGTTCTTGGCGCGCTTCCCCAAAGGGGAACTACCCTTCTCTGCTCGGCAAGCGCACGCGATCCTTCGCTTGCGCCCGAGGGCCTTTCCCGCACCATGTTCTCCGAGTGCCTTCTTAGAGCGCTCCGTCAGGGTCACCCCTCCCTTGGCGCTCGGCTCTCGCTGAGTGAATTGGGCGACTTGGTCATAATGAACCTTCGCGAGGCGTTTCCCGACGTCCGAGTCCAACCGGAGGTGCACTCCCCCGATCAAAGGGAGGGAGATGTCGCCAGCATAGGGCTGTTTCCTAATGCAGCCTACGTGGTCCTAGGGGCAGAGGACGTGCGAGGAAAGACCGAAGCGGAGAGGGCACGAAAAGAAGCTCAGGCGCGCGAAAGAGCGCAGTGGGAACGCGCCTTTAAGGCTGAAACGGAACGCGCGAACAAACAACACATGGTGCAGGAGGTCGAGCAACAGCATCGAGTGGAACGGCATGGGAATACAATCAACTACAGTAATCTACTGCGCTACCTTTTGATTGTCGGCCTAGCTGTTGCCGTTTTGTGGACTGCTTCTTTCTTTTGGCCTTTGATTATTAAGAGTGGCGAAGGGCGCCTCAAGGCTCAACAAGCAACTTGGACCGTGGAAATCAATGATGCATTCTGTAGAAACGCATCTAAATTCGGAGGATTTCGGGCCCGTTTGCATGCTCCTAGAGAACTGCCTGACGTGCTGACAACAGCACAAGCTCTAACAGCTCTCCTTAGTCAGCCCTCAGTTGAAAGACATCAGGCCAATATTGATGAGGCTTTCGCTTTTCTTGAATCACGACGCCGCACTGTGCCTTTTCCAGGCTGGACCTACAGTGCAAAAGAGGGGGAAACCGCAACCACACAAATCACGGAAGCGACTGCACCAATCACAGAAATCAGTGCCTGGGTCGCAGTAGCTAAAGCATACGCCATCAAATCAACGCTCCAGCGTTCTGACCAAGCTGTGGATATTGCGCGCTCTACCATTTATCGCGATCTGGACTTGCTCGCGATGGAGCAGAATACAGACGGCAGTTGGTCGCCTCTCGCTGCCATTGAGCAAGCGAAAGGAACATCGAGAACCTATACTGTGGCCATAGCTCTGTGGGCATTTCTCGAAACAAAACAAACTGGAGACAAGCAGTTCAAGAGCGCAGTGTATGACCGAGTCATCGAAAACGGCGTGAGGTGGCTATTAAAGAATCAAGGGTCTGGCGGGTGGGTTCCCAATCCGTCTAGGAATCCGCAACACCTCGAATCTTATTTAGGGCTGACCGCGCAGGTGCTATATATACTCTCCATCGCCGAGAAAGATTTCCCGTGGATAGGAAATGAGCCAGCTTATAGGAACGCCGAGCGCGGTTTTGTGAATCGCTTGGAATTTCCTGACGTTAACGACCATACCACCACAACAAACGACGATGGGGATGTTCAATGGACGGATGGATCGCAGGAAAAGGTTTTTCCTATCTCAACGTGGACATTCTGCTCTTATCCTTGGACAATTGCGGAGTTGCGTGTTCTAACTGGAGCTGCCAACCTTGACGCATCTACTCGTTTCCGAGCTAAGATGAAATTGTATCGTCTGCTTGCCCGATTTCCGCAGGCAGTTGCGTTATCCTCCACATATGAAGTCGCTGAAAATCTTTATTGTGCTCGATTTGTTGTTGGCCCACCCGAGCCTTCAAACTAATCGAACGATTCTTCGTAAAAGTAGCGACGATAAACGTTACCGCAATGCTTTTAGTACCTCAAGGGATTCCCCTCGGCTCTAGCGAGAATGTGACTATGCCATCAGTTCGTGGAACCATTGTTGGCTTTGATGGCAGAGTACTTGACGGCGTTCCCGCCATTCAATTTGCCCTGTCAAGAGCGGTGATTGCAGGCAGGTTTGCCAGCTAAGAACGCCATGGGCCATTGTTGCTACGGGCGACGCCTGCACCAATGGTGATTTCCTTGATCGTGCTCGGGCGCTAAAGTTCGTTGACGAATTAACTACCTCTTTGGATGAGCTTTCAAAGCTTGTACTATCGGGAGTTCCCTGTACCGCTGCGGACATGAAGATTGGTCTCCGATACCTCGATGGTGATGGCCGGGCAAAACCAGGATCATTTGACACTTGCTGGACCGTTAATTCGTTCGGACAGACGTTACGACCAGTTCTCGACCGTTTCGCCAGCCTTTGTGTTGCTCCGAAAGGGGACGAACCTTGCTCTTTAGACTCGGAAGGACACTTCTTACCGGTACACTGGCTGCGTATTATCTGCTCGTTGCGTTTAACAACGCTACTGATTATCAGACTAACTTCAGGTTTGTTCAGCACGTCCTCAGTATGGACTCCATCCCGGCGGATGCGCGCGTAGAATGGCGGGCCATATACAGACCCGCGATTCACCATCTTTTTTACTGGACCATCATTTTGTGGGAATTCGCGACCGGCTGTATCTGTGGAGTTGGCACCAAACGTCTGCTTTCGGCGCTGCACGCCCAGAACAAATTTGATATCGCAAAAAAGCTGCCGCTCGTAGGCCTGTGGCTTGGATTACTGCTTTGGGCGTTTGCTTTCATCACGGTAGGCGGCGAATGGTTCTTGATGTGGGAATCGGGCATATGGAACGGTGAACTTGCGGCATTGCGGATGTTTACTTTGAATGCGGTAGCCCTGATTTTTTTCTATTTGCCTGACTCTCAAGAAAAAGAGAGCGAAGACACAAAATCGAAAGGGTAGAATACAGGCAAGAAGTTCACGGTTCTTTCCCCAATCGCTGGCTTTATTGGTCCTCCTGGCTTCAGGTTTCTCGGTGGCGGCATCGAGGTTTGGGCTGTGCGTACGCTGGGAGGAGTCTGCGCCTGTGTATCCCCCATCGGGGGATCAACGGTCGGATCCTAGTTTGAAGATGGTGGGTGGAGTGTGGACACCGACCACGAAGCCGCCGATCGCCCGTCGGATCGTCGGCGAGGCTATGCACCAGATAATTGCCATCCGCACCCCATAAGCGGCCGACAACGCCCTTGTTGGCTTTGCTTGCCGGAAGCCCCGATGACCGGCGTCCAATGCGCTGGACCTGCGGTCGCGTGGAGATCGAGATGAGCAAAGAGTCATACACATCGAACGCGCTGACCGTGACGCAAAGCCGGTTTTCGGAGAGAAGCCGTTTGAGGTTTTCCCGAAACTAGGCCTCTTAAGAATGTTACGAAGCAGCCGCCAAAAGGAAAAAGCAGGCCCGCGGGAAATGCCTGCTCGCAGGCCCGCCTACAAGAGTGTCCGCGGTGGGCGTGTTATTGAATTATTCAACATACCTGATGGAGTGAACCCCTAAACTGAGACACTTTCTAGTACTCGGACTTGCCGAATGAGACAGTGTACCCATAGAATTGTCTCAACCAGGGGTTCACCCGTGCACCTGTCACTGCGAGCTCTGCCTGAGCTGTACCAAACTGTTCCAAAACCCCATTTGGTTGCGATTTCGAGGCTTACTTCGAGCGAGAAGCAGATTCCCCGAAATTGTTGGAAACATTAAAAAGGTCAAGTAAAGGAAGGAATCGTTGGAACGAGGGCTCGTGCTTGCAAAGCAGGTGCTCTCCCAGCTGAGCTACACGCCCACTCACAACTCTATGATTCTAATCTAATAGATTCTCCTACGAACGGCCACCTGCTTTTTAGGCGATGCGAATGGTGCAGCGAGCATCAATTG
>Ga0126373_10004930_pt1 | contig 10284 bp, 12 predicted proteins | sample PanSoiMetPlot_11_FD_92545 | JGI IMG/M metagenome (GOLD analysis project Ga0126373, IMG submission 92545) | Tropical forest soil microbial communities from Panama - MetaG Plot_11 | ecosystem: Environmental > Terrestrial > Soil > Tropical forest > Bulk soil | place: Panama | collected 2016-02-17 | reverse complement strand
GAACGTAGTTCGCGGCCGTGTCGTAGATATCCAGGGCAATCCGGTTGAAGGCGCCGCGGTACTCATCGGCGGCCAACTCTCCTTCGCCGACTCCGATGGCGAGTTCTCAGCCCGTTTCAGGCATGCCCGGGAAATGAAATTCGAAGTCTTTCTAGAGGGTTTCACAGCTCCCGGGGTCTACGAAGTCGTGTCCGCTCCTTCACAAGTTCACGCCGTGGCCGAGGCTAAGGCCGTGAACTACAAGATCACCGTGCGCCGCGTTCCTTCAACAAAGCTTTCTCAGCCGCCGCAGAAGCAGTAAATAGCACCCCATTCTTGAACGTATAGTAAGAGTGGTCCTTACTCTAACCCCGGTCTTCCCAGTGGTTGAGTTCATATCGGCATCTGTCTGCGCCGAAATGGACTATCTGTTCCTCTTTGGAGCCCTTCGTTTGAAGCCACGTCCGTAACTCTCGCCTGTGCTTTTGTGAATCGCCTGTCGTTCGGAAGCCGTCGTGCTCAAAGCGCTCCGCAGAAAGCAAGCCGTGGAAGCTCGATCCATTCGCGTTTGCGCACTTCTTCTTGTCAGCGCAGGGATTGTGCGGCCCGGTTACGCGCAAAAGCCATCGCCTGCAGCGCAAGTTGTGCTGGTCGCGCGCATGCACGACACATTTTCGGTTCATCTGTCTGAGACCACACAGGGAACTCTAACGCGCGAGGCGCAACCCTTGGCTGCGTTCCTGACTTTTCAAATCACTGAGCATTTGATCCCGGGAACGACCATCACCTCAGCATGTCTCATTACCAAGCCGGGAGCCGGACGCGTGGTCCTCGCAAACGCAAGCTCTCCAATCTCTGCCAGGGAAGATGCAGCGGATTCAGCCTGCGACGGCATTTTTCATTTCAACCTGCGCCAGCGAATCGAAAATCTTGAACACAACCTTGAACGCCCTGCACGGAAAACCACCACAACAAAAAACCAACCACCTTTGCCTCCAGATTCACGCCTAGACATCTTTTTCTCCGCGCTCTGACTCGATCCGGCACGATTGTGAACTAAGCGGAAAATGCTGTAACATTAAGCTTGCCTAACTGATTGATTTTCTATCGCTAGGCCCGTAGCTCAGTTGGTTAGAGCGCTACCTTGACACGGTAGAGGTCTGCGGTTCGAGCCCGCACGGGCCTACCATTCAAATCACTGAATTGGCAAACCTTCCTCAACCGTCAGTTCCTCACTTGCGTTGAATTTGGGAGCAATTGGGAGCAAAACCCCAGCGATTTTCCTTGCCAGTTGTCGCTGCGCTTCCGGCATGGGCTGCGTGTAAACCGAAAGCGTCAGCTTCGAGTCTGTGTGTCCCAATTGCGACTGCAATGCCTTTATGCTTTCGCCCGTTGGATTGGCCCACGTCGCGTAGGTGTATCGAAAACTGTGCCAGCCGATGCGAGGGATTCCCGCCCGATCACACGCGGGCGAGAGGGTGCGGCAGCGCACATTTTCCGGGTTAAGCACCGTGCCTCGGCCCGAAGAAAAAACATAGCCGTTCGGATCGACAATCTCCGGCTGAATTCTCCGCAGAGCCTCAGTCACGATGGGATCAACAAACACCATGCGACGCGATGCGCGAGTCTTTGGCTGCGATTGCTGACCGTGATAATTCGATTCACAAACGAGGATCGAATTCTCAGAAAAATTCACGCTCTTCCAGCGCAAACCGAACAACTCGCTGCGACGAAGGCCAGAGAGTACAGCTACCAGAATCATTGTGCGATAAGGTTCCGGCAACTCTTCGAGCAATCGTTGCACTTGTTCCCGCGACAGCACGATTTTTTCCCGCACATCCGAGATTGCGGGCAATCGCACTCGGTCTGCGGGATTCGCTGCAATACAACCCCAGTCCTTCGCTGCGCCAAAGATTCTCCGCAACCGATTCCAGACGGTCAGAAGCGTTCGCGGAGCGATTTTCTTTGCAAGTGACGAAAGAACCGCTTGGACATCCGCTGTTCCGATCTCCGGCAAGGGCATTTTGCCGAATACTGGAATCAAATGCGCACGGATGATTGAGCGGTAGTTGTTAGCCGTGGAAAGACGCAAAGTCGGATAGATATTTGGCTCGAAACGCTCCAAGGCGAAACGCTCGAACGACAGCATCAACTCCGGCTTGTATCTCCCCTGATTTATTTCGGCCAGCCGTTCGGACAATCGCCGTTGCGCTTCCCGCTTTCCAATCTCACGGACAAGCCCCAAAACAACGGCGGGCTCGCCACGTTGACGGGAACCGTCATCAGCGATGTAATCCTCACGGAATCGGCCAACCCACACGGGATTTTTCTTTCCTCTCTGAAACACCCAACCACGTTGCCATCTTGGACGTGCCACAGATTCTCCGATCTCTGTGACCCGCCTTGTTTCTGCGACGTGAATCGTATCACTTGAGCGTCTAAGGACTGGTGATTTTTGGTTTTTTTGCGAGTCGGCGATGGCTGCAAAGTTTTTGAAACTGATACTGCCGCGAGTGTCGGCGGAGCAATCAATGGTGCAAGGTGACTCGCCAATTGTTTCAAAACAACGTGCGCCACGCTTCGCGGTCATCTGTGCCACGTCCGCGCCGTCATTCGATAAGGGGCGCTCGATTCATCCGGTACAGATGACACAGCGATAATTTTTCGCCCGACAGGTCTCAGAAGGCGCACGGGTGATTCGCCGATTCCAACATTCCAGCGCCAATTCGCTCGGTGTGCGTCGCGCCCGATGTACCGCCCAATGTAATAGCTTGCACCTTGTAGCCAGGGCAGGATTTTGTTGTATCCAGCGTTTTGCCAGAGCATCTGTTGCAGCGGTTTCCAGCGATAATCGAAGAGATTTGGCCATGACACCCCAAAGTGCAAGTGGTGACGCCCGTTCAATTCGCCGAATTGATGGGCCACAAAAAATTCTACGGAGCAATGTACTTGGCGTTCGATCCACGCAAGCATCCGATTGAAAAAGTTTTCCACGAAATCAGCGTTAGGACGAGGTTGCTCGATAGGGAATCCATCGATCCACGGATAGTGGGGCGTGCGAAATGAAAGGGTCACAAACCACAGCCAGTGACCAGCAACGGTCTTCCGACCGAGGTCGTCGATGAACTCTCCCATTTTATCGGAGAAGCAACGGTGGCAAGAACACAATTCACCATGTTCGCGCGTCGGCTGGTCTTCCCGTCGAGTGTGAATTCTCTGTTCCATTACCGGCTGAACCGCAACCCCATGACTATGCCTGTTGCCCTCATCGGGGCACACCCTGTGGAATCAAGGATGACTACCGGCCCCGAAAACCTTCGCCGCCTCCGGCCTTTCGGCAACAGTCAAAATGCCGCGAATGACTCAGAACCACATCCCAGCGCGATATGTGCCGTTTGCACGGCTGCCTTTCACTAGCCTCGCGCCACGGCTTACTAGCGTGCGCGGCGAACGACAGCCGCGCGTTGCTCGTCGCTCAAAACAGTCTCTGACTCCGACTCGCTCGCTGCGCTCGCCCTCTCCCCCCGCCCTCTCCCTCGCGCAAAAACCGCGCGGGGCGAGGGAGCGCGTTTTGATCCTTGCCGGCATCAAAGCGCACGGAAAAAACAATCGGGAGACTGGCGGCTCATGCCGTATAAGTCGCGGGATCGTCGCCACGATAGCCCGCCCTGTGTGCGCAAACCGCCAGTCATAGGGGAGAAAGACGCGAAAGTCTGTGAGCACGCCGAAAACGAGGCTTAAAGCCCCAAGTCGGAAACTGCGAATGTCTTGCCCGTGGCTGTGCTCACACGAACTGCAAGGCACGCTACGCAGAGGTGTCCAACTCGAACGGTCTTTTGCCAGCGTTTCTGCCCGCTCGAACGGGAATACCCGAGCCGCGTCAAGTGGATTGCGAGATGGATCGTCGGCTCCGCGCTCTCTTTCGCGCAATCGTCGCAGCGGTAGGTTTTCAACATGAAAGACCTCTAGTGTTTGTCCGCTGTTCATCGGCCCGCGACGCATCGAAGCACCTCGGCCCGCCGACTTTTGAAACACTCATCACAGAAGTAGCGATACCGGCGCGATTTTCGGTCGTAAACCGCGACACCTTCGGGCGGATAGGGTGGGCCGCCCAAAACGCAAAGCGACGCCCACAAAGCCCACAATCACAGAAATCAGGGCACGGTCTTGACGCGGGTGGATCATTGGAGTATGGTTTGCTCACGACAAGCACCTCAATTGTGAATTTCGGGCCGCTCTCGTAAAGCGGCCTTTTTTTTCCTGAATCCTCGATCAACTCTCAGAAGCACGCGAACGCAGCCAATTCGCCCGTGGTTTCTGCTGCGCGGGTTGAGACTCGCGCGAAGCATCGTTTGCGCTGCCTTCTGGCGACTTCGCCATGCTCGCAGTCACTTCAACTTTTTCCGTTGGCGCAGGCGTTTCTCTCTTTGGAGTGAAAAAAGGGCGCCGTTCTTTCTTCCGTGCCTCATCTGACTTGTTGCGTTCCCTCTCTTGTTGTTCCAACCACGGTCGAACAAAATGTTCCGATAGGTGACTTTCGAGACTGCGGGAATTTTCCTCAGAATCAGGGTTCACGCATCGGATGTCACAATAGGGACACTGCATTTTTTCGGAAGGCTGTTCCGAACGAGAGCGGAGCCGCGCACTCCAGCGACTCATATCCGCAGCAAACCAAAGGCGCGGCCCGCCGTTCGACATCAAAGATGGATTATCGCGGAGCACTCCCTCGAATTCGTGCAGCCATGCGACACCGGACTCCGCACAACGCCGTAAGCGGAAAGGGCGGCTATCGCCAACCTCATTGACGATAAGCTGTCGCAGCCATGAACTTGGAGAGACGCCCGACTCAGCGGCCTTCAACTCGGCTGCCCTTCGCAGGTCGCCTTCAATGGCGCACGCCAGAATTTCTGGCCGGGGTGAAGAAACTCTATCGAGCGGAAGCGCGAGCGCCTGCTCGTCCGCATCACCGACAGCGGATGCGTTAGCAACAGTCTCTTCCGATCCGGCCCTGCTTGGCTTTCTCTTCTCTTCCATAGCCCACCTCGCGTAAAATTAAGGCGATTAAACAGCAAAAGCGTTTTCGACAACTACCGTAGGAGAAAATTTTTCTCCTACCACTTCGCATCCTTCGGAGTTTGTATGGTTTATGGGAAAGCTCGGAACGGGCCGGATGATTGGAAGACAGAGTTTCAGACCACCGCGTAGGGTTGTTTATTCATGGAAGTCTGCGAATTACGGAAACCGTTCATCCAGAAATTGCACAGATTAGGCCATGATTACCCCGCAGAAGAGCTACGCGCCGACGAATCGCGGTTTGAATCGGAATTCCTCAAAATCGCTGCGCGGTTTGGAATGCTGAGAGAATCGGATTGCGTGGACGGCGCGTTCGCATATCGGATAGTCGAGAACGGAAACGGAACCGAAGTGACCCCGCTTCCAAGCGCACGTGCAATGATCGAATTGCTCCATCTTCAGCGACACGGCGAATCGTTGATCGAAACAGCCCACAGACTCAAGCAACATCCCGACGACGCAGATGCCCTGCAGAAGCTACAACGGACAGAGCGAGACGCGCAGAGTTTTTTCTTTGGAAAGCAGCCAATAGTGCTTCCGCCCGGCGGAATCAATCGCATTTTCCACCAGGAAATCTTGAACTTCGCAATTGACCTCGACTTGCACACTGAAAAAATCAGTGATGAAAAATGGGCCGCCTGCTTTGACAAGGTATGCCCGTGCGAAGGCACGCATGATGCCAAAAATTTGAGAAAATGGCGGGAGCAAATTCTCAAAGCTAGAGGTAGAGCCGCCGCTATATATGGTGTTTCCGAATGAAAAAAAAGCGGAAGTCTATTCCGCTCGAAATCGTCGCGGATATTATGTGGCAGACAGATCACACCTGCTGTATGTGTGGGAAAAGGAAAGATGTGCATATTCACCACATCAACGGAAACCCTGCCGACAATTCACCAGTCAATCTAGTTCCACTCTGCCCAAACTGCCATAGCGACGTCGAACAAACCGGAGGTCATGGCCGGAGGTTCACGAATGCCGAACTTCGGAAGTACAGAGAGGACTCATTCATGCGAGTTAGAGAGAAACGTCAGCAGCTTGAACTCACAAAGCCCGACCCTGATCTAACCTCAATGGCCTCCTTTGAAGTACGGAAAGTTAGATACGAAATTGAAGAGAACCGGCTGAATTGGAAACTGTTAGAGGACAGATTGCTCAAACTTGTTCCATTTGCACGCGATTTTGGTTTTCCTGTTAAATCGGAAGTCGCCTACGCTGCCTCACTCGCATGCGACGGAGCCAGAATGGGTATCACAACCGATGTAGTGCAAGCCCTGCAAACGGTTTCACTCGAAGTCTTACCGATTGGTGTCGGCGGGCTTCGCGCTCCTGCCTTGCGCGAAATTACGAAGGACGAAAAACAATTGATTCGCTCTGTTATTGAGACCGCCAGAGGTCTGGTTTGGGATTTCTGTCGTTATCTTAGAACACTCGAAGGCTTTGAAGAGGCAGTTTACATTCTATTCGCCGCCTTGCATTTCTCTCACCTTAATAAGCTCGACGAAGAAAAAAGAGAAGCCCTTGAGGCCTTCAGTCAGTGCACGGCAATCTGCGGGGAAAAGCAAAGCGGTAAGACCTTTGAACGGGGCATAGAGATATTGGGAACGTGGAGACAAGACGCACTATCCGAAAATTATTAGCGTCCTTCATTCCCGTAAGAAGCGAAGACCTCAGGAACAGAACATTTGACTCCAGATTCGATGAATTTTTGGTATGCTCGCAAACCAAATGAGCCGCGTCATCGCTCTGCCAAATGATGCAATCAGAAGAAGCAGGCCCCGGCTTCTCGATCTTTTCTGCTGTGCCGGCGGCGCAGGTGTCGGCTATAGTAAAGCCGGATTTGATGTCGTCGGCGTAGATATAAGACCTCAGCCCAACTACCCGTTGCCTTTTATTCAGGCTGATGTTCTCGCGCTCGACCACAAATTTATTGCATGGTTCGATGCTGTTCACGCATCGCCGCCGTGCCAAGCATATTCCGATCTCGCCAAACGCAATCGCAATGCTCACGAATGGCCGCGGCTAATAGAGCCGGTTAGGGAAATGTTTATAAAGTCCGGTCGCCCATACGTGATCGAAAACGTGGACGGTGCTCCACTGCAAAACCCTGTCGTCTTGTGCGGTACAATGTTCAAGGAATTGCGTGTTCTTCGTCATCGCTTATTTGAAACTAATTTCCCAGTCTTAGTCCCACCCCACGGTAGGCATCCGAAAGTGCACACGTTCGACCGCCGCAAGGCTCATTTCGGGAAAACAAACGAATGGACTGATTTCGTTCAAGTAACCGGCGGAGGAAACTGTACGCTCGCCGCAGCGCGAGCCGCAATGGGCATTGAATGGATGACAAAAACTGAAATCAACGAAGCCATCCCGCCCACGTACACACGTTTCATTGGCGAACAACTGTTAAGGTACCTCTCTAGCTCTGAACGGCCATTGCTTCGCAGAAATGCGTAAACCCAAAAAAGGATCGAAAGAAAGAATTAGGCACTTTCTTCTCGCACACATCGGAGAAGTCGTTACGTCCATACAACTTCGAGATGCTGCGGGCACGAATGTCAGTGAGTGGGCGCGTCGTGTCAGAGAACTCCGTGAGGATGAGGGATGGCCCATACTCACACACAACGATTCGGCAACTTTGAAGCCCGGTCAATACTTACTCCGAGAGAAACCACCAACGAAATCAGACGTGGTTTTCACACGCGCCATCTCGGCAAAATTGCGAGCACAGGTTCTTGACCGCAACGGCTTTACATGCCAGATGTGCGGCCTTACACCCGGCGATATAGACCCAGCAACCGGACGTAAGGTACGCCTACATATCGGTCACATCGTGGATCGCAATTTGGGCGGAAAAGATGAGTTGTCCAATCTGCGGGCACTCTGTTCAACGTGCAATCAGGGAGCGAAAAACATTACAACGGAGAAGCCGACGGCGATTTGGCTCTTGTCGCAAATCAGAAGGGCAGGATTTAACGAACAGCGGGCTGTATTCGATTGGCTCCGAAAAAAGTTTGCATCGTGACCGATAGGCTCTCCTCGGCGCAGCGCAGCGCGACTATGCGGGCCATTAGAGGGCGCGATACAGCGCCCGAAAAAACCGTTCGCAGCATCGTGCACAGCATGGGGTACCGTTTTAGAGTCTGCCGTGCTGACCTGCCCGGGAAACCTGATTTGGTTTTGCCGCGCTTGCGTGCTGCAATCTTCGTTCACGGCTGTTTTTGGCACGGGCATTCCTGTAAGCGCGGGTCGCTCGTTCCGCAAACGAATACGACCTTTTGGAAGAAAAAGATTGACGGCAACAGAGTACGTGATAGGAAGCAAATAAGGGCGCTACGTCATGATGGATGGTGCGTGTTGACGATTTGGCAATGCCAGATCAAAAACAAGAAACTCCTAATAGCGAGATTGCGGCGTTTGCTCGACCAGCGAGCGGATGATACTAGCCGGGGTAGGTAACTTCCTGACTCCAAGTCACCGTGCTGTGCGAGACTGAATAAAGTCTTAGACTGTGCGTCTTGTTCCGTTTTTGGCGCGGGGAGGGGAAATGACGGACTCGGCTCAGGCTCGGCATGTTGCTTCGATTTTGCGCTACGAAGATATCGAGCACGAACTGGACAACCAACATCTCATCGCGCATACGATCAAGGCGTCTATACAACCATGCAGCTACGATCTTCGTATCGGAACGCTGTTCAGGGGTGGTCAAATCGTCGATGCACAGCACAATCAGGCGAGACAACGGTTTCTCATAGAGCCGGGAGAGATTATAACGATCCTAACGCTTGAAGAATTGTCGCTGCCGTCAGACATGATGGCGGTTGCTTTTCCCATGAACAAGTGGTCTTCCGAAGGCCTTCTGGTTTTGAATCCGGGCTTCGTCGATCCGGGTTTTAACGGCCCTCTGAGCGTGAAGATGGTAAATCTCAGGAAAACACGGATCAGCATCCAAAGGGAGGAGCCAATCTTCACCGTAAGCTTTTTTCGCATGGGCGCGGACACAGCGCATCCTTACACGCGTAATGAGCCGCGCCATGACAGAGAGGTTCAGATGAACACGCGGGAATTGGAGCAGTCCGCAGGTTCTATAGCAGAATTAATGAAGTTTGCGCCCAATCCTCCGTACACAACCCCGGAACAAGTCGACAAGATCGTCCGCGAGCATCCATTCATGACAAGGGATTCGGTTGACAAGGCGATTCGTGATCATTGGATGTCCAGAGCAATGATCTTCTCTACTGTAATCGCGGCTCTTGCCGGGATTGCCGCTGTCGTAGTTTCATTGGTTGGAGGGCATTGAAATGAAGCCTATGCGTATACTCCGAGAAGCAGCTTCGAGACTCACGCAGCAGGATTGGGATGCCTTGGCAAAGATTGCGTGGAGTGTACGACGAAACGCACATCTCTATGGCCCAACAGCAGTAGGTGCGGCAGTCCTCACGAAGACCAATCGGGTATTCGGAGGCTGCAACGTCGAACACAGATTTCGTTCGCACGACGTGCACGCTGAAGTGAATGCAATCGGGACAATGGTTGCAAACGGAGAGACTCAGCTTCGAGCTATCTTCATCGCCGCAGAACGAGATCGCTTTACCCCATGCGGGGCGTGTATGGATTGGATATTTCAGTTTGGATCGCATACTTGCGAAATTGGTTATCAAAATAACGAAGGCGGACGAACGAAGGTGTTCACGGCAGAAGAACTAATGCCTCATTATCCCAAGTAAACCCCAAAGGCGCTACTTGCAACAGACGGCCTTCTCGCGTCTTGTTTTCCCTCACGATCACAGTTTTGTTTTTTGTTTCAGCTTTATTTCCGGATTTGGGAGCAACTTGGGAGCAAAACCCCCGATTTTTACCACTCAGACCAAAAGCTAAGTCGCAGAAAAACAAGGCAGGCCACAGCTTAGATTTGACTAGAATGATTTTGACACGGTAGAGGTCTGCGGTTCGAGCCCGCACGGGCCTACCACTTCAGAACGATGGACTTAACCGCGTTTGCGCGTTCACTGCAAACATCAATTTCACCTCTAACTCTTCACCTATGATCGGCGTACTCGGTTGCCGGCAGAACACGTCCCAGTGATAGAATCCGCCGGAACGTTCCGTGCACCAACACATTTGGCGTGACAAAGACCTGTGCGCAGTCTGGGGAAGCCATGGATAACTTCCTACAGTTGGAGAACCGAAAAACTGGAGAGGTTCTGCGAATACGCCGCGTGCGCGACTCCCAGG
>Ga0126373_10004929_pt1 | contig 10285 bp, 6 predicted proteins | sample PanSoiMetPlot_11_FD_92545 | JGI IMG/M metagenome (GOLD analysis project Ga0126373, IMG submission 92545) | Tropical forest soil microbial communities from Panama - MetaG Plot_11 | ecosystem: Environmental > Terrestrial > Soil > Tropical forest > Bulk soil | place: Panama | collected 2016-02-17 | reverse complement strand
GACGAAGCTCGCGGCGATCAGGCTGACCATGTTCGGGATGATGTCGAAGAAGATGATGCGCCAACTCCGCTCGCCAGTCTCGCGCGCGGCGGCAATGAAGTCGCGGCTCCGGATCGTCATCGCCTGCGCACGGATCACTCGCGCGCCCCACGGCCAGCCGAGGAGGCTGAGCACAATGATCACGGGAAGCTGCCCTTGCCCCGCGCTCGTGCCGTTTAGGAAGCCCAGCAGAACGATCAGCAGCGGCAATGCCGGGATAACCAGGAATACGTTGCTCACCAGGGACAGGAACTCATCCCAGATCCCACCGAGGAACGCGGCGGTCACGCCGACGAACACGGACAACGCTGTCGCGATCACGCCGACCCAGAACGCCAACTCAAGCGTCAGCCGCACCCCGACCAGGAATTGAGATAGTACGTCCTGACCGGTTTGCGTAGTTCCGAACAGGTGCGCCGAGGACGGCGGCGCCGCCTGCAGCGGGGTGGTAACGCCTGGGTCGTATGGGGTCACCTCGGGGCCGATGATGGCGACAAGGAGGAAGACGCCGAGCATGATCACGCCGACTCTTGCGGTAGCGGGCAACCGCCGCCACAGCCGGGCCACTGCCTTCATCGGGCCACCTCCCTTACCCGGACCCGTGGATCAACGAGGACAATGACGAGGTCAACGAGCAGGTTCGCAGCCAGCACCGCGATCGTGATCAAGAGGAAGATGGCCTGCATCAGCGGAGTGTCCTTGCTAGCGGCCGCGTTGAGCAGCAGGTAGCCGATGCCTGGGTAGCTGAACACCATTTCCATGACGAGGGCCCCGGAGACAACGAACCCAAGCGCGAGGCCGAATCCCTGCAACTGCGGGAGCAGCGCGTTCCGCGCGGCGTAAGTGAAGATGACCCGGCGGTCGGACAGGCCCTTAGCCTGAGCAGCGAGCACGTAATCCTCGCCGACCGTTGTCACCATCACGTTGCGCATTTGCAGCATCCAGCCGGCCAGCGAGGTCGCCACGATGGTAAGGGCCGGGAGGAACCCGTGGTCTAGCACGTTGGTGATGTAGGACCCGGTCCAGCCTGGCGTGTAGTTGATCGCGTCGTAGGCCCCGCTGACCGGGAACACGTGGAGCGTGATGCCGAGCACCTGGATCAGCAGCAACGCCAGGAAGAAGTACGGGGTGGCTTGCAGGAACATCATGGCCGGCAGCGCTCGGTCGAGGCGGCCGCCGGCTCGCCAGCCGGCGAGGACGCCTAGCCCGGTGCCGACCGCGAACGCGATCACCGTGGCGACACCGACGAGGCCAAGCGTCCAGTAGATCCCGTTCGCAACGATGCTCGTCACGGACGCCGGGTAATTGCTGAGGCTGACGCCGAAGTCAAGGTGCAGAACGTGATTGAGGTATGTCACGTACTGACTCCAGACAGACCCCTGGTTGCCAGCCCCCAGGGTCGCCTCCAGCGCCTTCCGCGCCGGTGGCAGCAGGTTGGGGAACTTGGCCAACACGGCATCGACGACGCTGCCTGGCATGGCGCGCGGGATGAGGAAGTTAGCGGTGATCGCTACCCAAGCCGCCACCACGTAGAAGGCCAGCCTGCGCAAGATGAAACGCATCGCCAGGCTCCTAACTCTCGGCGGTCGGCCGCGTACGGCGGCGGCCCCGTGGTGCAGGGGGAAACTCCGAGGCGAGCGTGGTCACGCTCGTGCTGGCCGGCGACGTCGACGACCCGGTCGCTGCCGCTACGGCGGTGGCGGCGCCTGCTGTGCCGCCTGCCGCAGGCGCGGCGGTAGTCACCCGGAACGGTGCCGCGGTGGTGCGCGCCACGGTGCCAGGCGGGCAGCCGCAGCTCTTGCGGAGCACAAGCTCGGTGGGCAGCAGCTCGACCTGCGTGGGCAGATCCGGCCGAGCGATCCGGTCGAGCAGCCGGGCGCACGCCCGCTCGCCGAGCAGCCGCATTGGCTGGTGCACGGTCGTGAGTGACGGCTCGAACAAGCTGCCGGGGAAGATGTCGTCGAAGCCGGTCACGGACAGGTCCTCGGGGACTCGTACCCCGCCGCGGCTGAGCGCCTGGAGGATGCCAATGGCCATCTGGTCGTTCGCGCACACGACGGCGTCGGGCAGCTCCGCGCGGTTAGCCAGCAGTATCTCGCCGGCCTCCTCGCCGCTTTGCACGCTAAATCGGCCGCAGTAGGAACCGATAAGTTCGGTCGTCGGGTGGGACTGGATGACCTCGGTCAGCGCCAGCCTGCGCTCCTTGGCGTCAGGCGCGCTCGGCGGCCCGTCTACGTGGAAGATGCGACGCCGGCCATGATCCTCGACGAGGTGGGTCACGAGCGCCGCTGAGCCTGATCGGTTGTCAGCGGTCACCACATCCGCAGCGTGCTCGGCCGGGTCCCCTGCGACCACCACGACCGGCAGGCGCTCAGCGAGACGCGCAAGCTCGTCCGACGGCACAATGCCTTCGCCTATCAGCAGCCCGTCAACCTTGCCGGATAGCGTGCTTAGCCGGCGCAAGTCGTCGTCGCTTTCCTCGCGCAGGTAAGTGATCATGAGCGACCAGTTGTGATACCGAATGCGCTGCTCGACGCCGCGGAGAATCTCGTCATAGAACAGCAGGCTCATGCTCTCGATGTCGTACTGATGCGGCGCCAGGCGCTCGACGCCCACGAGACCGATCACGTTCTTCTGGCGGCGCGACAGACTTTGCGCCGCGCCATCCGGCACGTATCCGAGCTGATTGATGACCTCAAGGACGCGCGCCCTCGTGCTGTCGCGCACGCGGTCGAGGCTGTGCACAACGCGAGACACGGTGGCTGTCGATACGCCAGCGAGCCTGGCAACGTCGTACAGAGTGACTGGGTTGCCCGCGCCGCGGCTCGCGTCGCCGGCCTGTATGTCAGTCGCGATGCCACGCGCAACATCAGGCGCAGCGTCTTGCGGATCGGGCGCGACGGCGTGCGCAGGAGCGTCGCTGGGCGGCACGGTTAGGTTGACCGGGGGGACCGTGACATCTGCTGCGAGCACTGCGATGTCGGCTGCGGGAACAGTGACGTCGGGCGGCGCTGCGCCGGCGTGCACCTGTGCACCGGTAGCGTCAGGCAACGCTGCGCTGATGCCGGGCGCCCCTGCAGTCGCGGCATCACGCGCGCCAGTCGCGGCTGGGTCGTGCACCTCGGGAGTGCTCATCCCAGACCCGATTGACACTGAGTAGCGGTGTCTGAAGCCATGCGTTAGTCCCCTTGCGCACTGGGGTAAATGCACCTACATCGTCTTATCTAAGCGCTTACATTGTTCGATCTAAGCGCTTACACTAAGACTCGCCTTAAGGGGCGTCAAGGTCTGAGATTTAAGACGCACGCAACGTTCTGGTAACACGAGGGAGTGTCAGATGACCCCAGCGGGGACCACAGCCAACGGTGCCCTTTCCTTTCCGCCAGGCTTCACCTGGGGCGCGGCGACCGCCGCGTACCAGATAGAAGGAGCGGTTAACGCTGACGGACGAGGGCTGTCCATCTGGGACACATTCAGCCGGGTGCCGGGCAAGATCCGCAGAGGCGACACCGGCGATGTCGCGTGCGACTCCTACCACCGCTATCCCGAGGACGTCGCGCTCATGTCCTCGCTCGGACTCCAGGCGTACCGGTTCTCTATCTCCTGGCCCCGCATTCAGCCTGTCGGGTCGGGACAGGTGAACCAGAAGGGCCTTGACTACTACCGAGCGCTACTCGACGAACTGGCGGGCAAGGGCATCGACGCGGCGGCGACGCTTTACCACTGGGACCTGCCGCAGGAGGTGGAGGACCGCGGCGGCTGGACCGTGCGCGACACAGCCGAGAGGTTCGCTGAGTATGCGCGCATCGTCGCCGAGCAGCTTGGCGATCGCGTGTCGCGCTGGATCACGCTCAACGAGCCGCAGGTGTCCGCCGACCACGGCTACCGGACGGGAGTGCACGCCCCTGGCCTGACCGATAACACAGCCGCGGTCGCGGCGACGCATCATTTGCTCCTTGCCCATGGCCTCGGCGCTCAGGCCCTGCGCAGCGTGACGCCCCGGACGCCGGTCGGCATAACGCTAGACATGCATACAGTCCGGATCGCGGCGGACACGCAGCCGGAGAGCGTGGAAGCTGCGCGGCTGGCCACGGACGCCGAGCTGAACGGGCTGTTCCTCGAACCCGTGCTGTATGGCCGGTACCCGTCCAAGATCCGGGCTTCGCTGCTGCCCCCGCCGGAGCTCATTGCCGACGGCGACCTCGAGACCATCCGGCAACCACTCGACTTCCTGGGCGTCAACTACTACTCGCCTGTCTTCCTGCGCGCCGGGAACCCAGACGACCTGCGGCGCAACGAGGAGCCCGCACGCTGCGGGCTGCCGGGCGTAGTGGAGTACCAGCCCGCTGACCTCGAGCGCACGCCGATGGGCTGGCTTGTCGACCCCGACGGCCTGTACGACCTGCTTGTGCAGCTGTCGGACACGGCTCCGGGCCTGCCGCTCTACATCACCGAAAACGGCTGCGCGGCCGAGGATTACGTCGACCCGGATGGCGACGTCAAGGACGTGGAGCGCGTTAGCTACTTGCACCAGCATCTGGATGCCGCAGCTCGCGCGATCAAGGCCGGCGTCAACCTGGCTGGTTACTACGTCTGGTCGCTGCTCGACAACTTCGAGTGGGGCTGGGGGTACCAGCGCCGCTTCGGCATCGTGTTTGTCGACTTCGAGACGCAGCGCCGCATTCCAAAGTCGAGCGCGCGGTTCTACTCCGATGTCATTCGCGCGAACGCGATCCCGCCGTATTCGGAAGTGGACGACTGAGTTCTGCCCGGACTCGCCCGCCGACGCTGACTTGACTCCTCGCGGGTCAACGCCGGCCGGCGATGCCTCCACCCGTTCGCGAGGTGTTGCCAGCAGCCGCCAGCAATCGGCACCAGTCGGCAGTGCGTTAGTCGCTAGCGGCGGTGTGGCGAAGGACGGTGTCCGCCACTAGCTTCGGTACCCGCACGGTGGGGTAGTGGTCAACCCCAGGCATGCGGATCAGCTCGCAGCCGGGGATACGGCGCGCGGCTTCTTCATTGCTGGCGATGAGAGCTGCGTCGTCGGCGTCCCCGACCATGAGGATCGTGGGCACGCGAAGCTCGCCGAGGCGGTCAAAGGTCGGCTCGCCCTCGCGCTCGAACTCTTCCTCCCCGTCCCAGGCCAGCATCGCTGAGCGCATCAGATCAGCGACCAGCGGGTCGTCGCCTGACCGGCCCCACACCTCAAGCAGCAGGCGAATGATGCCCTCGTCGTCGCCAGCGGCGGCGAGTGCTTCGCACGCTTCATCGAGCTCAGGCGTCTCTGGGTACGGGTAACCGCCGATGCCGGGGCAGAGCAGCACAAGGGACGTCACCCGCTTGGGTTCGGCGAGCGCGAACTCCAGCGCAGTGCCGCCGCCCATGCTGCACCCGGCCAGGTGCGCCCGCTCGACATCGAAGTGCCCGAGAACGGCCTTGAGATCGCCAAGCAGCGTAAACTCCTCGGTCGCTGCTGGCGACCGGCCGTACCCCCGCACGTCGTAGCGAATCACGCGGTGCGCCGACACCAGGCGCGACCACACTGGATCCCACATCCGGGCGTCGCCGACGCCTTCGTGCAATAGGACGAGCACCGGCCCGGATCCGCTTGAGTCTTCCGCCCAGATTTTGTCGGCACCTACCGGCAGCATGGTCTGCATGTTCCTGACCGTAGTGGTGCTCACGGGCCGGGTCACCTGATTATGTGGAGGCCAGGATGAATCAGGCAGCTGCCGCAAGCGGGCAGCAAGTTCATGCCTGTCCGGGCTTGGAGCCAGGTGCGGACGCACGGCTCGCCGCGTTGCTGGCCGCTGAGCCGTGGCTGCTGCGCGCTCTTGACGCCGTCGCTCTGAGCGGCCTGCCCAGTGCCTGGATCGGCGCGGGCGCGGTACGCGACCTGGTCTGGGGCCGGTACCACGGTAGGTTCGATCCAGCCTCGGTCAAGGACGTCGACGTCCCCTTCTTCGACCCGGCCGACCTCACCATGGAGCGCGACCTGGCCGCCGTCGAAGTGCTGCGTCGGATAGTCCCGGGCGTGCCATGGGAGGCGACCAATCAGGCCGCGGTGCACGTCTGGTATCACCAGTACTTCGGCGGTCCGCCGGTTGACTCGTTCGCGAGCGTGCATGACGCGGTCGCGACGTGGCCGGAGACAGCAACCTGCGTGGCCGTCCGGCAAGGTCCGGATGGCATCGAGGTCTGTGCACCGCACGGCCTCGCCGATCTTCTCGATGGCGTCTGGCGCGTCAACCCGATCCGGGTGACGCCGGCGATATCCCGGGCGCGGCTGGCGCGGCAGCGCGTCCATGTCCGATGGCCGCGCGTGCGCGTTGTGCTGCCGGACTAGCGGCCTCGTTCCCATTGTCAAGGTGGCGTGGTCGGCCGGCCGAGGCTCGACGGCTGGCCGCGAGAGCACTGTTTTAGGGTTTGGGGGAAGCCTTGTTGATGCCGGGCCAGCACGTCTGACTGGCCGCCCAGAGTCCGCCGGGCGCCCGAGCGCAACGAGACTTGCCTCGGCCCGGAGGCAGAGAGGATTTCCCATGAGCGAGACACCAAGTGCAGCGGTGGCGGGGACGATCAGCATCGGCGGCGACCTGACTGTCAACCGCATGGGCTTCGGGGCGATGCGGATCACCGGTCAGGGCATCTGGGGGCCACCGCCGGACCGAGAGGTAGCCAAGGCGGCCGTGCGGCAGGCGGTCGATCTTGGCGTCAACTTCATCGATACGGCGGACGCTTATGGCCCGGATGTCAGCGAGGAACTGATCGCGGAGGCATTGCATCCATATCCGGATGATCTGGTGATAGCGACGAAAGGTGGGCTGATCCGGCCGGGTCCGGGGCGCTGGGAGGCCAACGGGCGTCCCGCGCACCTTCGCGAGGCCTGCGAAGGCAGTCTGCGCCGACTGAAGCTGGAGCAGATCCCGCTGTATCAGTTCCACCGCCCGGACCCGCGGGTGCCGGTCGCGGAGTCGATCGGTGCCCTGGTTGAGCTCAGGATCGAAGGCAAGGTCCGGCATATCGGCGTCTCCAACGTTTCCGAGGCCCAGCTTCGCGAGATGCAGGCGGTCACGCCCGTGGTATCCGTGCAGAACCGCTACAACCTCGGTGACAGGTCGTCTGAAGCGATGGTCGACTTGTGCGAGCAGGAATCCATCGTGTTCCTGCCGTGGGCGCCGATCCAGAACACTGATGAGCTGGTACCGGTCCTGACTGCTGCCCGTCGGCACAACGCCAGCACTCGGCAAGTAGCGCTCGCCTGGCTGCTGAACAGATCGCAGCAGATCCTGCCTATTCCTGGGTCGGGTTCGCCCGAGCACATCGCGGAGAACATCGCGGCGGCGTCGATTGAGCTGACCACTGACGAGGCCAACGCCCTGTGCGACCTGGCGAATTGATGTCGGCTGCCTGATCGGAGTCCCCGGCGCAGACGCGCAACGACGCTGCTGGTCGGCGGATCTCGCATACGCGAGTCACTCGAAGATATATTCGATTCTACGACTGGATTGTCGGACCTGGTCGTTACGATGATCGAGTGAGCTAGCAGTCCGAGTGCAGCTGGAGGACAGGCATGGGATGGGACAACCCGCCAGTGCCCTGGCGCGAGTTCGAGCGCCGCCTGTCCTGGGGCAAGGGGACTGGCCAGCCGCCCGAGGGTCATGATGCTCGCCCCCATGCAGGTCACGGGTCTGAAGGGCACGGAGCTGAAGGGCACGGAGCTGAAGGCATAGAGCGGCAGCCTGGTTCGGAAGGCACGCCTCGGCCAGTGATCCGGCTGCCGGTCGGAGCCGCGTCGCCGCCCTGGGCAGAGCTGCACTGCCACTCGTCCTACAGCTTCCTGGACGGGGCATCGAGCCCGTCCGACCTGGTGCTCGAGGCTGCGGTACGCGGTCTATCGGTACTGGCCATAACCGATCACGACGGCATGTACGGAGTGCCACAGTTTGCGCAGTCAGCGGCGCGGTTGCGGGACAGCGGCGTGAGCCTGGGCACGGCGTTCGGCGCCGAGCTCAGCCTTGATCTGGCGCGCAAGGCGAAGGCGCGGGCCGTCCGGCCGCAGCCCGACGACGTGGTCCAGCGGCCAGCTGGGACGCCGCGGGCAGGCGTCCCCGATCCATCCGGACGGCACTTGCTCGTCCTTGCCCGTGACCCGGAAGGGTACCGACGGCTCTGCCGGGTCATCAGCACCGCGCAGCTCACCGGCGGCGAGAAGGGCCTGCCCATCTACGACGAGCCCGCGCTCGCTGATGCACACGGTGGACACTGGGTGATTCTCACTGGCTGCCGTAAGGGTGCGGTCCCGGCCGCGCTGGCAACGCATGGGCCAGCGGCGGCTGCGCGAGAGCTCGCCAGGCTGACCGAGGCGTTCGGCCCGGACAACGTGAAGGCGGAGCTGACGATTGGCAACGATCCGGCCGACGACGAGCGCAACGACGCGCTAGCGGCGCTAGCCGCCGCGGCGGGTATCGGCGTGATCGCCACCAGCAACGTGCACTTCGCTGCGCCGCAGGACGCCAGGCTGGCTCAGGCGCTGGCTGCCATCAGGGCGCGGTTCAGCCTCGCTGAGATGGACGGCTGGCTGGCCGCATCCGGCGGCGGGTATCTGCGCTCCGGCACTGAGATGGCCGCCCGGCTACGCCGTTACCCCGGTGTGCTGGAGCAGACAGCAGAACTCGCCGCCGATTGCGCATTCGACTTCAACGTCATCGCACCCCGGCTGCCGGACTTTCCTGTTCCGTTCGGTCACAGCGAGGACAGCTGGCTGCGAGAGCTGGTCGCGCAGCGGGCGCCAGCCCGTTACGGCAGCCCGAATGGTGAGCGCATCCCCGGTGCTTACGCACAGATCGCCCGCGAGCTGAGCGTTATCGAGCAGCTGGGCTTCCCTGGTTACTTCCTGATCGTGCACGAGATCGTGGAGTTCTGCGAGAAGGAAGGCATCCTGTGCCAGGGCCGGGGCTCAGCGGCCAACTCAGCGGTCTGCTACGCACTCGGAATCACCAGCGTAGATCCGGTGCGGCACGGCTTGCTGTTCGAGCGCTTCCTGTCAGCGGGCCGGGATGGGCCACCCGACATCGACCTTGATATCGAGCACCAGCGCCGCGAGGAGGTCATCCAGCACGTCTACAGCGAGTACGGCCGGGAGAATGCCGCCCAGGTAGCCAACGTGATCAGCTACCGGCCGCGGATGGCGATACGCGATGCAGGCCGCGCGTTCGGCTACGAGCCCGAGCAGCAGAACGAGTGGTCCCGCCAGGTAGGTCCACGGCAGTACGGGCCAGGTCAACCGGTCCCGCCCGACGCCGGCGTCCCTGAGGCGGTTGTCGATCTGGCCGAGCGGATGCAGCGACTACCGCGGCACCTCGGCATCCACTCCGGCGGGATGGTGATCTGCGACCGGCCGGTGGGCGAGGTGTGCCCCGTGGAGTGGGCGCGGATGCCGAACCGCAGCGTGCTCCAATGGGATAAAGACGACTGTGCCTATGCGGGGCTGGTCAAGTTCGACCTGCTCGGCCTTGGCATGCTGACCGCGCTCCGGGATTGCTTCGAGCTGGTCGAGCAAGCACATGGCGTGCACTGGAGCCTGCACTCCATCCCGCAGGAAGACCCTGGCGTTTACGCGATGCTTCAGGTCGCCGACACCGTTGGGGTGTTCCAGGTCGAGTCGCGGGCACAGATGGCGACGCTGCCGCGACTCCGGCCGGAGAAGTTCTACGACCTCGTCGTGGAGGTCGCGCTGATCCGGCCCGGTCCGATCCAGGGTGGCTCGGTGCATCCGTACATGCGGCGCCGGCACGGCGACGAAGAGCCCGACCTGCCGCATCCGCTGATGGAGCACGCGCTCGGCAAGACCCTCGGAGTTCCGCTCTTCCAAGAGCAAATGATGCAGATCGCCATCGACTGCGCCGGGTTCAGCGCGACCGAGGCCGACCGCCTGCGTCAGGCGATGAGCTCCAAGCGGGCGCCCGAGCGCATCGAGGAACTGCGCGAGCGACTGCTATCCGGGATGGCCGAGCGAGGTATCCCGGCCGATGTGGCCGAAGACATCTACGTCAAGATCCTGGCGTTCTCCAGCTACGGCTTCCCCGAATCGCACGCGATCAGCTTCGCGTACCTGGTCTACGCCAGCGCGTGGCTGAAGTGCTACTACCCGGCCGCCTTCACCGCCGCGCTGCTGCGCGCCCAGCCGATGGGCTTCTACTCGCCAGCGAGCCTGATCAGCGACGTGCGCCGGCACGGCGTCACGGTG
>Ga0126373_10004928_pt1 | contig 10287 bp, 7 predicted proteins | sample PanSoiMetPlot_11_FD_92545 | JGI IMG/M metagenome (GOLD analysis project Ga0126373, IMG submission 92545) | Tropical forest soil microbial communities from Panama - MetaG Plot_11 | ecosystem: Environmental > Terrestrial > Soil > Tropical forest > Bulk soil | place: Panama | collected 2016-02-17 | reverse complement strand
GCGGCGCTCGAAGGCATCGTACCGCCTGACCACATCTATGGCACGGAGTTCACCTACCATACGTCGGGCGAAATTGACACGATCGCGCGCGCCACGGCCGGGTATGGCAAAGTGGCTGTGCTCGATCACTTGCAGACCGCGTTGCAAGTGGGGCCGGACGACGTCGTGTACGCGGGCGACGGCAGCTCCGACTTGCACGTGATGCTGCACGCGAACGCGCACGACGGCCTCACCATCGCCGTTTCCGAGACGAGGCATGTAGCGCAGATTGCCAAGCGCACGGTGCTGTCTGCGGACGCACTCGCCGTGCTGGTGCCGATCTTGGAAAATATAGTCGGTTGGTCGCGGCCGAAGCTGCGGGAATTTTTCGAGTCCTATGGTTTCCTGATTCAAGAGTGGGACCGCACGCGCACCGACTGGTTGACGATACGGCCGCAAGGCAATGCCTGGACGTCGGCCGCTGCAAGAACACCGGAATAGGCTGCGCTGCAATCGGCGCGATGCTCACGATGCTCGGTAATGCTCTACAGAATTAGAGCAGCACCCGATGCTCCGGGAAAGTTGACGCGCTCGCAGCGATTCTCTATACTGCATTTTCCGTTGCGGTGCACGCTTTCTGCACCTTCCTGCCCTTCCCTCGATTCGGATCAGGCCAAAGGCAGAGTGGTATCACAAGGTGCGCGCACGAGCCGACAACCCAATATCCAATGACAAACGAAGCGACGTGCAAGCGCGAAATCGAACTGGAGATTCCAGCCGAGAACGTTCAGAAGGCGACGGAGAGAGTGGCGCGAGACCTGGCGCGCGTGGCGCGGATCCCGGGATTCCGCCCGGGCAAAGCGCCCGTGACGCTGATCCGGCGAAAATTCGCAGACGACATTCAAGGCGAAGTGCTGCAATCGCTGGTGCCGGAATATCTGGAAAAGGCGCTCGACGAAAAGAACATGGTTCCGGTGACGCGGCCGGAAGTGGACAAGGTGGAATTCAAGGAAGGCGCGCCGCTGAAGTTCCGCGCTGTGTTTGAGGTGCTGCCGGAGATCGAGCTGGGCGGCTATCAGGGCATCACAGTGCAGGTAGATCCGATTGAAGTGGGCGACAAGCAGGTGGACGAAGCGATCGGAGAGATGCACGAGCGCGCCTCTACGTTTGTGCCCGCAGGCGACCGAGCGGCAAAAGACGGCGACTACGTGCTGATGAAGCTGCAAGGGACGCCGGTGGGCGGCGGGGAGCCCGTTGACGCGGACAACGTGATGGTCCACGTCGGGGCGGAAGAAACGCTGGAAGCATTCACCGAGAATCTGCGAGGAGCGAGTGCGGGCGAAACGAAGAAGTTTCGCGCGGAGTACCCGAAGGACTATCCCGATCCAAAACTGGCGACGAAAGCGTACGACTATGTGGCGGAAGTCCAGAGCGTGAAAGAGCGGAAACTGCCGGAGCTGAACGACGAGTTCGCGAAGGACGCGGCGGGTTCGACAGGTGTGAGCACGCTTGAGGAGCTGCGAAAGAAAGTTCGGGAACAACTGGACGCGTCGAAGGATCAGCAACAGGGCGCGCAGGCTCGGGACAAAATTTTGGAGGCGCTGGTGCGAAAGCACGACTTCCCGGTGCCCGCGGCGCTGGTGGAACAGCAGATGGACGTGCGCCTCGACCGCGTGATCCGATCGCTTGCGATGCAAGGAGTGGACCCACGCGCGGTGAACGTCGACTGGGTGCAACTGCGCGAGAAACAGCGGGCCCGCGCGACGGACGATGTGAAGGCGGAGCTATTGCTGGACCGGATCGCAACACAGGAAAAGATTGACGTTGAAGAGGAAGATGTCGAAAAAGAGATTGCGCGACTGGCGGAACAGAGTGGCGAATCGGCAACAGTGGTTCGCGCTCGCTTGACAAAGCAGGGAGCGCTCGATAGGATGAAATCGAAGTTGCGAAGCGACAAGACGATCGAGTGGCTCTACCACACGGCCAAAATCGAGACGACGGCCAAAAGTGAAGAAAAGCAGTAAGTCCCGATTCGGCTTCCTCAGCGCGCAAACGAACTCCAAATGAGAAATATTGACGACGTAAGTCCGCGTGCCACAACGCTTGTACCGATGGTGGTTGAGCAGACCAATCGGGGCGAACGAGCATACGATATTTATTCCCGGCTGCTGAAGGATCACATCATTTTCATCGGAACGCCGATCGACGATCACGTGGCGAACCTGGTGACGGCGCAGCTGCTGTTCCTGGAATCGGAAGACCCGGAGAAGGATATTTCGCTGTACATCAACTCGCCCGGCGGGTCGATTTCGGCGGGCATGGCGATTTACGATACGATGCAGTTTGTGCGGCCGGACGTGGTGACGTATTGCATCGGGCAGTCCGCGTCGATTGCGGCGCTGCTGCTGGCGGCGGGAACACCGAAGAAGCGCTACGCGCTGCCGAATTCGCGCGTGCTGATTCACCAGCCGTGGATGTCGGGCCTATCGGGGCAGGCGACGGACATTGACATTCATGCGCGAGAAATCCTGCGAACGCGCACGGCGCTGAACAAGCTGCTCGCGGGGCATACAGGCCAGCCGCTCGAAAAGATTGAAAAGGATGTGGAGCGCGATTTCATCATGACTGCGGAACAGGCTAAAGCCTACGGCGCGGTGGATGAAATCATCACGAAACACCGCTAGCGGGCTCGCTGTGGCGTGACCCGCGTGTGCGGGAAACGTTCCAAAGGGTTAGTAGTAAAGCGGTGTTTTCTTCGCGCCGATTCGACTTCCGTTCTAGAATGAGAGTCAGATTTCTTGGGATTTTTCCGCAGGCCTTGAGGAGAGAGGCGTAACCTGTGAAGCGGTTCACACCAGAAGAGCCTTTGCGCTGCTCGTTCTGCCATAAAACGCAAGAGCAGGTGGAGAAGCTCATCAGTTCGCCTTCCGAGTATCCCCGATCGTACATCTGCAACGAGTGCGTGGGTGTTTGCCAGCAGATTCTGGAAGATGAAAAGCGCGAGCAGGCCGCGCCGGCAAACCGCCGGCTCCCCCGCCCGCCCGAGATCAAAGCGTTTCTCGACGGCTATGTAATCGGCCAGGACAAGACGAAGAAGAAGCTGGCGGTGGCGGTCTATAACCACTACAAGCGCATCTTTATGAACAAGCAGCCGGGCGACGTGGAGCTGACGAAGAGCAACATTCTGTTGATCGGCCCAACGGGCACCGGCAAGACGCTGCTGGCGCAGACGCTGTCGCGGATGCTGGAAGTTCCGTTTGCGATCGTTGACGCGACGACGCTGACGGAAGCGGGGTACGTGGGCGAGGACGTCGAAAATATTATTTTGAAGCTGCTGCAGGCTGCCGATGGTGACGTCCAAAAGGCCCAGCAGGGCATCATATATATCGACGAGATCGACAAGATTTCCAAGAAGGACGAAAATCCTTCGATCACGCGCGATGTTTCGGGCGAAGGTGTGCAGCAGGCGCTGCTGAAGATTCTGGAAGGCACGGTGGCAAATGTGCCGCCGCAGGGCGGCCGCAAGCATCCGCACCAGGAGTTCACGCCGGTCGATACGACGAACATTCTGTTCATCTGCGGCGGAGCGTTCGTGGGACTCGAACGGATTATCGAGCGGCGCGTTGGGCAGAAATCGCTGGGCTTCCATGCCGATACGGCGCCGGCGACGGCTTCACGGCGGAATATCGAAGTGCTGGAACAGGTGCAGCCGACGGACCTGATTCGTTACGGCTTGATTCCGGAGTTTGTGGGCCGCCTGCCCGTGATGGGCGTGCTGAGCGATTTGGACAAGGCCGCGCTGGTGCGCATCCTGACGGAACCGAAGAACGCGCTGGTGAAGCAGTACCAGCGGCTGTTTGAGTTCGAGAATGTGCGGCTAAGATTTACGGACGATGCATTGGAAACGGTGGCGGAACTGGCACTGCAGCGCAAAGTGGGAGCGCGCGGGCTGCGCATGATCCTGGAAGACTTGATGCTGGAGATGATGTACCACCTGCCGGCGCAGCGGAAGCTGCGTGACTTCGTCGTGACGGCGGACATGGTGAAGGGACGCGAGATCAATTGGAGCTTGCTGGAAAAGGCGGGCTAAGAGATTGAGGTTTGGGGAGCCTGGGGACTCGATGTTCAACAAGGAAAAACTCGAAATTAAGCGCGTGCCGATGATGCCGGTGCGGGAAATGGTGATTTTCCCGGAAATGATGCACCCGTTCATCGTGGGCCGCGAAGCCTCGGTGCGGGCGCTGGAAGAAGCGCTGGCGGGCGACAAGAAAATCTTCCTGGTGACGCAGCACGATGCGTCGGTGGACGATCCGAAGCCCGAGGAAATCTTTCAGGTCGGCACGCTGGCCAATATTGTCCAGAGCGTGAAGCTGCCCGACGGCAACATCAAGGTGCTGGTGGAAGGAACCGAGCGCGCCAAGATCATTCAGGTGACGAATGAAGAAGGCTTTTTCCGCGCGTCGATCCGGCTTGTTCCCGCAAAGGCAGAACCTTCGCCACAGTTAGAGCAGGCGCAAAAGCGGGTGACGCAGCTTTTCGAGCAGTATGTGAAGCTTTCGCAGAGCTTGAACTACGACACGATGATCGCAGCAGTTCGCGTGGAAGACGCGAGCAAACTGTCCGACGCGATCGCAGCGAACCTCCAGATCACGGTGGAAGAAAAGCAGGAGCTGCTGGAGATCTTCGAGCCGCTCGACCGGCTGAACCGCATCGCGGACATCCTGGAAGTCGAAATCGAAAAGCTGAATGTCGATCGCTCCATCAACACGCGCGTGAAGCGGCAGATGGAACGCGCCCAAAAGGAATACTACCTGAACGAGAAGATGAAGGCCATCCAGAAGGAGCTTGGCCGGGGCGAAGCGAACGAAATCGAGCAACTGAAGAAGAAGATTGAAACGTCCGGCATGCCGGAAAGCCCGCAGGAAAAGGCGATGCAGGAGCTGAAGCGGCTGGAGATGATGCCGCCAATGTCGGCCGAATCGACCGTCTCGCGGAATTACCTCGATTGGCTGCTCGCAGTGCCATGGAAGAAACGGTCGAAGGAAATTCGCGACATCAAGCGCGCCGAACAGATTCTTTCCGAGGACCACTACGGGCTTGAAAAGATTAAGGAACGCATTCTCGAATTTCTGGCTGTGCGGCAGCTTGTGAAGAATCCCAAAGGCTCGATCCTCTGCTTTGTCGGGCCGCCGGGCGTGGGCAAGACTTCATTGGCTACATCGATTGGCCGGGCGACTGGGCGCAAGTTTGTGCGCGTGTCGCTTGGCGGCGTGCGCGACGAAGCGGAAATCCGGGGCCACCGGCGGACGTACATCGGCGCGCTGCCGGGCCAGATCATCCAGATGATGCGGAAGGCCGGCACCGTGAACCCGGTGTTCGTGCTGGACGAAGTGGACAAGATGTCGATGGATTTTCGCGGCGATCCGTCAGCAGCGCTGATGGAAGTGCTTGATCCGGAGCTGAACCACTCGTTCTCCGATCACTATCTGGACGTTGAATACGATCTTTCGAAGGTGATGTTCATCTGCACCGCCAACGTGCTGCATACCATCCCGCAGCCGCTGCAGGACCGCATGGAAGTGCTGCGCATTCCTGGATACACCGAGAAGTAAAAGCATCAAATCGCGCAGCGGTTCCTTGTGCCGAAGCAACTGGAAGCTACCGGCCTTTCAAAAGAGAACCTGAACTTCACGGACGCCGCCGTGACGCACGTGATCCGCCACTACACGCACGAGGCGGGCGTCCGCAATTTGGACCGCGAGATCGCGAACGTATGCCGCAAAGTGGCGCGCAAAGTGGTGGAGAGCGGAAAGAATTTCAAGGCGGAAGTTACGGCCGAGAACGTGGGCGAGTACCTCGGCATCCTGAAGTACCGCGACATGCTGGCGGAGAAGAAAAACGAAGTCGGCATGACGATCGGCCTGGCGTGGACCGAGGTCGGCGGACAAGTACTGACTACCGAAGCAACGCTGATGCAGGGCAAGGGCCGGTTGACACTGACCGGCAAGCTCGGCGACGTGATGCAGGAATCGGCGCAGGCCGGCATGAGCTACGTCCGGTCGCGCAGCCACGCGTTCAGCCTGCCGAAGGATTTCTACCGCCACCTGGACATTCACATTCACGTGCCCGAAGGCGCTATCCCGAAGGACGGCCCGTCGGCGGGCATCACGCTGTGCACCTCGATCGTGAGCGCGCTCACCGGAATCCCGGTGCGGTGCGACGTGGCGATGACCGGTGAAATCACACTGCGCGGGAAGGTGCTGCCGATCGGCGGTGTGAAGGAAAAACTGCTGGCCGCACACCGCCTGGGTCTGCGGACCATCATTCTTCCGAAAGACAATGAAAAAGATCTGGCGGATATTCCGCCGGAAGTGCAGTCGCAGTTGTCCATCCATTTCGTGGAGTCTATGGATGATGTCCTGCAAATCGCGCTCGAGCGTCCTCTCCCTGTTCCGGCCCACCCGCCGGTCGTCGAGCCAAAGTTCGACGCGGACGTTGCGCAGGACAATGAATTGGCCAATTGAACCCTTCGGTTTCCCCACAACTCGGTGAAAGAGTAGCGGCCCGCAACCGAAGGACCGAGATTGTCTGATTAAATCCCGAAGCGTTTTTCTGGACAAACAGGCCGGGTTGATTTTTCATGCGATTCAGCTCGCCCGCAGTCCAATTGCACAATCACGCGCCTGACAGATTCAGGCTTGAGAAGGAAATAAATCAATGAGTGTTAGCCTCGCAGAACTGAAAGACCGCAACATCACAGACCTCGCCAAAATCGCCAAGGAACTGAACATTCCTGGCGCCTCCGGAATGCGCAAGCAGGAGCTCATCTTCCAAATTCTCCGCGCGCAGACCGAAAAGAACGGGTTGATCTTCTCCGAAGGCGTGCTCGAATGCCTGCCCGACGGGTTCGGCTTCCTGCGCGCGCCAGAATACAACTACCTGCCGGGGCCGGATGACATCTACGTCTCGCCCTCCCAAATCCGCAAATTCGATTTGCGCACGGGTGACACCGTGTCCGGCCAGGTGCGGCCGCCGAAGGACGGTGAACGCTACTTCGCATTGATCAAAGTGGAAGCGGTGAACTTTGAAGACCCGGAAGTGGCGCGCAACAAAATCTTTTTTGACAACCTCACGCCGCTTTATCCACAGGAACGCATCCGCCTGGAAACCACGAAAGAGAATCTGACGGGTCGCGTGCTCGACATGCTCTGCCCCATCGGCAAGGGCCAGCGCGGCTTGATTGTTGCGCCGCCGCGTACCGGCAAAACGATGATGCTGCAATCCATCGCGAACTCGATCACGGCGAACCATCCGGAAATCGCGCTGATCGTGCTGCTGATCGACGAGCGGCCGGAAGAAGTGACGGACATGCAGCGGACGGTGAAGGGCGAAGTAATCAGCTCGACCTTCGATGAGCCGCCCCAGCGGCACATCCAGGTGGCAGAAATGGTGCTGGAGAAGGCAAAGCGCCTGGTGGAACACAAGCGCGACGTGGTAATCCTGCTCGACTCGCTGACACGCCTGGGCCGTGCTTACAACGCCGTTACGCCGCCGTCGGGCAAAGTGCTCTCGGGCGGTATCGACGCCAATGCGCTGCAGCGACCGCGCCGCTTTTTCGCTGCCGCGCGCAATATCGAAGAGAAGGGCTCGCTGACGATCATGGCGACGGCGCTGATCGATACCGGCAGCCGCATGGACGACGTGATCTTTGAAGAGTTCAAGGGCACTGGCAACATGGAAATCAACCTTGACAGGCGCTTGGTGGACAAGCGCGTGTTTCCGACTATCGACATCAACCGTTCCGGAACGCGCAAGGACGAACTGCTGCTTCCCGCGGACGAACTGAATCGCGTGTGGGTGCTGCGCAAGGTGCTGAGTCCGCTATCGACCGTGGAAGCCATGGAGTTGCTGCTCGGCCGCCTCTCAAAAACGAAGACGAACGGCGAATTTTTGGCTTCGATGTCCAGCCCGGCTTAGGCCGGCGATCCACTCTTCAGGCGACGGATTGGGCGCGGGCGATCACGAGCGGACAGGAAATTTCACAAGTGGAGACCACGGAGAGGCCGGCGTGATGGAACCCGAGCTGCAGGCGGTCCGATTTCAATCCGCGCGCTGCTTTTGCGCGGCAATCCAGGCGTGGATTCGCGATTCCAAAACGTCGAGGGGCAGCGCACCTTCACCAAGCACGGCGTCATGGAACGAGCGGACGTCGAATTTGTCGCCCAATTCCTTTTGGGCCTGATGCCGCAACTCAAGAATCTTTAACTGGCCAACCTTGTAGCCCAGGGCCTGACCAGGCCAGACGATGTAGCGGTCCACTTCGACAACCACGTTCTGCTCCGGTTGGCCAGAATTCTCGGCAAAATAGCGGATGGCCTGGTCGCGACTCCAGCCCATCGCGTGGATTCCGGTGTCGACGACAAGCCGCACGGCGCGCCACATCTGCGCGCTGAGATAGCCGAAGCGCGAATAGGGATCGCGGTAGAAGCCCATTTCGTCGCCGAGGCTCTCTGCGTAGAGCGCCCAACCTTCCACGTAAGCGCTATAGCCGAGATGGCGGCGGAACTCCGGCACATTTTCCATTTCCTGCGCGAGGGACAACTGCAGATGATGGCCGGGCACGGCTTCGTGCATCGTGAGGTCTTCGGCGTCCCAGCGGGGGCGCGATTCGAGCTTGTACGTATTCACGTAAAAATATCCGGGCCTGCCGGCCGCAGGAGCGCCGGCTTCGTAGTAGCCGGACGTCTGTGACGGCGCAACGGCGTCCGGCACCGGCTTGACGCCGTAGGGCAAGCGCGGCAACTTGCCGAAAAGATGGGCGAGTTGAGGGTCGGCACGCTTTGCGATGTCGCGGTAATGGAGAAGCAAATCGCCGGGACTAGCGTAGCCGAACTGCGGATCGGTGTTAAGGAAGTGGATGAAATCCGCGAAGCTTCCGTGAAAACCGCTATCGGCGATCACCTGATCCATTTCGGCGCGAATTTGCTTCATCTGCTCGAGGCCTATCTCGTGGATCCGCTGGGGCGTGAGGGCGGTAGTCGTGTGCCATGCGACGAGATATTTGTAGAAGTCCGCGCCGCCGGGCAAAGCGCTGACGGAAACGGCGTCGCGGCAATGCGGGATGTAGCTGTCCACCAGAAAATCGTGCAGTTTTCTTAGCGCAGGCACTACCTTTTCCGTGTAGGCGGCAGCCGCTCGGCGCCCGAGTTCCTTTTGCTGATCCGGCGGAACCGATTCCGGAAAATGCTTGAAGGCTTCTAGCATCGGGCTGTCCGTTGGGTTGGCGAATATCTGCGTTCCGACCTGCTTCGGAACGTCGCGCATCGTTATCTTTGGAGGCGTGAACCCCCGCGACATTCCTTCTTTCATGTGCGCGATCGTATCGTCGACAACCTCCGGCACGCCGTTGAGCCGGGTTAGGATGTCCTCATAATCGCTTGTGCGCGCGGCCGGCATGATGGCGATCAGCCGCGCAATGCCCTGCGTGATCCCCTCCATCTGATTGATCGGCATGTACTGGTTGCCGGGCACAACGCTTGCGAACGGGTCGGGGCCGTTATGAAATTTCAAACCCGCGATTGCATTTTCGAGGAGCTTCGCGTACAGGTCGTAGTTCAACTGCCCTTCGGGCGGCTGTTCGGCCCGCGGGATTGCCCGCAGTGCTGCAAGGCTTTCGTCGAGATGGCGCGCGCGCTTTTTGTTCGCGGCGGGCGAGTCGTCCACCCAGCGCGCGTTCTGTCCTGGAAAGCCGACGCTCGTAGCCACCTCCGGGAATTCGATCATCCAGTATTTCCACTCGCCGACCAGAAAGTCGCGGAGTCTCTCTGCGGCGCCGCTCGCTTGCGCTTCTGCCGGCATCGTCGCTGACTGTTGAATCGTGGTCATAGCGAAAAGTAGAATCGCAGCGCCCAAGACAGGCTTTGCGGTCATCCATCCTCCGATTTCTGGCTTAACGTGTCGCGCGTGCTAGCTTCGCGCGGCGCTGTGCCGCTGCGCGAGCATCACAACCAGCCTAGCCACTTCCTCCGGGTCCATCGCGGTGCTATCAACCACGACGGCGTCGGGCGCGCGGACTAAAGGTGAAGTGGTCCGCTCGCGGTCGCGGCGGTCGCGCTCGTGGATTTCGTCGAGCGTGCGCGACAGGTCGATTGCATCGCCTTTCTGCTGATGCTCGCGCCAGCGGCGTTCGGCCCGCGTTTCGGCGGAGGCCGTGAGGAAGATTTTCAAGTCGGCGTCTGGAAAGACAACGCTGCCGATATCGCGGCCTTCCATTACAACGCCGCCCTGTTGGCCCGCGCGGCGCTGCTC
>Ga0126373_10004927_pt1 | contig 10287 bp, 9 predicted proteins | sample PanSoiMetPlot_11_FD_92545 | JGI IMG/M metagenome (GOLD analysis project Ga0126373, IMG submission 92545) | Tropical forest soil microbial communities from Panama - MetaG Plot_11 | ecosystem: Environmental > Terrestrial > Soil > Tropical forest > Bulk soil | place: Panama | collected 2016-02-17 | reverse complement strand
TCGGAAACTGCCGCCGCTGGTTCGATCTCGCCCAGCTCAGTTTCCCGGCCGATTTTCCGGTACTGGTTCACGCGCCGTTGCGCCAGGATCGCGCGCAGCCAACCCATCAGCGATCCTCGTCCCGAGTATCGCAGCAGCGGAGACCAGCGCCTGCCTTCTCGCTCCGTCAACCCGAACAACTCGGAGTAAAGCGCGCTCGCCAGCTCTTCCCCCAACGCCGCCGATCCTGTCATCTCCACCGCAGCTCTGGTCAGCTGCTCCCGATATTGCGCAAGAAAGCGACGCCACGCGGCCTCGCTCCCCTGCGCGCATCCGCGCGCAATGGCAAGTTCCTCCAGGTGCAGCGCCCGCCAGAACATTTCCCGCTGCCGCTCATTGGCCCGCTTCCCTGGGTCGAGACCGTAATTGTCGCTGGCTCCTATCGTTTCAAGGGCTTCGGCAAACTCCGCCTTGCTTAAATCCACCTGCTCGGCGCCGGCCACCCGCCAAAGCTCTTCGCCCAGCATTTCGGGCAAAAGTCGGCTTTTCGGCTCAAGTACCCTTCGGAGAGCGATTCCCTCCGCCACCGATGCGGTACGGTTTTCTGCCCCCGGAGATTCTGTTTGAGTAACATTGGCAGGCGGAATTTCCACGCCGCCCCATTAAATCACATCGTCCCGTCCTGGCCCATTCCTCGCCTCTGCCAAAAGTCGAACCCTAACGGTTTGTCCCTCGTCTCAACAAATTGGTGTCCCGTGTTCGGGGCAGTGTGGTAAAGAACTAAGAGGACATTGCCCGGTTGGCCAGTCGTCGCGGTGAATGACCCAAGTAAGGAGTCTCGCTACGTAATCACAGATCCATGGTCCGACAAGCGACCAGCAAAGCCCACCAAACACCTGCCTGCTTGGGTTCCGGAAGACCAGATGGAGCGGGTGCGTGCTAAGATAGAAACGCATCTAGATGCTGGGCTGCACATCGTGAGGCACACGTTCTCGACCGAGGCGGCAGAGCACACGGATCCTTTTTATTGCAATATTTATTGCAATACATGGCAGGACACAAATCAAGACTACGATGCGCTATGTACAGCCACAGACGAATGCAGTCGACAAGTTGTCCGGATGGCCGGTGAAGATGCGCTTTGGTCGGGACAAAAACGGGTACACAAGAGAATCTGGTGCGAGCTAGAACCTGCTTAGAGGTGCCACCCGGCGCCGTAAGTGACTGGTAGTTGTTCCTGGAACGGCTAACTGTGGGTACCGTTTGTTCGCATTTCGTTCCAGTCATGCGTTTGTCTGTTAGTTTGTCCACAGGCCGCGCTATTCAAACCTCCAACCCACTCGAGGACTTGTCAAAAGCGGCCAGTGGATTTGCACCACCGGGATGGGTTATGAGCCCGGCGAGCTAAGCGACAATGCTGAATTTCAAGGACTTGATGGCGCCGGGAGCGACAGCAAGGCACTGGAAAGACACTAGTGCACGGTTAATGGACTATAGATGGACTAGAATTTCGCAAACTGGATACTGCGCGCCGGCCGATGCGGGTTGCTTACTCTTCAGCATGTCCAGTCGATACTCAGTCAGGCACGACGATGCCCTGCTGACTGTAGTATTTCAACGATCGCCGCCAGCAGAGGCTTCTTCATATCAAAGGCGACGCAAGAATCGAAGGGTTTTGAGTAGACGTGCAGACTGATGCACCCCGACCGTGTCCGATCCGCATTTTCGATCTGATGTATGGACTGCACTTGTCGACTGTGTCAATTCTGCCGTCGTTGGCGCAGCCGATGGTATTGAGAAACTCTAATTCCACGCTGTGCGCCCCCGCGAGACAATCAATACCAACCACATTCTGATTCTCAGGAGCACTGCTTCCGACGTATCGCTACTTGTGAGTCAGGAGTTCGCCTTGAACAACGGTCATCCATCCTAACTGGCCATTGTGGGTGTGGTCGGGCGTCTTCTGACCGTAACCCAGCAGATCACCATCACTTCGAACCAGTCGTCCCGGTAGATCAGGTTGCGAGTGTAAGCGCTATCGCGCCAGAAGATATAGGGAGAAAGGGCGGGCACCTGAATATGCGCCGCTGCGACAAACTCTAATCAATGTCACACGTGCCAGTTTTGGGCAGCAATACCGGCTATGGCGAGCCGCACTCGAGCTGCGGAGTTTCACGGTATCGGAACTAAAGAACGTTACTGGAGCTAACGAGAATACGATCTACAGCTTTCTATTCGGGCTAAACGATGCTTACCGAGTCCTATCTAAAATCTGTTGAGTTGCCGAGTTCTGGGCGTGGCCGGCCACGAAAGCGCTACTCGCTAACAGAAACGGGTACAGCCTTTCTCTTGGACCAGTGCTCCGAAATGGCGGCTGCGTTACAGACAGCTATAGCCGGGCTGGGCGTTGCAGTTGTAAATGCCCCTTCGGCTGCGATCACGCTTTGAGACGAAATTTGGCGATTAGCCCGTCCGGGCTATTAAAATTAATGAAGACGGGTATTTCGTTGATGATCTGAACCTCGAATAGGCGAGGTCAATTGTTTCGGGGATTGGCAGTTGCAGCCTTCCCCTTCTTCGGCCGTTTTGCTTTCTTCCGTTTCGGGGAAAGCCTAGGACTGTGCAGCTTGCTCCGGACAGTAATAGAGGACTCTGGGCTCGGCGTTGCCATTTCCAACCCGAAGACGTTTGACAAATCGTTCGTGCTGAGAACTTTGCTGGCAGCCGGCTTCTTGATTACTTGCAGTTCCTCGCCCGCCTTTGCAATCAGCTCTCTTTCGTCCACCTCGTGCAACCGAAAGAGCAGCTCAGGTTGTTGATCGAGCCGGGAACCGATGCCATAAAGCACCGCGGCAACATGTTTGCACATCTCCGCCCAGTCGGGGCAACTGCAGGAAAGCTTGATCTCTTTCGGTGACGGAAACAGCCCGGTGTTCTGCCGGCAAATACGTTCCATAACCGCCGCAGAGAAACGTCCCTGCAATAATTCGACTAACGAATCGATGGCGCCACCACAATCGGAACAGATTGATTTCCAGCGCGCTTTACTGACTGGTGCGATCTTGATCGCGATTTTGTAGACTTCCGAGCCGCTTACCAGAGCTTTGACAGTGCCGGGACCTATTTGCAGGTCGACTACCGAACCGTTGCGCACATAAGTCCGGCCACGGGGTAATCGGTTTGCATAGTCACTGTAGCGCTCAAGGTTTTCGCACCAGGCTTTGCCCCAGAAGGTTTTGACGATGGTGCGGCCTTCGATGATCACCGGAGAAACCGGATGCCCTTTCTTCCGGAGTTCCTCCATTTCACGCATGGCCTTCCGCCGGCGCTGCGCAACCGATACATACGAACGCCATCCATAGTCATTGTATTCGTCCCACACGGATCAGGCCTCCTTTAGCGCCGACTTCAAGTCGAGCGCAACCAGCTTGAGTAACTCGTCATCCTTCATTTCCGTCAGCAATACTTCGGCGCCACGCTCGAGCAAGTCCTGGGAAAGCTGCCGCTTCGACTCGATCAGCTGGTCGATCTTCTCCTCCACGGTTCCACGGCAGACGAACTTGTGCACCAGCACGTTCTTGTTCTGCCCGATGCGAAATGCGCGATCCGTTGCCTGATTTTCCACGGCGGGGTTCCACCATCGGTCAAAATGCACGACATGTGAGGCTGCGGTCAGGTTGAGGCCGGTGCCTCCAGCCTTAAGGGAGAGTACAAAAAAGCCGACCGCCTCGTCTTCCTGAAATTGGCGCACCAACTCGCTGCGCTCTTTGACTGGGGTACCTCCATGGAGCACCAGCCCGGATCGTCTGAAAATGGAACTCAGAAAATTCGCCAGCGGGCCGGTCATCTCCCGGAACTGAGTGAAAACCAGCACTTTTTCCTGCTTGGCGGCAATCACTTCAGCGATGTCGCGCAAGCGCGCCCATTTGCCGCTGTCTTCCTCGCTCCAGCCTGCATCACCCAGCCATTGGGAAGGATGATTGCAGATCTGCTTGAAGCGCATCAGGAACGCCAGCACCAACCCTTTGCGCTGTATTCCTTCTGCATTCGCAAGCTGTTCCTCCAGTTCCTTGACCGATTGCTTATACAGCGCCGCCTGCTTGCGACTGAGCGGGCAATACGCCCTGATTTCGGTTTTGTCCGGAAGCTCGGAGATCACCGTCCGATCGGTCTTGAGCCGCCGCAGAATGTACGGCCGCACCAATTCCCGCAATGGTCCATAGGCATTGCGGGAACGCTTTTCCAGAGACTTCAGCATGCTCGTGAACTCGTTTGCCGTCCCCAGCAGCCCTGGGTTGATGAAATCGCAGATCGACCACAGATCTCCGAGCCGGTTTTCGATCGGCGTTCCCGTTAACACGCATCTGGCGTCTGCCGAGAGTTTCTTGGCGGCCCGGGTCTGCTTAGCCTGCGGATTCTTAATGGCCTGCGCTTCGTCTAGCACTGCCAGTCGCCACTTAATGTTTGCGATCCAAGGCAAGCGGAGCAGCGAACCGTAGCTGGTGATTACCAGATCCACGTTCGTCAGTCTGTCTGGCGCCAGGGTTCGTAGCTCCTCCGCCGGCATTTCCGATGGATGAGCGATGAGCGCATTCAGACCGGGAGTAAAACGTTCCAGCTCGGCGGACCAGTTGGCCAGGAGCGAGGCAGGCGCAATCAGCAGACTGGGCTTGCGCTCACCCTTGGCGGCGTGACGTAATGCCAACAGCAGCGCGAGCACTTGTACGGTCTTGCCCAGGCCCATGTCGTCGGCGAGACATGCACCCAGCCCAAGGCGGGCAAGCAGATAGAGCCAGCGCACGCCGACCTGCTGGTAGGGGCGCAACGTACCCTTAAGACCTTCCCCGGGTTCTATAGTGCCCAGTCCTTCGGGATGGCGAAGTCCTTTCAGAGTTTCCGCAAGCCAGGGGCCTGCCGTCACCTGCGCCCAGTCGCTTTCAGCCCCATCGAGAGTGTCGCTGTCCGCCAAGTTCGCACCGGCCAACATGCGCATCGCTTCGCCGAAGCTGAGACCGGATTCTGCAGCCGCGCGTTCGACGTCGCCGAAATGCTCTATCATGCCGCGTAGGCGCTCGCGGTCAACTTCGATCCACCGCCCGCGAATCAGAGCAAGTCCATCGGAGACCGCGAGTAGCTTTCGGATCTCGTCGGCAGTAAGGGTTTCGCCATCGAGCGTGACTTCCATACGGAAGTCGAGCAGCGCATCTTTGCCCAGTCCGACTGGCGCTTTCCCGCCCACCATGGCATTCACCCGCGGCCGCGGAGGACGGTTTCCGCGCCATGTGGCCGGCATGCGCACCACCACGCCTGCGCTCTCCAACTGATGAACATCACGCAAAAGTTGCATGGCTTCGGCAGGTGTCCAGCGGAGCGGATGAAAGATCTCGGAAGCATCAACCATGGCCCGCAGCCATGGACAACTCTCGGCAGCCCGCTGCACGGGAAGCAGCAACGACAACAGACGTCCCTTGTTTCTGGTGCCCGCGTACTCGCGCAACGCCTGTCCCAGCGGGAGGTGCTGCGCCTTGCCATGCGCCGACAAGTGGGTCGTGTAGGTCGCCAGAAAAGCGAAGGGCGCTTCTTTGTCCTTGCGGTTTTCCGCGAGATTGAAGTGCACGCGGCCCACCAGATTCCAGGTCGGATTGCGGCGTCTCAGAAAATCCTGAAGCCCACATTTGCTCTCGAAGAACTCAAGATCAAAAGCCGAGTCGAGCTCCTGCCACAGCGTCTGGATCACTGCCGCGTTCAGGTATTCCGCGCCAAGCATAGGCGGCGCGGAAACCACCAAGGAATCCAACTCAGCGGGAGGAGGGCTGGGCACGGCTTCCTTACGCGACGTGTCACCGGCTTGCGGCAACACGCATACGGCAGTCACATACCGTATGCCCAGTTCCCGCCAAAACGCGAGAGCGGGGGAAAGCGGCGTTCCGGCCTCGTCCGCGCCAAGCTGAAGTAAACCGTGACCGCTGCCGCGCGAGAATGCCCGCAGCAGACGCTGCGCCACAGGTTCATCCAAAACCGGGGCATCCTCCGATGTCTCGATGCGAAGGCGCCCGTGCGGCGTCAGAACCGGTGCCAGCGAGAACGAGTTCACGATGGAAACGACTCTGCCGGCGGGAACGTAACAACTTCCCGCGTTGGGTTAGGATTGGTCGCAGCCGCCGCCTTCCTCTCGCGTCGAGCCTTGCTCTTGGCTTTCTTCTTTTCCGCCTTGCGCCGAAACAGTTCCTCAAGGGGCAGGACGGTGTCGGGCCGACACTTGCCAAACCGCTTGAAGTACAGATCTTCAATGAAAATTGGCAGCGGCGCTTTCCACGGCTCCTGCTTGTGGTTGTCGATTTTGCCGAATTTCTTTGGGTTCATCCCAAGTTCGCGGGCCATCATGACGTGGGCGTGAGATAAATGGTGACGCCGGCGCGCATCAACCCACACCTGCAGTTCCAGAGCAGCTTTGTTCCCAATCTTGATCATCGCTGAAGGAAAGGTCCTGAAGCATTTTCACATAGCGCGGGGCTCTGCTGAGTGGGATGCTCGAGTGGGACAAAAGCCTATTTCAGAGTAGCGCTAAGTTCACCAACTAGGGGGTTGGAGAGCAACGGAACCGAAAGTACGGTTAAGCATGGCCGTCGGTGCAGTTTCTCAGCGGTCGGAGCTCCCCCCTGGAGACCGACTCTGGCACGGCGAACGAATACCGTCCCAGCATGTTGATGTGGTCGTAGCCGAGTGGGGATAGCCGCATGACATCCTCCTCGCGCACCGGGTAACCTTCGGCTCGAAGCTGTTCCAACGCGGCCTGCAGTAGATTGTATTCCAAAGTACGATCACATTGACGACGAGTAGCCGATCTTCCTGGCCTTCACGGTAGCGCTGGCGCAGCTCGCCGCGTTTGGCATGGAACACCACGCGCGCCAAAGAATGGCGGCCTTCTCCGCGGTTCAGTTGGTTCAGCGTTGAGCGACGCTTCGTCTCATCGTCGATGTAGGTGAGCGTGTGGATCGTCTTGTCGATCCGCGACCGAATTCCGCGAACGCCTGGGCCAGGCCTGTCGGCCGATCACCTACCTGCAGCGCTCGCATGATGCCGGTTGCTGGGACACGCCCCAGTTTCAGCGAGCCTACAGTACACAACATATCGTCCCAATGTGGGGTGATCCGACCGAGCTTAATGCATTGGCGCGACGCTGTTAAGTGGGCCGTAGTCGGCATCAGGATCGATGCGCCAGAAGCGAGTCCCACCGACGTCGGCGAGCCGCGGACAGAAGCGGAATCCGGCCAAGCGGAATAGGCCGAACACCACATCCGCGTAGGCACCGGTGTCGGTCATGATCTGCGTGGGCTGCAATTCCGTCTGTTGTTCGAGCACCACCGCCAGCAGTACCAGGCTGTCGCGCAACGTACCCGGGACTGTGATGCCGTGCAGGCCGGTGAACTGATCGGAGACGAGGTTGTAGTAGGTAACTCCGCGGCCCATGCCAAAGTACTTCGGGTTGGGTCCCGCATGCACGGTGCGCACAGGCACCACGAAGCGCAACCCACCGGCGAGAACATGAAAAGGTGTGGGGTGGTCACGCCGCAATTGATGGCCGGAAGTTCGCGTACCAACTGCGGAAGACTTGTTCAAGGGTAACGTTTAGGACATGAACCCGCACCGTGAGAAACGGCTGAACGGTGTAGCGGTTCCACCGCATTTGCTGTTTTTTGACCATGCGTTTGGCAATGACTTCGTTGACCGTGGACTCAACCCAAGCCGTCGAGATGGGCGGATCGCTCCGATAGCGCTGACCGTAATTTGGTAGCGAATCCTGATTAGCGGTCAAGTGTTGCAGCAGGTCTTGCAGAGCGGTGCTCAAGCGCCCCAAGACCTGGCGTTCCGCGTTGACGGCGGGGGGTCAACCAGTCTTGCACCGATTGCAAGTAGTGAAGTCCTTTCGCGGATTTGCCGTTCCATAGACACCACTTCGCTCGATCCGCCTTTCCCGTCACTCACAGCTTGGCAATCGTTCCGATGTGATCGTGGCCGAGACCTCGCGCGACCTGGATCACGTGTTGAAAACGCATCGCCAAGTGAAACCAATCCAGGATGTGCGCCGACTTCGGTGCGACTTCCTTCTGGATCGCTCGCAACCCGGCATCTCCATCCGACAACACCGTGACTTGGGCGCCCTCCGTGTAGCCGGCGCCAATCATAGCTTGCCGAACTCTCGGGCTTGCCGAACTCGTGCCGTCTCGCACAAAAGCAAATCGGGTTGCCGTTTCGTCCGCCACCGCTTTGCCGGCTACCACCTCGAAATTTCGCTCCGGCCCGCTTCGGCCTCGCACTTATCCTCCGTCCAGCCCCACGACGATTTCTGGGGCCGGAGTTTCGGGCTGCTGCACCTCTGGATCTACTGCGGCTTTTTCCAAGCGGCGACCGACGCGCATCACCCGGTTCCGGACCGAGTTGCCGTTCGTCTTCGCCGAAGCGGGCAGTAATTCACCCAAGAAATCGGCGACCTTCCCAAAGGGCATGAGAGCCGCCAGCTTCGAGGTCAGATACTTTAATTCCGGGGAGGTTGGGTTGTTCCCGGTCGGCAGGCTCGAGAAAGCCCGGTGTCCGGCACCGCGACACTCACAACCCAAGACCCGTCGCACCCGCATAGGCACTTTGCCGAAGACGGACTTGAAGGTCGACCGGTAATATCCTTTCGTCCGAACTCGCCGGCCACAAAAACGACAGGCGGTCGGGGCCTTATTGTGCCGGTCCACCTGATCGGACACCATCTGGGCCTGAATGCTGGCGGCAATCCGTTTGCTCTCCTCAATACTCATGCCCAGGGTGGCGGGCTTAATGAACGCGTCGGTCCGCTCCCAACTGGCCACGTCGTGCACCTTCGTCTCGCCGGAGTCCAACTCCGTCACGAGCTTTAAAGTCCATTTCATGGAGTCACCTCCATCCGGCTATCAGATGGGAGGTTATCGGGGTTTAATACCACGCTCAAGGGCGAACCATACACACTTTTTCATAGTCTCCCGGTGGACTCACCAAATCAGAAATCGCGCGCCGCCTCGGGAGAGGGCCGCACGGCAGTCCGCCGGTTGAAAGCAAAAAGAAAGTTAACGGGAATTTTCGTTCGAATCGTTCTCAGACCTTACCATGAATTTTCGCGCGCGCGCTGCCGTCTAAAAGAGCCGCACCCTTCGCGGACACCGATCTTCTGTCGCACCTCGCTGGAATCTCCTCACAAACATGGAAAGCAAATATCTGACCTATGCTTGTTCGGGATAAGCTGCATCTGGATCGATGGCGCGGTTCACCATTGCAACCAGCTCTCGCATCTGATTTCTCGAGAAAGTTCTAGGGAGCCGTTCAGTGAGGTCCTTCTTTTCCACAACCGAAATGAAATGAGCCTTTAGGAAGGAAGGTTCTGGCAAGCCAGTCTCCCCAGGTTCCATCCTTTTCGACGTAGGGCCCACTGCTCCGTAGCTGCCAAAAGGGACCACCAATACGGAACTGATACGTTGACTCAGGTTGCGCTGGTCGAGAGAGATAATGACGACCGTGTGCCGCTTTCCACCCGTGTTCGCATGCCAAATTTCACCGCGTCTCGGGACATCAGAGTTCATTGTCAAAATCAATAGCGCTTGCTGCCGACGCTAAGTCGCGTGCGATGTCACTCTCCTCGGCGGCGGCGTGTGTGTCCATTTGCTCAAAGTAGCGGGCCGTAGCTACCGCCAACTTTTGACGATTTTCTAGGCGCCGGACCTTTCGAATCGCCATGTCAACTGCTTCGGCGATGCTGCCAGCCTGGCCGGAGGCGACCTTTTCCTCCAGAAATCGCATGGTCTTCGGGGAAACTGTCGTCGAAAGCTTTGTGCGCACAGTTTTAGGGGATGCTCCGCTCATGAAACCTGCCCAGAGCCTACCTTAACGCATTAAACGTCGTCTTGTCAAGAATGTATTTTATCCCCTAAAACAGGAGATAAAATAGGCTTGGAGACATTGCGCCTCAATTAAGGTCCCAATACAAGGCCCCGACGTGGAAAGCGACAAGCCCAGGTCTACGACATGTTCGCCATGCGCGTCATTTGTGGTTCGCGAAAATGTCATCGCTGGCTAGGAGCCAGAGAATCAGCAACATCCAGATCGAAGGTTACTGGTGGGGGTTTACGCCGTTAGGCCAAAAGATCGACAAAAAATTTGTGGATAGTCAGGCCGCGATCCCCAGCTCGTGAAAGATTTCCTGCATCGCCAGCCGCATGGTCTCATAGTGCCGGTCGATGGGCGTGGAGTTCTGGGTTCCTCGGTTGGGTCGGAGCGGTTGAGCCGCGG
>Ga0126373_10004926_pt1 | contig 10287 bp, 9 predicted proteins | sample PanSoiMetPlot_11_FD_92545 | JGI IMG/M metagenome (GOLD analysis project Ga0126373, IMG submission 92545) | Tropical forest soil microbial communities from Panama - MetaG Plot_11 | ecosystem: Environmental > Terrestrial > Soil > Tropical forest > Bulk soil | place: Panama | collected 2016-02-17 | reverse complement strand
TGCTCCGATTGAATGCCGTTGATGGTCTTGCGCAGCTGCTCCGCCTGCTCTCGGGCCTCCTCGAGCCGGCAGCCGGGCAGCAGCACGCTGAACTCCTCACCGCCGACCCGGCCGAACATGTCGCTGCGGCGCAGGTACTCCTTGCAGAGCGCCGCGGCGCGCTTGAGCACGAAGTCCCCCGTGGCATGGCCGAAGCGATCGTTGATCGACTTGAAGTGATCGAGATCGAAGAGTACGAGGCAGAGTTCCTGGCCCGACTTGCGCGCATAAGCGAGCGCGGCTTCCGACCGTTCGATGAAGTGCAGCCGATTCGAGATGCCGGTGAGCCCGTCGACCCGCGACAGGCTCTTGAAGTGCATCTGTGAGCGCTTGGTCCACACGGCCCATAGGCCGATGAACACCAGGATCAGTGTCAGGATGACGCCGTAGAGGCGGGTCGCCTGCACTTCCTTCGCCGCCAGCTCGTGTTTGAGCTCGAGCATGCGATTCTCGCGGCTGAGAGCCTGCACCTGCAGTTTGCGGGCGAAGTCTTCCTGCTTGACCTGCTCGTAGGCGAGCTCGCGCACGGAGATGTCATTGAAATAACCCATCTTCGCGGCGGCGTACTGGCGGTAATAGCGCAGGGCGGTGGCGTAGTCGCCGCGCCGCTGCGCAGCTCGATAGAGGACTCCATACCCCGTGATCAGGGATTCCGGGAACTGTCCCGGGATGGAGAGTCTCACGGCGTCCGCTGCAAAACGTCCGGCCGCCGCGAGATCGCCCCGCTTCTCGTTTACCTGCGCCAGCAGCGCGTCGAAAGACGCGATTTGCGGGCTGTAGCCTGTCGCCCTGACTTGCGGGAAGTACTTCTCGAGCAGCTCGCGAGCCTGGTCGAGCCGCCCGGCATCGATCTCGCGCTGCGCCATCTCGATCCTGATCTCATTGACGTATGCCGGCTCACCGACTTGCTGGCACGCATCGATCGTCGTCATCGCCGCCGCATCGAACTCGGCAAATCGCCCGCCGTTGAACAGCGCCTCCAGTTTCTCCTCGCCGCCGGTGCACTTCCCTTCGCCGGCCCAGTTCTGGTCGATGACGGCCTGCGCGGCGTTCAGAGCCAGATCGTACTGGCCGACCCGGCCGTAGAGCTCTGCAGCATCCAACAGACCTTCCGCGCGAGCTCGTCCATCCGCAATGTGTGGCAGGAGACTCTGCGCCTGGCTCAGATCCTGGAAGGCGACGCGATACCGTCTCTCGGTGGTGAATAAAGCCGAGAGCGTCGCGTAGGCGCGGAAGCGCAGGACCGCGCTCAGGGAGCCGGCCGCAAGCCTGGAAAGCTGCGCGATCGCGGCGGCATCCTGGCCGTCATAGGCGCTGTTCCAGCCCTGCAGGAAGGCGAAATATTCCCGCTGGTCCCGCGGCAACTGCGGCAACTGACCGCCAATCTCGCCCATGAGAAGGTTGAACTTCGCCCGGTCACGCAGCTTGACCGAATCGGCTGTTGCGAGCAGAGCCGTTGGGTCTGCAGCCGCCGCAGCACGTGCGCAGCCGGCGGCCAGCGCAAGCGCAATGCCTGCGGCTGCGGCGATGCGGCGCCACGATCCAACGCCGGATCCACTCAACCGACGGTCGGGCTGCATGTGCCCTCGAGTCCCGCGACTAAAAGCCCTGCGGCTTCGGCCCTTTCCCGGGGTCGGGGTCTGCGTCATCGTCATCGCCGTCGTCATCTTCCTCCTCTTCCTCCTCTTCCTCCGGGAGTTCTTCCTCACCAGGAGTATGGATGAAAGGACAGAGGTTCTGCGGAACGCGCAGTAACGTCTCGAGCATCCCTACGTTGCCTTCGAGAAGCGCCGAGCGGAGCCGCGGCTCCGCGCCCTCGGCCTGCAACATGGCATCGAGTCTGGCGGACGAGGCGCCCGCGAGGTCTGCATCCGCGCCCAGGAGTTCCAGGGCATCAATCGGGTCGAACACAATTCGCTCCTTTTTGGTGTGGTGGTCAGCGACCGTGTGGATTGTCTATGAGAGCGTTCGCTCCAGCGCGCGAAGCCGCTCGCGGATTTCCTCATCCGGCTCGAGCGCGCTTCGCGGAGGGACGACGAGCGTGCAATGAGGGTCACATTTTGCCTCGGGGAGCCCGCCCAGCGGCAGCCGCACGATCTGCGGCCGCGAAATGGCCAGCGTCACGGCCTTATACAGGATGACCTCGTGCGCCGGATCGTAGTCGCGGGAGAGGACCTCGACCAGGAGCCTTCGGTGAGGGGCTCCGGTCGAGAATCGCGCCAGCGAGCGATCGCCCGCCACCCCGATCTGCCAGAGAATGAGGTAAGCCGCGGTGTCGATGCGGCGGCGGTAGAACATGAACTGGCTGGCCTCGAAATGCTGGCAGCCGTACGTTCCGGGATCGATGCCGAGGTCGGCATAGAGACAATCAGCCGCCGAGATGCCCGGCTCCATGTGGGCCGGGTAACCTTCGCGGCGGGCCAGCTCGATCGCCTTGTGCGTGGGCCAGGCGAATACGCCGGGATGGCCGTAAAAGGCTCCGCAGACGCGCTTGCCGGCACGAACCTCCGCGAGCATGGCATCCACCATCTCCCGATAGGTCTGGAGGCGGGACTTGCCCTCGCGGTAGTAGCCTTGGAGGCTGCGCACGTCCGGATTCATTCTGGCGAGCCACAGCTCGATGGCGCCATCGGATACGGCCGCGAAAACTACGTCCGCCTTCTCGATGTGGCTTCGGGCCAAAGGCGTGATATGCGATCCCAACGTCATGCCGACGCCGACGCAAACCAGACTTCCCCCACCGCTCACGCGACCCCCAGGGCAGCCGTCAAGCCTTTTCGGGTGCGCCCGGCAATGCCTGACTTCTAAGCTGGATGCTCGCTAGACTAGCGGATGGGCCGCTTATGAGCAAACCGGGCCGGGTCAAAGTCTCGGAGTCGGCGTGCCGGCGCGGTCGTGCTCATGAGCACGCTGACAAGCCGCGCACCGATTCGCCGTGGGATGGGCCTCCAGGCGCTCGCGCTCGATCGGCTGCCCGCAACTAACGCAGATACCGTATGTGCCCAGCGTTATGCGCCGCAGCGCGCGCTCGACCGCGCGGATTTCCTCCACATCGCGCGCGACCTCCGCCAGATTGACATCGGCCAGAAGATCCGCGAGGGATTGATCCTCGAGATCGCCGACGCGACCGGCGATGTCGGTGTAGCCATCGTTGTCGGAGCGGGTCAGCGCCTCGCGCGTCTCGTCCCGCAACGCGCACCATCTCTCCCGCAGTTTGTGCTCGAAACGCGAATACTCGCCGCGCCTCGCGGCGCGCTCGGCTCGACCGGGATCGTGTGTTTGCGATGCCATGCCCGGGTTCAGCAACCGGAATGCCCGGCACGCCGGAGGCCCCACCGGTAAGCCGGCGGCCGCAGCTACGGAGGCTAGGGCACGACAGGCGGCTCACCCGGAACCCCGTGGTATCATCGCTGGATGTCGCCGCTTGTAACGGACCTGCGCTATCTGCTTCCGTGGCAGTTCTCCCCGACCATCTTCATCACGTGCGCAGTCACCGTAACGCTCTACGTGCGCGGGCTCATCGCGCTGGGCCGTGGTGCCGATCGCGTTGGTTTCTGGCGGGCGTTCACCTTCCTTCTTGGCGTCGCGCTCAGCTATGCGATGCTGCAGACCTACGTCGACTATCTGTCGGCGCACATGTTCTGGATCCATAGATTCCAGCACCTCATCGTGCATCACATCGGTCCGGTGCTGATCGTACTTGCGGCCCCGGAGAGGGTCCTGCGTGCCGGCATTCCGGCCGGCCTGCGCGGGGTGCGGATCGCCGCCTGGATTCGCCGTCCGATGCAGCTCGTCTTCCGCCTGATTCAGCATCCGCTCATTGCGCCGACCCTCTTCGTGGGTCTGATTTTCTTCTGGCTGACGCCGTCGATTCATTTCACGGCGATGATAGACACGCGTCGCTACAACCTGATGAATTGGAGCATGCTCGCAGACGGCCTGCTCTTCTGGTGGCTCATGCTCGCGCCGCGTCAGGTGCAGGGGACGGCCGCGATCGGCTACGGCACGCGCCTCGTCCTGCTCTCGCTCGTCGCCATTCCGCAGCTCCTGCTCGGCGCCTACATCACCCTCCACGACACGCCGCTGTATGACATCTATGCGATCTGCGGCCGCGCCTGGGCTGTCAGTCCGCTCTATGATCAGCAGATCGGCGGCCTCCTCACCTGGATCCCCGCCGCGATGATGTCGCTCGTCGGCATCCTGGTCGTACTGCATCACATCCTGCACGATCCCGAGGCAAGCGCACCGCGCAGAAATCTCGGCAGCTCCGTGCAGCCTGCCAACAGCGGATGAGTCAGGAGACTTCGGCGTGACAGCAATCTTCCGCGGCGTTGCGCGCCGCGGGCCGGCCGCCTTACTCACGGCGGCCTCTATTCTCAGCACCGGACTCACGGCCTGCGCGGGCAGCGGCCCCCCATACACCCTGAAGAACATCACAGGGCTCGTGCAGCCGCTCGACTTCCGCCTGACCGACCAGGACGATCAGGCGGTGACGGCCGGCGACTATCGGCACGACCTGGTGCTGCTCTACTTCGGCTACACGCAGTGCCCCGACGAGTGCCCGACGACGCTCACCACGCTCGCCAATGCCCTGCACACCCTGGGGCCGGAAGCCGTGCACGTGCGGGTGCTCTTCGTCAGCGTCGATCCGCAGCGCGACACCACCGCGGTGCTCAAGCGCTACGTCAATAACTTCGGTCCGGAGTTCGTCGGACTGCGCCCCGACCAGGCGGAGCTCACCGAGCTCAGCAAACGCTACCGCATCGCCTACCACTACGAGAAGCCGGACCAATACGGCAATTACGAGGTCGACCACAGCAGCGCCGTCTTCATCTTCGATCGCGACGGCCGCGCGCGCCTGCTGGCGCTATCGGGCAACACGGCACAGCAGGTCGCCTCGGACCTGCGGCGGCTCCTCGCGAGCAGCTGAAAGAGACCGGCATGAAGCGGCTCCCGGCCACGCTGGTGGCGCTCCTGCTCCCTGCGCTCGCGCTGCCCGTGCGGGCGGCATTGCCCGTGCGCGCCGCCGCCTCGCTACTCTCCTCTCCAGTCGGACTGTGGGAGCCCCTCGACAGCTCCGGCAAACCGCTCGGTCTGATCCGCATCTTTGAAGTCAACGGCCTCTACTACGGCCGCATCGAGCCGAGCTCCCCGACGGATGATCGCACCGCACTCTGCATACGATGCATGGACGAGCGCCACAACAAACCGATCATCGGCCTCGTACTGATGCGTCACCTGAGGCCGGAAAACGGGCGGTATGTCGGCGGAGACATCATCGACCCTGACACCGGACGCATTTACGGCTGCACCATGCGGCTGACGGACGGCGGCCGCCACCTCATCATGCGCGGCTTCCTTGCCTTCCCGCTCCTTGGGCAATCGCAGATCTGGCGGCGGGCGGCAGACCCCCCGGGCGCGCGCTGAGCGCCGCTCCAAACGGGCACAGGGGGTGCCAGCGGCTTCGTACTACCGTGCGCCCGCAGCCTTCTTCAGCGCCGCCGACTTCGAGCTGATGACAGCCATCAGACTGTCCCAGGACGTAACAAAGGCGTCCGCACCGTCCTTCTGCAGCTTGGCCGCAAGGGCCGCGAGGTCCACGCCCGCCTTGGTGAATTCCGCGAGCACCGCCTTGCTGTCGCCGCCGTCGGCGCGGACTGCGTCACCCACCTTGCCGTGATCGGCAAACGCCTTGAGCGTGTTTTCCGGCATGGTGTTGACCGTATAAGGCGCAACGAGTCCCTCGATGTAGAGTACGTCCGACGCCTTCGGGTCCTTCGTGCCGGTGCTCGCGAAGAGCAACCGCTGGGGTCTCGCTCCGGCATTGAACGCCCGCAGCCAGCGCTGCGAAGCCAGAAGCTCGCAGTAGGCGGCGTACGCACTGCGTCCGACGGCCAGTCCCAGCTTGTTGCGCAGCGCCGCCGGCACTTTGTCGGCGATGGCGACATCCCAGCGGCTGAGGAAAATGGAAGCCACCGATGTAACGTTGGGATTCAAGCCCGCCGCGATGCGGCGCTCGATGCCGCGCAGCCAGGCTTCCGCCGCGGCCACGTACTGCTCCGCCGAGAAGAGCAGCGTCACGTTGATCGGCACGCCGGCGAAGATGGCCGACTCGATCGCCGGCAACCCCTCCTTCGTGCCCGGTATCTTGATGAAGAGGTTGGGACGCGCGGCCCGGGCATGCAGGTCCCGCGCCTCGGCCAGCGTGGAATTGGTGTCATAGGCAAGGCGAGGCGAGACCTCGAGCGAAACCCAGCCGTCGACGCCCGCAGTGCGCTCGTGCACCGGCCGGAAGAGATCGGCCGCGCTCGTCAGGTCTTCGAGCGCGAGCTCGAAAAAGAGCTTCTCCTCGTCAGTGAGCCCACCCTGCGCGAGCTTGCGGATGTCTTCGTCGTAGGCCGAGCCGTGCTTCATCGCATGATCGAAGATCGTGGGGTTCGAGGTGAGCCCGGTGACGGTCAGCTCCTCGATGTAGCGCTTCAGGGTGCCGCTGGTGAGCAGCTCGCGCGTGATGTTGTCCAACCACAGGCTCTGGCCTGCACGATTGAGGTCTAATGTAGCGTTCATCAATAAAACTCCTTCAGACGGATTTCAGCGCATCGCCGACGATCCGCTGCGCCTCTGCGACGATGGTCGCAAGGTGGCTCTCGCTGCGGAAGCTCTCGGCGTAAATCTTGTACAGACTCTCGGTTCCCGACGGCCGGGCCGCAAACCAACCGCTCGCGGCGACGATTTTCAAGCCGCCGATCGGGGCACCGTTGCCCGGCGCGCGCGTCAGCTTGCTCGTGATCGGCTCCCCGGCCAGCGTCGCGGCGCGCACGGACTCCGGTGCAAGGCTCGCGATGCGGGCCTTCTCTTCCGCCGTGGCGGGCGCATCGATGCGCGTGTACCAGGGCGTGCCGAGCTCCGCCGTCATCTCGCGGTAATGCTCGCCAGGGTCCTTGCCGGTGCGCGCGGTAATCTCCGCCGCAAGCAGGCCCATGATGAGGCCGTCCTTGTCGGTGGTCCAGACCGTGCCGTCGCGGCGCAGGAAGCTGGCGCCGGCGCTCTCCTCCCCGCCGAAGCAGATCGAGCCCTCGAGCAGGCCCGGTGCGAACCATTTGAAGCCGACCGGCACCTCGCGCAGCGGGCGCTCGAGGCGCGCGACCACCCTGTCGATCAGGCCGCTCGAGACGAGTGTCTTGCCCACTGCCGCGGTGCGGCTCCAACCCGGACGATTGCCGAGCAGATACCGAATGGCGACGGCGAGATAGTGGTTGGGATTGAGAAGACCGGCTGACGGCGTGACGATGCCGTGCCGGTCGGCGTCGGTGTCGTTGCCGAAGGCGACGCGGTAGCGATCCTTGAGCTGCAACAGGCTCGTCATGGCGTAGGGGCTCGAGCAGTCCATGCGGATCTTGCCGTCATGATCGACCGTCATGAACGCGAAGGTCGGATCGACGTTGGGATTGACGATGTCCAGATCGAGGCCGTATTTCCTGTTGATGGGCTCCCAGTAGTGCACCGCGGCGCCGCCCAGCGGATCGACGCCCACGGACAGCCGCGCCCCGCGGATGGCATCCATGTCGATGACATTGGCCAGGTCGTCGACATAGGGTGCGACGAAATCCTCCTGGTGCGTCGTTGCAGCACGCAACGCCGCCTCGCCCGGCACGCGCCGCACGCCGGCATTGCCTTCACGCAGCAGCGCGTTGGCGCGGTTTTGTATCCAACCGGTGATGTCGGTGTCGGCAGGGCCGCCGTTGGGCGGGTTGTACTTGAAGCCCCCGTCCTCCGGCGGATTGTGTGACGGGGTGACGACGATGCCGTCGGCGAGGCGCTCCGCGCGGCCGCGATTGTGGGCAAGAATGGCTCGCGATACCGCCGGCGTCGGAGTGAATCCCTCATTGGGCTGGATGATCGTCTCGACGCCGTTGGCTGCCAGCACCTCGAGTGCCACGCGCTGGGCCGGACCGGAGACCGCGTGGGTATCGCGGCCCATGTAGAGCGGCCCGCTGATGCCTTGCCCCTTGCGATACTCACAGATTGCCTGGGTGATCGCCTGGATATGCGCCGCGTTGAAGGATCCCTTGAGCGCCGAGCCGCGATGTCCGCTCGTGCCGAAGGCGACGAGTTGGGAAGGATCGGCCGGATCGGGCGTGCGGCTGAAGAACTCGCTCCCGAGCCGCGCTGGATCGATCAGCAATGACTTCGGTGCCGGCTTGCCTGCGAGCGGGGAAAGAGCCACGGTGCACCTCCAAGGTGTCGAGCGAACCGCCATCGTACCGCTCGCGCGGCCCGCGCGGGCGGATTACACTCCGCCGCCGACGCACCTTGGACTGTACACTCATCCAGATATGCGACTCTACTCGTGGAACGTCAACGGCATTCGTGCCGTCGTCAAGAAAGGTCTCTTCCAGAGCTTCGTGAAGGCCCACCGCCCGGATGTGCTGTGCCTGCAGGAAACCAAAGCCGAGCGCGGCCAGATCGAAATCGACCTGCCGGGCTATCACGAGTACTGGCATTCGGCGGTCAGGAAGGGCTATTCCGGCACCGCGATCTTCTCCAAAGAGAAGCCCATCGCGGTCAGCAACGGCTTCCCGAAGACCTTCGCCAAGCGCTTCCGCTTCGCCGATGAGCTGGAGCGCGACAGCAGCGAGGAAGGCCGCCTGATCACCGCGGAATTCCCCAAGCTTTACGCCGTCACCGTCTATACGCCCAACGCCAAGGACGATCTCAGCCGGTTGGCGCTGCGCCACAAGCACTGGGACCCCGCGTTCCTCGCGTACGTACAGCAGCTCGAGAAGAAAAAGCCCGTGGTCTTCTGCGGCGACTTGAACGTCGCACATACGGAGCTCGATCTCGCCAACCCCAAGCCCAACCGCGGCAAGAAGGGCTTCACGGATGAAGAGCGCAAGGGGTTTCAGAATTTCATCGACGCCGGCTTCGTCGATACGCTGCGCCTCTTCAAACAGGACAACGGCCATTACAGCTGGTGGAGCCACTTCGCCAACTCGCGCGCCCGCAATGTCGGCTGGAGAATCGATTACTTCCTGGTATCGAAGGCCCTGCGCAAGTCGGTCAAGGCGGCGGGGATCCACACCGAGGTCATGGGCAGCGATCACTGTCCGGTCAGCGTGACCCTGGCCCTCTGACACTGGCCCTGTAGCCCTCCGGGGGGCGTCCGCTCTCAGAAAATCCCGGGCTTGCCGCCGCTCGCCATGAAAGCTTCCATGGCCTCGAGTTTGTGCGCCGGCAGCACGGGCCGCGGCGCGGGCTGGGGCGCCAGCACCATGACCTCGGGATCGGCCGGTCCAATGGCCGGCCAGAGCGGAAGGCCCGCTCCATTGGGATTGCCGGACTTGATGAAATCAACCCAATAGCGCATCAGTCGCGCGGAGAGTGCCCGGTCCACCGCGCTGTAATGGCGCTCCGGAGCCGCATCGAGCGTACCGAAGACGTACGACAGCTCGGAAGAGTGGAACATCCCCCAGCGGCTCGCGTGTGGACCGGGTTCCAGGTGATCGAAGAGATAGACGTAAGCCGGGCTGCGCGCGTGTGCGTTCCAGACACGGCTCCAGCGGTAGACGGCGGCGAGCGCGAGGTCGCGATGCAGCTGCCGCGCGGAACGCGCCCGCTCGGGCGCAGTGCCCGCCGGATAGAGGCTGGCGAAACGCGGCGCCAGCGCGCCAAAGGTCTTGCGGAGAAGCGCCTTCCAGGCGGCCTGGCTCATGGAGTTCACGAGCCGGCCTGCCGGGAAAGCCGAGGCTTCATCGGCATCGATCCCGGCGAGAATCGGGACGTCGGCGAACGTACCCGGAATGAGCAGCGCCTCGGGCGCAGCCGGGAGTACGACCCGATCGACGATGGGCAGGAGCAGCGGCCCGTGCGTGGCAGCCGGCGAGCCGGCGGTCAGCTCCTGCGGCGTGAGCGCACGGAGTGCCGTCAACGACGCGGCGCCCCTCGAGCGTGCGAGCCGCACGCCGGCCTTCTCCGCCTCGGCCAGCGACGGTGTCGGCACGGTGTCCGGCAGTCCGCTCTGCGTGATGGCGCGCTGGAAGAGCCCGGTGGCGAGCGGCGAGACGATCACGTCGTGCACGGCCATGGCACCTGCCGACTGGCCGCCGACAGTGATGGCGTCCGGATCGCCTCCGAAGGCCGCTATGTTGCGCTGCACCCATTGCAACGCGGCGATCATGTCCTGCAGGCCGTAGTTACCGGGCGGCTCGTGTGCGCGGGCCGCTTCCGCGGCGAGCGCCGGCGTCACGA
>Ga0126373_10004924_pt1 | contig 10288 bp, 9 predicted proteins | sample PanSoiMetPlot_11_FD_92545 | JGI IMG/M metagenome (GOLD analysis project Ga0126373, IMG submission 92545) | Tropical forest soil microbial communities from Panama - MetaG Plot_11 | ecosystem: Environmental > Terrestrial > Soil > Tropical forest > Bulk soil | place: Panama | collected 2016-02-17 | reverse complement strand
TTGGTACCGATACGTACTAGGCAAGCCAGCTGGATCATTAGGCCCTTTCTCGGCTCGGTTACGGAGCTGCCGGGCCCGCTCGGCTATTTTGTAAGCCTCTTTGCCGGACTTGTTTTTCGAGAACGCATTCGGGCTCGGCATACTTAGAGCGTACATCTGAGATGCTAAGCAGAAAATAGACCCGTGGCCTGGTACAGGCCCAGTACCGATGAACACTAGTAAATCCTGATGCTTTGCTGGAAACTTGCTGTGGTATATACCAAAATCCTCAACGCGAGGATTCACTCGTCTCGAAGCAACGATCTACGGGTTTAACTCACGAAGTATCTCGTGAGGTTCTTACCGATAGATCCCGCGAAAGAACGGGCTCAGAGGGGAGAACGAAAAATGAGCGTTGGGTCATTGAACTCTGAAGTGGAAGTAATAGAATCTTTGGATCTTACAGAGGTACAGCAACATCTAAAGACGGCCACGAATAAGTTTCTCGACAACTTGCCGGTCGGGCGACGGATAACGCCCGAGACCGGTCGTGGGATCATCGCGCGGTATACTGCCGTTTCGGAAGGCAACTTTATCTATTGGATGACCGGTACTTATCTTTCAGCCAAAACAGTCGCAGCTCGATCGATTATCCAAGAAAACTTGTCGGAGGAGATTAGGGATTGTCATCCGAGCATGATGCACCGGTTCGCGGCCGCGGCTTGCGCCCTCCCAACCGACGACGATGCCACAGCGGTCTATGAAGGCCTGAGCAACGTCCGCTTGTTTGTCGGGCGTTTGTCGAGCGCACCGCTTGTCCTGATGATGGCATTCTTTGAAGGACTGATCCAGAGGTTCATGCCCTACCTGGCAGATCTCGCAGCGCCGAGGGGTTCTCACGAGACCGAATATAGCGACGTGCACGGTGTCTGCCGATAGTGCTCACATGGTGCGATAGTGCTCACATGGAAGGACTGCTCCGAGCTGGAGTTAGAGGAGACAGCATGTCCCTTGGAGGCGGATCGCGATCTGTACGAGGGTGTACGGTTGCTTCGGAAGCTTCTGGAAACAATCGTTCACGGAGCTGAACAGGCGGCCAAGGGCAAAATTGCGATCCAATCGTCAAAGCAAGGAGGATGCGCTGGGCCATTTAACCATGAAGCTCATTGACGCCCGAGCATCCGAGGAAGCATCCGAAACTGCCGCCGGTGGGAGTTGGGTGGGCCGCGCGGGAGGCCCGCATCTTCAATCCCTTGGGCAGATTCTCGCTGAGGCGCGCAGCACGGAACTGGCGAGTCGGTTTCTGGCGGGGCCAGCCGCTTCCGTCAGGCTGGATGCTGTGGCGGGAGGGTCCTGTCTGGCAGGGCATGCGGGTGAACTTCGCGGCCGCTCAGCGCTGATCTTTACCAGCGATCAGTTGCATTCCGCGCTGGCGCTTCTTGAACTGGATGGAGTGGCGCGCCGAATCATTCTCTGCCCTCCCGATCTTGCGACCGAGCATCTTCCGCTAGTGATCGAACTTGGCGAGGCGGACGCTGTCGTTTCGGATCGGCCTGCGGATGAGCCCGCATTCACGGGGCTTCAGAGCTGTAGCGTAAGCAGCGGGGTGGCGACGGTCGAATCCAAGCCGACGCCCGAGTGCCAGACCGAATGGGTCCTTCTTACCTCGGGGACTACGGGTTTGCCGAAGCTGGTCGTGCATACGCTGGCGAGCCTGGCGGGCGCGATGGAAGTGAACACTCGCGCCAGCAAGGTGGTCTGGAGCACGTTCTACGATATCCGGCGCTATGGCGGACTGCAGATTTTTCTGCGCTCGATTCTGACCGGCGCGTCGCTGGTCCTATCCGACGCGCGCGAATCGACCGCCGAGTTTCTGGTTCGGGCGGGCGCTAGCGGCGTCACGCACATATCTGGTACGCCTTCGCATTGGCGCCGTGCGCTGATGAGCCAGTCCACGCACGCGGTTTCTCCCGAATACGTCCGGCTTTCGGGCGAAATTGCCGATCAGGCGATTTTGAACAATCTGCAATCGGCCTATTCGCAGGCTAGCGTGGAGCACGCCTTCGCCTCAACCGAAGCCGGCCTCGCGTTCGAGGTTAACGATCGTTTGGAGGGATTTCCCGCCAGCCTGATTGGCGGCAGGGGCGAAATCGAGATGAAGGTGGAAAACGGATCGCTTCGCATCCGCTCGCCGAGGATAGCGGCCCGGTACCTGGGAAACGAAAAGCTAGCGGACGGAGACGGGTTCGTCGACACGTGTGATATGGTCGAGTTGCGCGGCGGCCGTTATTATTTCGCCGGGCGCCGCGATGGCGTGATCAACATCGGGGGAATGAAAGTGCATCCCGAGGAAGTGGAAGCGGTGATCAACCGCCATCCCAAGGTAAGGATGTCGCTGGTCTACACGCGGAAAAATCCCATCATGGGCGCGATTGTCGCAGCGGATGTCGTGCTTGAGCCGGGAACCGGATCATCCAAGGCCAAGCGCGACGAGCTGAAAAACGAGATCCATCAGCTTTGCCGCAAGGAGCTGCCTTCCCACAAAGTCCCCGCGGCCATCAAGTTTGTTGCGGCCCTGAATGTCGCCGAGACCGGCAAAATCAAGCGAACGCCATGCGCAACGTAGTAGTCACTGGCGGCAGCCGCGGATTAGGGCTGGGGATCGCGACGAAGTTGGCTGCATCAGGATACCGCGCGATCGCGATTGCGCGCAAAGAAAGTCCGGAGCTCAACGCAGCGATCGAGCGAGCGGAAGAAAACCATCCGCGATCGCTGCATTTTGTGGCGCGCGACCTGGCTGAGATCGACGGATTGGCGGACTTTGTCAAGACGCTGCGGAAGGATTTCGGCCCGATTTACGGGTTGGTGAACAACGCCGGCATCAGCTTCGAAGGCGTGCTGGCGATGATGCCGAACGCCGAGATCGAGCAGCTCGTGCGCGTGAACACGGTCGCGCCGCTGGTACTGACGAAATACGTCGTTCGCGCCATGATGGCCGATGGGGGAGGTCGCATCGTCAACATGGCGTCGGTCGTCGGTTTTACAGGCTATAGCGGATTGGCGGCCTACGGCGCGACCAAGGCGTCGCTGGTCGGGTTTACGCGATCGCTGGCGCGAGAAGTAGGGAAAATGCACGTGAACGTGAATGCGGTTGCGCCGGGATTCATCGACACTGACATGACGGAAGGACTTACTGCGGAGCAGCGCGAAAAAATTGCGCACCGCAGCGCGCTCCAGCGTCTGGCTTGCGTTGAGGACGTAGCCGAAGCTGTAGAATTCCTACTCAGCGAAAAGTCCAAGAACATCACCGGTACCGTGATCACCGTGGATGCGGGCAGCACGGCATGAACACCGCAACCAAGGTGACCGGCAGCAATTCCGCCGCGAAAGCCTGGTTGCGGGCGCTCGAGAAGACGGCGCTGATAGCGCGGCAACGGGAGCGGGTGTTTCCGGTTTTGATCGACGAACTCGCAGCGCAATTTGGCGATGCAACGGCGCTTCTTTCGGAATCCGAACAGCTCAGCTACCAGGATCTTTCCGGGCGATCGAACCAGTACGCGCGGTGGGCGCTCGAGCACCGCATCGCAAAAGGCGATGTAGTGTGTCTGATGATGCCGAACCGGCCAGAGTTTCTAGTGGTATGGCTCGGAGTCACCAAGGTGGGCGGCGTCGTGGCGCTGTTGAACACGAACCTGACTGGGCAGGCGCTGGCGCATTGCGTCCGAGTCGTGGAACCGAGGCATATCATCGCGGACTCTGCCTTTGGGGAGACGATCGCCGCGGCAGTGCCTGATTTTTGGCCCAATCGAATTCACACCGCGGGTGCGGCAAGCTATTCCACCCAAGAACTCAGTTCCAGCGAGCGGCGGCCAGTGTCAATCGAAGACCGCGCGCTTTACATCTACACCTCGGGAACCACGGGCCTGCCCAAAGCCGCAAAGGTGAGCCATGCGCGAGTGATGCAATGGGGCGGCTGGTTTCAAGGCATGCTGGACCTGGAAGCTTCCGACCGGCTCTACAATTGCCTGCCCATGTATCACAGCGTTGGTGGCGTGCTCGCGCCGGGCGCGATTCTTGCAGCCGGCGGATCGCTGGTCATTGCTGAAAAATTCTCGGCAAGCCGGTTCTGGAGCGACGTTGTGCGCTGGGATTGCACGCTGATCCAGTACATCGGCGAGTTGTGCCGGTATCTTGTGAATACCTCGGCTAGCGAGTTCGACACGCTGCATCGCGTTCGCATGGCGTGCGGCAACGGTCTCCGGCCGGATGTTTGGGAAAAGTTTCAAAGCCGTTTCCGGATTCCGCGAATTTTCGAATTTTATGCGGCCACCGAAGGCGGCCTCTCGCTGTTCAACGTGGAAGGAAAATGCGGGGCCATCGGGCGCGTGCCTGGCTACCTGGCGCATCGTTACGCGCCGACTCTGGTGAGGTTCGATCACGAAACCGGAGCTCCGGCCCGGGATGGGAACGGATTCTGCGTGCGCTGCGGCGTCGATGAGGCGGGCGAAGCGATCGTCCGAATGACGGACGATTCATCCAATCCTGGCGGCCGCTTCGAGGGCTATACGAACCAGGAAGCTTCGGAAAAGCGAATTGTGCGCGACGTCTTCTCGCCTGGAGACTCCTGGGTGCGCACCGGCGATCTAATGCGCAGAGACGAGGCCGGATATTTTTATTTTGTCGACCGTATTGGAGACACGTTTCGTTGGAAGGGTGAGAACGTTGCAACGCTTGAAGTGGAAGAGGCGATCTGTACCTTTCCGGGCGTGGAACAGGCGAACGTCTATGGAGTCGAGATTGCGGGCGCGGATGGCCGCGCGGCAATGGCCGCGCTAGTGGTTCGCGAAAACTTCGATATCGCCGCTTTTGGCGACCATCTTGTGTCATGCCTGCCCTCCTACGCGCGACCGCTGTTCCTCCGAATTCAAGGCGAAATCGAGACCACCGGCACGTTTAAGCAAACCAAGAACGGACTCGCCAGACAAGGCTTCAACCCGTCGGACACCCCGGATGTGTTGTACTTCAATCAAGCAGATCAAAGCGCTTATGTGCGTCTGGACCGTTCCCTCTTCGATCGAATCCAGGCTGGCGAGGTTCGAATATGAGTGCGGCGAAACACTCTGGTGTTGGAGTTTCCGGTTTCGCGCCGAGCCTGGGAGAACTCGCTCTGAACCAGCTTCGCGAGTGCGCGCTGGCACTCGAATCGGGGATCGCGGACGGACCGATTCTTCCAAAGGTCAGGCTGGAAGAGATTCGCGCGCACCTGGCTGCGCGGTTCGATTTTACTCGGCCGCTCCCGCTCGAGGATGTCGTGGCCGACGTCGAGCGCATGATGCGCGCCTGGCAGGTTCAAGTTACGCATCCGCGCTATTTCGGGTTGTTCAATCCCAGTGTGACGCTGGCGTCGATTGTCGGCGATCTTCTCGCCGCGATGTACAATCCGCAGCTCGCCACCTGGAGCACCTCGCCTGCGGCGAACGAAATGGAGCGGCACGCGCTGGCGTGGCTCACCGCGAAATTCGGTCTACCGCCGGAGACCTTTGCGACATTCACTAGCGGGGGCGCGGAGGCCAATCTCTCAGCCACCATTGTCGCTTTGACCAAGACGTTCCCCGATTACGGCGACTGCGGATTGCGCGGCCTGTCTGCTTCGCCGACGATTTATCTCACGGCCGAGACGCACAACTCGTTCAACAAAATCGCGCATATCATGGGGCTCGGACGGAACGCGATACGCGTGATCGCGACCGGCGCCGATCTAAAGATCGACCTCGAGCATCTGGCGCGGCGAATCGCCGAGGATCGCAAGAACGGGTTCGCGCCGTTCATGGTGGTTGGGACCGCAGGCACGACTGCCGCGGGCGCCATTGATCCGCTAGCCGAACTTGCCGCCTTCTGCCAGCGCGAGAATCTCTGGTTCCATGTCGACGCGGCCTGGGGCGGATCTGCCGTGATCTCGCCGGCGCTGAAGCCTTACCTGGCGGGAATCGAGTTGGCCGACTCAATCACCTGCGACGCGCACAAGTGGCTCTCGGTACCGATGGGCGCAGGCATGTCGTTCTGCCGTCATCCGGAAGCGGCCGCGCAGGCCTATCGAGTGGATACAGTCGTGATGCCGGGTAAGACTGAAGGGGCTGTGGATCCTTACACTACAACAATGCAGTGGTCCCGCCGATTTATCGGGTTGAAGTTGTTTATGGCGCTCGCGACTTATGGCGAATCCGGCTATATCGAGATGATCGAGCATCAGACTCGCATGGGAAATATGCTGCGCGATTTGTTGGGGCGCTCGGGTTGGAAGATCGTCAACTCCACGCTGCTGCCGTTAGTGTGTTTCACGCGAAACGGGATCGACGTGACGAAGTTTCTTGCGGCCGTCCTCGAGAGGAATATCGCCTGGATGTCAACCGTTAAGCTGTCAAACGGGGTGCACGCGTTACGCGCTTGCGTCACCAGCTTCCGCACGACGGAGCGCGACGTCGAAGAAGTGGTTGCCGCCCTCGATCGGCTGGCGTCATGAACAATAATCGTCCCAGAGCGATGAAGCCGGAAACCATCGCCATTCACGGCGGTTATGAATGCGATCCTGCGACGAAGTCGGCCGCAGTCCCGATTTATCAGACGGTCGCGTACGAATTCGACAGCGCCGATCACGGTGCTGCGCTGTTCAATCTTGAAGTAGAGGGTTTCCGCTACAGCCGGATCAGCAATCCGACTGTCGCAGTGCTGGAGCGGCGCGTGGCGGTGCTCGAAGGCGGTCTGGAAGCGTTGTGTGTCAGCACCGGCCAGGCTGCGACTTACTACGCCACGCTGAACGTGACATCGCTCGGGACCAATATTGTCTCGATACCCCAGCTCTATGGAACAACACACACGCTGTTTGCGCACATCCTGCCGAGCCAGGGTGTAAGCGTTCGTTTTGCTGAGTCGGACCGGCCTAGTGATGTCGAAAAACTGATCGATTCGCAGACGCGCGCTGTGTTTTGCGAGACGGTCGGCAATCCCGCCGGCAACATCTGCGATCTCGAGCCAATGGCGCGGGTCGCGCACAAGCACGGCGTGCCGTTGATTGTCGACAACACCGTTCCTTCGCCGATCCTGCTGCGTCCTATTGAGTACGGCGCTGACGTCGTGGTGCATTCGCTGACGAAGTTCATGGGTGGGCACGGCACGACGCTCGGCGGCGTCATCGTCGATAGCGGGAAATTTCCCTGGAAAGATCATGCGGACCGGTACCCGATGTTCAGCCAGCCGGATGCTTCGTATCACGGCTTGGTTTACACCGAGCGTTACGGTGACGCGGCCTACGCCGCGCGGCTTCGTAGCGTGTACCAGCGAGCCATGGGTGCCGTTCTTCCGGCGCTAAGCGCGTTCCTGCTGCTGCAAGGAATCGAGACACTGCCCCTGCGAATCGAGCGCCATGTGGCGAACGGCCGCGCAATCGCGACCTTCCTCAAGCATGACGCCCGTGTGGCCTGGGTCAGCTATGCCGGTTTTCCCGACAACCCGTACTATTCGCTCGCACAGAAGTATTTCGGAGAATCGGCCTGCTCGCTTCTGACATTCGGCGTCAAGGGCGGGTTCGAAGCGGCGAAGCAATTCTACGACGCGCTCCAGCTTGTGAAGAGGTTAGTGAATCTTGGCGATGCCAAGACGCTCGCGTGTCATCCAGCGTCCACCACGCACCGGCAGATGTCGGCGGAAGAACAGCGTAAAGCCGGGGTGCTCCCGGAGGCAATCCGGATCAGCGTAGGTATCGAGCATGTTGACGATATCATCGCGGACCTGGATCAGGCACTGAGTGCCATACACTTCGCCGGGCATGAATCGAATCACGTGCCGGTGAACGCCGCAGAGGAGCGCTAATGCCAGTGCGGTTGATGGAAGGCCGGCCGGGGCCAGAGTCCTCTGGTTTCTCGAGAGCACTGAATATCGGCTTGATCAACAACATGCCGGATGCAGCGCTCAAGGCTACCGAGCGCCAGTTCACAACGCTGCTCGACGCCGCTTCGCCAGATGTCGAGGTAAATCTCTACTTATACGCGCTGCCTGCGGTCCCGCGCGGAGAAGAAGGACAGCACCACATCAGCCGTTCTTATCTCGATGCGGAAACTTTGTTCGCCAGCCATCTCGACGGCTTGATCGTCACCGGCACCGAGCCGCGCGCAGCCGAACTGCGCGATGAGCCGTATTGGCACAGCCTGACGCGGGTCATCGAGTGGGCAGAGGCGAACACGCGTTCCACGGTGTGGTCGTGCCTGGCCGCGCATGCTGCGGTCCAATATCTCGACGGAATCTTGCGTCGGCGGTTTGTGGAGAAGCGATTCGGCGTGTTCGAATGCCAGCTTACCAGCGCGCACGAATTGCTGGCCGGCATTCAGTCGCCGCCCCATGTGCCTCACTCCCGCTGGAACGATATTCCCGCAGAACAGCTCGCTGAGCGCGGGTATACAGCGCTCACTCGATCAGCTGACGGAGGCGTAGATGCGTTCATCCGGCAGCGACGTAGCCTGTTCCTGTTTTTCCAGGGACACCCAGAGTACCAATCCGATACGTTGCTGCTCGAGTATCGCAGAGACATCGGCCGCTTCGTCAAGGGCGAGAGAGACGACTATCCGGGCTTGCCCAAAGGCTACTTCGATCGTGAGACTGAGGATCTTCTCGCGGCTGTCCGGGAGCGTATCGTTTCGGAGCGCTGCGAAAATTCGTTAGTGCATTTTCCGACCGCACTGTTGTCCACCAAAGTGCAAGCAACCTGGCGGTCGATATCCACGCAGATTTATCGCAATTGGCTCGGATACCAGTTGGCGCAGAAGGAGCGCGATCTCAGCGGGGCGGCCGTGAGTGTTCTCCCAGCCGGCGAAGCTTCCGAAGCGCGCCCGAACCTTCGCTAAGCTAGGCGGTTGGAGATGAAATGGTTCGCACTCATTGGATTTCTCGTCGCGGCCTGTCTCTCGGCCGCCGATTTGCAAGTCCACACATGGAATCCTGCCGCGGCGGCGCGCTTTCTCGATCAAAGAGAAGGCTGGTGGGCGTCGTGGCCGCAGGCCGCCCGCGATCAGCGGACATTCTGTGTCTCTTGTCACATCACGATTCCTTATGCGTTAGCCAGGCCTACCCTCAGGGCCGTGCTGCGTGAACAAAGCCCCTCCAAGGAGGAGCGCGAACTCTGCGAGAATGTTGCCAAGCGCGTACGGTTATGGAACAATGCCGGGCCCTACTACGCCGGGCCAGGATCGTGAGTCGCGCGGCACGGATTCGGTCGCGAATGCTGTGGTCCTGACGAGTTTGGACGCGCCCGCGAAACATCTCAGCGCGGAGGCTCGGGCGGCCTTAGACAGCGATGTGGCCATTTAGCAAACTTCCGGCACCAACAAAGGCGCATGGCCGTGGATCAACTTTCGCAACGAAACATGGGAAGGGACTGATTCGCCATTTTATGCCGCATGTCTCGGAGCAATCGCAGCGGGCACTGCGCAGTCGCTCGGTTTTCCTGGGTGGTGTCCGCGCAATGCCTGGAGGTTACGGCGACCGTGAATCTTCTCGCCCGATGGGTACTCGCAGATAACGTTGTCGGCATAGATCTCGTGCTCCACTTCCAGGTCGGCCGGACCGAGGCGCCCAATGGCGATCAAGTGCCGCCCGGTTGCTCTGATCGTACATTCCGTTCCGTCCTTTCTTTTTTACTTCGCGCCGCGCCGCTCCACAGCAGACGCTCTCATTAGACTATGCGGTCGGCGGCCGAACCGTTCATCCGATATCGAGCGCGCCTCTCATTGATGAGCACGAGTAGATAAACCAACTCAATCGATACCTAGGCGATTCGTTCGGCAACTTTGGTGTCCTACTAACACGGCACGAGCTGCCGAGTGCGATGACGAAGAACACAATTGATCTGTGGTCCGGAAAGCGCCGGTGCATCATCGCATTGAGCGACATCGACGTCGCTCAGATGGTTGAGGTGTTCAAGTAAGCAGCGATTACGCATAGACGTGGTGAATAAAAAATATGTCGAATTCCATAGACCATGTCCCTCGTAAAAAAGTGTCGGTAGACCAAGTCGACACCTTAGAGCGACTCATTGGACAACTTACTGGTGTTCATGAGGAATAATCAGCGCTGTCGAAGAAGTCTCTAGCGCCGACGCCGTTAACAAAGTTCAAACTGAAGTTCGTGAATGTCGTTGTACGAGAAGCTAACAAGTTTCTCGGGAGCGCCTATCGCCCATCGGTTGATTTCGAGAGTTCAACACTGACGAGCTGCCTTCGAACAGCGACGTCACATTCATGATCGCTTTGTACCTACAGGC
>Ga0126373_10004923_pt1 | contig 10288 bp, 18 predicted proteins | sample PanSoiMetPlot_11_FD_92545 | JGI IMG/M metagenome (GOLD analysis project Ga0126373, IMG submission 92545) | Tropical forest soil microbial communities from Panama - MetaG Plot_11 | ecosystem: Environmental > Terrestrial > Soil > Tropical forest > Bulk soil | place: Panama | collected 2016-02-17 | reverse complement strand
TTCTGAGCGAGCCACTCCAATCGGGGCGCCTAACAGAAGCCGCCCTGGCCGCGGTACAGAGGCGGCGGGAACTACCGACGCGCATCATCCAAGGCTTGCAGGTCAGCGCACATCGAGGGTTCGCTCACGTATTTCAGAACCCTGGTCCGTTGAAAGCGCCTTGGCCCTGAGGGTGGCGGTCCGAGTTCCGGGATTTCAGCGCGTGTTGGGCTACGCGATCGGCGTCGGCGTGCGGCCGGAGCATGTACAGAGTTCCAAACGCACGCCTGACCGATGGTCTTAGGTTGACTCCTCCCTCGGGAGATTCGCACTTGCGCCTTAGTACGGGAGGAGTGCGCGACGCTTCCAGCAGATCGAAGGCACAAAGACGCGGCTCGCCGCGGCGGAAAAGCGAATCATAAAATTGGGGCCTGCCGTCATCATCGAGCGAGACGACCTCGCCGTCGAACACGGCGGAGTGTCTCCTGAGTTCGCCTGCGAGTGCGGCGTTGAGCGTTGAGAAGGACTTGAACTCATTCCCGTTGCGGGGCACGAGCCGGCACTTGCCAGCGTCGACATAGACGAGGCTACGGAAGCCGTCCATCTTGAGCTCAAAGAGCCAATCAGCGTGATCGAAGGGCTGAGGACGGCGCTTTACCGGCAGCGGCTGGAGGCTGGGTAATCCACCGCGAGAGTATATGCGGCCGAGAGTGTGGTGTGAATGGCGCCGCCCGTCACGCTATTGTGTGACGCCTGGGCTTGATTTGCAGGAACCGCGGGAGTAAAGACGGGTGGCGTACTCTTTCGAGGCGGTTCTAGCCGAAAGCCTGCAACCATGCGAGGGTCAAGGCTGGAACGAGCCAATGTTTCGGCAAAAACAGGAGATAGTAGGCTCCCAGGTTACCGACGTGCTCGACGACCGGTTGCCAAAAACAAGCTGTGGGGATAGCATACGCGCCGACGCAAGCGGAAGTTGTCGTTCCTTCTTCCCCTCCCAGCTCTCGCGTCACGCCCTCGGGAAAGTGCGAAAACTGAAAGGAGAATAAGATGAAAGCTCCCAGCTGGCTTGCTGCGGGTGTCATCGCTCTTTCTGTTTGCAGCGCTGTCGCCCAGACTTCACCCAATGTTTCCATTTTTGCAACGGGATTCAACGATCCTCGCGGCCTCAAGTGGGGCCCTGACGGCAACCTGTATGTCGCGGAAGCCGGCACGGGCGGCCCTGTTTCGACTGTCGGACAATGCTTACAGGTTCCCACTCCTCTTGGTCCGTGGAGTGGCGGTTGGAACGCCCGCATTTCCAAAGTCACCCCAGACGGAACTCGTTCCACTCTGGTCGACCGACTCCCCTCCGCCGAGGCTGGTAACCACGCGACTTTGGGCGTCGCTGATGTCGCCTTCATCGGCTCGCAGATGTATGCCCTTCTAGCCGGTGGAGGCTGTTCTCACGGCCACGCCACCGCCCCGAACGCCGTCCTCAAGGTCAATGCTGACGGATCGTGGTCGAGGCTCGCCAACCTCAGCGCATTTCAGAAGCTCCACCCCACAAAAACGATCGATCCTGAGGATTTCGAACCCGACGGTACCTGGTACAGCCTCATCTCAGCTGACGGAGTGCTCTACGCCGTCGAGCCGAATCATGGGGAGGTCGACGTCATCACCGCGACGGGTGTCGTCAGTCGTCTCATCGACCTTTCGGAAACTCAGGGTCACGTTGTGCCCACTTCCGTCGCCCGTACCCTGAAAGGCTTCTTTGTCGGGAACCTCGGCAAGTTCCCCATCGTTCCGGGCAGCTCGGCTCGCTACACGGTGAGCACCATCGGCGGTGTTACGCAAATTACCACTGGACTCACCACCGTCGTTGCCACGGTCCTCAAAGGCAATGTTCTTTATGTCCTTGAGCTTAACGACGCCCCTGGTTTTCCCGGCGACAGTAACGGCAAGGTCGTTCGAATGATCGGCACGACAATAACTACAATCGCCACCGGACTCACCGTGCCTACCGGCATGACGCTCGGACCCGATGGCAACCTCTACGTTTCTAATTTCGGGGCGCTTCCTGGGTCTGCGGCAGATCAGGGCCTGGGACAAGTTGTCAAGATCACATTGCGCTAGGCTATTTAGGAACCAATCACGCGCACCGTGTTGCGCGTGGTTGGTTCACACTTTTGGATGCCGCGATACCCACAAAAACCTCGCGCTGATAACGCAGCGCTCTCGCAGAGTCATGCCCGTGATGCGACCGCCTATGATTGCTGCTGTGGTTCCCTCGTAACTGTTGTGAAACGGTGGCATTGCGCTCAGAACTGCCGGTGATGGGGTTGTGAGTGGTATGGCGGTTTTTAGTGCTATCGGATTTATTGCCAACTACGTGGGATTGATCTTGATCCGAGTGTGGTGTCGAATACTGGTGGCTATCGTTATCGCGCTTTCGCGGCAGGCGCCTGCTCAACTTCCTTTGCCGCGCGCATGACGGTCTTCTTCATGCGGTTCTCGCCGGCCCAATAGATGCTGATCTCGTGGCCATCGGGATCGTTCAGATAGGCGTGATGCCAACCCCAGGGCATCATGCGCGGCATTTGCGTAATGTAGAAGCCCTTGGCCTGCAGTTTGCGGCAGAAGTCGTCTACTTCGCGAATCTCGAAGTACAACCGCACGCCGTCACTGGCAAGCGGCGTCCCCGGCCCCGCCAAGTGCAGCGCGATCGTGCCGTCGCCTCCAGGCGCGCGCAGCCGCGCATACACGGGTATACCTTCGTGGCGGAATTCGTCCACAAGTTTGAATCCCAGCAGGTCACGATAAAAGCCCAGTGCGCGTTGCACGTCCGCAGCGTAGACCATTGCATGGTTGAAGGTCAGCTTCTCGCCGCCGACTCCTGCTGCCCGCGGTGGCGCAGGTACTTTTTCCACCCGACGGAGCGTCTTCTTCGCCTTGCTCGGCCGAGGTTTCTTCGCTTTTTTGCGTAGATTCGATTTTCTCTTCGCGGACATTCTTGCCATGGCTGTGCCTCACAGGTACTCGGGAGACATTCTATCGGAACGGTCGTTCCGAGCCAGTCAGACAGTTGATCTTGCCAACCACGGCAAACCTGCGCACCGGGAAGATCTGCCGAGGGCACGCAGGAGCGCCTAAACTAGGCCGAATCGGCACGTGAATGAGGCGGAAACTGCTGCCAGCCTCGGCAACGCGCGTTGCATCTGTGTGTAGGCCACGAGGTGCAGAAGATCTGGTCAAGGACTCTGCAGGCGTCATCGAGACTCGCTTATGGGAGAGTCGCATTGGTGGCCGTGGCTTGTAGGCCTCTGGGTGCTTTGCAAGCCACTCTTGGAATTGCTGCTGAACCCATCGGGACTAATCGCGTTCATCTACGTGCAGCCCGCTCTTTGTTGCGGCACCGGCGAATGTGATAACCGTCACGGAAAGAACATGTCGGGGACGCTCAAATTCTTAACAAGATTGCGAGGTCTTCAATGCCAGACAAGAAGTCGAGTGGAACTGAGGCACAGCCAAGCTCGCTGGAACTGACGGAGGAGCTGATTCGCAAACGTGCCTATTATTTTTACGAGCAGCGTGGTCGCAAGGTTGGACACGACCTGGAGGATTGGTTTAGGGCTGAAGCCGAAATCATTGGAAGAAAGACTCGCGGATCCGAAGCGGCGCAGAAAGAGACGAGAAGGGCTGGGGCCTGACCGCTCTCCGGTCTATTCAGGAACAGCTTCCCGAGGGGCAGGAGAGCTTCTTCAAGGCTGTGGAGGCGAGTTTTCAGTCCCTTAAGCCAGAGTTGCGAGAGCGATATAAGTGTTGGCGGTACTGCTCGGGGACATGGCTGCGCCTCTTCCAATACTCGCAACTCTTTGGAATGTGCGTGAGCCCGAGACGACGCATCGCTATCAAGCACGGAGGAACGAGCGGGATGCAGGGCTGCGAGCGCGGCTCAAGGAACTGGCTGCCAAACGAATGCGGTTCGGGTATCGCCGGCTGACGGCATTATTGGTGCGGGAAGGGATCGCGTTCGCTGTAGGAACGGGTTAGTCCAGGCCATGGCAATGTCACCTGCGGCTCGGCTCGCAACGGGCGAGATGGGCTGCTTATCGGAAGCAGAAGAAGAGTGCCTAGAGGTAAAACTGAAGAGCAGAACTGGCAAATGGACCAGCGAAGGGTGTCTCCATCCCCCGGAAATCTAACGCCATCAAGCGAACAATCTGCGAGTACACCGTTCATCACTTCTGAAATGGGGAGTCCGGCCGAGAAATATCGACTGCATAGAATGATTGCCGCCCCCAGATTCGAGCCTCGTGAGCTTCCGCAAATAGAATGTCCACGACCGGGCGAGTCTCGGTTTGCGCCGTGCGGTCCACAAAACGTGCAAGATGCTTGCGAGTGCGGTTTCGCGACATAAGCACAATCGTGTCGTTCAGATTGGCGTGTAACCTCCGCTCAGCGATGGGGGAGAGAGCAACGTTTAAGATTTTTCCAGTAGGGAGAGTATGCTTGGGGACCGCATAAGCGTTCCGAGCTGGCGCATTATTCGAGAACACTGGGTCGTGACCGAAATCGTCGGTTAGAGCGTAAGCTGTCACCTGAACACGGGCTTTGGCGGTTTCGAGGAACCGAAGTTTGTTGTTTGCGTCCACTAGTTGAGTTGTAACATTAGCCAGTTGTGCTTTAGTTAGCACCAGTTGATCACTGAGTCCACGCATAACTTCCGCGTTCTGACCTTCTTCGTGACTGCGAAGCGCCCCACCCCCTCCTAAAACTAAAGTAATCAGAACTGCCATCGCCAAGTTCCATATTTTCATAACCGCCTCGTCTCCGATGGCATGTTTTCTGTGCTTGCGGTGTTCCATCTCCAGCGAGGAGAAGTGGTTTACAACCGAGATACTGGGCAAGGCGCATTAATGTACAGTGCCGGCAGGGGTTTGGAGTGTGGCTGTTGGCGAGGTTCGATGACATCGGGAGTCGTGTCGAATCCGCAGTCACCGAAGGGTAACGGTGCACAATTTTGCACAGAAATCCTAATCATTGCGACACCACCGCAGTACCCGGTAACAGTAAGTACGGTTACTGATGTGCGATGTAGGAGCGGACTTTTGCCGACCCGGCGCGGAACGTTTTTACAGTGCGAACCCCGATTCGACTCGGTGCGAGAGCAAAGGGCATTCGAAAGCGGTGGATGCTGCATTCTGTGGGCAATTCCTCACGGGGAGTATAGGCCGATAACACCGAACGGCTAGACCAGCGCATTCGAGACTCAGCACTCTCCGACGAATCGGGTTGAACATCACGCAAATGAAGGAACGGTGATGATAAGCCCAACAGTGATGTCAGGTCCGACCAAAGGACATCAAAGGGAGAATAGATCAGCGACGTGGTCCCTGTGCGCTGGCGTGGACCTGCGGACCGTCCAACAGTGGCTGGGACACTCGGACATGGAATCCACGATACGTTACCTAAAACCGTCGCGGAGTCAGCAGGTGCGGGAGAAAGTCAACGAAATTTTCGCCCGCCGCGTGCGGGTCAACGCCACTTCTGCGTGAGTCATTCTCGAGAGCAGCACGCCCCACCACCTTCAGGACGGGCCGTTCTGAAGACAAGTCATCGTCTTAATCTCGCGATCTCTTCTAGGATCTCTCTCATCCGCGTCATCCTGTTCTCGTGCTCCACAACGGCTGTTGGACGATGTCGACTAGACCTTTTCCAACACTTTTGATCTTCATCGCGGAGGGCGGCCATCTCCTGTCTGAGTTCCGCGAGACGCTTGCTCGTTGAATAATTCACAGCGATGCGACCGAGGTTGGCGGTGCGGCTGAGCCAGTCACTTATGCGACATCTTAAACCCGCGCGGGGCGCAGACTGGCAACTGAACAGGTCGCGATGTTAGACTATTCAAAGGCCCCTTTTGGAATGATTTGCATCAAACATCGCTTTGAGTATGCGGGAGGCTCATGCCTCGCGTGTCGTGTCGAGACCCACAATCGCCAGCAGAGGATCGCAGCGCTCTACCTAGCCACATTACCGCCTGACGCGCCAATTCACGGTGATGCGGAAGGCGTCATTCGCGTAGCTGAGGATGACGAAAGCCTCGCAGATTGAGGCCACCGCCGATCAATCTCTCTCATAATCCTGTTTTGCTCACTCCACGGCATCCGCGATCGCCGTGATCGTTGCTGGCACGCGGCCCCCATCCGGGCTGTAATGGCGGAGCTTTCGAGCGGCGAGGATCGCGGCGGCGATCTAACACTGGCCCGAGTTAGCAAGGTTGGCGTGGATCTTCCGCCCGTTTGGTAGAAGGACAAGAATCTTCTTCTTGTCTATCATCACCTGAGCCTTCTGACCGATTGCTGCGGTGGAATCGTGGACTTCGTCGAGCACAGGTGTGTCATACACTGCACAGTAGTCCTTGTCGCCAGCGTCTAGGGACAGCGCGATCGTATATTGGGGCGTTGTCGGATAGCGGCTGATCGGGAAGCCAGCACCATGACGGACCTGCCGCACACTCAAAACCTTGGCTGGCTGATAGCTCTGACCCCAACATGAGCAATAGGCGACACCGACGGTGATTGCGACGAGCACCTTGCTTGGAATATTCCTGAGGGGCATGGCCGAACCACTCCGCTCGACCGCAGTATAGCGCCGATCATCATGAATTTCAGTGCGGTAAATTCCGTGCATCACGCGCTCCTGCGTGCCCGCGACAGCTCTTCCGCGTGCACAGGCTTGCCGTGGTCGGCGAGGTGAAATCCCAAACGCTACCGCAGAACCTCACGCCGCACCGGTCGCATTTCAAGGAACATTTCAAGGCAGCGCAACCTCCGCACTCGCACCGCATACGGAGGAGCGCATAGCTGCTGGCCAACGGTAACCTTGCGCCTGACACATCGCCGGGATAACGTCGCGGCAGTTGTGTTGTTCCTCTCTGCATCAGGCCGCTGGTCAGATCATCGATGGCGGCCTGTGCCTTTCCCGCCAACGTTAGGCGCTCCTGCGTGCTCGCGGCAGATCTTCCATGCGCGCCGGTTTACCGTGGTAGGCGAGATGGGATCCGAGGCAACTTCCGCAGAACCTCACGCCGCATTTGTGACATGTCACGGTGTGTTCAGAGCAGATGCGCGCACCGCAGTCGGCACACGTCGCGATGGCAATGCGCCCGCAAATCTCGCCCCACTCATCTCCGGCGTTTTGCACTTCGAGGATTCCGCACGTTTTCATAGTTCGGCCTCGCGTCAGTATCCCGCTCGCGCCGATGACTGTCTAGAGGATCAGCTGTAGAGGAAAAGGCCGATTGACCGTGCCCATTGCCGGAGTAGCCTTGCAGAAACGGACCCCGAAGCCTAGGGAAGGGGCGCTTCCCCGAGACCCTTAAACCCCCTCAGTGCCCTTTCCTAGGCATTAATTTCGATGGCGACCTGCGACATGCTCTTGATGGTATTTTAAGGCATTCAGAGGTACGCCAATACACGCCACATCTCCCGGGACCCCAGCAAGTGGCAAGCATTTCGCGGCGATCGTTTTCTACTCGGGATTGAGGTCCATTCAGCGACGCGGCCGGCTCTTGTACGCCATAACTGGGCTGTACGTTATCGATTCATAGTTTGCCAAAGAGTACAGTTGGCATGTGAGGCTAAGGCTGACAGTCCGCGAGGGCCTAGAATTGTTGGCGGGAGTCGCCGTTATTGCAATTCTTACGATTCTTGCGATTCTGATTGCTCGGTAATTGCTAGCCCAGATAGCTACTTCTCCGTCTCATTTTGCGGCAATTGTCCTCCTGCATGGCAAGTGAGGGTCAACTAGCAATCGTCTTCTTGAGGTGACGAAGATGGCTCAACGCTACGTGGATCGCCTTCCGCTCGGTTGAGTCCAACGGATGGCGTCCATGAAGTGAATCTTCCAGACGGTCATGGATGGCGTTCTCTGCGGCTGCAATCCGTTCTTCCATCTTGCTCGGCGTAACCTCTCGGAGGGCATCTGCATATTGTCTCTGCCAGCGGTATTCCTTCATGAGAACCACTCAGGGACGGATGTTGTGGTTAATGGTAGCTCTCCGCGCCCGATAGTGACAAACCTTCGGAGGCGGGCAGTGTCAGAGGCCTGGGTGGCTCTGTGATTCTGCTGGACCCTTTCCCCTTAACCAAGGGGCATGCAGTGGGCATCAGAGTCCCCAAAATATCTCGTTCGCAAGCACACCCTGGCCATGTATTGCGGGAATCACGAGGGCGTCACGCTGTGGCTTGTCGAAAGCACGCAGAAAACCTGCCCCACGAGCAGCGCGGCTGCGTCATTGATGGCGTTGAGAAAGTCGCCACGAATTGCAATCAACTGCCGCAACAATCGCGGAAACTCGATAGCCGCATTGACCCTTTGAAGTTAAGATAGCGATGCCAATTTCATGAAGTATTCCCTATGGGCACTCGTCGTCATTGTTTTGTCTGCGTTCCTGTTCATGTTGGTATTGCGAGCAATTCCGATTCATGTCTACGACGGCTTTGAGTCACCCCACCTGAGCCATTTTCGCTGGACGAATCGCCGCTTCGAACCCGGAGCGGTTGTAGTTGAGCAGTCGGTTGTGCGTTCGGGTCGTCGGGCGCTCGCGATAACAGTTCGCTCAGGCGACCGACCCGAAGCAGCGAGCGAATCCGGCGCAGCGACAGAACGTGACGAGTTAATGGAGCCTTGGTGGCTCTTCTCTCGTAGCGGGAGAACTTACGTCTACTCCTTCAGCCTCTACCTCCCGAACAATTTTCCACAAACTCCACAACGGTTGGTGATCGCTCAGTGGAGACAGCTTTGCGAAGGTTCACCTTGTGTTCCCGATAACCCCATTCTCGCATTGCGCTATGAGAGCGGACGGCTTCAGATCACCCGTAACGACGAACATGGGAAAATGCTGCTTTATCAAGGCAACGAAGATGTTCGCGGCAAATGGCTCGACTTTCGCTTCGTTGCGCGATGGGACGCAACGAGTAAAGGAACCGTCGATGCAACCCTGCAAGGATGTGGAATCGTCCATTATCAAGGAGCCACAATTTACCAGCCTGGATCCGGTCACCCAAGGCGTGCCCTCATTTATTTCAAGACGGGGTTGTATAGAGATGCTCTTCACGAGAATCCCTGGACAATGTACGTCGATGAGTATCGGAAGGATCAGTGCTCTGCGAGCGGCTGCCGATGACTGCCATCACCGCGCCGTCGTAGTGTCGACGCATACTGAAGATGAGCGGCGGTTAAACACCCCTCCCCCAGGTCTGTCGAAGGAATACGGCTTAGTAGAATGGAAAAAATCTATGCTGCTTTTGGCAGGTCGCAAGAGAGACCGATTCCGTACCGATCACAAACCGCATTAGCGGCCTCCCACACGTCTTCAAATTCACTCATCCGAGGTGCCACGATTCGGGCTGCTAGGTCAGCAATGAGCCGCTCCAACTCGATGCTCTTTAGCTCTAGCCCCGACATGCGCCACTCCCAGCGTGTGAATCATGTGCGAGGCGATTCTAGGGTGCAACCGCAACTCTCCCGAGCGACGAACCGATTCTAAGCCATTGATGTGGAGCGATTTAGCGTAAGACTTGCTGAATGAAGTAACTGCGACAAAGACACTTGCACCGCGGACCATACGGGGTTTCGCCCCTTCTCCTAAATCGTGCGAGTACTTTGAAGGGGGGAGCACTGCCTCGCGAATTGCGAGTGGTATCGTGAATGATACAGGAGATCTGATGGCAGACGGCCATGGATTTGCGGATCTCCCTCTGTGGCAATGAACTCGGATTTGCATTCGTGATTGCTCGCTGGGTTCGCAGCTCACGGCGGACCGATCATTGGAAAGACTCCATCACTTGCTCAAACGGAGCGTTCGGCACGACTTCGTAATTCACCAGCCTGTGGTTAGCAACCACCTGATAGTAGACCGAAACAGGAAGGGTTTGGACAGGCGATAATCGACGGCGGCAGCAACACGTGGAAGCGGTTGGCCATGAAGGCGCAGGGAATAAGGTCGAGGCTTCTCGAGAGGTACTGACAGCAGGGCAGTTCACCGCAGACCGCACCTCAGCACGTCACATGCAGGATCGCGTTCGTTCCCTTGGTATTTTTCGACAGAGCCACAATAGCTTCGGCCGTCGGGAGCATGACCAGCTCAACCTCGCGACGCTCTGCTTGTTGTTCAACCTCCTTCATGACCGGGAGCCTGCCATACGCGCCGGTGCCGATGATGAGGCGCCTACACTTCCAAGGCATATCCTCCTCGATGGAAAGAGGGGTATGCCCGAACTCCGCACGGTAGCGCTTGGAAGCTTTCTTCTTCCGCTTGCGAACCTCG
>Ga0126373_10004922_pt1 | contig 10290 bp, 13 predicted proteins | sample PanSoiMetPlot_11_FD_92545 | JGI IMG/M metagenome (GOLD analysis project Ga0126373, IMG submission 92545) | Tropical forest soil microbial communities from Panama - MetaG Plot_11 | ecosystem: Environmental > Terrestrial > Soil > Tropical forest > Bulk soil | place: Panama | collected 2016-02-17 | reverse complement strand
TTCATCCGCGTCAATTGTGCGGCCATTCCAGCTTCGCTGATTGCGGCCGAGCTTTTTGGCTACGAGAAAGGCGCCTTCACTGGTGCGCTTCAAAGACGCGCCGGTCGCTTCGAATCCGCCGAAGAGGGAACGATTTTTCTGAATGAGATAAGCGATCTTCCAGCCGAGACGCAGGTCGCGCTGCTGAGGGTACTTCAGGAACGAGAATTCGAGCGGGTGGGGAGCAGCCAGCCGATCTCCGCGGATGTGCGCGTGATCGCAGCCACAAACCACGACCTGGAAGCCGCTGTGGAGGCAGGTGGGTTCCGCCGAGACCTTTTCTATCGCTTTAATGTTTTTCCCATCCATGTACCGTCGTTGCGGGAGAGGAAGGATGACATCCCTATTCTGGTCGAGTATCTGGTGGAGCGCTATTCCAAGCGAGCCGGGAAAAAGATCAGCCACATCAAGAAGAAGACGCTTGATCTGTTTCAAAGTTACGATTGGCCGGGGAATATCCGGGAATTACAAAATGTTATTGAGCGGGCAGTGATCCTGTGCGATGGAGATACGTTCTCTGTGGAGGAGACGTGGCTTCAAGGAAAATCGCATCAAGTTTCCAAACGACAGATCTTACGCGCGGGTGTTCTGGCCGAAGACAAAAAAGAGTTTTCCGAGCGTGAAAGAAAGGCAATCGAGCCCGCATTGGCAGAGTCGCAGGGTCGAGTTTCCGGTCCCATGGGCGCAGCGACCAAACTCGGAATTCCCCAACAAACGCTTGAATCGAAGATAGCCAGCCCTGGGTATAGATAAGCACCGCTTCAAACGCTCCCGCGCTTAGGTTTTTCTGAATCATCAGCATTTCCTGACAATTCGGCAATTTCTTGCCCCACAACTTCCCGCTAATTCAATGAATTGCGTTGGTACGGCGTTTGCATCCCCAATCTGTCCTCGGAGCAAAACATCCATTGACGCTGCGAATCGAACGCATTTCGGATCGGCGCGGAACCCGGATCCGCTTAAGCGGAATTTAGATCTGAGCACATTGATTTGTTGAACGCTGAGCTTGTGCGAAGTGGACCGCGGGCAGCTTTGGACTTGGAAGAGGTAAACCTGGTGGAGGTCGAATGCATCCGCTTTCTCAACGCATGTGAGGCGGAAGGAATCTCAACCCTGCACTGTGCGCCCTATATCCGGCAGTGGATGTCTCGTGAACGAGGTTCGTCAGGACGCAGGCACCCGAACGGCTGAAGAGACGGACAACCAAACAAGAAAAAAAGGAGACAAACATGACAGCAAAATCTGCGCAGACCAAACCCAGCATCGTGTTCTGTCACGAGATCTGGGCCGACGGCTCGCGCTTTAGCAAAGTGATCCCCACGCTTCAGGCGGAAGGGCATGAGGTGATTGCCGCTCAGTACGCTCTCGACACACTCGCCGGCGACGTCGCCACGGTTAAACGCACTCTGGGGCGTGTCAGCAGTCCGGCCATCCTCGTCGGCCACTCGTACGGCGGGAGCGTCATCACAGCCGCAGGAACCGACGACCGCGTCGCCGGGCTGGTCTACATCGCCGCACTCGCTCCGGATTCCGACGAGAACTCGCAGAGCCAGCAGGAGAAGGTCCCCGTCACGGACGTTTTCTCCTACGTCGAAGTCGCTGACGGGCGCGTTTGGATGCTGCCGAAAGGCGTCGAGTGCTTCGCCGGCGACTCGTCCGGGGAGGAGCTTAATGCGCACATCCTCGCTGAGCACCTGCCTGAGCTCAGCTCATCGTGTACTCCGATTCGAGCCATGGAGCGCAGTATCAACACGCAAGGGTGTTCCTTGAGCATGTGAAGCTGTTCTTGAGTGACTGAGATTCTCATCGGCTGGATCCGTTGCGTTCGTTGAGAGAGCAAGAGCCTAGCCTTCGAGAGTGGGAAGCGATCATGGGCAATTATATGGATCGAACGGCCCCAATACGGTTCACTGAAACCAAGCGGACAAACCTGGCGCGTGAGTTGTTCACAAGCAACTTTTGGATGTCTGGTCTTGCGATGTTGAAGTACATTCCGCGTTGGTTCCGCGTAAAGCAAGTAGACGGGCTAGCTTTCTTCACCGACATAAAACATGACGAGTTTCAGAACAGAATTCTCCGGATCACTCCTGCGAACCCGCGACAATGGGGGACGATGAACGTCTCGCAGATGTTGCACCATCTCAATTTGGCATGCGGCGGTGCGCTGGGGTTCTACAAACTTCCCGATGAGAGCTATCTCGTATCACGAACATTGTTTCGATGGATTCTGGTTGATTGGTTTCCGGAACAACCTGTGGGGCTGCGACTGCCTAAGGGTTTCAAGATCCCCCCACCGCGCAGTTTGACTTTGACGTCGAAAAGCAGCAACTGCTGAAAATCCTTGATTCCGGTTGGCATGCAAGATCGGCTGCAGATTGGGGACCGCACCAGATGTTCGGCCCGATGACAGTCAAGGAGTGGGGCAAGCTCCTTCAGATCCACATCGATTATCACTTGGGACAGTTCGGGGCGTAACGAACAGGTATTTCTTTTGCTGGGGGCAATGATGAACAGAACGTACAAAGCAATCGAAATCAGCAAACCGGGAGTTTTCACTGAAGTTAACAGGCCGCTACAAGATCCCGGTCCTAATCAGGTTCGCATTCGGGTTGAGGCTTGTGGCGCATGCCATACCGACAGCCTGCTCGTAAACGGAGAACTTCCTAACCTGACCTATCCGCGCGTAGCTGGGCACGAGATCATCGGGCGCATCGATGCCGTCGGCTAGAATGTTACGACCCGTTCCGTAGGTCAGCGGGTGGGTGTTGGAATCTGTGGTGGGTGGGACGACACCTGCCTTGCATGTCTTCGAGGAGACTTTGTCAACTGCGCGAACGCCGTGCTCACCGGCATCATGATCGACGGTGGGTACGCAGAAGTCATGATGATTGAAGCGCGCGCCACCGTAGCGATTCCGGACAGTCTGCAAGCCGTCAAGGCAGCACCGATCGTGTGTGTGGGTGTGACGACGTTCAATGCTTTGCGAAATGCCGGCTTGCGTGCCGGCGCGCTCGTCGCAATCCAGGGGATTGGCGGACTCGGTCACCTCGGCATTCAGTACGCGAGAAGGATGGGATTCAGGACTGTCGCCATTGGTCTCGGTCTGGAGTCGGAGAAGCTCGCAAAAGAACTCGGCGCGCACCAATACCTCGACAGCGGGGCGGAAGATGCGGGAGCCAAGTTGCGAGCGCTTGGCGGAGCCGACGCCATCCTCGCCACAGCTCCAAGTGGTAAGGCAATGTCCGGTCTCGTGAAAGGACTCGCCGTAAGAGGAAAACTGTTGGTGATTGGGCTCGCCCAGGATCCACTGGAAGTGAATACCAGTTCCCTCGTTTTTGGCATGCATTCCATCTCCGGGTCGACCACCGCTAGCGTGCAGGACGAGCAGGAAACGGTGGAGTTTTCATTGCTCGAAAATGTTGAGCCGATGATCGAAACCATGCCTCTATCCAAAGCGCGCGAAGCGTATGACCGGATGATGGCCGGACGGGCTTCGATTCGAACCAGCCGCGCGGTGGCCTCGTCCGCAGCAAAGATGGCGTGTTCTATGGTGCCACATCGGCCAACGCGGGGGGCAATGGTTTCGTCTTCAAAGTTGTTCCCTAAACGCACGGTCAACTTCCTTCCCCTCAACCTTCAGCGTCGAGCATGCATCAACCTTCTGATCTCCCGACAAACTTTTTTGTTAACCTCGGCTGCGCCAGTCGGGTAAAATTCGCTCCCGTTTTGTCTTAAGGATTTCACTCGAGTTCTAATCGCTAACATCTCATCGAGAGCAATGCTTAAGGGAATCAAGGCTCATTCGAAATAGTTGAAAGCCTGTCCTCGACGCTGAGCGGGTGTGTTCTCGGCACAATCGTTAGCGGGACGAAGCGCTTGACCGCGCGGAGAGGCGAAAAGACGCCGAGCGCGTTGGATCAACCACCCAATGTGCCCCCCAACTTATTGCTTTGAGCAAGCTGGGGTCGACTGCGCGCGAACTGTGCGATATTCTCTCGGCATGTAACCCACAAGACCAGCTCAATGCGCCTGCAGAGTGTGCCCGCAACTCGGCATGGACCCGTCCAGGTCCGTGCCCCCTGCCCTCGGGGCCTCAGGCCTGCCACAGTTCGAGTCCACAGCGCGCACTCGCCCTGCGCGAGCAAATGGGCAAGAGCGGGTGGTAATGGCAGGATGCCCGGGGATGTTTGGACTGCACGGGGGGTTGAGCGCGGCGCGAGGGCCGAGCTCCAGTCTCGCTTTGAAACTGCCGGACAGTCCTAGTCGGCCCTAACCCCAATGTATGCTTGCGCAAATAGGTAAGCCAGACCAGGGAGAGGACACAAGTAGCTGTCTTGGATACCGGCCTGCGTCATCCAGTCCAGCACCTGATTCTTTTCGAAAGGCTTGTAGCCAAATGCCAGACGAAAGGGGAGGTCCGGAGCATTTGGTCGTGTGGTGACCAATAAGATCATTGCACCCGGACGGCCGACACGCGCTATTTCCCGCAACGCGTCAATGGGTCGAGCGACGTGTTCCAAGACCAACGCCGCCATTACAAGGTCCATTTCGCAGTCACGAAACGGCAGAGACACCAAATCAGCAATCGCCAGATTAGGATGAAGCCGGTTCGCGAGCAATCTGGAACGCGCACGCTTCAGCATCTCCATGGAAGCGTCCACGCCATAGAGCTCAACATCTGTTTCCAACGAGCACAGCGAGCTAGCGAGAAGCCCTGTTCCAATTCCGCAGTCCAATACGCGACGAGGGTATATTTGCCCTTCTTTCCAATGCCGGGACGCCAGTGTTTCGAACAATTTCCGGTAGGCGTTGCCGTAAACTGAGCGGTGAATGATTGAGTCCCAATACGCTACAGAGCTGTCATACCGGTGAATAAGATCGCGTGTTTTCATGCGTTCGCCGACTTGGCTGCAATTTCGGAATTCATCCTGCACAAATTCCGATGCTGGTTCCGAAGGACCAATTGGGGCTAGGCAAGACAGCGATGGTCTTCGAAGGAGTGACGCAGTAGACGAATAGATTCTACTCACTTGAACAAAGACGCAATCTCCGGAGCAGGCTCCGCTTTTTCCTATTCGCTTTTCGTCGCTTTTTCCGTGTTGCTTTTCCGTTGACCAGACCGGTCGGTAGGTGCATAATGCGCTCCGGCTGAGGAGAGCCAGCCTGCTCTCAACACTTCGCCTTGTAAGCTCCCTTCCCTTTGCTCTCCTAGGTTAATTGGCCCAACCCAAGAAAACCCATCGGCCCTGCGCATCTGTTCGCAAAGGAGGTGTTTGTCCGATGGAATCAAGATGTCATTCACGCGCTCCTCCACAACATGAAGCAAAGTACAAGACAGCCGGAGACGCAGCGAAATTCTTAGTGCGCTTCCGCTCCGGTTCCTGGCGCTGCACTTCTCGGCTCCCAAGCCCAGGCCCCTGAGGAGGCAAAGATGAAATCCAGCATATTGACGTGCATTACCGCGATGACGCTATTCGCCGTGCAGGTGACCCCGGTTCGGCCGGCCGCGCAGCACACTCGATACAAACTCGTCGTCATCGGCACACTCGACGGACCGCAGAGTTACGGGGATGCGGGTCACGGCGCGGCTAACATCACCAGCCAAGGGTTGGTAGCAGGCGTCGCTGATACCGCCGCCCTAGACCCTTTTTATCCGAATTACAACCCAGTGTTTAGTGGGCTTATAGGCTCGTATCGGTACACCTACCATGTCTTTACAACAAGGGCAGGCGGCGCCCTAGTTGATCTTGGGGGGCTCGAGGGTAACAGTAGTGTCGCCAGTTTTATGACTGAGAACGGACTGGTGTCTGGAGAGTCGCTGGACGGCGGTATCGATCCATTCACAGGCTGGCCAGCGTCCGACGCGGTTCTATGGAAGGACCAGAAGATCATCAATCTGGGAACGCTCGGAGGCTACGAGAGCCAGGCGGGTCGGGTTAACGGCGGGGGCCAGGTAACGGGTTTCGCGACGAATGCGGTTCCCGATCTGTTCTCCATCATTTACTTTTTCTTCACAGGCGGCCAGTTCTCAAATGGTACCCAAACGCGTGCGTTTCTTTGGGAAGAAAAGACTGGAATGCATGATATCGGTACTCTGGGCGGTCCTGATGCATTTGCTCCATTTATTAATGAACGCGGGCAGATTGCTGGGTTCTCCTATACGAACTCCACTCCGAACTCCACAACTGGTGTGCCCACGTTGGACCCATTTCTTTGGGAGCACGGCAAGATGATCGATCTGGGGACGCTGGGCGGCACAAACGGTGGTCCAAACGATCTCAACAAACGTGGCCAAGTGGTCGGTACTTCGAACCTAGATGGAGACATAATTTTCCACCCCTTCCTTTGGACAGCGCCGGGGCCCATGCGCGATCTAGGGACGCTCGGAGGTCATTTCGGATTCGCGAACGCCATCAACGATGCTGGCGACATTATCGGTCAGGCAACCACTGTAGATGATCAGGCGCTGCACGCATTCCTTTGGAAACAAGGTGTACTCACAGATTTGGGCAGCTTGGCTAATTTTGATGATTCGTGCATCGGTGCGTTCGGCATTAATGCCAAAGACCAAGTAGTTGGGCAGGCAGTCGAGAATTTTTGTAGTGGGCCCGATGCACACGCGTTTCTATGGCAGAACGGCAAGATGATCGATCTCAATGTCTTTGTGCCTCCTGCTTCTGATCTGACTCTGACCGAGGTGGAACAAATCAATGATCGCGGGGAGATGTTTGGTATCGGTACACGCGCGAATGGTGAAGATCGGGCATTCTTTTTGATCCCATGCCAGGAAGGCGAAGAGGGCTGCATCGATGCATATGAAAACGCAGCCGTTGCGGGTCAGAACGAGCCGCTAGTCACCAAAAGCCTGGCGACTCAACCTCGTGCGACACCCACTGCGATGACTGCTTGGCGTACGCGATGGGCGCAGCGGTATCACATTCCCGGCCTCGGAGCACCAAGGAACTAAGCGTTACGCAGCGACGGGAGCATGTGCTGCACTTCCTCGCAAACACAATAAAAAGGAGGAAACCGTGAAACCCAGAACATTGGTGTTCATTCCCGCGATGACATTGTTCGCCGTGCTGACGATCCTGACCTGCGTCACTGCCCAGGAGCAAAGTGCTCATGCCTAATATCCTTTGGGTTGCGGTCGGCGCGACGAGCGCGACGTCCAATTTCCTGCGCATCGCTGGATGGAATAGGGTGCTGACCTTGCCGCTAAGTTGTCAAGCTGTACTAGGTAGTTCCAGTTATATGCAATCTGCAAATTGTGCTTTGTTCCCCCCGGGCTCGAAGGCGAGCCGCGCGAGGTGCTCGCCCCTTTCGTTTGTGCACTGTGTGCCCAGCGCCTGAATGTCGATCACGCCACACTCCCGACCTGGTAGCTGCGCCTGGCGCTCGCTGTACTCGTGCCTAGTTCCCGCGCGATCTCCCGCCAAGATTTGCCTTCTCGGCGCATGGATTCGATCCGGGAGCGGGAAACGAACACTCGGGGACGGCCCAAACGTTGGCCTTTGTGGCGTGTGGTCGCCAGGCCGGCTTTCACTCGTTCCGAGATACGAATGCGTTCCTGCTTGGCCACGGTGGCGACAATCGCAATGATGGCGTCCCGGAAGATGCCGCAGGAGTCGAAATACTGCTCGGTGAAACTGCGGTAGCCAACGCCATAGCCGGTGAGGCTCTATGAATTTAAGCATCTTCGATGAGCCGAACTTTCGGCAGCGATTGAAGGGGAATGCCTTCGTGGAATCGCTCGCGGCTGAGTTGATTGCCCCCGATCAAGCGCAACTGCAGAAGGATATTGAGACGGTAAGCGATTCCGATCCTCTCGTCCATAAACTTGTAATGTGCGACACAACTACGTCGCACATCGAAGTAGCCAGTTTGCTTTGAACCCGCAGAAATTTGACACTGAGTATTCATTGTCGTTACTTGAAATTGGCGCTTAGATCGCGCATTAGAGATCGGAAACCGCTACAGCCTGCTATTTGATGCAAGCGCCCACGCGATTCTAATGGTCGGGCGAGATGATTACCTGAGCATCTTAAAGCTGTTCGTGAACACGTTGAAGCATACGACCGCCCCTTGAAGAAGAATGGAAGCGAGTCGGCTCTTCTTCCATCTCGCCATCGAGTTGATCACGATCTCCAGGCGCGATCCAAACTTCAGGTCAGCGCAGCATATCCTGTTCAAGGGCGGAAGCTCGCGACTGAGTGACATGATTCGCGCCTTGGCTGGTTCAAGCGATTACGTCGAGGTGAGATTTCCATTCCCGCACACATGGCAAACGCTGCCACACATGGCCATCTTCACCAATGGCGAGACTGGACGAAACACGATTTAAGCGGCCTTCTCGGGAATCGAAACCCTGAGCCACGTTCCCGTATGCGCAGAATCCATAATCTGAAATTCGCCCCCGAGTTCCTTTACGAAGTACTTCACGAGGCCGAGACCCTTGCCGCTACCGGTTTCGCCCTTGATCCCTGGTCGACTATCGACTGAATCAATTCCTTTTCGAACTTTCTCAGCGATCTCTCGGGGAATGCCGGGACCGTTGTCGCGAAGATCAAAATGAAAATACCGTCCATCGTGTTCGAGCGCCGAGAGCGTCAACGTGTCGGAGGGCCGCAGGAACTTTGAGGCATTCATCAGAAGGTTGCCAAAGATGGAATGAGCAAGAAGTGCGGGATCGGACTGAAAAGCCCAATCCTCGCTGAAGTGGAACATCAGGGCGATCTGACGTTCCGAGAATAATTCCGAGTAACTGGAGCGGAGACTCTCAAAGAGCTGACTGACACGAACTTGCGCCAAACGCTTTTCCGTATGCTCTCCCTGGATTAATGATGTAAGACCTCGTGTGAGTTGTTTGAGACCAGACAGGGCGGACTTGAAAGCGTACAGGTGACTGCTGTTATGAAACTGGCCTTCGTAGATAAAAAAGTTCAGGTCCACCAGCATGACGGCGTTGTTCACGTCGTGAATCACAGCCCGTGACAAAGCCTGATAACGAGAGAGCAGGCTTTGGCGTTCGGCCTCAGCATTCCGCCGCTGCGATTCGGTACGTTCAAGAAATGTACGGAAGTAGTACGCGCCCAGGGTGAACATGATATAAACCGCCGCCGTGTTGTAGAAGAAGGTTCCGCATGAGACCTCTCCACATTCAGGATTGCGCGCCACTCGCACCAGTCGGGTCCCCAGGAACAGAACACCATTCACAACCGCGACGGGGATCACCCACCGCCGACGTAGAAAGAAGGCGCATAGTACTGGTGTGGCGACCATCCAGAGAGAACGGAGTAGGAACAGTTGTTCTGGAGGCCCGAAATAAAACACATCGAGGAAGTCTCCGATCTTAATGACCACCAGAACGACCAAAAAAAGCCAATGGGTGGAAAAGTGATACCGGAGAGAGAGGAGCAGACAGGTGAGAAAGAAAAATATTCCGAGGATGTTCACGGTGTCGCTGCCATAAATGCTGACGCCGTGACCGCGTAGGGCGAAGTGCCCAAACAAAGAGCAACTGATAAAGAGCAGATACCCGCGAAAGAGCTGGTCGGAAATCTTGTCGAGGGAACTCATATGAAGAACATTCACGTTCTCATGCTACAGATTAGATTCCTCATCCAGTTCACAGACAAGGGACCACAGAAAGGGACCGCAGACCGGCCAGTGTGCAAGAGGTGCGTAACCCGGATTGCGGATGGCCTATGCGCGATAGCCCGCCTGCATGTCTCCGACTTCCTGCACATCCGACCGAATCCAGCGCGGGTGGATGGACCCATCGCTGCTCTACGACTCGCCATTCACTGACTTCAGCCCACTCGGCGTCGAAGGTGTATTCAGCTCGCCCCAGGTTGGCGGACTGCTAGCCGTGCTCGATGGAATTCGGCAGACCGCAACGGCGTGAGCGCACACAGCTGGTGCGGCGATTTCGGATCGGACCCACACACCTTACTGGTAGCCTCTGACTCTCCCCTGACCCTGTCCTCCCCTGGGCTTTTCTGTTCTTTTGAGCGTCATGCGTACGAAGATTGCCTTCTGGTTTGTCGAAGTCAGCCGTTTTTCAGGTATAGCCTCCTGGGGCACGAATTTTGCCCTTGACGCATGTCATCGAGCAGTGTATGAGCCGGGTTGATCCGAGAGTGACTCTAATCCAGGATGCGCAGGGTTACTTCATCGGCACAACCGATGAAGGTGGCGCCCATGGCTTCGGAACTGTGTTCAAGATGAGTCCGAAAGGTTCCGAGAAAG
>Ga0126373_10004919_pt1 | contig 10294 bp, 9 predicted proteins | sample PanSoiMetPlot_11_FD_92545 | JGI IMG/M metagenome (GOLD analysis project Ga0126373, IMG submission 92545) | Tropical forest soil microbial communities from Panama - MetaG Plot_11 | ecosystem: Environmental > Terrestrial > Soil > Tropical forest > Bulk soil | place: Panama | collected 2016-02-17 | reverse complement strand
GGCCAAAAAACGCTGAGGAACAGGCGAAGCAGCAGCGCAAAGCTCGCGGCTTTGGAAGCGACGCTGATGTAGGCGGTGATTGAAGTGGGCGCGCCTTCGTAAACATCGGGCGCCCATTGATGAAACGGGACGGCGGCGATTTTGAAGAACACGCCAGCGCCAACAGTGGCGATCGCCAGGAAGATAAGAATATCGCCGCCGGGCAGCATCTGGTGGCGTTCGGCGACGCGCATGGAGATCACGTCGAGGTGCGTGGACCCAGCGATACCGTAAAGGATCGAGAAGCCGTACGCCAGAATGCCCGAGCTGAACGCTCCCATCAGCAGGTATTTCATCGCCGCTTCGTTCGAGCGGCGCTCGCGGCGGAGAAACCCGGTGAGTACATAGAAGCTGAGCGCCATCGTTTCGAGCCCAAGGAACAGGACGACGAGATCGTTGCCACAAGCGAGAAACATCATGCCGGCCGTGGCGAGAAGCATCAGCGCATAGTATTCGCCGTGCTGTTCGCGTTCGAGCTCCATGTAACGCACGGAAAGCAGAATCACAAGCGCGGTAGACACCAGAAATAGAAAGCCAAAAAAAATGAAAAACGGATCGATAACGATGGAGTTGTCGAAGGCCGTATAACGTTGCGAAGCGGCGCGTACCATCAGCCAGAGCGAGACGCCGCTGAAGGCGACGCCAAGCATAGCGGTAATCGCGTTCCAGCCTTTTTGCGCGGGCGTAAGAAAAAAATCCGTCAGCAGAATCGCCAACGCGAAGAAGACCAGCATCGCCTCCGGAAGAATGAAGGAGAAGTCCACGCGCGACTGCTGAAGGATGCTCTGCCAGTCCATCTACTTCACCTCACGCTTCGCCGGCGCGGCGGGTGACTTGGCCGCAGCTGCGGGCACAAGCGCCGGCGCAGGACCCGGCATAACCGGAACCGCTTCAGCCATAGGCGCGGGGAACGGCGCATCCATCAACGCCGCTGGAACGGCGGTCGGCAAGTAGCCAGGGTTCACAGTTCGCATCAGCCGATCCACCGGCGCTTCCAGCACATGAAACATCGGCGCGGGATAAATGCCGATCCAGAACGCCAGCAACACCAGCGGGATCAGCGTGGCCCATTCGCGCCCATTTAGGTCGGGCAAGTGCTCGTTGAGCGGGTTCGTGATGTTTCCAAACATCACGCGCTGGTAAAGCCACAGCAGGTACGCCGCCCCAAGCACCACTCCGATCACGCCCCAAGCCGCATACTGCCACTTCACTTCGAAAATCCCGCGCAGGATCGTGAACTCCCCGATAAATCCATTCAGCAACGGCATGCCCAGCGAGCTCAGCGTGACGATCAAATACACCGCCGCGAAATTCGGTATGGGCGTCGCCAGCCCGCCAAATTCGGAAATCAACCGCGTGTGTCGCCGCTCGTACAGCACGCCCACAATCAAGAACAGCGCCCCGGTCGAAATTCCGTGGTTAATCTGCTGAATAATGCTGCCCGAAAGTCCCATCGGCGTTAACGCAAAAATTCCCAGCGTGCAGAATCCCATATGGCTCACCGAGGAATAGGCGATCAGCTTTTTCATATCCTTCTGCATCATGCAAACGAGCGCGCCATATATGATCCCGATCAACGAGAGCACGATCATAATCCCGCGATACTGGTTCGTCGCATCGGGAAACATCGGCACGGAAAAGCGCAGGAATCCGTAAGTCCCCATCTTCAGCAGCACGCCGGCGAGGATGACGCTGCCGGCCGTAGGAGCTTCCGTGTGCGCGTCGGGCAGCCAGGTGTGAAACGGAAACATCGGAACTTTGATCGCGAAGGCGAAGAAGAAGCCCCAAAAGAGCCAGCGCTGCAGCAGGAGCGAAAAAAGGGGGTGTGGCGCTTCCAGCACATCCTTGATGCTGAAAGTGTGCGCGGTAAAATAGATTGCCAGGACCGCGAGGAGCATCAGCACCGAACCGGCCAGCGTGTAGAGGAAAAACTTTATTGCCGCATAGAGACGCCGTTCGCTACCCCACACGCCAATCAGGAAGTACATCGGGACAAGCATCACTTCCCAGAAAACGTAAAAAAGAACGAAATCGAGCGACATGAAAACGCCCAGCATGCCAGTCTGCAGAAGCAGCAACAGAATGTAGTATTCCTTTTCGCGTTTTTGAATCGCGGACCACGACGAAAGCACCGCAATCGCGCCCAGGATCGTCGTGAGCATCACCAGTAGAAAGCTGAGGCCGTCGATGCCTAGCGTGTAGCGCGCGCCGATCGAAGGAATCCACTCGTGGTCGGCGAGAAATTGGAAGCGCGGCGCGTCCACGGAAGTGTTGAAGCGCCATATCAGCGGCAGCGAGACGAGCAGGCCCAGGCACGCGAAGATATTGCCCATCCAGCGGTGCAGGTCGGCGCGCTCGCGGGGAATGAACAGCATCAGGATCGCGCCCACCAGCGGCGTGAAGAGGATCGTGTTCAATATCTGGCTATCAGAGAACATCCATTCCCCCGCGTTCTTGCTTGGCTCGCGGCTTTGCGAGCGTTACGTTGAAATCCTTCTCTGCGTTAAGCGTCAAGGACGACAAACGTTTGCTTAGTGCATCGCTTGATGCGCGATGTGAAAGTAATACGCCAGAAAACCAATCAGGCCGATCACCACCAGCAACATATAACTCTGCACCAGGCCGTCTTGAATCATGCGCACCGGGATGCTGAGCAACCACACAACGCGCGCGCCGAAGCGCACCGAGCCATCCACGATCCACGTGTCCCACCACATCGAAACTTTAGAGATGAAACGCGTCAGCCAGCCGGCGCCGTTCACGCCCGCGCCGTCGATCACCGTGCGATCGAACGCGCCGAGCGCGAGTCCCAGATCCTTGGCCCGGTTCACGAAGAGTGAATCATATAGTTCGTCCACGTAATATTTGTTGTAGACCAGGCGATAAAACCAACCGAGCCGATTGGCAATCATTTGCGGAAGATTCGTGCGCTTGATGTAGAGGTACCACGCTGCGAGTATCCCGCAGACCACCAGGCCCTCGGAAAGCAACATCAATCCAATTTCACCCATTCGCGAACTGACGCCCTTCGCGGCTTCGGCTCGTAACTCGTGCGGCACGGCAACAACGGGTTCGAGGAAGCGAATGAAGACGCTGTTCCCTCCCAGAATTTCGGGCCACGCCACCCAGCCGCCCGCAATCGAGAGGGCGGCGAGAATTACCAGCGGAATCAGCATCGAGCGCGGCGATTCGTGGATGTGGTGCTCCACCTCGTGATCCACACGCGACTCGCCATGGAAGGTCATGAAAATCAGCCGGAACATGTAGAAGGCCGTCATGCCGGCCGTGAAGTAGCCGATGGCCCAAAGCAGCGCGTCTTTTTCGTAGGCCTTGCCAAGGATCAGGTCTTTGCTCAAAAAACCGGCGAACGGAAAAATTCCGGCGATGGCCAGCGTGGCGATCAGCATCGTCCAATACGTGATGGGGATTTTTTTCGAGAGTGCGCCCATCTTGCGCATGTCCTGTTCGCCGGAAAGCGCATGGATCACGCTGCCGGCCGCGAGGAACAGCAGCCCTTTGAAAAACGCATGCGTCATCAGGTGGAAAATGCCTGCGGTGAAAGCGCCAACGCCGCATGCGAGAAACATATAACCGAGCTGCGACACAGTGGAGTAGGCGAGAACTTTTTTGATATCGGTCTGCACCACGCCCATCGAGGCGGCGAAAAGCGCGGTGATGGCGCCGACTATCGCGACAACCGCGAGTGCGGACGGGGCGAGCACGTAGATAGCGCTGGTGCGCGTCACCATATAAACGCCGGCGGTAACCATCGTTGCGGCGTGAATCAGCGCGCTCACCGGGGTCGGGCCTTCCATCGCATCGGGTAGCCACACGTACAGCGGAATCTGCGCGGATTTTCCGGTCGCGCCGACGAAAAACAGCAGCGCGATGGCGACGATGCGCGGGTCTCCTACCTCGAAATTTTCCTTTGCCAGCACGGGCCCGATGTCCGCGAACCGGATGGTGCCCAGGAGCGCTGACGTCATGAAAATACCGAGAAGAAACGCGGCGTCACCGATGCGGTTGACGATGAATGCCTTCTTGCCCGCGTCCGATGCCGATTTTTTGTGGAAGTAAAATCCAATCAGCAGGTAGCTGCACGTGCCCACGCCTTCCCAGCCTACGAAGAGCAACAGGAAGTTATTGGCCAGCACCAGCATCAGCATGGCGAACATGAAGAGGTTCAGGTAGCCGAAGAAACGGTAGTAGCCGCCTTCGTGCGCCATGTAACCGGTGGCGTACACGTGAATCAGGAATCCGACGCCGGTCACCACCAGAATCATCACGCCGGAGAGCGGGTCCAGCTGGAAACCCCAGTCGGCCACGAAATTCGCCAGGCGGCCGTCCAGCATATGGAACGGAACGGCGGGCAGCCATTCGAAGAGAACATTGATTGCGATGCGATTATCTTGAGGAAGCGAAAGCAGCTGCAGGAAACTTCCCGCCGAAAAAATGAACGAGATGAAAACGCTGCCCGCGCAGAGCACGTTGATCGCGTCGTTCTTCAGCTTGCGGCCGAAGAACAGCATCGCCGCCGCCGTCACCAGCGGGAACATCGGAAGCAGCCAGATGTGTGCGAGAAAGAATGGCAACTGTGACGTCATTATGCCATTTTCACCATTTCAACATGTCCATTTCGTCCGCAAGCACCGTCTCGCGATTGCGGAAAAATGCCAGGATGATGCCCAGGCCCACGGCTGCTTCAGCTGCTGCGTCCGTAATGATGAAGATCGCGAAAACCTGGCCATCCACGGAACCAAAGTGCCGCGAAAACGCCACGAGATTGATGTTCACCGCGTTCAGGATCAGCTCAATGGACATCAGGACGATAATCACGTTGCGGCGGGTAAGCACGCCCACTACTCCGATGGTGAAGAGCGCAAGGCTGAGGATGAGATACGCTTCGGTCGGAATCATCAGACCCTCCTCTTGGCCATCACCACGGCGCCAATCATCGCCACCAGCAGCAGCACCGAAGCAATCTCAAACGGCAGCATATAGCGCTGAAAAATTGCGTCGCCGATGGCTTCCGTGTTTCTCGCCGGCATTTTGTCGGAGGGATTGCTCAAGTTCAGGCCGGCACGAGCCACCCACAAGGCGAAACCCACCTGAGCCGCTAGAACCAGCGCGAGCACGGCGGCCAAATATTTTTGCCGGTTGAATTGGATTTGGCGCAAAGCCACATCGAGATTCACCAGCATGATCACAAAGACGAAGAGAACCATAATGCCGCCAACGTAGAGAATAATCTGGACCACGAAAAGAAACTCCGCCTGGAGCTGCAGGAAAATTCCGGCCGTCGCCAGCAAAGTTGAAATCAAAAAAACGGCGCCGTGGATAATGTTGCGGCGCGTCACCATCAGGATCGCCGAGCCAACCGCCAGCAACGCGAAGAAATAGAATAAAACTTGATTCAGGATCATGACTCGGTGTCCGCCGTTTGCAAGGCCGCTTCCGGCTTGTCGCCTTCTGTTGCAAGCCAGGCCGCCACGCCGAGCGTGACGATATTCATCACCAGCATGGCCCAGAACGGGATCCATCCCAGCGACTGCTTCAGGACGATCGCGATGCCGATGCTGATTACGTTGACCAGCGCGAGTGGAATCAGGAAGCGCCAGCCCAGGCGCATCAATTGGTCGAAGCGGTAGCGCGGAAAGGTAAACCGGAACCACAGGAACGCGTAGAGGTAAGCCACCACTTTAGCCATGAACCAGAACGCGCCGTGCACGCCGGCCATTACTTCCGGCGACGCTAAAAGCGCGGCAGCCATGGCTCCCGCGAGTAGTAAGCACGCCCCGCCGAAAGCTGCCATCACTGCTTTCTGAATCTGCACTGGTTGCTTCGGTGCGAGATAAAAACAATACGCCGCGGCCGCGAGGAACACGAGTGACGGGATCACGTCGAAAAATTCGAGCGAAGTTCCCGGGAAATGGTCATGCCAGCGCGCGAAAGGCCGCAGCCAGCCGCCCAGGAACAGCGTGGTTGCGATTCCTGCCACAATAATCATGTTCGCGTATTCCGCCAGGAAATAGAGCGACCAGCGGAAGCCGCTGTATTCGGTCATATAGCCGGCCACGAGTTCCGATTCCGCTTCCGGCAGATCGAATGGCGCGCGATTCGTTTCCGCGATGGAACCAACCATATAAATGAAGAAGCCGACCGGCACGGAGAAGATGAACCATGTGCCCTGGTCGTATTGCGCCTGCACGATTTCTTTCATCGAGAGCGAACCGGCAAGAAGCAGCGCCGAAACCAAGCCCAGGCCTGCCGCCGTTTCGTAGCTGACGAGCTGTGCTGCGCTGCGTAACGCGCCAAGCAGCGAATAGTGGCTGTTGGAAGCCCAGCCGCCGAGTACGATCCCGTAAATTCCAAGCGAGCTTATGCCCAAGATAAAAAGAAGTCCTACGTTGAGATCTGCGATTTGAAACGAGGGTCCAATCGGCAGCGCCGCATAAGCCAGTAGCGCCATCGTAACGCTCACCAGCGGCGCCAGCCAGAACATGAGCTTGTCGGCATTGGCCGGAATGATGTCTTCTTTAATCAGAAGCTTCAGGGCGTCGGCAATCGGCTGCAGCAATCCGTGCGGGCCGACGCGCATGGGCCCGAGCCGCGCCTGCATATCCGCCATCACCTTGCGTTCGAGAAGAACAATGTAGCCCGCAAGTAGCGGCAGCACGGCCACGATCACGACCGCGTACACGACCGGCAAAACGTAAGGCGCGATGGAAGATGGAATCAGGTGGCCCATCAGCGGTCCACTTCTCCGAGAACGATATCAATCGTGCCAATGATCGCAACTACGTCCGCCACAAGCGCGCCCTGCGCCATTTTCCGAAACGCTTGCAGGTTAATGAACGACGGGGGACGAACGCGCACGCGATACGGCTGCGTGGTGCCGTCACTCACGATGTAGTAGCCGAGCTCGCCTTTCGGCGCTTCGATCGAGTGGTAGACCTCTCCCGGAGGCGGCTTCAGCACCTTGCCGACTTTTCCGAGAATCGGGCCGGACGGAATATTTTCGACGGCCTGCAGGCAGATGCGCCGCGACTGGCGCATCTCTTCCATGCGCACGATGTAACGATCGTATGTGTCGCCCGTGGGGCGCGTGGGAATCTCGAATTCATACTGGTCGTAGGCGGCGTACGGCATCGCTTTGCGCAGATCCCATTTCAGGCCGCTCGCGCGAAGCACGGGGCCCGTGACACCGAGGGCGATACAATCCTCCGCGCTGATCACTCCCACGCCTTTCGTTCGTCCCACCCAGATGCGGTTTTCGGTGAGCAGCGTTTCGTATTCGTCCACGCGATGCTCGAAATCGTGGCAGAAACGCTTCACGTCTTCTTCGAATCCGTCGTAGGTCTCATACTGCAGGCCGCCGATGCGGAAGGCGTGCGTGGTGAGCCGCGCCCCGCAATACTTCTCAAAAACTTTCAGAATTTCTTCGCGCTCGCGGAAACAATAAAACACGGGCGTAAGCGCGCCTATGTCGAGCGCATGCGTGCCGAGCCAGAGCAAGTGGCTTGCGATGCGCTGAAGTTCGGTCAGGATCGTGCGCACCACCTTTGCGCGCGGTGGCGCTTCGGTGCCGAGCAGCTTTTCCACCGCTTCGCAATAGCCGAGGCCGTTCGAAACGGCAGCGACGTAATCCATCCGGTCCACGTAAGGCGCGAATTGCTGGTAGCTGCGATGCTCGGCGATTTTCTCGACGCCGCGATGCAGATAGCCGATGATGCATTCCGAATCCACCACGCGCTCGCCGTCGAGCTTCAGCTTTACGCGCAACACGCCGTGGGTCGACGGATGCTGCGGCCCCATGTTGAGAATGATTTCGTCCGCGCCCAGCACGGTGGTGGTCACTTCGGTCGTATGGCCGTTGGTCATTTGATTTTGCCGGCTCTTCCCAGCTCGCCTATTGCCCGCTCTCGATGCCTAAGTTCTCGCGCACCCAGTCTGTGTCCTGCTTCAAGATGTCGTAATCCTTGCGCAGCGGGTAGCCTTGCCATTCGTCGGGCAAGAGGATGCGTTTCAAATCCGGATGGCCTTCGAAAATGATGCCGAACATGTCGTAGCATTCGCGCTCGAGCCAATTTGCCACCGGCCAAACCTCGGACACGCTCGCCACCGGCTCGTTTTCACCGAGATGCGCTTTCAGGCGCAGTCGCTCATTCTTCGGAAATGAGTACAGAATTAAAATCAGGTCAAATCGTTTTTCGCGCTTCGGCCAGTCAACGGCGGTGAGATCGTCGAGCATGTCGAATTTTTCGTCGTCGCGGCAATAGCGTGAAATTTCGCGCAGCTTATCAGCGGCGACCAGCACGATGGCTTGCTTGCGGTCCTGCGTCGCTTCCTGGATGGCGTCGCCGAAGCGTGCTTTCAGCCGTTGCACAAGTTCGTTATCGAGCGGAGTCGGTCCTTCTTTAGGCGGCGGAGGCGCGGCCGGAGGTTTTGGAGGCGCGGCAGCTGCGGGAGCGCCGGGGGCGGCAGGCTTGGCTGGAGCAGCGGGCTTCGGCGGTATGCCCAGCGCGGGCGGAGTGGCAGCGGCTTCGGCGGGCGGCTTTGGCGGGACAGAAGCTCCTTCCGCTGCCGTTTTCTGCGGATCAGCGGGCGGTTGGGGAGCCGGCGTCTTTTCCGAGGGATCGTTAGCCATCGTTTCGTTCGGCCGTCGCCTTCAATCAGCGACGAGCGGATTCGCTCCATCGCCCGCGAGCAGCCCGCCTTTTTAACACACCCCAAAAAACAGCGTCAACGCATTCGGACAGATTTTTCAGACCAGCTAGACCCAGTCGAGCGCGCCCTTGCGATACAGCCAGATGTAGCCAACCAGCAAAATTCCAAGAAAGACAAGCATGGTCAGCAACCCATACACCCCCAGCTGGCCGTATTTAATCGCCCAGGGGAACAGGAAAATCGTTTCAACGTCGAAAATTACAAACAGGATCGCCACGATGTAAAAGCGGACGGAATAGCGCCCGCGCGAGGTGCCTTCCGGAGGAACGCCGCACTCGTAAGGCTCCAAGCGAGCGCCGGTGCTCTTCATGTCTGGGCGGATATACTTGAAAACGATGAGGGAAACGGCGGGAAAGGACGCCGCGAGAAGCGCGTAGATCAGAATCGGAATGTATTGGCCCGGCATCAGCGAGTGACGCGCCATCCTAGCACAGAGCGAAAGCACAGCCAATGCGGGTGCCACAAATTGTCGCCGCAAGTGCAGCAAGGAGGTTGCGCCAAAAAGCAGTTTTCAGGCGTGTTTGGCGAAAGTGGGCCTATAGACCACTGCGCTCCTTTTGGATGGAAATGCGAGCTGTTTCCTTAGCGATTCAGACCGCATGCCCGCACAATATTTGATCGAGCCGATCCAACGATTCCATGGTGCCCTCCGAGACGATGCGGGAGAGGTTCTCGTCCGGGAATCCTACCTGTGTGAGGATTACTTTGGTCTGATTTCCTTGCGCGATGAATTCGATTGCGACTTGCGTAGTGGCCGGTCCGAGGTTAACGTGGTACACAATTTTCTCCGGCTCGACGATCTCATCGTACGTGCCGGTGATCGTGTATTCGCCGGCGTTGCGGATATGCAGCTTTTGGGTAAAAGAGCCGCCGACGCGAAAATCCATGCGGACCTCGACCTTGGTGGAATCCTTGCAGCCGGACCAGCGCTCGACCTGATCCGCTGTTTTCCAGGCGGCGAACACCTTTTCGCGCGGCGCGTTGAAAATTCGGGTGATCTGCACCTGATTACCGCTGATTTTCACGGCGGATTTCATCTCTTTCTTCCTTTCGCTCGCCTTCGGCCAGGAGCGCGTCGATGGCATTAAATCGCGAATCCCATTCGAGGGCGCAACGCATGAGCCATTTCTGCGCTTCCTTGAGGCCGGCCGCGCGCGTGCGGATAAAATGAATCCTTCCCTGGCGCCTGCGCTGGATCAATCGTGCCCGTTCGAGCACGTGGAGATGGCGGGATATGGCCGGAAGCGAGATGCGAAACGGCCTGGCCAAAGCGGTTACGCGCCTTTCGCCGCGCCTGGCAAGGCTCTCCATGATGCGGCGGCGGGTAGGGTCGGCGAGAGCCGCAAACACATCCGACACCTTCCTTCGATTGTTAACCACGGCGTTAAATATTACCGGCGAAGTTCTCCTGTCAAGAGAATAGTTAACGATGCCGTTAAATATTTGCGCGAACACACGATTGGAAGTCGGCCAGGCATGGCTCCGCCGAATACCAAACCTTCCCGGCGAGCCGGGCTTACGAAAGCGG
>Ga0126373_10004917_pt1 | contig 10297 bp, 8 predicted proteins | sample PanSoiMetPlot_11_FD_92545 | JGI IMG/M metagenome (GOLD analysis project Ga0126373, IMG submission 92545) | Tropical forest soil microbial communities from Panama - MetaG Plot_11 | ecosystem: Environmental > Terrestrial > Soil > Tropical forest > Bulk soil | place: Panama | collected 2016-02-17 | reverse complement strand
TGATGAACGTCCCGCCCAGAAACAGAGACACGCCGATCAGCAGCCAGGACGTCCGCTGCGTGGCGATGTACAGCATGACCACGAACAGCCCGAAGAACAGCGCCGACTGGCCGATATCAGTCTCGAAGATGAGGATCATCAGGCTCGCGACCCACGCGATCAGCACGGGGCCCAGGTCACGTGCTCGCGGCAGATCTATGCCGAGCACCCGGCGGCCTGCTAGCGCCAGCACGTCTCGCTTCGACACCAGGTAACCGGCGAAGAACACCGCGAGCGCAAGCCGGGCGAACTCACCGGGCTGGATCGAGAAACCGCCGAATTTGATCCAGACCTTGGCCCCGTTGACCGCGCTGTGGCTCGATGGCAGCAGCGCCGGGATGGCCAGCAAGAACAGCCCGACCGCGCCGAGCGTGTAGGTGTACCGCTGCAGGATGCGCGCTTCGGAGATGAGGCCGAGCACCAGCACAAGCGCGATGATGCCGAGACCGGTAAAGGCGAGCTGATACAGAGTCGTTGACGTCGACATCACAGGCGAGACGAGATTTCCCGGGTAACCCTTGCGGCCTGACAGCTGCAGCCGGTAGATCATCACGATGCCGAGGCCGTTGAGCAGCGCGGCAAGAGGGAGAAGCAGCGGGTCGGCATACGGCGCCAGCCTGCGCACTGCGACGTGCGCGCCGATCATGAACACGACGAACGCGATGTAGTAGAGCGTGATGCCGGATGGCAACTTGCCTCGCAGGCCGAGGCCCGCAGCTAGGTAGGCGAACAGCACCACTGCTAGCGCGAAGAGCAGCATCATCAGCTCAGTCCGGCGCCGCCCCCGCGGCATCGGGACCTGACGATCAGCTGCGGCGGCTGTCACCCGGCCCCCTGTGCCGCACAGGACGCCGGCACGACTGGCTTCGGCGGTGCTGGCGGCGGCGGGATCGTGATGGTCTTCTTCGTGCCGGTCTTCGTGGTGATGGTTTTAGTGGTACTCGTCCTGTGTCCGTACCGCGCCTGCCAGGTCTGCAGCGCCTTCTGATCCTGGGTGCACGTGTAGGCGTGATTGATCAAGGACAGGGTGGCCAGGGTCTTGGGCAGCGTCGTCGGGGTGGTGGGCATATTGAGATCGCCTGGCACGTGCGACAGCGGTACGCCGGTCTTCCGATACACGTGCGACAGGCTGATCCAGCCAATCTTCTGGTTGACGCCCCGGTAGATGCTGATCTGGCTGCCGTCGGACGCCAGGTAGTAGTTGCCCTGGGTAGCCCGGTAGCCGACGTACAGGCCGCCGACCACCAGCAGCACCAGGACCACGAGGACAGTCGTGACAACCGGCCAGCGACGGCGCGGCTGGTCGAACTCGTCCTCGGCCTCATCGTCAGCGACAGCGGCGCTCGCCCGCCCGCCGTGCCCGTTCAGGCTGGCGCCTGGCGCGGCAGGCGTCCCGTCGGGTCCAGCCGCGGCTGTAGCACGACCGGTTGCCGCCCGAAGGAGGGTGCTGACGTCGCCATTCGCCGCGGCGCCGGCCAGCATCGCATCGAATGTCGGCGCCACCACCCCGTTGGAGTCGATGACGTCAGCGACTATGCACGTGATGTTGTCCGGGCCGCCGTTCCGGATCGCGAGCGCAATCAACTGGTTCACGGCCTGGTCGGCGTCCGCCACCGTGGACATCACGCCGTGGACTGCCTCGTCCCCGACGACATCGGTGAGGCCATCTGAACAGAGCAGGTACCTGTCGCCGAGCAGGGCCTCGTGCATGGCCAGGTCTGGCTCGACGTCCGTGCTGCCCTGCAGGGCGCGCATGATCAGGGATCGCTGCGGGTGGTTCGCAGCTGCCGCCGGGCTCAGCCTGCCCTCGTCGACGAGGGACTGGATGAGCGTGTGATCGCGGGTGATCTGATACAGGTCACCATCGCGAAGCAGGTAGGCGCGCGAGTCGCCGATATGGCAGACCGCGACCTGGGAGCCGGCCCACAGCAGGGCGGTCAGCGTCGTGCCCATGCCCTCGACCGCAGGATCGGAGATGCTCATGTCGTGCAGGGTGTTGCGGGCGGACGCGACCGCCGCAGCCAAGGCGTCGAGCATGGCGTCGCTGTCCGTGAGGTTCTGCCGGTCCAGCGGCGCGATCGCGGAAATCGCTACGGCGCTGGCGACTTCACCTGCTGCGTGTCCGCCCATGCCGTCCGCGATCGCGAGCAGCCGCGGGCCGGCATACGCCGAGTCTTCATTGCCCTCGCGGAGCAAGCCTACGTCCGACCGGAGCGCGTAATGCAGTGCCAGAGTCATCTGCGCAGCTCCAGAACGGTCTTGCCGATGCGGATCGGGACGCCGATGGGAACCGGCGTCGGCTGGGTCACCTTCTGCCGGTCCAGGTATGTGCCGTTGGTAGAGCCGAGGTCTTCCACGATCCACTGGCCGTCCTGTGGGAACAGTCGGGCATGTCGGGTCGAAGCGTAGTCGTCGGCGAGCACGAGCGTGGCGTCATCGGCGCGCCCGATCGTTATCTGCTGATCAGTGAGGCCGAGGCTCGTGCCGGCCAGCGCACCGGCGGTCACGAGCAGCTGTTGCGGCGCCGCCCTGGACGGCCTGGGCTTCGCCGGCCTCGGCTGGCGAACCGCCCGCGGGGGGGCTGTGGTGCGCCTACGCCGCTGGGAAGTAGGGCCGAACAGGTCGGTACGCACTACGCCGACGGCCGCGATGACGAAGAGCCACAGGACGGCAAGGAACCCGATCCTGATAAGGAGGAGCTCAAGCGGGTTCATCGCGTCATAATCCTTGGCGTGCCGGTGGGGGGCGGTGGCTTGCCCTAGTAAATACGGTCCCTGCGGAATATCAGGGTGGTCCGGCCGAGAGTCACCCTCGTACCGTCGGTCAACGTGACCCGCCGGACCGGCTGGCCATTGACGAATGTACCGTTCGTGGAGCCGAGGTCGACCAGCACGACCTCGCCGTCCTCCACCCGGATCTCGGCGTGATGCCGTGATACGCCCGGGTCAACCAGGCGAAGATCGCAGTCGGTGCCACGGCCGAGGATGATCAGCGGCGTGCTGATTTCATAGGTGCGCTGGGTGCCGCCGTCGGGCCCCGCGTCCGGCCCGGAGACCAGCAGCCGGGGGTTGCCGTGAAAGGCACCAGAGGGCTGCGGAACATCGCTGGCTGGCCGCCTGATCTCGCCGTCCTCGACGGTCGTGCCCCGGATCACCCCGGACAGGATCCGGAACGTGCCCGTTGTCAGGTCGCGGACGCCCTCAAACCGCATGCGCACCGGGCCGACAAACGAGTATCCCTGCTCCTTGGCATATTCCCTGGCCAGAGTCGCCAGCTCGATGCCGAGACTGTCGGCGTATACCTCGAGGCGCGCGTAGTCGTCCTCGGCAACCTCCACGACGAAGTCGTTGGGCACCAGGGTGCGACCCTGGGCCACGATGGCTGCCCGGTCGTCCATCTCTCGCTGAATCGCACTGGCTACTTCGACCGGCTGCAGTTCAGACTTGAACGCCCGCGCAAAGGCACCTTCGACCATCCCCTCGAGCCTGTGCTCAAAGCGCTGAAGCACTCCCATCGCGGTGCCCTCCTTCCCTGCCGTATCCGATGGTATCGGCGATGTGGGGCAGCTTGCGGACGTGCTAACCTGACTGCTGCTCTCGGGGCGGGTGGCGGAACGGCAGACGCGCACGGTTCAGGTCCGTGTGTCCGAGAGGACGTGAGGGTTCAAATCCCTCCTCGCCCACCGTCCAGTCCCACGGAGGCCCTGGCCGCCTGCTGGCTGGTTTGGCCGCAGCTTAGGCGCAGGACGCGGTCCTTGTCCCGGGATCGGCATGGCTGTAGTCGCCTCTGGCACGATGAGCCCCATGACGCCCGCGGAAGCGCTGAGCTGGGCCACTCAAGTTGCCGAGGAAATATTGTTTCCCGCCGCAATTTCTGTGGATTCCGCCGACCGCATACCCGCTGAGCAGCTCGACGCGCTTGCGAATGCAGGCCTGTACGGACTCGCCGGGCCGACGGCAGCCGGCGGGCTCGGGGCTGACGGGGCCACGCTCGCGAGTGTGATCGAGATCATGGCGAGCGGGTGCCTGGCGACCACCTTCGTCTGGCTCCAGCACCACTCGGCTGTGCGGGCACTGGCGACATCCGAGAATGCTGTCTTGCGCGACCAGTTTCTGAATTCGCTGTGCCTGGGCGTGTACCGGGCGGGCATCGCTCTCGGCGGCGCCCGGCCGGGCCCGCCATCGCTGCGGGCCCGCACCGCACCCGGCGGATTCGTACTCGACGGAGTCGCGCCGTGGGTCACAGGCTGGGACATGATCGACGTCATCCAGACGCTGGCGCGCGACGATGCCGGGAACGTCGTCGCGGCACTGCTCCCAGCTCAGGTCGGCGGGACGCTGGCGGCGACAAGACTGCCGCTGGTGGCGGTGAACGCCAGCCGTACCGTCGAGCTGACGTTCGCTGGCCACTATGTGCCTGCCGAGTTGGTCACCGGTGTGATGCCGCATGCTGAGTGGCTCGCTCGGGACGCCAGCCGGCTGCGACCCAATGGCTCGCTGTCCCTGGGGGTCGGAAGTCGCTGCTGCCGGATTCTCGCCCAGCTTGCCGACCAGGACAATCGCCTGGCCGGCGCGGCCAGGCCGCTCGCCGTTGAGCTTGCCGCCCACCGGGCCGCACTCGACCACGCCGACGCCGACGCGATGCCTGCGGCGCGCGCTGCCGCGAGCGCGTTCGCGTTCCAGGCCGCCGGTGTCCTAGTCGCTGCGGCCGGCAGTCAAGCGATCCGGACTGACGAGCACCCGCAGCGGCTCGCCAGGGAGGCACTGTTCTTGCTCGTATTTGGTTCGCGTCCGGCGATCAAGGAACAGCTCACCACGAGGCTCACTGCGCGCGGCGTCGGCAATTGACCAGATCAGGCACAATCGATGTGTGCCCGAACTGCCCGAGGTAGAGGCGCTCGCCGCCGATTTGCGTGAGCGCGCAATGGGCCGCGTGATCGACCGAGCGGACGTGGCCGAGTTCTCGGTACTGAAGACCTACGATCCACCGCTGACCGCGTTGCGCGGCGCCCGGGTCACGGGCACAGGGCGGCGCGGTAAGTTCCTCGACCTGATGGCCGAGCCTCCGGCTGCCGACCCCGGAACTAGTGCGAGGTCCGGGGACGGCGCGAAGCTGCATCTTGTCACGCACCTCGCCCGGGCTGGCTGGCTGCGCTGGCGGGATTCGCTGCCGGAGGCCCCGCCGAAGCCGGGCAAGGGCCCGCTGGCCTTCCGGCTCAGGTTCACCGACGGCTCCGGGTTCGACTTGACCGAAGCTGGCACCCGCAAGCGGCTCGCCGTGTACCTGACCACCGACATCGAGCAGATTCCGGGCGTCGCGTCGCTCGGACCCGAGCCGCTCGACCCGAACTTCACGCCGGACGTGCTGGCGGCGATTCTTGGCGGCCGCCGCACCCAGATCAAGGGCGTGCTGCGGGATCAGAAGCTGATCGCCGGGATCGGCAACGCTTACTCCGACGAGGTGCTGCACGCCGCCAAGATGTCGCCGTACCGGTTGGCTTCCAGCCTGTCGCCGGAGGAAGTCGCCGATCTGCACGCCGTGATAATCGGTACCTTGCGCGAGGCAATCGGCCGGTCGGACGGGCTCGCCGCCAGCGACCTCAAGAAGGAGAAGAAGGCCGGCCTTCGGGTTCACGGCCGGACGGGTGAGGCGTGCCCCGTGTGCGGAGACACCGTCCGGGAGGTCTCGTTCGCGGACTCGGCGCTCCAGTACTGCCCCACTTGCCAGACCGGTGGCAAGCCGCTGGCGGACAGGCGCTTGTCCCGCCTGCTGAAGTAGTAGCGGCCTTCTTGGTTCCACCTGGAGGCCTCATGTATGCGACGACGACCATCCGGATCGAGCGATCTGAGGTTGTGAACGGTGAGTCGGCCCAGGTATGGGCACTGCTGAGCAGTCCGGCGGCGTGGTCGCTCTGGCCGCACGCCCCGTTCATGTTCGACGTGCCGGGGACCGAGGCACTCCGCCTCTACATCGGCCTCACTGCGCGAGGACTCGGCAGCGTGCTCTTGGAGGTCTCCGATCAGGTGCCCGGCGCGATGGTCAGGCTGCTGACGCTGCCGACTGGCCGCCAGGAATACACGCTGTCGGTGGCGGCGGGCAGGCGCGGAACGGCGAAGGTAACTGTCCGGGTCAAGGAGATCGTCCCGCGCCGGGAGGAGCTCGGCCTCGAACTGAGGCGGCGGAAAGAGGTCAAGGGCTGGCTTTCCGCGGTGCGCGCGGTCATCGAGGGCCGGGCCCGCTGGCCGGGACTCGAAGTGCCCACAAGTCTGCTGGAGGCAAGCAGGGCTCAGCCGCGGATAGTAGCTGCGCAGTCAGCGTCGACCTCGGTGTTGATCAATGCTGGGCCCGCCACAGTCTGGGACGCGATCCAGTCGCCGGAGGTGGCGCGCAACCTCGGCCCTTCGCCCGCGATCTATATCGGCCACGTCCCTGGCACTCCTGAGGGAGAGGCGGGGGAAATGCAGTACTTCGTGAGTCGCCGGAGTGACGGCCAGCTCACGGGCCAGGTGGTCGTGGTCACCGAGATGACCAAGCAGCGCAGCGCGCTCGCGTGCCTCCTCGGGCCGACTCAGTTCGAGCAGCACTACGTGCTGACGCCGGAATCCGATTCCGGTCCGACGCGGCTGGACCTGACATTCCGATGGCCCGCGCCGAAGCGCGCAGACGCCGCCGAGGCCGCGGGGAGTCAGATGACGGAGGCCGTGGAGGTGTATGCACGCGACTACAAGTCGCTGATCGAGGCCGCAGACGCTCGGGCCTGAGCGGTACGCAGAACCATCACTATCCCGCTCGGCGCCGGCGGCCGGGCCAAGCTGTGGGTCGTCCTGCGCCAGGTTTGCGCAGTTCACCGGCCTGAAGTCGGTACCAAGTGGGACGATGACGCCGTGGCCTGGAAGCTTTCGGTGGCGCAGCGCGACCGCGATCGGATCGACGGGACTGCCCGCGCTGTCATCGAATGCGCCGCGGACGCCATCATCGCGATCGGGCTGGACCGGCGGGTAACCGTCTGGAACCCGGCCGCAGAACGCCTGTTCGGGTGGCGCGCCGCGGAGGTCGTCGGCCTGGAGCCGCCCTTCGTGCCCGAGGAACTACGAGCCGAGCACAATGCAGTTCTCGAGCGCGTCGCCAGCGGAGGGCAGGTCTCGTTCGCAACCCGCCGCACACGCAAGGACGGCGAAGTAGTGGACGTGCGGATCGACGCCAGCCGGATGCTCGACAGCACCGGCGTCCTGACTGGGTGGGTCTGCGTGTGCCACCACAGCGTTGACGACGAGGCAGTCCGGCATTACATGGCCGAGCGGGCCAGGGTAGTCCGCCGCCTTGGCGACGTCGTCGCCGATATGAACGCCCAGCTCGACCTCGAGTCCGTGCTTGACCGGATCGCCGGCAGCCTGCGAGAGCTGACCAGGGCCGACGCCGGTGGCTTCGTGGTGATCGAGAAGGACAGGCTCCGGCTGGTGAGCCTGGACGGGTTGCCTGCCGACCTGCGCGGCCGCACATCCGACCTCGACAGCAGCATGGTTGGCCAGCTCATGCGATCCGGCAAGACCGTACTCATGGCTACGAGCGACTCGGGCGGCTTCGACGACCTGATCTGGGCTGCGCTGCCGGGTCTGCACACCATCACACTCAGCCTCTCGCACGTTGGCGGCCGACCCTTTGGCGCCCTCTACGCCCTGTACAGCGGGCGCAAGGTCGGCCATGTGGAGCTGGAGTTGCTCGAACTGCTGGCCGGCCACGCCAGCGTCGCCCTGTCGAACGTCACCGCATTTGAGGAGGTGGTCCGCCAGCGAGCACATGAGCGTGCGGTGATCGACGCCAGCGCGGACGGAATCGCGGTACTCGATTCCGAGGGCCTGGTTCGCCAGTGGAATCCGGCTGCACACCGGCTGACGGGGCTCTCGCCGGAGTTGGCGGCCGGCCGACGGCCCCCGTTCCCGCTTCCTGAGCCGGGAGCCAAGCTGACGTACAAGCTTCCCAACGGCCGCTGGATTGACCTGCTCTGCGCCGGCCTGAGCGGGCGCGGCGAGAAGGTGCTCGACTTCCGCGACATCACCGCGGCAAAGGAGCTGGAGGAAGCCAAGGACCTGTTTCTCGCGACGACGAGTCACGAGTTGCGGACGCCGATCACTGTGGTGCAGGGTTTCGCCAGCACGCTGGCGAGCAGATGGGACAACCTGCCAGACGCTGACCGCAGGTCGGCGGTGCAGACTATCGCCGACCGGGCGGCGTCGTTGGGCAGGCTCGTGGAGCAGCTGCTGCTTGGCTCTCGCGCCGGTGCCGATCAGCTCCAGGTCCGCAACGGTCCTTTCGACCTCGCCGGCCTGCTGCGCGGCTCGGCAGTCGCGTTCCGGCCGCTGTCGGACCGGCACACGCTCGAGCTCGACATCCCCGACACGCTGCCGAACGCCCACGGCGATCCCATGGCTACCGACATCATCATCGGCCAGCTACTCGAGAACGCGTACAAGTACTCACCCGACGGCGGGCCTGTCACAGTTACCGCGCGGGCGGATGGCGATGCCATCGAGGTCATCGTCGCCGACGCGGGCATCGGCATCAGGCCAGTCGACCGAGAGCGCGTTTTTGACCGGTTCGTGCAGGGCGAAGCTGGCGATCGCAGGCGGTTCGGCGGCATTGGCCTCGGCCTGTACATCGTTCGCCAGCTCGCGCAGGCGCAAGCTGGTGCGATCACGGCCGAAGGACGGGACGGCCCGGGGACGATCATGCGCCTCCGGCTGCGCGCAGCGAGTGCTGCCAGCGCTGATCCGGGTGCCGGGGATACACCCGCTGACGCTCCGGCTGCAGAAACGCCAGCGGCTGTCGCGGCGGAGGCTGTCGCGGCGGAGGCTGTAGCGGCGGAGATTGGTGCTGCGGCGGACGTGCGTCCAGTCAGGCCTTGATCGGAGCTGCCACTTGCGCCTTCATGCGCCTTCTGGTGACCGGATCGCGCAGGACTGGCGCGCCGCCGGACGCGGCGATGTACTCATCGATGATGCCAATGACGTCCTCGCCCTGCTTGACGATCTGGCCGCGCTCCATCCAGATCACGCGGTTGCACGTCAGCTCGACCTCCTCCAGATTGTGAGCGACGAGGAACACCGTTCCCGCCGACTCTTGGAGCTCCTGGATCCGAGCGTGGCTCCGGACCCGGAACTCCGCGTCGCCGGTCGCAAGGGCCTCGTCCACGAGGAGGATGTCCTGCGCCCGGGCCGCAGCGATGGCGAAGCGCAGCCGGGATCCCATACCGGAGGAGTAGGTCTTCATCGGTAGGTCAATGAAGTCACCGACACCCGAGAACTCAACGATGCTCGGGTACATCTTCTTGGTCTCCTCGCGGCTCATGCCCATGGCCAGGCAGCCGAGCACGACGTTGCGCTCACCCGTCAGGTCATTGAGTAGCGCCGCGTTCACCCCGAGGAGGGCGGCTTCGCCGGCGGTAAAGACGTTCCCCTGCTCAGCAGGCAGCAGGCCGGCGATGGCGCGGAGCAGGGTCGATTTCCCTGAGCCGTTGCGACCGATTACGCCGACGGCGTCGCCGCGGTAAGCCACGAACGACATGCCGCGGATGGCGTGGACTTCGCGGATCGAGGCGCGCCGCCTGCGGCGGAGTAGCCGTAGCAGCGAAGACGCAGCAGTACCGCGATCGCCGCCGCGGCCATAGACCCGGTACACCACGTGCAGGTCGTCGACGACGACCATCGGCTCAGCCACGGCCGTACCTCGTCTCCGCTCGCCAGAAGAAATAGAAGCCCACGATGATGGAGACCACCGCCCAGCCTATGGCGTAGTACCAGAAGTGAGCTGGGTTCGCGCCGGTGTAGCGGCAGTAGGCACTGTAGAGCTGGTACTTCTCAGGCCGGCCTGGCGTGTGGCCAAGCGTGTGCCACTGCGCGCAGCGAAGTGCGTTGAATGGCTTGGATCCCGGCGCACTCTCGCGCTGGGTGTACATCAGCGCGTTGCGGACCAGCGTGATGTACAGCGCGGCCGGGTTGATCTCGAGCAGCGCGACGATCTTGTTGTTCACTGCGTGGCCGAGAGTCTGGATGCTGAACAGCACGCCCGACGCGTAGAGCCATGTGCGCATGAGGAACGGCAGGAGCTGGCTGAAGTCGTTGACCTGGGCGCCCAGTCGCGCCGCCAGCAGCCCGACGCCGACGTTGAAGATTGACTGGAGCAGCAGGGCTGGAATCGCGAGCAGCCAGTACCACGTCAGCGGCTCGTGGGTCAGCAAGAGGATGGGGATCAGGACCACCAT
>Ga0126373_10004915_pt1 | contig 10303 bp, 11 predicted proteins | sample PanSoiMetPlot_11_FD_92545 | JGI IMG/M metagenome (GOLD analysis project Ga0126373, IMG submission 92545) | Tropical forest soil microbial communities from Panama - MetaG Plot_11 | ecosystem: Environmental > Terrestrial > Soil > Tropical forest > Bulk soil | place: Panama | collected 2016-02-17 | reverse complement strand
GGGATCGCGCCGAGACTAGCTGCTGCGATCGCCGCGCTTTTGCTTCTGGAAATCGTGATCTCGCTGACCGTCACTGCCGGCCTCTCGGATCTGACGCTCCGGGATGTCGGAGTACTGGGGTTGGCGATATGCATAGCCGGCGCCAAGGGTCAACGGCTGCTGCTGACCAGCTGACACCGAGCTGACACCGCCGGACACCGGCTGACACCGGCTGACACCGACCGCCTCGGGTCTGCCGCACGCCGCTCCAGGCGATACTGGCCTGACCAGAAGCCAACCAATGGAGTGCCGATGAGCGCCATTTCGCTGCTGGACTGGCGCCGCCGGGTGGCATCAATGTATGCGGAAGTCCGGGCGAACCCCGATCCACGTGCCGCGCATCACGCGTGGAAAGTGGCGCGCAACCAGTTGTTCGCCACCCATTCCGAGTCGCCTATTCCGTCGGCTGAGCGAGCTGGGTTCACTGGCCTTCCGGTCGCCGACTATGACCCGGCAATGAGATTTAACGTCCAGGTGGACGCTGATTGCGAGCCCGCCAGGATCGAGGTCGTTACCGGAACAGACGGAGTCGTCCCATTTGACCGGGTGGGCGTGGTTCACCTGCCATCGGTGGGGAACCTCGACGTGTGGTGGCTTGGCAGCTACGGCGGCGGCATCTTCGTCCCGATCCGGGACACCCGGTCTGACGGCGCAACCTACCCCGGCGGCCGGTACGTGATCGACACGGTCAAGGGCGCCGACCTGGGTGGCACCGATGGCTACCTGGTGGTGGACCTCAACTTTGCGTATAACCCATCCTGCGCGTACGACCCGATGTGGGCCTGTCCGCTACCTCCGCCTGGCAACACGGTCACCGTGCCTATCAACGCCGGTGAGCTAATGCGCGGGCCGGCTAGACCGTGACCCTGCTAGCCAGATCCGGCGCCAGCATCTCGGCAATCTGCGCCGCGTTCAGCGCAGCGCCCTTGCGCAGGTTGTCACCGCTCAGGAACAGGTCAAGGGCATAAGGGTCATCTAGGCTCTGCCGAATCCGGCCTACCAAAGTCGGGTCGGTTCCGGCCACGTCGGCTGGCATTGGGTACTTGCCGCTTGCGGGGTCGTCGACTAGCACCACGCCTGGGGTGTCGAGCAAGACCCGCTGCGCCTCTGCCCTCGTCACCTCGCGATCGAACACCGCGTGCAGCGCTAGCGAGTGGCCGGTAATGACCGGAACCCGGACGCAGGTCGAGGTGACACGCAACCCAGGCATGCCCAGGATCTTGCGTGTCTCGTTGCGGATCTTCAGCTCCTCCGACGACCAGCCTTCGTCCTTGAGTGAGCCCGCCCACGGCACGACATTCATCGCCAGCGGCGCACCGAACGGTCCCTCGTCACCGAGCACAGCACGCACATCTCCTGGTTGCTGGCCCAGCGTCTTATTGCCAGCAACCTTGGCAAGCTGCTCGTACAGCGCATCGGTCCCGGCCTGACCAGCGCCAGACGCCGCCTGGTAGGAGGCCGCGACCAGCTCACGCAGACCAAACACGCGATGCAACGCCGCCAGCGGCACGATCAGGGACAGCGTCGTGCAGTTCGGCACGGAGATGATCCCGCGCGGCCGGTCGGCCGCCGCGGCCGGGTTCACCTCAGGCACGACAAGAGGCACCTGCGGGTCCATTCTGAACGCGCCCGACTTGTCGATGACCACCACGCCACGATCGGCAGCTACCGGAGCCCAGTGCGCGGACACTTCATCGGGCACATCGAACATCGCCAGGTCTACGCCATCGAAGACCTCCGCGCTCAAGGCGCGGACTGCAACCTGATCTCCGCGCACCTCCAGCATTCGCCCGGCCGACCGGGCAGAGGCAATCAGCCTGACCTCACCCCAGATGTCGGCTCGCTCGGAGACGATGCTGCGCATGACGGTGCCGACTGCTCCTGTTGCGCCGACGATCGCCAGTACCGGCCGCCGCTCCGAACTCGCTGAGGAACTCACGCAATCCCCGCTCATCGGCCCGTCCCGCCGTACACGACCGCCTGTTCCTGGCCATCGCCCAGGTCAAATGCTGAATGCGCCGCAGCGACGGCGACAGCCACGTCGTTCTGGTCAACGACGACCGAGATCCGGATCTCAGAAGTGGAGATCATCTCGATATTGACGCCGGCTTCGGCAAGTGCGCCAAAAAACGTGGCGCTGACGCCGGGATGCGTCCGCATGCCCGCGCCTACGACGGATACCTTGCCGATGCGATCGTCATACAACAGCGAGTCGAAGCCGACCTCTGCCTGGAGCTGGCGCAGCGCGGTCATTCCGGCATGACCGTCATCCCTGGGCAGCGTGAACGAGATGTCCGTGCGACCTGTCGCCGCCGCCGAGATGTTCTGGACGATCATGTCGATATTGATACCCGCCTCGGCGATGGCGCGGAAGATCCTCGCCGCCTCGCCGACCTTGTCCGGCACGCCCACGACCGTGATCTTCGCCTCGCCGCGGTCTTGCGCTATGCCGGAGATGATCGCCTGCTCCATCGCCTCGCCTTCCGCCGCCAGCCCTGGGTCCATCACCCAGGTGCCTTCCTTGTTAGAGAACGACGACCGCACATGGATCGGTATTCCGTACCTGCGGGCGTACTCAACGCACCTGAGCATGAGCACCTTGGTGCCGCAGGCGGCCATCTCCAGCATCTCCTCGTACGAGATGCGCGGAATGCGCTGCGCGGACGGCACGATCCGCGGGTCAGCGGTGAATACGCCATCTACATCGGTATAGATCTCGCAGAAGTCCGCGCCCAGAGCCGCTGCCAAAGCCACAGCTGTCGTATCGGATGCGCCCCGGCCCAAGGTGGTGATGTCCTTGGTGGTCTGCGAGACGCCCTGGAAGCCGGCCACGATCGGGATCGCGCCGTCGTCGAGGGCAGCCTGGATCCGGCCGGGGGTGATGTCGATGATGCGAGCCTTGCCGTGAGTCGAGTCGGTGATCACACCAGCTTGCGAGCCAGTAAACGACCGCCCCTCCAGGCCGAGGTTCGCGATCGCCATGGCGAGCAGCGCCATCGAGATGCGCTCGCCCGCCGTTAGCAGCATGTCCAGCTCGCGGCCAGGCGGAGCAGGACTGACCTGGTCGGCAAGGTCGCGGAGTTCGTCGGTCGTGTCGCCCATCGCGGAAACAACGACAACGACCGCGTTCCCGGCTTTCTTGTTCGCAACGATTCGCTGCGCGACGCGCTTGATGCCGTCCGCGTCGGCGACTGAGGATCCACCGTATTTCTGCACGACGAGGGCCACGGCTTTGCCTGCACCTCCGAGCTAGGAATCGAGCGAACGACGAATCGTCCGGCTGCACCGGGCCGAATCCTGAGTCTATCGATGCGCCAGGCTGCTATCGCGCCGCTGGTTCCTCGGCAACATCCAGCCTGGCATGCGCCACGACGGAGTGCAGGGCCCTCAGAGCCGCACCGCCATGCGTTCCCCAGTGGTTCACAAAGGAGTACTGCCACCACCAAAGGGCCTCGGCGACTCGTCCTGCTTCGTAATGTTTGAGGCCGTGCACCAGGTCAGCTGCCACTGCTGCAAGATCATCAGAGAGCCGGAACGTGGTTGCTTGAGTGTCAGCGTACGGATCGAATATCTCGGCGTATTCATCCACAGGAGCCAGCCGGGCAGCCAATCCGGTCCGTAGTGCGTCCAGATCCACATCCGGATCGGCGCCTACGTCGGGCTCCCAGTTGTTGGGCAGGATGACGTCCTTGCTCGCGCCGAGCTGTGCGCCAGCCAGCATCATTTGCGCCATCTCCAGCAGAAGGACCGGCACGGTCACGTCGGCGCCTTCACCGCGGGCCACCGCAGTCAGCCCATCAAGGAAGTCCCGGGCGTTGCCAGCGACCTTGTCCGCCAGCGGCCGCCACTCCTCGACCGGCTGTCCGGGGGCCAGGTCGGCTCCACCGCCGACGGCGTCAGACATCTAGCAGCCTCCGTCCCTCAAATGCCCTGCCGAGTGTTACCTCGTCCGCATACTCAAGTTCACCGCCCACAGGCAGGCCGCTAGCCGGCCGCGTGACCCGCACGCCCATAGGCTTGATCATCCGGGCCAGATACGTCGCGGTGGCTTCACCCTCGAGGTTGGGGTCGGTAGCCAAAATGATCTCCGTCACCGCGCCGTCGGCGAGCCTGGCCATGAGCTCCCTGATCCGCAGATCCTCCGGGCCCACCCCGTCGATAGGGCTTATGGCACCGCCAAGCACGTGATAGCGGCCACGGAACTCACGGATCTTCTCGATCGCGGCCACGTCCTTGGGCTCTTCGACGACGCAGATCACCGACATGTCCCGGCGCACGTCCTTGCAGATCCGGCACTCGTCGTCTTCGGCCACGTTGAAACAGACCCGGCAAAATTTGACCCGCTCGGTCACCTCGAGCAGCACAGCTGCCAGGCGCTTTACATCGGCCGGATCGGCAGACAGGAGGTAGAAGGCAATCCTCTGCGCGCCTTTTGGCCCGACCCCGGGGAGCAGCCCGAGTTCCTCGATCAGATCTTGGACTACGCCCTCATACATTGCGGGCTCGTCCTAGTTCTCGTCGGCCGGATCGTCTTCTGGCTCTTCCTCGTCGGGCGATGCATAGCCCGGGATAGCCTGCCCGGGCTGGCCGGGCACGCCTGGCATCCCGGGAACGCCCGGCAGGCCGCCAGGGCCGAATCCGGCACCGCCGAGGCCAGCAGCGAATGGCGCCATCGTTTCCTGCTGCAGTTCATCGACGCCGCGGCAGGCGTCCCGATAAGCGGCGAGTACCAGGTCGGCGATCGTCTGCGCTGCCTCTTGCGGATCGCCAGCATCGATCGCGGCCGCGGATATGGACAGATCGATGAGCTCGCCCTGACCATTTACGGTCGCCTTGACCAGGCCGCCACCGGCAGTTCCCTCCACCTCGGCGTCGGCCAGTTCCTGCTGGGCGTTCATCAGCTGGCTTTGCATGGCCGCAGCTGCCTGGAGGAGCTGCTGCATATCAAGCTCGCCACCCGGCTCCACGCGACCTCCAAGTTCGGTGCTGCTCCGACTCTCCAGAGCCTACGGCCTCAAGACTTGCGGGGCACGTGCCAGGCCCGGCGGCGCGGCGGGTCTGGGCCTGTCAGCGTGGGATCGGCTCGGTTACGTTTCGCCGGTCTCCTCGATCATCCGGCCGCCGAGTTCGCGCTGAATCAAGTCCATACCGGTGAGAACATCAGGGTCAAGATCGTCGGATGGCTCCGGCTCTGGCTCGGCGCCAGAGGACCATGCTCTTCCTGACTGACCCGAGCCGGCATTACGTGCACCAGTCCTTGACGACCGGGCCGACCCTCCTGCCCGGCTCGCGCCGCCAGCGGATTGCTGTGGCGCCGCGCCTCCATTGCGTGCGCTGGGCTGGGGACTCGTGCCGCTGCCGGCCAGGACGGTCGTCCTGATCTGAGGTGATATCCCGAACAGCTTGGCCAGCACTTCGGCCAGGTCCTGGTCGTAGCCGCCCGTCTGGAAGCCGCGAGCCGTACCTGCCTGGGCGAAAGCCAGGGTTAGCACGCCTTCAGCAAACGACTCGATGCTGGCATTACTGAGCTGCATCCAGGCAACACGGCGTTTTGTGGCTTGCACGGCCTCCAGGATGTCCGGCCAGCGTGAGCGCAGATCTTCTGTCGTGGCGGGCGGTGCCTGCGTCGCGGCCGACGCCGAAGCTGGCTTTTGGGCGGGTGGCCGCGACGGCCCTCGCTCAGATCCCGGGGCCGCGGCGCCGCCAGCCTCGCTCTGTTCCGACTCCTTTTGCGTCGGCTCGGGCCGGTCGGAGCTCGATCTGGGCCTCTCGGCCTTAGCGCTCGCCGAGGTTCGGGTTCGCTCGCCTTGGCCTGAATCTGCGCGTGCTGCGGCGGCGAGTTGCCGCTCAAGGTTTTCCACCCGACCGGCCAGCGCGGAACTATCAGCGCCTAGCGGCGGCAGCAGCACTTGCGCGCACATGAGCTCGAGCAGCAACCGCGGAGACGTAGCGCCGCGCATTTCGACGAGTCCGGCGCTGACAACCTCGGCCGCCCTCGTCAGGCCCGGCTGGCCGAATGCGGCTGCCTGTCCGGTCATCTGGTCGAGCCGGTCAGCGGCAACATCGATCAGGCCGCTTTCCGCCGCGTCGGGAACTGCTGCGATCACGATCAGGTCGCGCAGCCGGTCCAGCAAGTCGGCGGCAAACCTGCGCGGATCATGCCCCGCCTCCACGACATGGTCGATCGCGTGAAAGACCGCCGCGCCGTCGCCCGCGGAGAAGGCCTCGACCACCTCGTCGAGGAGCCGATCGTCTGTGTAGCCGAGCAACGCTGCGGCCCGGTCATGACGCAGGCCGTCTTCATCTGAGCCGGCGATGAGCTGGTCAAGAACCGAAAGGGCATCGCGGGCCGAACCGGCACCGGCCCTGATGACGATCGGAAGCACCGCCGGCTCATAGGGCACGCCTTCGGCGGCCAGGATCTGCTCCAAGTGCTCGCGCATTACGGCCGGCGGGAATAGCCGGAACGGGTAGTGGTGCGTCCGCGACCTGATGGTGGCGATTACCTTCTCCGGCTCTGTCGTGGCGAAGATGAACTTCAGGTGTGGCGGGGGCTCCTCGACCAGCTTCAGCAGCGCGTTGAAGCCCTCCCTGGTGACCATGTGGGCTTCGTCGATGATGTAGATCTTGAACCGGCCCGAGACTGGTGCATAGAACGCGCGTTCCCGCAGATCCCGGGCATCGTCCACGCCGCCATGTGACGCGGCGTCGATTTCTATCACGTCGATACTGCCCGGACCGGCCGGTGCCAGCGCCACGCAAGATGCGCATTTTCCGCACGGGTCGGGGGTGGGACCTTGCTCACAGTTCAGTGATCTGGCCAGGATCCGCGCGCTCGAAGTCTTGCCGCAGCCGCGGGGGCCGCTGAACAGGTAGGCGTGATGCACCCGGCCGCTGAGCAACGCCTGTCGCAGCGGCTCGGTGACGTGATCCTGACCCTTTACCTCGGCGAAGCTGGCCGGACGGTAGCGCCGATAAAGCGCGAGCGGCGCGGCGGGCAAGCCGATCTGCGGAATGTCAGTGCCGCCTGGGCTTTGACCGGGACTGGGGGGGCCGCCTGCCATGACCTCATCCTCGCCGAGTGCACGCTCGCCGGAACGGTAAGGGACCCCCCGCACACCCGACAGAGCCCGCGTACCCTTGCTGCCTTCCGGCCCTGGGGGAGTTGGCGGGATGAGCGCCGTGCGAGGGGTCTGGCAGCCAGTTTAGCCATGTGACCAGATAGGGCTGACCGATACTGCCTCAGGTTCCGGAATCCCTGCTGGCTGAAGGCAGGTTGAGGCCTTCCGGCGAGACAGCGGGTCCAGCGGGCTCAGCTTGGGCGGACGGCCGGCCGATGAGCTCGATCAAGCCGAGCACGACCAGTAGCAGGATTGCGAGCACCAAGACAACCAGCCCAGTGGGACGGCTCCAGAAGACGAAAATCAACACGAAAACCGCGACGGCCGCGATGCGAAGCAGCCTTCGATGCGCGTAGGTCCATGCGCCCACTGGCCCGGTGGATAGGCCGCGGCTGTCGCCTCTTGATCGAACCCAGTTGGCAGCCGACTTCATGCCTTCCCGAGCGCGAACGGCAGTGACCGACGGCCCGGTAAGGAAGGCGGCTGCAGCCACTACAAGGCCCAGGACCAGCAGCGTCCGCAAGCCCTCCTTAATGAACCGCACCAAGGTGTCGTACAGCGCTGCCGCGGCATCGGCAGGCAAGGCAGCCGACGGCACGCTGTTCAGGTAGATGGTCCTGGCTATGGCCAGCGCAGCGGCCAGTACGAACATGGAAGCCGCGAGGCCAAGGCCCGCCCCAATGAGCGCCCGCCTGTGCCGGCGCGCGATGTAGACCCCCGCTCCCAGCAAGATGAGCGACAGCACTGGCAGAAGTATCTTGAGCCGGTTGATGGCGCGGTAGCCGGTCTGCGCCTTCACCAGGTACTTGGCCGAGAACAGCTCTATCGTCGGATTGATCGACGGGATGCTGTTGACGATCGTGAGACCGCGGTCGACGAGGCGCTTCTTAACTACGTCGATGAACGGCCCGAGACTAACCACAACCTTGCCGTTGCTGACGGTGATCGCGCCGTTGCCCTGGCCTGACAGCGCCTTGACTATCTGGGCGTGCGCTGTCTGGTTCACCAGCGTCCAGGCCCTCGCCATGGCCGGGCTGGCCACAATTTTGGCGATCTGGCTATGAATGAACCCATCCACTGCGCTGGCTAGCGACGGTCCGAAGGACTTCAGCAGCGTTGCGATCCTGGTGTTGCCGCGGGCGTTGAGTTGCGCAGCCGCGGAGTTGGCAAGCCCTGTTACGTTCAGGTTCGAGCTGACGGCTGCACTCACTTTGTCCGTGACAGCACGTTGCACGGCTGGTTCGTGAATCAACGGCTGCATGTTGGCTACGTATCGGCCGGTGTTGGATACCTGGTTGGCACTCCACACCGCGATCACTGAGACGGGCGCGAGGATGCAGCCAAAGACGATCAGCAGCGCCGAAACCGGAGCGCGCCAGCCGAATCGACGACGACGGGCGGCTCGTACTCCGTTGGCACCACCAGCTCTCGTGGGCGCCAGTTCGCGCTCGGCACGCAACTGCTTGTTCTCCGCGCGCAGTTGCTCAAGCTCAGCACGCTCATCGGCAGTCAGGTTGGTATCGGGCCCATTTGCCCGCTCCGACGGCCGCCCTGGCTTCTGCGGTGTCAGTGGTGCTGTCGATGGGCGCGCGCCCGATGATGGCGCGGGGTGACCGTCGTGTTCGGGCACGGCTTAACACCCGGCCCGCTGTCACGAGGGTGGCGGTCACATGCACGACGAGAGCCCGACCATTTCGCCGCTGGTCACCGGTAGCTCATGCCGGCATAGCGCTCGCCCACCGGGATGATGCGTACGCCAAGCGGGAGCAGCGTGATTGGGATGATCTTGAAGCTTGCTATGCCGAGCGGGATCCCGATGATCGTCAGGCAGAGCGCCACACCAGCAACGAGATGGCCGATGGCGAGCCACCAGCCGAAAAGTATCAGCCAGATGACGTTGCCGATCGTGGAGGCGACACCAGCTTCTGGCCTTCGTTCAACAGTCCGGCCGAACGGCCACAGCACGTAGCCAGCAATGCGGAACGAAGCGATGCCAAATGGAATGGTAATAATCAGAATGAAACAGATAATTCCTGCAATTACATAGCCGATCGCCATCCATATGCCCTCGAGTATCAGCCAGATGACGTTGAGAATCCCGTTGAGCATGATTTCCCCCGATGCCCGTGTTTGCCTCGCGTCCGGGCATACCCGTGAACAAAGAATCGCATGTTGCGCGCTGGCGCGATTCACACTGAGCGGGTGATGACGCGGTGCGCCAAGGCGCCCCATTGTTGCTGCAAGCCATCGTGATACCGGCCGTTCGCGGCCGGCATAGGGACATGTAAGGAGGGCGCAAATGGGCGCTCCGGGGAATGTAACGGTCGACCCGACCACTAACGAGATGCTAAGAGGCATCGCGGTCGGCGACAACGACGTGCTTGCTGAGGCAATCGGGCTCCGAGAGCAGCTTCGGACGGAGAGCCACCTGGACCCTAAGACATTCTCCCTGGTGAAGATCGCCGCCCTTGTGGCGATGGACGCGGCCCCTGCCTCCTACCTCTGGCAAGTCAGTGAGGCACTTGACGCTGGTGCTTCACCCAGGGAAATCCTTGGCGTTCTGACTGCCGTAGCGCCGCAAACCGGCATGCCGAGAGTGATCGCCGCGGCACCAGAGATCATGGTTGCCCTCGGTCTGGAGCTACCCGACGGGTCCGACCTCTGATCGGGGGATGATGCAGATGATGGGACGAGGATTTGTGCGCAGGAGGCCATTGCTGCGTGCGGCTGCAGTCGGCGGAACCTTCGCCGCCGGACGGGCCATGGGTCGTCGCGCTGAGCAACGCGATTACGCCGAGTCCTACCAGGACCAGCGGATCAACGATCTGGAAGGCAACCAGGCTGCGCAGCAGAATCAGAATGCGCCGCCTGCACAGAGCGCAGCTCCCGGCAGCCCGATGCTGGACCAACTCAACCAGCTCACCGCACTCCATCAGCAAGGCGCGCTGAGCGACGAGGAGTTCGCCTCGGCCAAAGCGAAGATTCTGGGCGGCTAGGTCCCGACTGACGCCTGCGGGTGGCTGGCTTCGGTCGAGTGACTGGCTTGCGCGCGTACTTGATGCACGGTTTCCCACTCGGTCGAGGTCACGCTGGCCAACGCCACCGGAAAGACCCCGTCTTGCTCCTTCAATATGTGCTGCCGC
>Ga0126373_10004914_pt1 | contig 10303 bp, 8 predicted proteins | sample PanSoiMetPlot_11_FD_92545 | JGI IMG/M metagenome (GOLD analysis project Ga0126373, IMG submission 92545) | Tropical forest soil microbial communities from Panama - MetaG Plot_11 | ecosystem: Environmental > Terrestrial > Soil > Tropical forest > Bulk soil | place: Panama | collected 2016-02-17 | reverse complement strand
CGCGAAAAGATTTCTCCGGACCCTCCGTAAATGCAGAGCTTCGGCACTTGGGAGCATGGCCCACTCGCTCGAGAGTGCCCCGACCAAAGGCGGGGCAAATTCCCATCGGAGAACAACGATATGTACCAGAACAAAGTCACCCTCATAGGTTTCGTCGGCAGCGATCCTGAACTGCGCAACAACGGCACCGGTCGCTTTACCACCCTCTCTCTGGCCACCAAGTCTTCCTATCGCAAAGATGAAGTCTACGTCGCGCGCACCGAGTGGCATCGCTGTGTCGTCTTCGGCCCGCTCTCCGAGTTTGCCGCCACACTCAAGAAAGGGACGCATCTGCAGGTGGAAGGCGAACTGCGAAGCCGCGAGTACGTGAGCCCGAAGACGGGTTCACCGCAGCGCATCTGGGAAGTGCGGGTCGCCTCCATTCTGAAGCTCGATCGCGCCGCCAAACCATCGCCGGCAGAAGAGCCACCTGCCGAATCTGCCCCGGAGGAAGCGGCGCCCTAGTGCGGTGCTGACCAGCTTTCGAAGGCCCGGCTCGAAGCTGGGCCTCGATCGCTACCGAGGAGGCTGCCATGAAATCGAAATCCATCTTCAAATCTCGTTGTGAACGTGAGTCCTGGCCGCCCGCTTGCTTGCTGGTTTCGACCACTCTCGGTCACGCATTTCGGGATCCCGAGGAGCGCTGCCCCGCCGTCGTCCTGGTTCGACCAACCGGCAGCCAGATCGAGAGCTCTTCGCGATCGAAGTGCCGGCGAATTCTCCTGTGGATTGCTTCACTCCCGGAGGTGGCAAATGCGGCCGCCTAAATGCGAAATCGCGACTGGCATCGCCCGAGATTTTCTCGCTCGTTCGTTTGCTCCGGGTGAGACCATTGCGCTCCTGATTCGCCACCAGGCTCCTGATCAGACATGGCAGCGAATCGTTTCCCTCGAGCGGGTGCTGGAGCCGCATTATCTCGCCTGGCTGGCCAATGAAAATTGGGAGGGCGCGAACATCCATGTGGGTGCCAATCCGCTGCGGCCGCACAGCCGGAAACGCACCAAAGACTCGATTGCCAGAGTTCGGCATCTTTATCTTGATCTGGATCACGATGGAGAACTCCGATTGGCCACTCTCCGCGCCTCGGATCGAGTTCCCGAGCCGAATGCAATCGTCAGAACTTCGGTGGGAAAATACCAGCTGCTGTGGCGCGTTTCAGGCTTCAGCTCGGAGCAGCAGGAAGCGATGCTCAAAACTCTCGCTTCTGTTTTTGGCGGCGACCCGGCCTGCACAGACTCGAATCGCGTGCTTCGCTTGCCCGGATTTCTGAACTGGAAGTATGTTCCCGCCTTTCCGGTTCGGGTCGAATACTTGAGCGATGCGACCTGGAATCGCGATTGCTTTCACCTCGAGGTTCCCCTCTCGGAGCCGAGGCTGGGCTCGCGCCTGATCGCGAGACAACCGCGCCCGCTCAAGCGCAGCCGCTCGGAGAAGGATTGGGCCTGGGTGCTTGCGGAATTGGCCCAGGGTGCCGATGCCGCGGAGCTGACGCGCACGCTCGCTGCACGGCGTTCGGATAAAACCAACCCGCTGTACTACGCGCAGCGCACGGTGGATGTCGCGTCCGCCAAATTGTGGCTCAGCGGAGGGATCCAGATTGAAGACGTGATCCGGATGCTGGAGCGGCGGCGATGCGCGGAAATTCCGGCTGCGCTTGGCGCTGTGCGGGCGCGAGAAATTGCGCACACCGCCAGGCGAATCGTGGCGCGCAGCACGGCTCAGGCTTCGGCACCGGCCGAGTGATGGTGGCCGGAAGGGCACGGTGGCGGTACCGTCACGGTGCTTCGCACCGGGTTGGCTGTTTGTGACACTTCATCCCTCGGAGGGTGCTGCCGGTTTACCACGGTAGCCAATGAGCTACCTGGTCCCGATTCTGCGCCGTCGAGGATTCACAAACCCGCGCCTTAGGGGCGCGTCCGCTGCGCCAGTTGTTGTTCGATCAGAGGAGGACCCGCAGTGTCAGACCCTTGCGTTTCGCAATTGCCAGTCGGTGGAACCAGAACCCGGAGAACACAGACCATCAGCACGAAGCTCACGCCGGAGGAAGAACGGGAGCTGCAACAGGCGTCACTTGCCGCGGGAAAGAAAATGGCGGAATGGGTGCGCGACGTGCTGCTCCAAAATGCTCGGGAGAACCGATTCGCTGACGGAGGAGATGGCCTCCTGCTCACCGAAATTGTGGGTATCCAGTTATTCCTGATGAACGTTCTCTCGCCCCTCACCCGAGGCGAACTGATGAGTGCCGAGCAGTACGAAAGCATGATCAGAGCCGTGCAGGCCAACAAGGCCAGGACCGCCCGCGAACTATTCGTCCGGCGTCTCGGCACGCGAGGAGAGTAGCCGTGGCCACGGTTCAAAAATGGGGTCGCGAGGAGTCCTGGATATGGCCACCGCGAGGTTTTCACTTTACGCAGGCCGCGATTTTAGGTGCGGTGCTGCTGTCCCTTTTTCTGATGTATCTGCGCTTCCATTTCGGGCTTCATCCACTCGAGCAGTACTACTTGCCCTACTACCTACGCAGCGCATCGCTGGGCACCATTCACCCGATCGGTACCTACCAGTTGCTCTATGTGGTTTCTTCCGGGCAACGCGCCCCTCGTCTGGCCAGTGATTCCGATGTTCAGCCGGGTCTCTCCGAGCAGCCCATCGGAAAAGCTCTGCCGTTGCAACTTTCCCCGGCAGCGCACCAGAGCGGCTGGCGATCGCTTTGGCGCGAGCCGCCGCGCCGATACCAGAACCAGGTGTTGCACAAATATCTGGAACGATGGATTTATGGCGACGCCACCCCCTGGGACCTGTTTGGCGCACCCCTGCTTTGGGGCGGCGTAACCCTGCTCTTCGAGCTGCCTTTTTCCATCCGCAAAGACTTGCGGCGGCGTCTCGAACTGCGCTACGGCCGTCGGATCAAGGGGCCGATGCTGGTCTCGCCGCGCGCATTCTCCCGGGACCTCGAAGGGGATGGAATCGGATTTGTTGTTGAGGGCCAGAAGCGACCGTTGCGGATTCCGCGCGCGGCCGAAAGCAAGCACATCCTCACCGTTGGCGATACTGGGGCGGGCAAGTCAACGATCATTCGCCAGATCCTGTTCCAGGTCGCTGAGCGCAAACAGTGCGCGATTGTTTATGACCCTGCCGGTGAGTTCATCCAGCAGTTCTATGACGAGCGCCGTGGTGACATCGTTCTGAACCCACTCGATGCGCGCTGTCCTTACTGGAGTCCTTCTGATGAATTGCAGCGCAAGGCCGAGGCAAAAGCCATAGCGGTTTCGCTGTTTCAGCCGGCGGGCATCACCCATCGTTTCTTTGTTGAAAGTCCGCAGAAAATTTTCGCCCACCTGCTCGGTTCGCTGCCGACTCCGACCCAGCTCGTCGAGTGGATGTCACATCCGGAGGAGATCGATCGCCGCGTCAAAGGCACTGAACTCGCCGCACTGATTGATCCCAAGGCACCCAATCAGCGCACCGGCGTGCTCGGTTCGCTGAACATGGTTGCCGACAGCTTTCGACTGTTGCCGACCAGAGGGGAAGCGAGCGCCGCCTGGACGGCGACAAGATGGGCGAATGAGAGACAGGGCTGGATCTTCATCACCTCACGTCCCGCCCTGCGGGATGCGTTGCTGCCCCTGATCAGCTTGTGGCTGGACCTGCTCGTGCTTCGACTGTTGACCGAGCCCGGTCTCAATCGGTGCCCGGCCTGGTTTGTGATCGACGAACTGGCCAGCCTGCAGCGCCTGCCGCAATTGCATACCGCCATCACGGAGAATCGAAAATCAAACAATCCCCTCATCCTGGGTTTTCAGGGGCGAAGCCAGTTGGAAGCGCGCTATGGTGCCGATGCGGAGGCCATGCTCTCCCAGCCTGCCACCAAGATCTTTCTGCGCACCAGCGAACCGAGAGCTGCCAAGTGGGTGAGCGAAGCCATCGGAGAAGTAGAGTTTGAGCGATTGCGCGAGACCCACTTTGACGGCTATCGCGCTGGCAGGAACTTCACTTTTGACCGCCAGACCGAACCGCTGGTCATGGCCTCGGAAATCTCCGGCATGGAGGATTTGCGGGCGTATCTGAAATACGGCAACTACGTGACCCGGTTCTCCTTCCCCTACATTCAGGCGGAGGCCCGGCATAAGGCGTTCATTGAACGGGAAATGGACGACTTTCTCGTCCGCCAGGCTGAGTCCAGCGACGAGATCGCCGCTGCGCACGCCTCCTCCGCGGATCGCGGAAACGATCCCGCCGCAGAGATGAACTTCAACGACCACCACCTATAGGATGGTTATGCTGAACCTTTCCAAACCGCTCACCGCCGCGCAAGCGCAGAAATATCACCAGCATGAATTCACCTCGAAGGAACAGAGCTACTGGGGACAAGGCGGGGAAATCCTGGGGACGTGGCAAGGTCGACTGGCCAGTCACTATGGGCTGGGAGAGATGGTCGGTGCCGAAGAATTCGCGCGCCTCAGCCAAGGCCAGCACCCGCAAACCGGCGAGCAGCTGGTGCGGCATCGCGCCTCCTATCAGTACCAGAGGGCCGACGGAAAAAAGGTCACAAGCGCCGCACATCTCGCCGGTTGGGACGCAACCTTTTCCGCACCCAAATCGGTATCTCTGACGGCTTTGGTCGGAGGCGATGAGCGAGTGCGCGAGGCCCATCGGGAAAGTGTTCGCGTAGCCCTCGATGAGCTCGAGCGCTATGCCCAGGCCCGCATCGGGGGCAATCATCCCGCGGTGACCACCGGCAAGTTCATCGTTGCCAGATTCGAGCACGATTCAGCGCGCCCGGTGAACGGTTACGCTGCGCCCCAGCTGCACACCCACGCCGTGATCTTCAACGTGACAGAGCTCGAAAATGGTCGACCACGGGCGCTTCAGGCGCGCAGTCTGTTTCGCTCGCAGCAGTTTGCCACCGCTGTTTATCAGGCCGAGCTGACCTGGCGGCTGGCCCGACTTGGATATCAGCTGGAGACGGGCAGAAGCGGAGCCCCGGAGATCAGCGGTTACTCCGAGAAGTACCTCGATGCCTCGAGCCCGCGTCGGAAACAGATCCGGGAGCACCTGGACAAACTGGGACTGACCAGCAAGGCGTCGGCCGAGATCGCCGCCCACGCAACCCGGGATCGCAAGCAGATCCTGACTCCGCACGAGGTCATCCGTGCGCATAAAGCGCTTGCCGACGAGTTCGGAAATCCGGCAGACCACGTCGTAGCCGAGGCCCGCGCTCGAGCCCTGGGGATGGAACAGCCGACGCCGGATACTCGCTCGTTGCGGGCCCAGGAAGCGATTACGTATTCCAGAGAGAAAAATTTCGAACGGGAAGCCGTGGTGGATGAGCGTGTGCTGATGCGAGACGCCTTGCGCCGCGGCCTGGGCAGGACAACCTTCTTCGAACTGCGCCGCATCTTCGAAGCCCGCGTCGAAAAAGGTGAGTTCGTCAACGCGGTCGCGACGGGCGATGCGGCGCCGAGGCTCTTCACCACTCCCGAGATGCTGGCCGCAGAACGTGCGGTCATCCAGCACATGATGCGGGGACAGGGGCAGCTTGAGCCGGTTCTCGCGCCGCGCGCTGCATTGGAACTCTCGGCCAGGTCCTCGAATTTGAATGCGGCGCAAAGGGCGGCAGTCGAGCATGTGCTGGTCAGCCATGACCGCGTCCTGGGCATCCAGGGTTCGGCCGGAGCCGGCAAGACAACGGCACTCCAACTGATTCGCGAACAAGCCGAAGCCCGAGGTTACAGCGTCGAAGGTGTGGCTCCCACCTCGCGGGCATCCAAACAACTCGAACAAGCGGGGATCCCGGCGGGAACCCTGCAGGCCTTTCTCGCACGCCGGCATGACCCGGACTTTCCCGGTGAAAAACATCTGTATATGGTCGACGAGTCCAGTCTGACCAGCACCAACCAGATGAGAACTTTCTTGACCCGCCTCGGACCATACGACCGAGTGGTGTTGATTGGAGACATCCGACAACATCAGGCGGTCGAAGCGGGCAAGCCCTTCGAGCAATTGCAGAATGCCGGCATGAGCACGGCGAAACTGGAGCAGATTGTCCGACAGAGCGACCCGGGGCTCAAGGCGGTCGTCGAACAGTTAGCAAAAGGACAAACCAGCAGCGCGATTCAGGCGTTTGCCCAGCAGGGACGCATCACCGAGATTGCTGACCGGGGCGAGCGGATTCGTGCCATCGCTCGGGCCTTCGCTGCCCAACCGGAGAGCACGCTCGTCATTTCTCCCGACAACGCGTCCCGACGGGAACTCAATGCCACGATCCGAGCTGAATTGCAGTCCAGGGGGATCGTCACCTCGGAAAATCATCAGTTCAAAGTTCTGGTGCAGGCCAAGGATATGACCGGAGCGGAACGGAGTTGGGCTGCCCGTTATAACCTGGACGACGTTTTGCGCTATTCGCGCGGCAGCAAGGTTCTGGGCATCCAAGCGGCCAGTTACGCCCGTGTGGTGGCAATTGACCCCGAGCAAAATCTCCTGACGGTCGCCAAACAGAGCGGCGCCCGCGTCACCTATGATCCCAAGCGATTGAGTGGAGTCAACGTCTACCAGGAGAGAGAGCAATCATTCGCGGCAGGCGACCGCGTGCAATTCACGGCTCCGGACAAAAAGATCGGCGTTGCCAATCGCGAACTGGCAACCGTCGAAAGTGTGTCCCCGGCGGGCAATCTGGCGGTTCGCCTGGAAAAAGGCGGGATCGTAAAAGTGGATCCAGCAGAAAATCGTCACTTCGATCACGGCTATGCCATGACCAGTCATAGCGCCCAGGGGGTCACGGCTGATCGGGTGCTGATCAACGCTGACACCGAGGCTGGCCCGAACCTGGTGAATTCACGCTTTGCCTACGTCGCCGTTTCGCGCGCCCGCCACGACGTTGTGATTTTCACCAACGACACCGTCTCGATCGCAGCCAGACTTGGAAATGAAATCTCCAAGTCTTCCGCGCTGGCTTCGTCACCTTCGCGCGAGTTGGGTTTGAATCGAGGGCTGGGCCTCGATCTCTGACAACCCTCTCGCTGAAAGGGATGACAGCAAAGGGAATGGAGCGCGGACGAACTTTAACGTCGGTCCTCCTGTTGGGTTGCGTTGGCCGGCAATTTTCTCCTCCGGGCTACACTGGAAGAGGCACGGTGCTGCGGGTTGCTCCTCCAAGATGATCTCTTTGTCAAACATCAACAAGCAGTATGGCAAGCAATTGCTCTTCGTGGATGCCTCGTTTCAGTTGAATCCCGGTGAAAAAGTCGGACTGGTCGGTCCCAATGGGGCGGGCAAGACAACACTGTTCCGGATGGTGGTCGGCGAGGAGACTCCCGACGAAGGCACGGTCTCGGTCCCCAAGAAGCTGACGATCGGCTACTTTCGCCAGGATGTCGAGGAAATGCAGGGCCGTTCGGTCCTGGATGAAGCGATTGCAGGTAGCGGACGCGTCGGCGATCTACACCACGAACTCGAAGCGTTGCAGCGGGAAATGTCCGACCCTGACAAGACTTATGACATGGATCGCATTCTCGATCGCTTCGGTCACGTTCAGGAGGAGTACGAGCATTTGGGTGGTTACGCCCTCGAATCGCAAGCCCGGGAAGTGTTGCACGGGTTGGGATTCAAAGACGATCAGATTGACGGCGACGTGGGTGCTCTCTCGGGCGGATGGAAGATGCGGGTTGTGCTGGCGCGCGTCCTGCTCGGAATGCCGGATGTATTGCTGATGGACGAACCGACGAACCACCTCGACATCGAATCCATCATCTGGCTCGAACAATTCCTCAAGTCATTTCCGGGCGCGTTGCTGATGACTTCGCACGACCGCGAGTTCATGAATCGTCTGGTCTCAAAGATTGCAGAGATTGATGGCGGGGAAATCATCACCTACTCGGGTGACTACGACTTCTACGAGCGCGAAAGGGCCGTGCGCGAGAGCAATCAGCAGGCAGCATTTGCCCGGCAGCAGTCCATGCTTGCCAAAGAACAACGCTTCATTGATCGTTTCAGGACACACGCCGCCAAAGCGGCCCAGGTGCAGAGCCGGATCAAGGCCCTGGATAAGATCGAGAAGATCGAACTGCCGAAGAAACGCCAGGTGGTGAAGTTTGAGTTTCGTCTCCCTCCGCGATCCGGTGAACAGGTGGCCGTCCTTGAGAATCTGCACAAGAGTTTCGGCCCGCGTGTAATTTATGAAGGGTTCAATCTCACCATCCGCCGCGGAGAACGCTGGGCCGTCATGGGGAGAAACGGCGCAGGCAAGACTACGCTGCTCAGGATGATTGCCGGAGCCAGTGCTCCAGATGCCGGAAGCGTTCGGCTGGGCGCCAGCCTATATATGGGCTACTTCGCGCAACAATCGCTGGACGTGCTCAATCCCGATCTCACCGTCATCGAACAGTTGCAACAAGATTTTCCCCACGACAGTCTCGGGTCGCTGCGGACCCTGGCGGGAGCATTCCAGTTCTCCGGCGAAGACGTGGATAAGAAGATCCGCGCACTCTCTGGCGGAGAAAAGTCGCGGCTGGCAATAGCACGCATGCTCTACAACCCGCCGAACTTCCTGGTGCTCGACGAACCGACGAATCACCTGGATCTCGCGACCAAAGAGATGCTGGTGGACGCCCTTAAGGATTTTGAAGGCACCATGATCTTCGTTTCGCATGACCGCATGTTCCTGCGCGGTCTCGGTTCACGCGTGCTGGAACTAGGCGGTGAGAGCGGGACGGACCGCCATCCCACCGTTTATCCCGGGTCGTACGTTGAGTACGTCGAGAAGCTTGGGCATGAGGCGCCCGGGATCTATTCGTAGGCCTGGAAGGGCTTTTGTGCAACGACTCGCCGGGTGGATGTCGGAGCCTTCGTCGCAGCTGGAAAAAACGTGGCAGAGAAGATGAACGACGAAGTCAACATTTACGGAACTGACGGAGATGCTCTGAAAGGAGCCGCTGTCTATACGCCGGCGGCTTTGGCATTGTATGACTTGGCGGTCTTACGGTTTTCTAATTCTTTGGTCTGGCAGTGTTCCTCGCATGTGCTCCTGGATTTCTACAACCGGCATATCTCTGCTAAGCACCTGGATATCGGTGTGGGAACCGGTTACTTTCTTGATAAATGCCGGTTCCCGTCGACCACGCCGCAGATTGCCCTGTTCGATTTGAACCCTAACAGCCTCGCGAAATCGGCAAAGCGCCTGCGTCGCTACAATCCCTCCTGCTATTTGGGCAACGCTCTTCACCGCATCGATATCGGCATGTCTGATTTTGACTCCATCTCGCTCAACTATTTCTTGCACTGCCTCCCGGGAAATTTGGCGAGCAAGAGCATCGTATTTGAGCACGTGAAGCCTTTGTTGAAAGATGGAGGCGTAATATTCGGCTCTACGATCCTGGGCGAAGGCGTGCGGCACAACCCGCTGGCCCAACAACTGATGAAGATTTACAACGCGAAAGGAATTTTCAGCAATCTGTCAGATAGCCGGTCTGATCTTGAGGCAGGGCTCAAGGCACATTTCGATGAACACACAATACATATTGCGGGCTGTGTAGCGCTGTTCAGCGCCAGAAGACGAATGGCTCAGACGGTCGCCGGGGACAGAAGGGGACTTGGTGAAAGTCGCCACCTTCAACGTTAACAACATCAATAAGCGGCTCGACAACCTCTTGGCCTGGTTAGCAAAAGCTGAGCCGGACGTGGTTAGTCTTCAAGAGCTCAAGGCCGAGCAGGGAGCCTTTCCCGTGAAAGCCCTTCGGACTCTCGGGTACGAAGCAGTCTGGCAAGGGGAGCGCTCCTGGAACGGTGTGGCCATTCTCGCGCGACACCACGTTCCCGTGCTGACGTGCACAAGCTTGCCAGGAAACCCTGAAGATCACCAGGCTCGGTACATCGAAGCGGCTGTTGAGGGAGTCCTGGTCACTTCTATCTACCTCCCCAACGGGAATCCGCAGCCTGGACCGAAATTCAAGTACAAGTTGGCCTGGTTTGAGCGGCTCATTGCCCACGCTGCGGAACTCATGGCAAGCGGCGCACCCGTGGTGCTGGCTGGTGACTACAACGTCGTGCCGACTCCGCAAGACATCTATCCGACTCGGTCGCTGGATAACAACGCGTTAATTCAACCCGAGAGCCGACAGGCCTTTGCGCGTTTGCTGACTCAAGGCTGGACTGACGCGATGCGGAAGCTACATCCGGACGGGCCGCTCTGGACATTCTGGGATTACAAATTTGAACGGTGGCAGAAGGACAAAGGCATGCGACTCGATCACTTTCTGCTTTCACCGAATTT
>Ga0126373_10004913_pt1 | contig 10304 bp, 9 predicted proteins | sample PanSoiMetPlot_11_FD_92545 | JGI IMG/M metagenome (GOLD analysis project Ga0126373, IMG submission 92545) | Tropical forest soil microbial communities from Panama - MetaG Plot_11 | ecosystem: Environmental > Terrestrial > Soil > Tropical forest > Bulk soil | place: Panama | collected 2016-02-17 | reverse complement strand
GAAATAACAGTGCTGCCTGCGATATAACAGCGCTGCCTGCGATCCGATGAGGTCAAGAAGATAGCCGGCCCAGGCCAGGGTCAGGGGCTGGCTGAGCATGTCGTGCAGCCGCTTGGCAGAGCGGGTTTTGTTCTCGGCCGACTCGCCGGCATCGAGCGCCCGTCGGCTGTAGAACTGCAGTAGGTGGCCCTGGGCCGCGGCGGCCATCGCGAAGTCGCCAACAGAGTCCAGGCGCTCCGGACCCTCTGAGGCCAGGTAGGCCGCGTAGCCGGCCTGGGCGGCGTCCGGGCTTAGCTCTGTGGCCAGGTCGCAGATAACCGTGGCCAGTTCTCGCGCGGGCTCGGCCGGCCCGCAGTTCTCCCAGTCAAGGACGACAACGCCGCCGTCGGCCGAGCACCGGATGTTCTCGATGTTGATGTCGCGGTGACAGGTCATGGTTCGCGCCGGATCTGGCGGGCTTACCGCACCGTCCAGTGCGATCAGGTCGGGCAGCCATCGACCCAGCGCCGCCTCCCAGGGGGCACCGCCGCGGCGGGCGTCATCGAGAAGGTCTGCCCAGGCCGACTCGCCGAGCGGCTCGCTGAACCAGGCCTCCACGGGCCCGGGTTCCGCCTCACGCTCGAGCAGGTGCAGGCTGGCCGTCACGGCGCCGACCTCAGCCGGGGTGACGACCTGGTCAGGCGCCAGGTCCGCCCACTGATACACGCGGATAGCCCGCGCGGCCGCTGCCCGGTCGGCAGGCAGAACTACCTGCCCATCACGGGTTCGCCGTGGCATCGGCAGCGGTATCCCGGCCGACCTGGCCGCGAGCTGGAATTCCACGTCCCTGGCGGCCTGCGCCTCCTCCACGGGAAACAGCAGTTCCTTCACCGCCCACGAGCCGCGGCTGGTCTGCAGCCGCCAGATCCGTCCCTGCTCGCCCCTGGCAGCAAGCACCAGGTCACCGGCCAAAGCGCCGAGGTCATACCACCACGTGATCGCGGCCGCGGTCTCAGCCGACATGGGCTCCACGCGCGACAGCATCCCACGCTTCGGTGAAAGGTGCCGGTGCCGCCATCCAAGCCGACTCGGCGCTCAGAACCCGCCAGAGACCGTGATGTCGCTGCCCGTGACGTACGAAGCCTCCGGCGAGATCAGCCACGACACGGTCGCGGCGATCTCGTCAGGCTGGCCCATCCTGCCCATCGGAGTCTGCTTGGCCAGATCCCGCACGTCCGGAGGCACCAATGCCGTCTCGATGACTCCAGGCGAGACGCTGTTCGATCGGATGCCCTCGGGCGCCACCTCGTTGGACAGGCTGCGCGCGAACGTCACCAGGGCGCCCTTCGTGGCCTCGTACGGCACCAGCCCCGTGGGACCGTGAGGAGCCTGCGCGGCGACCGACGCGATCGTCACGATCGACCCGCCTTTGCCGCCATGCGCGGTCGACATAGCCCGCACCGCGTGCTTGGCACACAGAATCGGCCCCACGACGTTGACGTGCATCAGCCGGTTCAGCTCAGTTTCGTGCTGCTCGTCGACACGCGCCCGCTCGCCGGCCCCGCCGGCGTTATTGACCAGTGCGGTCAGCGGCCCCATTTCTTCCCTGGCCCGGCTGAACATCGCCTCGACATCGGTTTCTGAGGCGACATCGGCGTGCACCGCCACGGCTCGGCCGCCCTTGCCGGTTATAGCCGACACAACCGACTCCGCCCCGTCCGCGTCGGCCGCGTAGTTCACGACCACGCCAAACCCTTCACCGGCCAGCCGCTGAGCGATCGCGGCTCCGATACCCCGACTGGCGCCGGTGACGATCACCGCGCCCTTCTCCCGTACAGCCGTAGTCACGTAACCACCCCCCATGGTTACCGACGTGTCTGCCCTCGTTGCGATGCTAACCCGAGGGTCACGGCCCAGTTACACGGGGTTACGCGTGGACGAGTGGCGTGTTAACCAGGTGCTCGGCGAGGAACCAGGCTTCCATCTCGCCGGTCCGTATCACGTCGGAGACCAGCAAGTCGTTGGTTCCGTCGTCGCCCATCTCCGCGGTTCTGGCTGCCGCGTCGTGCGCGTCAATCAGGATCGTCTCGTGCGCCTCAAGCAGCCGGGACAGCATCGCGGGAACCTCCTCGGCCCCGTTCGGCGGCCGCGGGATCGTGGTGATCTCCGCGACGTGCCTCGGGTCGCCCACCGCTACGCCGCCGAGTGTCTGGACGCGCTCGGCGATCATGTCGACGAGCTCCAGTTGCTCGCCCGCGTGCTTGTCAAGCAGCAGGTGCAGCTGATAGAAGGTCGGGCCGCGCATCAGCCAGTGATGCTTCTTATACAAGGCGTGCAGGATCTGCGTATTCGCGAGAATCATGTTGAGGCGCTCGCACGAATACAGCCGCGAGTCATATGACAGCCCAAGCGGGAACTGCCTGACGGAGCCGAACCGTTGTACTTCGGCCCCGCGTTGGTGCAGCCACGGCTGGCTGGAGACCCGCTTCGCGCTACCCTCTCCGTTCGCGGATCTCTTAGTTGTGGTGCGCGACGTCCTCGATGGCACTGGTTTCTCCCTTTGTCCCCCGGCAAATTGCGGTACCAGCACTGCCGAGAATAACTCTGTTGCCGTTTTCCTCCGGTGATGAAAGCGTTCCTGAAAGGCAAAACATCGCAGGGGTGGGTGAGGCCGAGCCTGTTTTGTGACACAGATCGGAGGTGCGGAATGACTTGTCATCTCTTCGCGCTCAGCTTCGATGCGAGCGACCCGCCCCGTCTCGCGAGGTTCTGGGCCGGCGTCCTTGGCTGGGAGATGGCCGGCGACACCGAAGACGGCCCTGCGCTCCTGCCGAACGATGACACCGGGTTCAGGATCCGGCTTCTGCCAAGTCAGGAGCAGAAGATCGAGCAGAACCAGATGCACTTCGATCTGACGAGCACGTCCCTTGATGGCCAGCAGCAGACGGTGGCAAGGTCGCTCGGGCTCGGCGCCCGGCACATCGATATCGGTCAGCGTCCCGAGGAGGGTCACATCGTGCTCGCAGACCCAGAGGGCAACGAGTTCTGCGTGATCGAGCCGGGCAACTCGTTCCTCGCCGACTGCGGCTTCATCGGAGCGCTTGCGTGCAGCGGTTCTCAGGAAGTCGGCTACTTCTGGAGCGCAGCGCTCGGCTGGCCGTTGGTCTGGGATCAGGACCAGGAGACCGCCATTCGCTCGCCGCACGGCGGTCCGAAGATCAGCTGGGGCGGGCCGCCGCTGATGCCGAAGAGCGGCAAGGGCCGGCTGCATTTCGACCTCGCTCCACCTGTAGGTGGCGATCAGCGAGCGGAGGTCGATCGTCTGATCTCGCTCGGGGCGACTCGCATCGACATCGGTCAGGGCGAGGTCAGCTGGGTCGTCATGGCTGATCCCGATGGCAACGAGTTTTGCGTGCTCACGCCCCGATCGCCCGAGGCGCCGCGCTAGGCCCGCTCGCCTGTGCCCTCCGCGCCCTCCCGCCAGTTCCTGGCGAGAGCGACAAGGCCGCGAACCACGTCGGGTGGCAGCCCGGGAGTGCTCGCGATGTGCCACAGCGTCGGGTCTTCGTACTCGGCATGCCCTGGGTCAGGCGACCGCATACTCGGTTCCCCGCCTGCCAGGATCCGCCGGCACGATCCTGGGGCCCAGCCGAGCCGATTCTCCACCATGGCAAGAGTGCTGGGAGATATGCGCTGACCGTTCTCGAGCTTTCCCAGCGTCCGCTCGGTCACGCCGGTCGCCTCGGCCAGTGCCCGCCTGTCCCGCATGCCTAGCTCGACCCGGCGTGCGACAACATAATCGGCGAGCCGCAGCCAGTCCTCACCGGCCATTTCGACATGTCCTTCCCGCGAGCCGCCGGTCCCCACCGGCCAGACACCATCCTTACCCGAAGAAGGTAGAAGAGTCTAGACGCTCCTGCAGCAGCCCGCGGGAAGGACCTGTCCCCCCCTTCTCGGTTCATCTTATTCCTACTCTTTACTTCCTGTCTATGTAGATCCAGTCACCAATATAGAAGAGGAACTTCTTATATGTTCCGGAACGTTCCTGCGCTGAGACGAGCGGCTAGCGAAGCCAGCTAGGCGCGCCGTACCCGATCCGCAGCACGGACTCGCCGTTGGGCAGCGTAATTAGCTGCACCCAGTCCGGGCGGTTCGGAGTTCGCTGGGCGTCGACGAACGCCCGCATCCAGCGCACATATGCCGCAGGCGTGAGGTGTGCAGCGCGGACGGACGTCGCCAGGTCCACCCACCGCAAGAGGCTGGCGGGTCCGCCGCCGGGCGACTGGCGGGAGAAGTCCACGATGCGAAGCGGGTGGCCAGCGGCCATGGGGACGATCAGCGGCGGCAGCCGCGCGTCGACCGCGCCGCTGAGTAGCTGCGCCCTGGCCGTGGCTGAAAGCCTGATGTTGCTGTTGGTCAGCAACTGGGCGTCGGCGGCTTTCCTTGAGCGCAGCGCCGTCCGCTGAATGGCGCGATAACGGGCGGCGCCAGAAGGAAAGACCAGCCTGATGTCGATCCTGGCGCTTCCCGATCCGAAGCTCGCGACGATAGCCGGAGCGTAGACGGAGGCCAGCCGGCGGCCGAACTTGGCTCGGATGTCGGCAGTGGCCACCAACAGATCAGAGCCAACGGGGTCGTATGAGCTTTGTCCGAGCGGCATCAGGTTCGCGGACGGGAATCCGGCGGTGACCAGATCCGCGCATACCCGATAATCGCAAGAGACGACTGCCGCGCGGCTGACCTGGTGCAGTATCCAGCTCAGGGCGTGCCTTCTAGCCGCGGCCTCGGCGGCGAGTTTCTGGCTGATCCCAGCACGGCCCGGCGACCCCTCGGAGGGCGCACCCCGCCCGAACAGGGTGAACGCGAGCCCGCCCGCACCGGCCACGAGCAGAGCCAAGGCCGCAATCACGGCCGCCCGCCGCCCCCATTGTGCCTGGCCACTCCCCCGCCTCGCCGACCGCAGCCTGGAAACCAAGCCGCCACCTGTCGGGCCATGGCCGCTGTCGCGCCGCGGCGCGGTAGCGACGTCAGCCGCGCGATCTGAGCTGCCTGTGCTCTCGTCCGCGGCGCTAGCGACGGCCATTGGCGGCATCGGGCCGACGAGCCGCGCCCCGGCTGCGACGAGCTCGTTGAGCGCCTGGCGGGCCGTGGGCCTGAGAGCGGGGTCCTTGTGGAGGCAGCGAAGAACGAGCGATCCAAGCGGCTCTGGGAGCCTCCCCACATTTGGATCGGAATGAAGTATGGCGAATGCTGTGGCCGTCAGCGACTCGCCCCTGAAGGGCAGCTCACCGGTGCCGGCGAACGCGATCGTCACGCCCCACGACCACATGTCGGCGGCCGCGGTCACCCGCTCAGCGGCCAGCTGCTCGGGAGCCATGAACGCTGGAGTTCCGATGGCGGCCTGGCCGGCCAGCCCAGTGGTGGTCATGCCGGGAACAGTCGCCAGTCCGAAGTCGATCACCACTGGCCCGTCAGGCCCGAGCAGGACGTTGGCGGGCTTGAAGTCGCGGTGCACCATGCCGACGGCATGCACGGCGCCGAGCGCGGTCAGCGTGGCGACGGCGATGCGCTCGAGCACCGCGCCGCTGCGAGGCCCGAGTTGCTCCACGACCTCTATCAGCGATGGCCCGTCGACGTACTCGCTGACAATGAACGGCCGCCGTTCGAAGATTCCCGCGTCAAGAACTTGCGCGGTACAGAACCGGGCGACGCGCTGCGCGGCGGCAACCTCCTTCAGAAAGCGGCTCCGAACCTGCGGGTCCGTGGTTGGCGGCAGGAGCTTGACCGCCGCCCGGCCTCCATCAGGAGTATCGGCCAGGAACACGACGCCCTGCCCGCCTTCGCCAAGGCGGCCGAGCAGCCGGTATGCACCCACCTCGCGCGGATCGGTTTCGCGCAGCGGAAGCATTCCGGACATCGTGAACCGAGCGGATGCCACCTGGCCATTTTGCCCTGATAGCTCAGCGCACGCCACGATCTCGTCTCGCCTAGTGACCGTTCAGTTGTCCCGAGTGACTGGTCGTTCGGCATTTGCCCGGAACAATTCGGCGTAATCGTAAGCGGCTTCTGGCTTGTCGCGCAGGGCCGCGTCGATCCTCTTGGCGTCCTCGCCGACGAGGATGCGCCACGCTCCGCGTCGTACCCCGTCGAGAATGATGGTCGCCGCGTCGGCGGCGCTGAGTGGTGCCGCGTCCCGGAAGTCGGTCGCGACCCTGGCGAGGGCATGGCGCAGGTCATCGGCGGAGGCGTCCTTGGTGAGCAGGCCGACCTGGATCAGGCCGGCCCGCGCGGCTGGAGGGAGCAGCTCCTCGACCTGGGCGTCGCTCATCTGCTCGGGCTCGGGCAGGCCGCGGGCGCGCATGCTGTTCGCGACGATGTCGGTGCCCACGTGGCCGGGCATCACGACGGCGACCCTGACCTGGGGCGCGTTGGACCTCAGGTCTTCGATGAGCGCCTCGGTGAAGCCCCGAACGGCGAACTTGGCCGCGGCGTAGGCGGTGTTTGGCCTGCCAGGGCCCAAGCTCGCCCACAAGCCGTTAACGCTGCTGGTATTGACCAGCACGCCGTCGCCGCTGGCGATCAGCAACGGCAAGAACGCCCGGGCGCAGTGGTATACCCCCCACCAGTCGATGGCGAATGTCCGTTCCCAATCCTCCCGGCTGTCGCGGACGAAGCTGCCGCCGCCACCGATGCCAGCGTTGGCGAAGACCAGGTCGACATGGTCGCTGCCGTGCTGCTCGAGCAGCTCGTCGCGGAACCGCAGCACCTGCGCTTCGTCGGCGACATCGCAGCTATGGCTGGTGACCAGGACGCCGGCCGCTGCGCCCGCACGCGCCGTCGCCGCGGTCCGCGCGACGGATTCCGGATGCCAGTCGCAAGCCGCCACGGAGCAACCCTGCGCGGCAAGCTGGCCGACCAGCTCCCGGCCCATGCCCGAGCCACCGCCGGTGACCACAGCGAGCTTGCCAGCGAACGACTCCATGACCCCGCCACCTCCCACATCGACTGGTTCGGATCATAAGCCGGCAGGCAAACCGTACGCAGTGGTCACCAGGGCTAGGAGTTAGCTTGCTCGAAATCGGCGAGAACCTCGGCCACCGCGTGCCGACCAATGTCGCCAATCACGCGATTGTCGGCCGAATATGCCGCAGCCCTCAACCCGAACTCCAACCCCCAGCCGCGTCCCCGAGACCAGGTCACATCGTCAACGGCCAGGGCGGTGCGGAAGGCTTTCCTAGCGTCTTTCGATAGATACGTCCAAGCGACCATCAGATCGCAGGCAGGGTCGCCCACGCCGAGCAGGCCGAAGTCGATCACAGCGCTCAGCTCACCGCGCTCAACCAGCAAGTTGGCCGGATGAAGATCACCGTGCATCCAGGTCGGCTTGCCGGTCCACGCCGGCACCGCCAGAGCCGCCTCCCACACTCTGAGCGCTGGGCCGACATCGTAACTGTCCCGCAGAACCGCGGCCGCAGCCCTGATGTTGCGATCACGGGCCACGAGAGAAACACCGCGGAACTCATGGACCGGGCCCCCGGTCGAGTCAATCGCCTGCAAAGCCGCTATGAACCGAGCCAGGCTCATTGCCGTCCGGCCCATATCGGCGACTCGCGTCAGGGCCGCAAGCTCGCCATTCAGCCAAGGGCACACCGTCCAGTGCCACGGATACCCCTCACCTGGCACACCGCGGCCGAGCGGAACCGGGACCGCCAGCGGCAGATGCGGGGCGACAATCGGGAGCCACTGCTGCTCCTTGCCGACCTGCTCAGCGCCAATGCGACGGCGCGGAAGCCGGACCGCCAGGTCGGATCCCAGCCGGAAGATCGTGTTATCCCAGCCAGCAGACTCGACCGGCTCTACAGCCAAACTCGCCCACCGCGGAAACTGCACCGCCACCAGGCGGCGGACGAGTTGAACGTCGATCCGCACTTCGGCGGCAGGCCTGGTACCTGGCACGGAGGCCGAGCCTAACTGATGAGCCGTCCGGGCCGCGAGTGTCGCGGCCCGGCAGTGTTCTGGCGGACCTGGACTAGCCGCCGATCTTGCTGAGGACGAAGCTGGCCGCCGCATTCTGGTACCGGTTGAGGTAGGTCAGGTGGACGTTGAGGCTGAAGCCGGAGGCGCAGTACGGGTCGCCTGAGTCGCACCAGGAAGCGATCTTGCCGCTGCCGAACGCCGACAGGCTCTGGATCTGAGAAGCGCCGCGCGGGAACAGCCCGTTGCGCATTGCCGTGCCAAGGTCCCAGGGTTCGCTCACGACGTGGCCTGGATCGCCGAAGTTGGCGACCGCGACGACGTGACTGCTGACCGACGTGCTGACCGGCGCCACGGTGCCGCCGACCTCGGAATTCCCGGCGATGACGTCCATGGAGACTTCCGCGCCCTGGGAGTATCCGAGCAGGACCTCCTTCTGGTTCGGGCAGTTCTGGACGGCCGTGGTGAGTTCCTGTTCGGCGTTGGTCACGCCCTGGCTCTCGCTGTTGGCGTAATTCGTCAGCGTCGCCGGGTAGACGACCGCTTCGCGGCTAACCGTCTGCTTGCTGCTGTTGACGATCTGAGTGACCAGGCTGCCGGTGATGCCTTCGCCTGGTGACTCGGTTGAAGCGCGCGCCGTGATGATATTCACCGCGGCGCATCCGCTGGACGGTGCGGTGACGGCTCTGGCCATGGGCACGGCCGACGCGGTCAGCGCCAGGCACGACACGGCGAGCAATAAGACCATGGCGGCGCGCTGGTGCGGGCGGCGGAGTTTGGGTTCGGTGGCGGACGGCATGGATGGCTCCTTCTCGGGCGAGGGACGCGCTGACCTCACTTACTAAGCGCTTGCTTAGGAAGTTACGCCGGATGCCGCCTGCCGGCTAGAGCCCAATTTGGGCGTCAGGTACCGTTCGGAGCGAGAAAGGAAGCCACGCCGTGATCAACGAGGCAGCACCGCAAGCCGAGACCGGTGCTGATGTCGCCTCCCCCGCCACCGACGGCACGGCCGCGGCCCTTGAGCGCCTGTTCGGGCGCTACCACTTCCCCGCGGGTCCCCGGCGCATCCTGCTCGCCGCGGCTACGGCGTTCGCCGAACGCGGCTTCCACGCCACCACCACCCGGGACATCGCGGCCCAAGCCGGGCTGAGTCCGGCCGCGCTCTACGTCTACTTCCGCTCCAAGGAAGAAGTCCTGCACCAGATCGTCACATCGACCCTCGACTTCACCGTCGAGGTCGTCTCCACCGAAGCGAGTCGCCCCGGCTCACCGGCAGACCGGCTCGCGCGCCTGGTCTACGTCCTGACCCTCTGGACCACCTACAACAGCCAGGTCGCCCACGTCGTCCTTTACCAGACCGGCGCGCTCAGCCCAGCCCACATGGCCGACATCACCACGAAGCAGCGAGAGGTCGGCCAGATCGTCAGGCAAGTCATCGCGGACGGCATAAGTTCGGGCGACTTCGACATCCCAGACGCCGGCGCCGCTGCCATCGCCGTACTCTCCCTCTGCCTCGATGTCGCCCGCTGGTACCGCCCCGGCCACCGGCTCACCCCACAGGAAATAGGCGACTTCAACGCGGTCGCCGCCCTCCGCATCGCCGGGGCTCGTCGAGGTAGCTGACAGAAGTCGCCGCGGCAGCACAACCCGGCTGGCATCACGCAGGCCATTTTTACGCCATCTCGAAGGGTTTGTGAGTAGCCGAGCTCAGCTGGGTTGAGTTGTCGCGCCCTGCCGAGCCGGCATCGACGGCAGCACGATGAATATGAGGCCGGCGATCTTGACGGCACGAAGAGTTGGAGAGGGTGACAGCCATGTCTGAATGCGCGCCGCGGTTGCGCGACCAACTGGACCAGTGGACAGCAGCGGGGATCATTGACGCGGGCCAGGCCGCGAGGATGGAGTCGGCCGAGCAAACGCAGACGGGAGTGGTCGGTGCGAGCTCTCCTGGGCGTCGCTCGGTCCCGCTCGTTGTGGAGGTGCTCGGCTACATGGGTGCCGCGATCGCCATCTCGGCCGGCTTCATCGCGGTCAGGCAGTTGTGGCCAAGGATGCCTTCGACCGCGACGATGTGGTTCACCGCGGGCGGGGCGGTCTTGCTGATCGTGATCGGCGCGATCCTGCGAACAGGCGGCCAGCCCGCCTACCGGCGGCTGAGGAGCGTGCTGTGGCTGCTGGCCACGGCGGCCGGCACGGACAGCGCCGCGATCCTGGCGAACCAGGTCCTGCGCCTGGGTGACCACGGCCAGCTGCTGACATCCGCTGCGGCGTGGGCTGGCCTGGCGGTCCCGCTGTGGTGGGTTGGCAAGTCCGCGCTGCAGCACGTAATCATGTTCGGCGGGCTGGTGGCG
>Ga0126373_10004912_pt1 | contig 10304 bp, 11 predicted proteins | sample PanSoiMetPlot_11_FD_92545 | JGI IMG/M metagenome (GOLD analysis project Ga0126373, IMG submission 92545) | Tropical forest soil microbial communities from Panama - MetaG Plot_11 | ecosystem: Environmental > Terrestrial > Soil > Tropical forest > Bulk soil | place: Panama | collected 2016-02-17 | reverse complement strand
GCCCGCTGCACCCGAAATTGCACCTGCAAGACGTTCCTAGATGTGAATGCTGCTCTAATCGAGTCGAGCGAAGGCTGCCTGTCGCCAGGGTGCAATCCCTAGATCCACCCGTCACCTCGTTCTTGCTCGATGGTCATTCCGCAGTATCCGAGCCAACGCTTGTTGACCATGCGGCACTTCCCATCCGGCCCGAACGTCCAGATCGTTGCGCGCGGGCGTGTCAAGTTAGCTGCTAAACGCTCGCCAGACATGAGTGCCGATGCCGTGTCAACGTGGTCGTTGGCCATTTGATGCTGGTTTGCTCTGCCGCCACTCGGAGCGAATAGCCGTAATGAACGCTCCGGCGGGATGTTCTTCGCTAGCGCTCTCCCGCCGTCCTCTGATCGAGGACGGAAGGATTGACTCACTGCAACCTGCGCCGTATTAGTTCAACATAAGTCATGAACTGTTATTTCGTCTGTACAAAACGAGTCAAAATACGGTAATTGCATTAGTCATTTTCGACCGGTGCTGTCTATCCGAAGAGATAGTGTCATCCGTTTCAAGACACGCTGCCGCTCGATTGTCGCGAAGTGCTAACTGTGGGAATTTGAAGGACCTAAGTGTCCAACGCTGGCACCCATTAGTTCTGGCGCGAAGATTGCTCCTAATTTTGGCTTTGCCGAAACGAGATCCAGGATACATGGGACAGGCCGGAACAGCGGCGCAAGTCGCGAAATACGACAAATCGGATCGGGCAACTTCTCCCTTAACTCTACTTCGTCAGATGGGGGCGGCAACATCGGTCGTGGAGTATGGCCGCAAGGATGTGATCTTTACTCAGGGCAGCCGGGCTGAGAGTGTGCTGCTGGTTCAGAGCGGCATCGTTAAAGTAACGATGGTCTCCGGGCAGGGCAAAGAAGCCATTGTGGACGTTCTTTCCCGGGGATCTTTCTTGGGCGAAGACTGTCTAGCCGGTCGAGACACGCGGGCCTACAGTGCTGAAGCCCTTGTGAAGACCTCGGCGATATCGATGCCAAAGCATCGAATGCTAACCGCGATTCGCAAGAGCCCTGACTTGGCGGAAGCATTGGTCGATCACCTGGCGCGATCCCGATTGCGCACCGAAGAGGATCTCGCCTACCAGCTTCTGAGCTCCAGTGAAGCAAGACTCGCGCGCGCCTTGATTCGAATTGCGCAAGCCGCTGAAACGGACCCCGGCAGCGGGACTATTCTTCCACCGGTCAGCCAGGAGACTCTGGCGCGTATGGTTGGAACCACTCGATCGCGCATCAGTTTTTTTCTGAATAAATTCCGGCGGCAGGGTCTCATCGAGTACGATAAGGGACTCCGAATTACGCGCGCATTGCTGGCCATCGTCCGCGATTGAGCGGCCTAGTCCCGTCTGAACGTCCTGTAACTGTTATATCGCGTGTTCATCAACCGCGATCATGGAATCGGATACCGGTGCACCACGGGATAGATTTCGTGACGCTACCCCGGCACAAGCCGCATCCACTCCAGCGTGGCAAGAGAATTGGCCGCAATACGGCGTAACCACCAAGAATACGACCAGCAGCAGTCCGCTCCTTCCCCGTCTGACATTTGGCGCGCAGTGGAGCGAATTCGAAATAGCTCGTCTATGCGTCGCGCGGAACGGCTGGCTCAGTTGCTGACATTTCTCGTGGAAGCGACCTTGAAGGGAGACACAGAGTACCTGAAAGAGACCGTGCTCGGTGTTTCGGTGTTTGGCCGGTCGCCGGACTACGACCCGAAGGCGGACACAATTGTTCGCAGTCAAGCCTGGCGGCTACGAGCGAAGCTTCAGGCGTATTATGCCGGGGAAGGCGTCAACGACCCTGTGCGAATCAGCATCCCAAAGGGACAGTATGCGGTCGTATTCACTTCACGCCACTGCGACTGATCCGCTGCGCGCTTGCCATGCCGAGAATACGATCTGCTGAACTTCGTTCACGTTAAATGGCTTCTTTAACACGCCATACCCCCCGAGGTTTCGTACCTCGGCGCAGATATGTTCATCCCCGGCTGCGGAACTGACGACTAGCGCTGGGGGATCAGGAATCGCGGCGATGTGTCCAAGGAGGTCCTTCCAGGTTCCATCCGGAAGGTGAGAATCGCAAATCACGACGTCCGCGCGCGCGCGGCAGAGAGAGGCCACTGCCTGTTGGTACGTCGAAGCTTCTTCCACTTGCCAATTCTGATTGTCGAACGCGCATCGCAAAGAGCTGTGATCAGCGGGAAACTCGCTGACAGACAGAATTCGACGAACATGTGCTTCTCCCCACGCGCGAGTCTTGTACCCGGCCGGCGCTTTCGCAACTGCACGCATCGTATTCACCATCTTCCGCTGGCGTTAGCACTCCCAAAATACGCTTCACTCTCGCGCCGGCAAAGCTCGACGACACCGAACCGACAAAGACGCTACACGCTCCCGGTTTGGCAACTTTGCCCAGCGATGCTGTAAATATAGACGGCTGCCACCAGCCGGAGGATTTATATTCGCCGAATACGCGCATTAACTTTCGAATCATCAAGATTGCGCCAAAAGTATTCCGATGTTACGCGGCATATTCACCCCAACAAATGAGTCCTGTTGTTTGGCGCATCATCTACCGGACCAGCGAAGTGGGCAGTTGCGTTGTCGAATGTTGGGGGAAGCAATGCATCAATCTCTCGGCTGTGGTTCCGGAGCGGGTCGACTGCGAGGCCGGGCGCGAAAGGTTCGCGGCAGGCTACGAGACGCCCTCGCCAGCGGCAAGACTGATTTCGCCCCGGGTGGACCGGTGTCACCGATCCCGTCGTTGTTGAGCGTTCTGATTGTGCGGAAGCGAGCAGGATGACATGAGCTGTGCAACCGTACTAATTATGGAAGACGACGAGAATCTTCGGCTAGCCATGCAATCGGAGCTAGAAAAACTCGGTTACAAGACTATCCTTGCGAACGACGTCGAGCATGCCCGTGGATTCATGGAGAGAGCCGAGTCCGATCTCGTTATCGCGGACTTGGAGCTACCCGGTCTGTCGGGCATCGAATTCCTCAAGACCATTCGGCACGATTTCCCATCGACACCGGTCATTGTGATCACTGGCTTCGCCACTGTCGAGAGCGCGGTGACAGCCATGAAGGCCGGGGCGAGCGACTACCTTACAAAGCCCATTCATGTTCAGGAGCTTCGATCGTTGGTAGAGTGTGCTCTGCGCCAATGCCGAACAGCGGAGTGCCCCGAACCGCACGGCAATCCTGCCGACCAGGACCACGAATTCGATCAAGTGGTGGGGCGGTCTGAAACACTGCGCCGCGTTTTGGACGTCGCCTCGAGGGTTGCTCCCACCGATGCCACGGTTTTGATTCTGGGCGAAACCGGGACGGGGAAAGAGCTCGTTGCCAGAGCCATTCACCGTCGGAGCACACGTCGGGATCATGCCTTTGTAACCGTAAGTTGCGGGTCGATTCCGAAGGAGCTGCTCGAGTCAGAGCTGTTCGGCTATACCAAGGGATCCTTCACCGGCGCGGTAGGCAATAAGAAGGGGAAAGTTGAGATTGCGGACCGGGGAACTCTATTCCTGGACGAAATTGGAGAGATGCCGCTGGCCTTGCAGGTAAGGATTCTTCGTCTGCTGCAAGAGCGGGAAATCGAAAAAATTGGCGCCACCGCTCCGACTAAGGTCGACGTCCGCATCATCGCAGCAACGCATCGCAACCTGGAAGCCATGGTCGAGAACGGCACATTTCGGGAGGATTTGTACTATCGCTTGCTTGTTATCCCAATTCATTTGCCGCCTTTGCGCGAGCGAGTAGGAGACATTCCCGGGCTTGTCCGGCATTTCGCCAGTAAATACGCTACGAAATATGCGCGCGCCGAGCTGACTGTGACACCTGCCTTGCTATCTTCGCTCTCCGGCTATCATTGGCCCGGAAATGTGCGGCAGTTGGAGAACACGATTGAGCGAATCGTGCTGCTCGGGTCGAACTCCGAGGTCTCCGCGGACGTGCTTCCTGAATTTCTGAAAGAACCTCGGACACCGGGCGCTATACTTCCTCTTGAGCTCCCCGACGCAGGGCTGGACGTGGAAACCGTGGAGCGGCAATTGATTGTGAGGGCTCTTCAAAAATTCGGAGGCAATCAAACTCGCGCGGCGCAGTTCTTAAACATGAGCCGGCGCGCGTTCGCTTACCGGCTGAAAAAGCACGGATTGGGAAGAAATCCGGCGGAATTGTCGGAGCAGGCGGCGGGCTGACCGGATCATCTGCCCGCAGCCTCTCTCATTTGAACCGGAAAATAGGCCCGACGTTTACGTCGAACTGGTTCATGATTCCGCCATTCAATACGACGATGCAGCCGTTGACGCAAACCACCCTTTGTAGTTGAGTGTGCATTACGATGGGAACGTACTCGACCGCCAGGCGCATTCCCCAATGACGGCGCGTCATGAACTTTACGCCCGTTCCGATACCAAACATGAATCTGGGCTCAGTGGAAAGCGGCGTGGCGATCATAGCAGCCCCGAGGCTACCCATCACAAACGGCCGGACGCCCTTAGCTTCCCCGTAGAACCACTCCCGAGTGAAATCAGTAAGAAAACGATCGATGGTGAAGGATGGTCGGAAGGGTGCCGCTGGAAGATCTAGCAAAGGATCTTGTTTGAGCCCGAGATGCGACCTTTGCCGGAGCCAACGGAATTCGACTACGTTGCAATCATCGCAGTCGTCTCCATCGAAACGAAATCCGGCGGCCAGGCCATAACTGAGACCGTTTGCAACGTGCGCATCGAAGTTCGGTAAATCTAGCTGCTCCAGTCTCACGGTACCGCCCCAGGTTGCGCCCACCAAGGGAGTGATGTCATATTTCTGCGCGTATGTCGATCCAAGGCCCGCGAACAAGAAAATCGTTAAGGGCCAAGCTGCGTGACGAGCTATGTTCAACACGGCCTCTCCTTTCCTTTGCTGAGCGTCGGTTGCTGAGCGATCGAAGCTCAGATGCTGACCAGGACCTAGAAGCGCCAAAAATATTGAATCGCCAGTTCTGAGTGAGTTGATGGTTAAAAGATCGGAAGACGCTCGAAACGGTTCGATCGGGCCATCAGTTTGGCGGTTAGATTTGAAAAAATTGCTGAACAGTTCGCTGGGTTAAGGGAATACACTGTTGATGAGCCTCCTGTGGTGTCCGGATTCTTCTTCCGCGGTCATGAACCTCGGCGGGAGACACTGAAATGCCGAACGTGTACGGACGACCAACTGGAGCCATTAAGGCATGAGCGTTATTGGATCTCATTTGACGGACGCCGAGCTACTGCTCGCGGCAGAAGGCGAACTCCAGGCGTCCCGTGCTGCGCACCTCTTCGGATGTGGTTGGTGCCTGGCCCGCGAGCAGAAGATCACGGACGCAACGGCGTCGTTGACTGACTTGTCACTCTGCCTAGATCGTTCCACGCCGCCGGCCAACATTCCTCGCGCACTCTTAGGGGAGCATCTTGCCCAAGCTGCTCGCGCGCGACCATGGTGGGCGGATCCGCCACTCTCGGCCATTTGGAAGAGCGCGGCAGCGATAGTCCTGTTTGCAGCTGCGTTTGCCGGTATTTATCGTTACGGTGCGGCGGCGCTGCGATCTCATAGCGTTGCGCGAGAGGTGCCCCTTTCGTTTCCAGAGCCGAATCTTACGCCCGGAGTCGCGTCAACCGCCAGTCGCGAGCAAGTCTGCAAAAGTTCGAGCGACAAGAATCGCTCCGTACCGGTCTCGCTCCGCCGGCGAGTATTCGAGGAGTATGGGATTCAGAATGCCGAACCCCAGGCGTACGAAGTGGATTACCTGATTACACCAGCGCTGGGCGGCGCCGACGACATCCGTAATCTTTGGCCCCAATCTTCGTCGACTGCGATGTGGAACGCCCGCGTGAAGGACGCTCTCGAAGATCGTTTGTGGGAAATGGTATGCGAGGGGACGGTCGATCTGGAGTCAGCGCAGCGCGAAATTGCATCCGACTGGATTGCCGCGTACAAGAAATATTTCGCTACTGACCGGCCGGTCGGATCCGATCGCTGAACTGGTCATTAGCGGTTCACCTGTAAGGCCGCGACGTCCGCCTCGGCGGCCGGTGCTTCCCCCATGTCACGATGTGACGTCACATAGATAATCTTTAGAAATCGAGGGCCGCTATAAGACGTCATCACAAAAGAGGGAAATTCGAATGAAAACTCGAAGCATGACGATTCCTGAGCTTGTGTTAATTGCTGGCACTCGGGTTGCGCTTGGAATAGGCATCGGTTTACTGATCGCCGGCAAAATGTCTAACCATACACGAAAGTCCCTGGGTGCAGCGCTGCTGAGCGCAGGCGCCTTAAGTACAGTTCCTATCGCTGCCGGTATACTTGCAAAGCCGCAATTAACCCAAGCGACGTAGCTGCCTACCCTACCGGTTCTCCCGCACATCGAGTAATGTGAACGGCCTCGCCCGTCTCACTGTCGCGTTGCCTTTCGTGCTCGTGATCCAAAGAACTTGTTTCGTCCGCGACCGAGCGCCCGCAGATCTCGAGGTAAGTACGTCGTAGGACTCGTGCATTCGCTCCCGACTTGTCGATCACCGATCAAGCGAAATAAATAACGCTCGCAAAGCTACGGTGTTGTCTTATAACGGCAGGGGTCAGGTGACTTTTGGGATGCGTCCGAAGAAAGAGAGATACGACATGAAAACCAAGTTCGCGATCCCGGCCGTAGTAGGGACGCTGCTTGCCATGAACGGAGTTGCAGCGGCGGCGGATGCGCCATCGCTGCCAGACAAAGGCGCCCAAGCCGCTTCGGTGACGCCGGATAACTTTTATAGGGCCGAGTCTGATATTCGTTTTGCCCGTGTCATCCAAGCTGCTGGCGGATTGGGCAAGTTCGACATCCGGGAACCGGCACCGCTTGACAAGCAGGATGTCGTGCACGGCAACCGCGATTTGCTCTATTCAGCGGCAGTGTTCGATCTCCGCACAGGACCTGTGACGATCACTATGCCGGATGCTGGCCCACGGTTCATGTCGTTGGTGGCGATCAGCGAAGATGAGTACGTGCCTGCGATTCTCTATCGGTCGGGCTCTTACACGTTCACCGAACAGCAGGTCGGCACCCGCTATGTTCTGCTGGGGACTCGTACCATGATCGATCCGGCAGATCCGAAGGACCTTGCACGCGCTCGTGAATTGCAGAAGGCTGTAAAGATTACTGGGATGGGCGAGGGCCGCTTTGACGTCCCGGATTGGGACCAAACGACCTACGAAAACGTGCGCGCGGCGCTGCTGCTATTGGCGCTGGCGTTGCCGGATCTAAAGCACACCTTTGGAACCAAAGCTGACACCGATCCGGTCCGCCATCTTATAGGAAGTGCTTTGAACTGGGGCGGGAATCCTGACGCTGATGAAGTGAATCTCAAGTTCACGCCAACTCAAAATGACGGCACGACAATCTACAAACTCGACGTCAAAGACGTGCCCGTAGATGGTTTCTGGTCAATCAGCGTTTATAACTCGGATGGTTACTTTGAGCCGAACAAATACGGCGCCTACACTCTCAACAGCGAGGTGGCGAAGAAGAGTTCCGATGGCTCCATCACCGTTCAGTTCGGCGGATGTGATGGAAAGGTCGGCAACTGCCTGCCGACCATGCAGGGTTGGAACTATGTCGTGCGCCTCTATCGTCCGCGCGCCGAGATCTTGGATGGCAAGTGGACTTTCCCCGCAGCTCGCTCCACAGACCGCCGGGAACTAGCCGTAACGCCTGCAAGTTTGCGCTCAGGTGTAGCGCATTAGAGCCTTGAATCCGTAGTCCATGTGCATTTGTATGTGGCAGTGAAACAGCGTCGGTCCCGGCTGGTCGGCCGTAAAGTCGACGCTAGCGCGGCCATAGGTCGGGACGACGATGGTATCCTTGATCACGCCAGAAGTAGCCTTGCCATAGATCTCTGCGATCTCGAGTTGATGGCGATGCACATGTAAAGGATGGGAATCGTCCGTGCGATTGTGAAAAGTCAGGCGGTAGCGGGCGCCTTTCTTCAGCAGAAACTCCTGGTCGTGGGGATAGGGTTTGCCGTTTACCGTAAAGCTGTTGAACTTTCCGGCGCCACGCGGAACCTTCTCGAACACCATGTCCAGCTTCTCGGTAGGCGCAGGGTGCGTCGCCGGCTTGCCAAAGATCGTATAGTCCCAACTTGATTTCGCCGGTGCGATCCACTGCGGCGTGCGGTGCTGATTGGCATATTCGATGACGATGCCCAGTCCTCCTTCGCGCACTGGGTCCTCAGGGGCACCAAGGATCCAAATTCCCGGGTGATTCATTTCGACAAACGCGTCGATACGCTCGCCCGGTCCGAGCATCAAAACTTCCACTGCCGCGGGCGTGGGAACGGGGTTTCCATCGAGCGCGATTACGTTGAATTTGTGGCCAGGCAGCGAAAGATGGCGATTCTCGATCGCGCTCGCATTTAAGAAATGAAACAAGACGCGCTCGCCCGGTTTCACGCGAATCGGCTCGCCTGCTCCTAGGGCCTTGTCGTTGATAGAAAAAATGTCGGCCGCGACCTCCAACCCGGGCTGTCGCGTATCGAGCACCGCAGGCTTTTCCGGTTGCGCGCCCATAGGATCAAGATCGTCATTGTCCATCGCTTGAGTGGTGAAATACGGCTCCCAATCCCGCAACGCGAGGTAGTGTTCCTGATCGTACGCGCCAGGATTACTCGCTCCTTCGACCACTAAAAAGCCGTACATGCCCGTATAGCTGCCTCGGTGCAGGTCGTCCATCGACATGGTGTGGGTGTGATACCAGCGCGTTCCGCTTGGAGTGGGAGTGAACTGATACTGTCGGCTGCCATGCGGAGGAACTAGCGGCGTGCCTTCTTCCTCCGCTCCGTCAACATCGGAGGGAATCAGCAATCCGTGAAAGTGTAAAAATTCCGGCACGTCGGTGTCGTTAACCACGTTCACCGTGACTGGGACTCCCTCTTTCATGCGCAGCAGCGGTCCTGGCGAAGTGCCGTTGTAGCCGATCGTGCTGATAATGCGATTGGGCGCAAGTTCAACTGTGATCGGCGCGATTTGCAGTTTGAAGTCGGTTTTGGCCACGCTTTCGGAGCTTGTGGGCGCGAGGAAGGATTGGGTTTGTTGGCCGGCTAGGGGACCGGTCGCGGCGGTGAGTCCGGCCATCTTGAGAAAATCGCGTCGTTTCATTGAGAGCTGCCTGAGCGCCTGCGCATTTCGGCACGTTCTGTTACGCTTCGATAAGCAACAACGTATATATTATTATGATGCTGGTTCGGCGAATCGTCGCGCTCCCGATCCTGCTCTCGCTTACCGTCGGTCTCTTTGCGTTCCAATTCGGTGGTGGCCGATATCGCCGTTATCAATACTACTCCGGCGGTCCCAACGTGCCCTCCGAGTTTTATTGGTCCAGGCTCATGTACACGTCCAGCTATGCCAGCGGCAGCAGTTTCGGGTTTCGCGCGTTCGGCGGCGGATGGTCGCGCGATTACCCGAAGGCCGACAACGATTGTTTGATCGCTCTGCGGCGTCTGACGCGCATCAACTCGCCCTCGCCGTTGAACGTCGCCGATCTCACCAGCGACCATCTCTTCGACTATCCCTGGATCTACGCCGTTGACGTGAACACCTGGACCTTCACCGAACAGGAAGCCAAACGCCTGCACGATTATCTTCTGAAGGGCGGCTTCCTGATGGTGGACGACTTCCACGGCACGGAAGACTGGCAGCGGTTTATGGCCGGCATGCGAATGGTCTTGCCCGACGCGACCGTCGAAGATCTCAAGGACGAAGACGAGATTTACCACGTCCTCTACGACATCAACGAAAAGTTCCAGATCCCGAGCGAGGTCTATGTTAATACGGGCCGAACCTATGAAAAGGATGGGTACGTCCCCAAGTGGCGCGCCATCCGCAATAGCCACGGGCGCATCATGGTGGCCATTTGCGCTAACATGCATCTCGGTGACGCGTGGGAATGGGCGGATAGCCCGGAGTACCCGGAAAAGTTTTCGGGACTTGCATTTCGAATCGTCCTCAACTACATCACGTACGCCATGACCCACTAGAGGCGACACGGGCACAGTTCCTCGAGAAGTCCACTGCTGATCTTCGAGCCGATGTTCGAGTTTTTTCTTAAGTACCCGCGTTCAGTTTATGAGCGCGGCCAATTCGCGTTCTTAGCAGCGTGGCCAAAATGGGTTCTCGCGTTGCTGGTTCTTGCGGCAGCCGCGGGGCTCGCCTGGCTGATCCGCTCGCGTTTGAATCGGGCCGCGCCGGCGATGCGCAGTTGGCG
>Ga0126373_10004911_pt1 | contig 10304 bp, 8 predicted proteins | sample PanSoiMetPlot_11_FD_92545 | JGI IMG/M metagenome (GOLD analysis project Ga0126373, IMG submission 92545) | Tropical forest soil microbial communities from Panama - MetaG Plot_11 | ecosystem: Environmental > Terrestrial > Soil > Tropical forest > Bulk soil | place: Panama | collected 2016-02-17 | reverse complement strand
GCCTGCAGCACCTCGGCCGGGCCGTCCGTGTCGGGGAACCCCTGGCCGAGGTTGACACTGCCCGTCGCCACCGCGAGCGCCGACATCTCAGCGAAGATCGTGGTGCCGAATCCCTGCATCCGGGCGACGAGCGGTTCGGCGGCGGTCACGCTGCGAGCCTACGTTGCCCCACGCGCCGCGACGGATCAGCGGCGGGCACGCAGCTTCGCGCGATCCTGCGCGGAGAGCACCACCTTGCGCAGGCGCACGGCCGCGGGCGTGACTTCGACGCACTCGTCCTCCCGGCAGAACTCCAGCGCCTGTTCGAGGGACAGCTGCCGGTGCGGGATCAGCCGCACCAGCTCCTCCCCCGTGGACGAGCGAATGTTTGTGAGCTTCTTCTCCCGGGTCGGGTTGACGTCCATGTCGTCAGCGCGGGCGTTCTCACCGACGATCATGCCCTCGTACACCTCGGTGCCGGGCCCGACGAACATGGTCCCCCGCTCCTGCAGGTTGAACAGCGCGTACGCGGTGACCGGGCCCCGGCGATCTGCCACGAGCGCCCCGGTCGGGCGGGTGCGCAGCTCCCCCGCCCAGGGCTCGTAGCCGTCGAACACGTGATGGAGCAACCCGGTGCCACGCGTCTCGGTGAGGAACTCGGTGCGGAAGCCGATCAAGCCGCGGGACGGCACGCGATACTCCATGCGCACCCAGCCGCTTCCGTGGTTGACCATCTGCGCGAGCAGGGATTTGCGCAGGCCGAGCAGCTGCGTCACCACACCGACGTACTCCTCCGGGACATCAATGGTCAGCCGCTCGACCGGCTCGTACACCCGGCCGTCGATCATCCGGGTAACGACCTGCGGCTTGCCCACAGTCAGCTCGAAACCCTCGCGGCGCATGAGCTCGACGAGTACGGCCAGCTGCAGTTCACCGCGTCCCTGCACCTCCCAGGTGTCGGGACGATCGGTGAGCAGCACCCGCAGTGACACGTTGCCGATCAGCTCGGCGTCCAGCCGGCTCTTCACGAGCCGGGCGGTGAGCTTCGTGCCGGATTCCCCGGCCAGCGGCGAGGTGTTCACGCCCATCGTCATGGAGATAGACGGCTCATCCACGGTGATCAGCGGCAGCGGCCGCGGGTCGTCCGGATCGGTGATCGTCTCGCCGATTGTGATTTCGGCGATGCCGGCGATCGCGATGATGTCGCCCGGACCGGCCTCGTCCGCCGGCACCCGGTCCAGCGCCTCCGTCATCAACAGCTCGCTGATCTTGACCCGCTGCATGCTGCCGTCAGTGCGGCACCAGCCGACGACCTGGCCACGCGCGATCCGTCCACTGTGGACACGGCAGAGCGCAAGCCGGCCCAGGTACGGCGACGCGTCCAAGTTGGTGACGTGGGCCTGCAGTGGAGCGTCCTCGTCGTAGCGGGGTGCCGGGATCGTCTTCAGGATTGCCTCGAACAGCGGACGCAGGTCGTCGCCGTCCGGCATTTCGCCGTCGTTCGGGCGAGTCATCGACGCCCGGCCCGCTCTCGCGGAGCCGTACACGATCGGGAACTCGATCTGATGCTCGTCGGCGTCCAGATCGAGGAACAGCTCATACGTTTCGTCGACGACCGTGGCGATGCGGGCATCGGCACGATCGACCTTGTTGATTACCAAGATCACCGGCAGCCGGGCGGCGAGGGCCTTGCGCAGCACGAACCGGGTCTGCGGCAGCGGTCCCTCGGAGGCGTCCACAAGCAACACGACGCCGTCCACCATGGACAGCCCACGCTCGACCTCGCCGCCGAAGTCGGCGTGCCCCGGAGTGTCGATGATGTTGATCGTCGTTCCCTGGTAGTGGATCGCCGTGTTCTTGGCGAGGATTGTGATGCCCTTCTCGCGCTCGAGGTCCATCGAGTCGAGGGCCCGCTCCTCGACATGGTCGTGCGCGCCGAATGCCCCGGACTGCCACAACATCGCGTCGACAAGGGTGGTCTTGCCATGGTCGACGTGGGCGATGATCGCGACGTTACGCAGATCATCGCGCTCTCTAATGGCCACGACTCTCGAGTCTAGGTAGGGGACGGACCTCGTCGCAGCGCGTTGCCTCATCGTCGGCGAACCGTCCTGATGCACCAGCCCCAGATACCGAGCAGCACGAGTGCGCCGACGATGCCCAGCACCGCTCCCGTCAGGTCCCAGTCTGCGGGCAGTGGGATCACGTCGGCGGCGTCCACGTTGTAGACGACGCGATGCACAGAGCCGAGCTGCCACTGGTACTGGCCGAGCAGGTCCTTGGCGACCACCGTCTTGTCGTCGCTGGTGAACGTCCCGCCCGTGATGCACAGCTTCTGCTGGCAGTTGCGTGTCGTGACGAGGTAGTCGCCGCGCACGCCGGGCGCAGCGTGATGACTGCGCGTGGCCAGCTGGGTAGTGCCCTGCCACAGCATCAGCGCGCAGACGACAGGCACGCCCACCCAGAACAGCGCCGCGACGGCGGCGGGCAGGCGGCGCTGCGCCCGGACGGCGGCGGTCACCGGGCAATGATCGCAGGCGACCGATCAGGGAATGTGGCGGCTGCGCTGCTCGACGGCGAGGTCGCCGTACGGGTAGTCGGCCGGCGCCGGGTCGCTGACCTCGTCGAGCCGATTCGCCTCGTCGGCCGTCAGGTGCAGCTCCGCTGCACCCAGGTTGTCGTCGAGCTGCTCCATGGTGCGCGCGCCCAGAATCACCGAAGTGACCGCCGGTCGGTCGACCAGCCAGGCGAGCGCCACCTGGGCCATCGAGGCTGCGCGCTTGTCGGCAATGTCGCGTACCGCATCGACCACGTCCCAGGTGCGTTCGACACGGCTGCGCCGGCCGTATGCCTCGACCCCGCGATCGGGGTTCTCGCCGAGGCGGGTGGCGCCGGTGGGTTGCTCCTCGCGTTGGTATTTGCCGGTCAGCCAGCCGCCGCCGAGCGGCGACCAGGGCAACAGCCCGAGCCCGGCATGCCGCGCGGCCGGGACGATCTCCCACTCGATCTCGCGCACCAGCAGGTTGTATTGGGGCTGCAAGGTCACCGGGCCGGCCAGCGCGCGGAACTCGGCGATGTCGACCGCGTGCTGGAGCTGCCAGCCGGTGAAGTTGGACAGGCCGACGTAGTGAATCTTGCCGGCGCGCACGGCGTCGTCCAGGAAGTGCAGCGTCTCCTCGAGTGGCGTCAGCGGCTCGTACGAGTGCAGCTGATATAGGTCGATCACGTCCACGCCGACTCTGCGCAGCGACGCATCCAGTGCGGCGCTCAGGTGCCGCCGGGACAGCCCGAGGTCATTCGGCCCCACTCCAGTGGCAAACCGTCCTTTCGTGGCAAGGACAATCTGGTCGCGGGCACCGGCGCGGGCGGCCAGCCAGTGGCCGATGATCCGCTCGCTGACGCCGGCGCTGTATACGTCCGCGGTGTCGACCAGGTTGCCGCCGGCCTCGACGTAGCGGTCGAGCTGGGCATGGGCGCCCGCCTCGTCGGTCTCGGTGCCGAATGTCATCGTGCCGAGCGCAAGAGTCGACACGACAGTGCCGGTCGTCCCAAGCATGCGGTACTCCACGGCGTTCCTCCTCCTCTGCGGGCTGGCGCCCTATGCGGGCTGAGACTTGTGGTCGTTATTCGACCAAGACTCCAAGATCACGACGAGGATCCGGGGAGCTTGAGCTCTGTGCTCCGGGAGATGTAGTAGTAGGCATTGCTGACACCGCCGAAATCGGTGTCCGCCATGGTGCACAGCACGGTGCCGCCCGATTCGCTGACGAGCTCGCGCACCCGCTCTTGGTGCACGGCGACCATCGGCATGTCCGGCTTCCAGCCGAGCTGGCGATACAAGAAACCGGCCGAGACTCCTGATCTTCTCAGCCCGAGGGCGATCCTTTGGCGGAGAGCGAGCCGCGCCCGCAGCGTCCTCGGGGACGCGACCTCCGGCTTGGTGTAAGGCAGTTGGATGACGGCGAGCCCTCCTTCGGCCAGAACCCGGACGAGTTCCGTCAGATACTGCTCGATCGCACCGAGGTCCGGAACGTGCTGCAGCACGAAGAGGGACACGACGACGTCGAAGGTTCCGTCCGCGTATTCGCCCAGGCCTTCGCTCGCGTGCACCTCGAAGCGCGCGGCGCTCAGTCCCGCATTGAGCTCGCGGGCTTTCGCAATCATGGTCGGCGCTATGTCCAATCCGACCGTATCCGGCACCCGTGCTGCGATCGCTCGGGTAAGTCGCCCGACGCCGCAACCGAAATCCAGCGCGCGGCGCCGCTGCCGCGGCAGACCAAGTTCGGCGGCCTGAGCGAACAACGCCCCGACAGCCTCTTCGCCCGTCTCGAAGAAGTGCTCGACGTCCCAGCCGGTCTCCCGCAGGGTCGGCTCCGTGAGGATGGACCAGAGCGGGTTGACCGTCGCCCAGTCCTCCCACGCCTCGCTGTTGGTTTGTTTGCGCAACGTCGATGTCCCTTGCGACTGAGTGGTCGGCCGCCGAGGCTAGACGTTGAACCGGAACTCGACGACATCGCCGTCGGCCATCACGTAGTCCTTGCCCTCGATGCGCACCTTGCCGCGAGCGCGCGCCTCGGCCATCGAGCCGGCATCGACCAGGTCGTCGTAGGAGACGATCTCCGCCTTGATGAACCCGCGCTCGAAGTCAGTGTGGATCACCCCGGCGGCTTGCGGCGCGGTGGCCCCGCGCTTGATCGTCCAGGCGCGCGCCTCCTTCGGCCCGGCGGTGAGAAACGTCGACAGGCCCAGCGTCGCGAAGCCGACCCGGGCCAGGACGTCAAGCCCAGACTCCTGCTGTCCCATGGATTGCAGCAGCTCCAGCGCCTCGTCAGGAGGCAACTCGATCAGCTCGGCCTCCGTCTTGGCGTCGAGGAAGATCGCTTCGGCCGGCGCGACGAGCGCCCGCAACTCATCCGTCAGCGCCGGGTTCGTGATCTCGTCCGGGTCGACGTTGAAGACATAGAGGAACGGCTTGGCGGTCATGAGGTGCAGATCGCGCAGCGGCTCGGCAGCAAGCCCCGCCCCGAACACGGTGCGCCCGGATTCGAGAACCGCGCGAGCTTGCTCGACCGCCTCGACGACGGGCGCCTTGTCCTTCTGGACGCGGGCCTCCTTCTGCAACCGGGGCAAGGCCCGGTCGATGGTCTGGAGATCGGCGAGGATCAGCTCGGTGTTCACCGTCTCGATGTCGTCGCGGGGCGAGACCTTGCCGTCGACGTGGACGACATCCGGATCCTCGAACACGCGGATTACCTGACAGATCGCGTCTGCCTCGCGGATGTTCGCCAGGAACTGGTTGCCCAGTCCGGCGCCTTCGCTCGCGCCCTTGACGAGCCCGGCGATGTCGACGAAAGACACCGTGGCGGGAACGATCTTGGCCGAGTTGAACATCGTGGCCAGGACGGCTAACCGTGGGTCGGGCACGCCGACGACGCCGACGTTCGGCTCGATGGTCGCGAACGGGTAGTTGGCCGCCAGCACCTGATTGCGGGTCAGCGCATTGAACAACGTCGACTTGCCGACGTTGGGCAATCCGACAATGCCGATGGTGAGGGCCACGCCCTGCGAGTCTACGGACGTGTCGCTCGCAGAAATTGTCGGCGACCGCTGTCAGCATCGACGGCATGGACGTGCTGCTCCTGCTCCTGGGCCTGTTGGCCGGCCTCGCGATCGGCTGGCTCTTCTCCCGGTCGCGCGCGGCCGCGGCGCTCGCCCGGCTGAGCGCTGAGCTCGACGCCACCCGCGCGGCCGAACGCGACGGCGAGCGGCGGCTGCGCGAGGCGTTCGGCTCGCTTGCCGGCGACGCACTGCGCCGCAACAACGAAGCATTCGTCGCCCTCGCCGAGGCCCGGTTGGGCACTGCCCGCACGGCCGCCGCCGGCGATCTCGCCCAGCGCCAGCAGGCGATCGAGGGCATGGTCGCGCCGCTTCGCGAGTCGCTCGACCAGGTACAACAGCAGCTGCGCACCGTCGAGCGCGACCGAGCCGGCTCGTACTCCGCGCTGCTCGAGCAGATCGGCACCATGCGTCAGACCTCCGAGCAGCTGCGCACCGAGACGGCACAGCTGGTGACCGCACTGCGAGCGCCGCAGGTGCGTGGCCGGTGGGGCGAGCTGCAGCTCGAACGTGCCGTGGAGGCGGCCGGGCTCACCGAGCACGTCGACTACGTCACCCAGGCGACCGCTACCACCGACGACGGCAGGGTGCGCCCCGACCTCGTGGTGCGATTGGTGGGCGGCAAGAACGTGGTCGTGGACTCGAAGGTCGCGTTCAGCGGCTACCTCGAGGCGATGGAGGCCCGTGACGAGCCGACCCGGGCGGCACGGCTCAAGGCGCATGCCCGGCACCTGCGCGACCATGTCGAGGCGCTCGGCGCCAAGGCGTATTGGGAGCGGTTCACTCCCGCACCCGAGTTCGTGGTGTGCTTCGTCCCCGCCGACGCGTTCCTCGACGCGGCGCTCCGCGAGGATCCGTCCCTGCAGGAGTACGCGTTCAGCCGCAACGTCGTGCTTGCGACGCCGTCCACGCTGATCGCGCTGTTGCGCACGGTTGCATACACGTGGCGGCAGGAGGCGCTGGCCACCAACGCGGCGCAGGTGCATCAGCTGGGCCGCGAGCTGTATCAGCGGCTGTCCACCTTGGGCGGGCACATGGACAAGCTCGGCCGGTCGCTGTCGAGCGCGGTCGGCTCGTACAACCAGACTGTCTCGTCTCTTGAGAGCCGGGTACTGGTCACCGCGCGACGGATGACCGACCTCAAGGTCGTCGATCCGGCCGACGCGCTCGAGACCCCGAAGCAGGTCACCGATACCGCCCGATCGACGCAGGCGCCCGAGCTCACCGACCAGCGTGTCGTGTCGCTCGCCAAGCAGCGGGTCCCGATGGGGCAGGCCGAGTTGCCGGGCGCGCCGGGGGCCTGACCCTTTGCAAATGCCCGGTTTTGCCCTGCGCACCTGGCGCTTCCGACTCTGGTGCATGGGAACGGCAGGTACCGTGTGGACAGTCCGCCCGCCCGAAACGGGACCGGTGGTCTGCTGCCCCACTGCCGCGACCGCTGACCCACGCCGCAAAGGAGCGCGATTTGGCCCAGGTACCCGCCTCACGGGGCGCCCGGTACAGCGGCCCGTCGGCTGCGGACGACCACGGCGCTGGAGCGCCGCCACGCTATCAGCCGACCAGTGTCCAGTCGCAGGTCCCGTCGTACGGACGCAGCGACGACGGCTGGGACGCACCGACGCACACCGTTTCCGCGTCCTACGCAGCCACGAATGCGACGGCAGCGCAGGTCCCGGAACGAGGCGTTTCCGGGCTGGTTGCCGTACTCGTCCTGATCGCGATAGCCGCGGTAGGCGCGGCGATCGACCTCATAAACCACTCTCAGGTCAAGGGCGGCTTCAATATCAGCGTCGTGGTGGGCGCCGTCGTGGCGATCTTGATCGTGCGGCGCAGTGCCATGTTCCCGGTGGTGGTCGCTCCGCCGCTGGTGTACGTCGCAGCATCCGCTTTGCTGCTCTACACGCGCTCCAGCGGGCTGCACGACCGCAAGGTGCTGTTGGACGCCGCCGCCAACTGGCTGGTGTACGGATTCCCCGCCATCGCTGGGGCCACCGCAGCGGTATTGATCATCGCCGGCATCCGCCTCATCAGCGGCCGATAGACAGCCGCCGGTTCGCGTAGCCGCTCATCGCGCTGCGCGCAGATCCCGTCGCAGCTCCTGCGGCAATGCGAACGCCAGGCGTTCGTCCGTGTGCGTGACCTCCTCCAAGTCGCTGTAGCCGCGCTCGGCGAGCCACTCCGCGACGTCACGCACCAGCACCTCGGGCACGGAGGCCCCGCTCGACAGGCCCACAGTGGACACATCGGAAAGCCACGACGCGTCGAGGGCCTCGACGTTCTCCACCAGACGCGCCTGCGCGGCTCCGGCCGCCAGGGCCACCTCGACCATGCGCACCGAGTTCGATGAGTTCGCCGAGCCGACCACCAGGAACAGCTCGACCTGCGGGGCAATCACCTTCACCGCGGCCTGCCGGTTCTGGGTCGCGTAGCAGATGTCGTCGCTCGGCGGTGACTCCAGCAGTGGGAACCGCTCACGCAGTGCATCGACAGTCTGCATCGTCTCGTCGACGGACAGTGTGGTCTGCGACAGCCACACCACCTTGGCCGGATCGCGCACCTGCGCGTTGGCCACGTCGCCGGGACCGTCGACCAGGTGAGTGCGCTCCGGCGCCTCGCCGGTGGTGCCGATGACCTCCTCGTGGCCCTCGTGGCCGATCAGCAGGATGTCGTAGCCGCTCGTCGCGAACCGCTTCGCCTCGTTGTGCACTTTGGTCACGAGCGGACACGTGGCGTCAATCGCCTTGAGGTGCCGCCGTGCTGCTTCGTCGTGCACTTCAGGGGCGACCCCGTGCGCGGAAAACACGATGATCGATCCCGGGGGCACCTCGTCCGTCTCCTCGACGAAGATCGCACCGCGTTTCTCGAGCGAACGGACCACGTGCAGGTTGTGCACGATCTGCTTACGGACGTATACGGGTGCGCCGTAGAGGTCCAGCGCCTTCTCGACTGTCAGCACGGCGCGGTCGACGCCGGCGCAGTACCCACGCGGCTTGGCAAGCAGCACGCGTCCCGGCCGACGCTGCGCCGGCGCCGGGTCGGACGCCTGCGCGGAGCCGCCGGTCGAGGTCATGCCGTTGATGGTACGGACGCGATGTCGGCGCAAGGAAAGCGACGGGTACCGCGCATTGCCGACGCCCCATGGTGCATGCTCGGGGGATGGCGCCTCTCCCGACTCCGGTGCGCGCGGCGCTCGGCTTGGCTGCTATCACCGTCGAGCAGGCACGCACGTTGCCCGACCGGGTATTGGAACTGCCCGTGCTCGCGGTCAGCACAGCGTTGCAGTTCTCGGTGCGTGCACAACAGCGATACGCCGAGTGGGCGCTTCGCGGCGACGAGATGCTCAGTCGATTGCACGAACCGCCCGATGAGCCACCATCCTGGGCCACCTTCGACGAGGAGGTGGCCGCGACGGAGCCCGCCGCCGACTCGGTGCCATCGGCTGAGTCCGTGCCATCGGCTGACCCGGTGCCATCGGCTGACCCGGTGCCATTGGCTGACTCCGTGCCATCGGCTGACTCCGTGCCAACGGTTGACTCCGTTCCATCGGGCGCCGGCGAGGTGGAACCCGTTGGGCATCGCGCGGAGGAGCCGCCTTCGCCGACGCCGCCGGAGCCGTCCCCGTTCGACAACGCCGACGAATAAACGATGAGCGCCGCCACCACGAAGGCGACCACAAAGAACGGAACCACCGAGCGATGAGCGCTCGCGCGAAGAGCCCCGCCGCCGCGGCGCGGCCCGAGCGTCAGCGAGGAGCGGCGCGCGAGGCGGGCCCGAGCGCAGCGAGCGGTCCGGATCGCGCGCCGCGCAGGCGGCATTAGTCGATGGCCCGGCTGGAGTCCTCGCCCGAGCGGCCGGTACCGGTGCGCGTGGTGGCGCAGAAGATCGCGGAGTGGATCAACCGGCTGGGTGAGGTGTGGATCGAAGGCCAGATCGCCCAGCTGACGAGACGCCCCGGTATGGCGACACACTTTCTCGTGCTGCGGGACACGGACGCCAACATCTCGCTGAACGTGACGTGTGCGCGCACCGTCCTCGGCGACGACATCGGGGAGGGCTCACGCGTCGTGCTGCGCGCCCGTCCCGACTTCTATGTGGAACGCGGCACGCTCAGCCTGCGTGCGACGGACATCCGCCAGGTCGGCCTCGGCGAGCTGCTCGCCCGACTCGAGCAGCTCAAGCGGCTACTGGCGGCAGAAGGGTTGTTCGCACCGGACCGCAAGCGCGCGCTGCCGTTCCTGCCACGGCGCATCGGGCTGATCACCGGTCGGGCCAGTGCCGCGGAGCGGGACATCGTCGAGAACGCCCGCCGCCGGTTCGCCGGTGTGGCCTTTCAGGTAGAGAACGTCGCGACGCAGGGACCGTCCGCAGCCAACGAGGTGGTGGCCGCGCTCGAACGGCTCGACGCCGACGACGCCATTGACGTGATCGTCATTGCCCGCGGTGGGGGCAGTATTGAGGACTTGTTGCCGTTCTCGAACGAGTCGCTCATCCGGGCGGTGGCCGCGGCGGGCACCCCTGTGGTGAGCGCGATCGGGCACGAGACCGACGCGCCCCTGCTCGATCTCGTGGCCGACCTCGCTGCCTCCACGCCGACCGACGCGGCGCGACGCATCGTTCCGGATGTGGCCGATGAGCGGGCCCGGGTGGCGGACCTGCGCGAGCGCGCCCGGCAGAGCATCCACAAGCGGCTGCACGGCGAGTCCGTCCTG
>Ga0126373_10004910_pt1 | contig 10305 bp, 8 predicted proteins | sample PanSoiMetPlot_11_FD_92545 | JGI IMG/M metagenome (GOLD analysis project Ga0126373, IMG submission 92545) | Tropical forest soil microbial communities from Panama - MetaG Plot_11 | ecosystem: Environmental > Terrestrial > Soil > Tropical forest > Bulk soil | place: Panama | collected 2016-02-17 | reverse complement strand
GATCGTCTTCGAGGGCACCCCTGCCGACCTTGTCAAGGCCCGCTCGACCCTCACTGGCGAGCACCTCGCGGCCTTCGTCAGCCGGTGACAGCGGGGCGCCGACAGCCATACCGCGCCTGAGGGTCGCCGCATCGAGATCCAGCTGTGTCCCGGCTGTGATCAAATGGCCCAACACTAGCCACGATGGTGCAACGCGGCCAGCGGTGGGCAACCGGCAGCCAACGGGATCGCTCAGTCGGATCGACCAGACATGCTGAGATCCGGCAAAACAGACCATTGATTTAGCGCTCACGGTGGGCGTACCGTCTAGTCGGCATGTCGTAACGCAGGCGCAACATAGCGTCTCGGCAAGGAGGGCTGTATGACAGCTACTACCGCGGAGCCAGCCTCCCGGCAGCGGGGAGTGCTCTCTTCGCTGATTCACCGGCAGCTGGATACCTATCCGAACACCGGCCCCAGGGTGATGTATTTGGCCATCACCGTGCTGGCCACGATCACGCTGTACTACGAGCTCTACGTCGGCGGCTCGGTCGCGACGCTGATCCTGAGCAACCTCGGCATGACCTTCAAGTTCTACGTGGTCACCGTCGCGATCGGTAACCTGATCGGCGCCTTCGGCTCGTTGTTCGCGGGCCTCACGGACCGGTACGGCCGTGCGAACCTGGTGGTGTTCGGGCTGCTGTTCTCGGGCGTGTTCGTGACGTTCATCCTGCCCGCCGCCCCCAACAAGTGGGCGTTCACGATCGAGAGCTTCGTCGTCGGCGCGGTCGAGGGCGTATGCCTCGTCGCCACACCGGCCCTGATCCGCGACTTCTCCCCCCAGCTCGGGCGGGCCACCGCCATGGGCTTCTGGACCAGCGGCCCGGTGGTGGGGAGCCTGATCGTCGCGATCGTCGGCTCGATCACGATCCCGAACGTCATCACCAACGAGCGGGCCACGTGGGCAAAGGAGTTCCACATCGGCGGCGCTGTAGGACTTGTTGTCTTCGTGATCGCCCTGCTCTTGCTGCGGGAGTTGTCGCCAGGGTTGCGAGATCAGCTCATGGTGAGCATCCGGGACCGGGCTCTGATCGAGATGCGCGCCAAGGGCCTCGATATCGAGGCCGCAATGAAGAACCACTGGCGGCAGCTGCTCAAGGCCGATGTCATCGTCTCCGCCTTCGCGGTCTCGATCATGCTGCTCATCTACTACGCCCTCGTCGGTTTCCTGGTCATCTACGCGACCACGATTCTCGGGTTCACGCTCAAGCAAGCCAATAACCTCGGCTACTACTGCTGGGCCTTCAACACCGTCGCGGTCATCCTGATCGGCATGACCTCGGACCGGTTCCGGGTGCGGAAGCCGTTCATGGTCGTCGGTTCCATCGGTTCCGCGGTCATGCTCGTGCTCTTCCTGATGCAGTCGAAGGCCGGAGCACACCCGAGTTTCGGCCTGATCGCGGCGTACCTGGCGATCATGCTGTTCTTCCTCGGCGTCGCCTACACGCCGTGGATGGCGAGCTTCACCGAGACGGTCGAGCACCACAACCCGGCGGCGGTCGCAACCGGCCTGGCGATCTGGGGATGGATCATCCGGGTTGTCGTCTTCGCGTCCTCGCTGCTGCTGCTGCTCGTCATCAACACCGTCACCCCGCTGGTCAACTACGGAGGCACTGTCGCCGGCTACGCGGCGCAGTACCCATCGCTGGTCTGGGCCGGGACACACGGCAAGATCGTCGCTGACGCAACGCAGTACAGCACCCAGCTGGGCTTCGCGGGCGCGCACCCCGACATCGTGGCTCTCGCGCAGAAGGACGCCACCCAGATCGCAGACGCGCAGAAGTTTGCTCCCGAGCTGGCGATCATCCAGGCGCATGCGGCGGACTTCACGCAGGCGGCCAAGTACACCCCGACAACCATCCCACCTGCACTGCTCACGAAGCTGGTTGCCGATGCTGGCGGCGGCGCCACGGGCCAGGCAGAACTAGCCAAGATCTCGGCCAACCAGCCGGCGATCACGGCGGTTATCGCAGCGGCGCCTGACCTGCAGAAGATTACGCCCTACGCGGCTCAGCTCACGGCGCTAGCGGCGGTTCCTTCCTCGGTGATCTCCGAGGTTTCGGCCCCTGGCGTTGGTGCCCAGCTGACCGCGCTGACCAAGGTCCCAGCCAACGTGGTTTCCTACATGAAGGCGCACGGTGCCGACGTGTCGGCGGCTGCGGCCAAGTCCCCCGGTCAGTGGAAGACCTGGTACTGGGTCTGCGTCGGCGGCCTTATCTTCTTCCTGCTGTCGGTCCCGCTGCTGCGCGGCCGTTGGTCACCGCGCAAGGCGAAGCAGGACGAGGAAGCGCACGAGGCGCTGGTGCAGGCGGAACTGGCGAAGCTTCAGGGCGCGGCGTCGTCCTGATAGCACCCCACCGGTAAACGCATCGACAAGCCGGCGGGCCGCAGCAGTGAAGCTGCGGCCCGCCGGCTTTTGCTTGGGCCCGGTGCGCTTGCGGGCTAATACTTCTGGTGCATCAGCTCCCTGACTGCTCGCAGTGTGCGATCAGCAATGGCGTTAGCCCGCGCGTTTCCTTGCGACAGAACCTCGCGGAGGTAGCCGGGGTCCGCAGCAAGCTCGGCGCGGCGCGCCCGAACCGCGGCGAACCGCTCGTTCACAGCCGCCGTCGCCGCTTCCTTGAGCGCAGCCGACCCGCGCCCGCCGATCTCGTCGGCAATCCGCTGCGGCGTCGAGTCGCGGCAGAGCGCGGTGAGCGTCAGCAGGCCAGCAACCCCGGGCCGCCGGTCCGGGTCGTAGCTGATGAAACGGCTGGCGTCCGTCTTGGCTCTGGTGAGCAGCCGTGCGGTCTCGTCGGCGGAGGCACGCAGCGGTACCGAGTTGTTCCGGCTCTTGCCCATCTTCTGACCGTCGGTGCCGGGCAGCAGGGGAGCAGCGCTGAGCAGGGCCTCAGGCTCCGGAAAGTAGGGCGCTCCGGGGCTGTAGCGATCGTTGAAACGGCGCGCGATGGTCCGGGCAATCTCCAGGTGCGGCAGCTGGTCGAGGCCGACTGGGACCAGGTTGGCGTGGCAGAAAAGGATGTCGGCCGCCTGGTGCACCGGGTAGGTGAACATGAGACCGGACATCGACGCAAGGCCGGCCGCCGCTACCTCCGCCTTGACGGTGGGGTTCCGGCTGATCTCCGCAACACTGACCAGGCTCAGGAACGGCAGAAGCAGTTGGTTGAGCGATGCGACCTGGCTGTGCGCAAAGATGCAGGCCCTGCGAGGGTCGATGCCGACGGCGAGATAGTCGGCCACGAGCCCGGTGACCACGTCGGGCAGATCGCGCGGGACAGTCCGGTCCGTCATCGCCTGGTAGTCGGCGATGACGACGAGCACATCGACACCGGCGTCCTGCAGCCGGACCCGGTTCTGCAGAGAGCCGAAGTAATGGCCGACGTGCAGCGCCCCGGTAGGGCGGTCGCCGGTGAGAATCCGGAAGGCGGCCGGGTTCTGCTGGACTTCGGTCTCGAGCACTCCGGCCCGGCGCTGGATCGCCAGCTGCGATCCGGTCATGGTGGCGGCGGACATAGCGGGTACCTCCTGGGTGTGAAGAGCCCGCCAGCACGCCACGCCACCAATGCGAAACGGCGCGTCCCAGCGGGCGCGCCGTCAACTGCAAGCAGGGACTAGCGGCCGCTCAGCGCGGCAGCCACCAGCCCTGCGATACATGCATGTCAGCAGGATACCCGCCGGCCACCCTGGCAGGCCGCCACGTTACGCCCGGAGCAGGTCGCCGGTGCTGAGCTGGCACCCTGCCAGCAGGAGTTCCGCCGGGTCTGGTCGGCTGCCGGTCAGGATCCACTCACTGAGACCGGCAAGCTGATAGCTGATGAGCGGCGGCACCGCGTCCCCGATGTGGCGGTACATGTTCGCGAGGGTGCCGGTGAACTGATAATCACGGGGGAACCCCTGCAGGATCGACATCTCGCGGACCGTGCACAGCCGGTCCTGCTCCGGGTGGGCATAACGGCCGTTGCCGACGTGACTGCATTCTCGCTTGATCGTGACGGCCGGCCGGTCCCACCACAGGCGGCCGTAGATATCGGGGTGACTGCCGAAGTCACCGCGCGCGGCGCGGCGCGCCATCGCAGGGGTGATCAGGGTGGCGCTGTGCGGGGTCCGCAGCAGCTGGGCCCAGCTGCCACCGTCGTGCGGCACCGCGGCCAGCCGACTCCGGCTGACGCCGGCCCGCAGCGCGGGGCTGACGTGCAGGGGGTCAGAGTCGCAGGGCCGGCCGGCCGGCACGGGCGGCAGATCCCAGATAGCCCGGCGGACGTGGGTCGCCTTCGGATCGAGCCGCCAGCCGCGCCAGAGTTCGGCCAGGCCGCGTGCTCGCAGTGGCCGGCGAGCGGCGACCACGATGGCCCGCTCACGACGTTGCGGGAGGCCGAAGTCGGTGAGGAAGTGCGTGGCCGCGACGGCCGCGTAGCCCAGGCCGTCAAGCCGGCCGACCAGCCCGCGCAGGTGACCGTTGAACCGGCCGGTGACGAGCTCGCGTGCGTTCTCGATCAGCACGATGTCGGGCCGCAGCAGCGCGGCGTAGTCAGCGATCCGGCCGACCAGGCCGTTCCGCCGGTCGTCGCGCAGATGATTGCTGGCCACCGTCCGGGTGAACCCCGTGCAGGGCGGGCCGGCCGCGAGGATGGTCGGCCGCCGGGCCGGCAGGCCCATCGCCGCGCATACGTCCGCAGGGTCGGCGGCCGCGAGATCAGCCTCCACGGGCGTCAGGCCGAGGTTGGCGCGGTAAGTCGCGTTACAGCCGAGCGAGCCTGCCGCGGCGCTCGGCTTGCCGACTTGTGCGTCGGCGGCGCCGATGACATCGAACGCCGGATGCCGACTGAAGCCGCAGCTCATGCCGCCAGCGCCGGAGAACAGGTCGACCACGAGCCACGGGCGCGCCAACCAGCCACCTCCAGCACCGAAGACTAGGCGTTCGTGGCGCCGGAGGCCCGGAAGCCGGGCCGATGGGTGCTAGTGCGCCGCCACCTTGACTGTCTTGCGGCCGGCGTCGAGGACCAGGCCCATCAGCCAGGCGACGACGCCGACGATGATGGCCCCCCAGAAGGCCGGCCAGAAGCCGGTGATGTGGAACGGCAGCGACAGCTTGCCCGCCACCCAGCTGCACAGCCAGAGCAGCAGCCCGTTCACAACGAGGCCGATGAGCCCGAACGTCACCAAGTACAGAGCGCAGCCGACCGTCTTGACGATCGGCTTGATGACCGCGTTGACGACGCCGAAGATGAGGGCGATGAGGATGAGCGTCCAGGCTTTCCGCCAGTCGCTGCCGCCGGTTAGCTCGATCCCGGATATCACGAGATGCGCGACGGCCAGGGCACCCGCGACGACGAGGATGTGCAGCACGAACTTCATGCCGTCATCCTGCCATGCCAGGTAAAAAGACCTAATCCTGTACAGAAGCTGTGCTGAGTTCGTTATTTCCTGCGGTGCCCTTGCATAGGTCACATATTCGGATCATCTGATCTACCTGCGAGAACTGCGGCGTGGACAGTGGACTGACTGATCAGCCGATGCCACGATCGCCTGCGAGAAACCGATGCCGCGCGTTGCCGGAGCGCGGCGTGCAACGGGGGCAGCTTGTCGTGGGTTTCGCATGGATGCCGGAAGACGGCGGGGGCTGGCACGGAACGAGCGCGGGTCAGCGTGCCCGGCTGTGGCGTGGATACGTTCGCTGGATACAGCCGACCGGGCGACACGCCGCTCCCCGTCGTCCGCGTCAACTGCTACCCGATACCGGCGTGATACGGGTCAATCTCGACGACCTACTCGAATCGGGTCAGAACGACGGAGCAGCCTCACCCAACATCGGCCCGTAGCAGTCGGCTAGGCCACGCTGGCCGTCCGGGCGCACGAGTTCACCACCGGAAATGGACGAAGACCCGGCCGAAGTTCTTGGAGTCCTTCTCGACCCGGTGGTAGAGCGCCTTGATTTCCTTCTGCTCGAGGAACCGGAGCACGTGCTTCTTGAGCTGGCCCGACCCCTTCCCCGGAATGATCTCGACCAGCGGCGCCTTGGTGCGCACCGCCTCGTCGATGATGCCGCGCAGCGCGCGGTCGATGTCCTGGCCGCGGTTGTAAATGTCGTGCAGATCGAGCTTGAGCTTCATAGACGCCTCTCCGGTACCACCGTATGTGGCCACCGCCTGGACGTTTCACGTGAAGCATCTAGCTCGCGGGAATGATGATCCTGTTCACGACGTAGACGGTCGCGTTCGACGTCCGGACGTTGCCGCAGGTCACCACCGCGTTGTTGACGCTGAAGCTCCGACCGGACCGGGCAAGGTAGAGCTTCGTCCCACCAACTGTGGTGAGGACGTGTCGCTTCGCTAGCTGAGCTGGCAGCACGCGGCCAGCAACCACGTGGAACCTCAGGACCCGGACCAGGTCGGGCCTTGTCGCCAGGAGGGCCTGCAGGTTGCCTGCGCCGAGGTAGTCGAAGGCAGCGTTGTCCGGGGCAAAAACCGTCAGCGCTTTGGCCGCGTTCAGCGTCCTGGTCATGCCGGCTAGCTGGATAGCGTGCGCAAACTCGGAGAGTTCTCGCGGTCGGCTGACCGCGGCGGCAGCTGTGGCGGCCGTGAGTCCGGCCTGACTGGCCGGCCCGCTGCGGGGCAGGATCCCGCACCCCGAGCCGAAAGTCCGCCCGTTGGGAAGGGCGACGGGAGCGCGGTGCCGCGGCTTGCGGGCGGGACGGACCGGGTGCCGGGTGTGTGCCTGCGTGACTCCGGTCCCGATGCGACCTGCCGCAGTTACCGGTGAGCTGGTCGGGGTCACGCCGTATGCGGCGGCGGTCAGGCCGATGCCGACCGCTGCGGCCACCACCGCGATGATCTTTGATGTCATGACCCTGCCGTTTCCGCGCCTCTGCGTACACAGAGTCTTCCTCGGATTACGCCTGGTAATCGCTGGCCCGGCCGGGGTACGAAGGCCCGTATGCCCGTAGCGGCCAATTCGGGTGCCGCGATGCGGGGGGTGGATCGGGGGAGAGCAGATGACCAGCATGCCTGGGCAGGACGCGCCGCAGCCGTGGGCTGGCGGCACCGAGCAGGATGCGGGGGACCGGACCGGTGCATACAGCCCTCAAGGCGCACCGGGGCAGGAGTTCGGTGGCCTGCCGCCCGGAGGAAGGCCGCAGGGCGGCTACCCGGGAGATGCCTACGGCTCGCACTGGGCTGGCCGGTCAGGCTGGGAGGGCCCGGTCAACAGGGACGAGACCAACGTGGTCGGCCGCCGCGTCGTCCAGTACGTCATCGACTATGTCCTGGTAGGCATCATCCCCGCCATCGCGTACTGGGTGTTTAATCGCGGCAGCGGGTTCCTCCATGGCTTCGGCTGGACGATTGCCACGCTCATCGCCCTGGTCGTGTACCTCTGGTACTGGGTGCTCCGGCCGAACGGCCACCAGGGCCAGACATTCGGGATGCAGCTACTCGGGCTCCGGGTCATCAGCAAGGACGGCGGCCCGGCGAGCATGCTCCAGCTTTTCGTCCGGGGCGTTTTGCTGATCGTCGACACCCTCATCTTCGGCCTCGTGGGCCTGATCACCATGATGGCGTCGCGGTACCACCAGCGCGTGGGAGACCACATGGCCAGGACCCTCGTCGTCGGGGCCAGCCACTCGGGGGACACTTTCGGACACGATCAGTCTGACCAGAGCGCCGGATACAGGGTCGAGGACGAGCGGCTGGCCCGGCCAGACACGTACTCCGGGGACGCCTACGGCCAGCATCTGGGCACTCCGGAAGCGGGCGGTACCAACCAGGGCACATCCGGCTAGCGGGTCGAAGCCTCCGCGGCGACCTGGGCGCGCAGCCGCTTGCGGTCTGTCTTCAGCACGCTGGTGAGCGGGATGGCGTCGACGATCCGGACCTCACGCGGGTACTTGACGGCGGACAGGTGCTGTCGCGCGAAGGCGACGAGCTGATCGGACGTCACCTCACTGCCCTGGACGAGCTGGACGAAGGCGACGACCTCCTCGCCGTACTTCTCATCCGGCTTGCCGACCACCGCGGCGCTCACCACATCCGGATGCTGGACGAGCACGTCCTCGACATCCCGCGGATAGACGTTGTAGCCGCCCCTGATGATCAGGTCCTTGATCCTGTCCACGATGTAGAGGTAGCCGTCCGCGTCGAGCCTGCCCACGTCACCGGTGTGCAGGTAGCCGCCGCGGACCGCCTTTTCCGTCTCCTCCGGAGCATTCCAGTACCCGGACATGACCACCGGTCCCGCGACGCAGATCTCGCCTTCGTGCCCCGTCGGGGCCTCCGACCCGTCCGGCAGCTCGATCCGAACTCGTACGCCGGGCGCCGGCTTGCCGACGCTGCCGGGCCTGGCCTGCCCGAGCGGTGACGTCGCGATAATCGCGGCCGACTCTGTGCAGCCGTAGCCCTCGGCGATCTCCACCCTGGGGAGGCGCCGCCCGAAGTCGTCGATGACCTGACGCGGCAGCGGTGCTGCGCCGCTGTTGAGCCGGGTGAGAGCGGACAGGTCGTAGTCTTCGAGCGGCTGCTGAAGGAGCATCTGCAGCATCGAGGGGACGAGCGGGCTGGCATTGACCTGGTGCTGCTGAGCGAGCTGAAGCCAGCCGGCCGCATCGAACCAACGCATCAGCACCGTCACGCCGGGCTCAGGTGCGTGCACGCTCATGACACTGACCATGAGTCCGTAGACGTGCGACAACGGGAGCGGCAGGAGTGCGGTCCGGTGCACCGGGTCGTAGGACGTGGCCGTAGCGGCCCAGGCTGACGCTGACAGCGCGTTATGGCTGATCATCACGCCCTTCGACCGGCCCGTAGTGCCGCCTGTGTACAAGAGCGCGGCCAGCGAGGCGGGGTCGCGATCAACCAGTTCAGCCGGCTCGGCAGATTCCAGCGCAGCGAAGTCCAGCAGCGGGACGGCGCTCACCGCAGCGGCATCGCGCTCGCCCGCCACGACGACGCCGCGGATTCCCGGCGCGGCCGCGGCGGCCGCGACGACCTTCGCCAGGAACTCGGTCGTCGTGACGACGAGCACCGCACCGCTGTCCGTCAGCACGTGCCGCAGCTCGTCCTCGCTGAGCAGGAAGAGCACCGGCGTCGCGACCGCACCGGCGCGCCAGATGGCGTGATAGGTGACGCTGACCTCTGGGCAGTTCGCCATGCATACGACGACGCGATCGCCGGGGGCGACGCCAGCCTCGCGAAGCCCGCCGGAGAGCCGGCGAGCCCGCTCGGCGAGCTGGTCGCTGGTCCAGCGGACGCCCTCGAAGTACAGCTCTGACCGTCCGGCGTCACGTTCCCATGCCAGGTCGGCCAGTAGCTGGAGGCTCGACCCGGTGGGCTCGGTGGGCAGGGCTTGAGTGGCGTCGGCAGAGAGCTGGCTGGTCATGCGGTGAACTCCTCGTGATGAGTCACTACGGAAGCGGGCTCGGCCAGTCGGTAGCGGCGGACGCCGTCCTCACCGGTGCTGCTGACGGCGCGTGCCTGGGCCACCAGCAGATCGAGGTGGTAGATCGTCTCGCAGATGGCGAGCATCTGGTTCATCAGGTCGAGTTCGTCGAGCTTTCGCTCGCGCCTCGTCCACCCGATCGCGCGGGCCACGTCGTAGCCAGTACGCTCGCTGCCGGTCAGCACCTCGGCCATCAGGGCGAGCCGCCGGTCGTGGTGCTCGATGAGCTCGTCGATCCGCGCGTGCGCGCTCGGCGAGACAGGACCATGCGCGGGCAGTAGCCGCATGTCAGGCAGCCGCCGGACCACGTTGAGTGACTCGAGATACTCGCGGAGCGGCTGCTCCGACGGGGACTCCTGAAAGCCGATCGAGGGCGTGATATGCGGCAGCACGTGGTCTCCGGCGAACAGCAGCCCGGCGTCCATGTCTGCGAACACCACGTGACCGCGGGTGTGGCCGGGGGTGGCCACGGCCCTCAGCGTCCTGGTGCCGAGGTCGAATTGCTGATCTGGCGATATCCAGCTGTCGGGTGCCTCGTAGCTGAGCGCCGCCGCGAAGGTGGACCCGGGCCGCAAGGCCGGATGATCCGCTGACACCAGAGCCGTCCGCGCGGCGCCGTTGGCCGCCGGCCAGCGGCGAGGGCTGGAGCCGCCGCCCGTCGCCTCCGCCAGGCGGTCAGCCACCGGGTGGGCGCCTGCCAGTCGCAGCACCGCAATCTGCGCGCGCATCGGCCGGAACCTGCCAGACAGCAGGCCATCAATCGATGGCTGCTCGCCCGCGCCGAGCGCGATCTTCGTGCCGAGCAGCCGCCTGATCTCGACGGCCTGGGTGTAATGG
>Ga0126373_10004908_pt1 | contig 10307 bp, 5 predicted proteins | sample PanSoiMetPlot_11_FD_92545 | JGI IMG/M metagenome (GOLD analysis project Ga0126373, IMG submission 92545) | Tropical forest soil microbial communities from Panama - MetaG Plot_11 | ecosystem: Environmental > Terrestrial > Soil > Tropical forest > Bulk soil | place: Panama | collected 2016-02-17 | reverse complement strand
GTATGGTCGTTGGCACACCAAACCGCTTATCGATCTGGCCGAGATGACCGATCGCCCTCATGTGGCGACGGTACATCCCGAAGGCGAATCGCTTGTCCGACGCGATAACTCGCACTAACCATTCCCCGCGTGGCGGAAGGGCGAATGGAATCCCAGCCGAGCGGCGGCCAGGTCGCAAGAGGATGCACACGAAGCGGACGATATCGGGACGTGACGGTTCGGTTGCAAATGGATTCTCCGTCTCGAGGCGGATAAGATCGCGACCATCGCAGAGCGCGACTTGCGCCTCGAACGGCAGCCTGCGGAGCAGTTCAGCTCGGAACTTCGTTTGCGATCCGGGTTTCCGAACGATAAACGTTCCCGCAGCGCCCACATTGACAACACCATAGTCACGCAGTTCTCGGGCGAGGACGCTCGGACGAAACGTCCTGTGTCCGCCAACGTTGACGCCTCGCAGGAAAACGACCAGAGCCATCCTGTTACCGGTTCGCCGCGCTCAACAAGTCGTCCCCAGCTACATTATTGTCTCAGCCGCGTGCACTTTGGCGTAAAGCCTGCGATCGGGTCCTTGTTAGCCCTTCGCTCGGGTCCACGGGTACGTCGCGTGCTCACGGCTGGGCGGGGCTACAGCGTGCCGCATTCTGACGCTCGCTCGGTTTCCCCAAGCTGGTGCTGGCACTTGATGCCAAAGCCGAGATGCGCCGGCTGCGCCTGCTCGAGGAATGGAAGCGGGAAGAGTTGCGGCGCACGCCGTTTTCCATTCTCGACGAGCGGCCGCCCGAGTTATCTCCGGTAAAGCGGCCGCGCCGAAGTCTTGCGACAAATCCCAGGGCTTCGTGAGTGACGAGGGGCGTGGCCCAAAAGGTCGCCAAATAATCCCAAGCCTGGATGCGGGTGGTCAGCACTTTTCCGGCCGGAACGGCCTCGAAAAACGTGCGCCGCGACAGTCAACGCCATAGTTCCGAGCAACGCAAGTCAAAGAAAGCCGTCATTGCCTTTTGCAATTGTGGAAACCAGACCCATTTCATTTTCTCACGGCTCTCCTTCAAAACACACCGCATGATCGGTACGTAAAGGCTTTGGACGGCACACAGTCTATAATCGTGAACTAGCTGGACCCAGTCATAGTCGGTGATGCCATGTTGAACTATGCGCCGATGATATTCGCGTAAGACCGAATCCTCGAGAGTCCGTCTGGCATTGCTGTCCCACCAATGCACCATCATGTAGGCTATGTCGCTCACTGCAAGCCAAGTAGTGAGAGACCACCGGAACGGCTGACGGTCGACCAGGAAAACCCTCCCAGTACCGTCCCTGGGGGTGAGAATATTTCCTGGATTTGGGTCTCCGTGCACTATTGTGAAGCCGACGGGGTCTCTTGAGCGTTCTGCCAACTTCGCGGGGTGATTTGCGAAAACATCACCCAGGGCTTTTCGCCATTCGACGCCGATATCGCCTTGGACCGCTGCCAGCATGGGGGAAAGTCCGGGTTCTACGTGCCTGATATACCGGTCGATATTCCTTTGATCTGGGAGCGCGTAGCCGAAAGCGCGCAGTCGTTCGGGGCCCCACATATGTGCATGCAGGTCAGCCAGCGCGTCGGCGGCACCGATCCCGTTCTTGAGCGTCACGGAAGCATTTGGTTGATGGGTCGCCGACAAATCGTCCATCAGAATATGGTAGCCTGCGTACGAAGATGCCGCATCGTAGCAGGTCGGCACTGGCGGATCTTTAAGATCCACATAGTCACGCGTGTAGTAGTGGAATTCCGAATCTCTTAGAAACCACGCTTCATTTTTACAGATCTTGAGCAGTAGAAACCGGGGCTGGGGCCCCACGGAGCCGGATTCGTAGTCGACGTGAATGCGAGCGATGCTCGCGTTCACACTTTCCGAACATGTGAGATCAAAGCCGTTGACCTGACCGACGCTCAGCGCTCCGCTTCGCTTAAGAACGTCGTCGAGCCAAGCGACGTCGACCTGTTTGGGGTCGCTGATCAGCCGCCCAGATTGCACAACGCATACCCCGACATACTTCGATTGGCTATTCAGAGTACATTTTTCCGCAACGTCATGTGAACCCTTACTACTATGCGTCTAGTGCAACTTTTTTCGGCCGGTTTGTAGACTGGTTCGGGAGCGTCGTGATCGGGCGACCACCGTCCCCTTGCCAACGGTCGCGCCGGCGTTTTGATTTCCTCTGGCGCGGTTGGCGCCCGAAGATTGATCGGTGAGACTCGAGACGTGATCCAGGAGACCAGCCGCCAGTAAGCCTCGTGGAAACCATGAGCAACACCTGCCCACAATCGCTGTCGAGGCAGATGCACCCTGAGCACCCTGAAACAAGATTTCTTCAAACAGTTGAACCAAACAGGCTCCTAGATAAGATTCTGAGACCTCGACTCGATGAAGCCATTCGGAAGCTCCCGGTAGACTGCCCCTGCTAGGAGATGGGCCTCTTAAGGGCAAGCGTTGAACTCGTTCAAACAGACACTCGCCTATCGGAACGCAACGAACTACGCGGCGTTTCTATCCCGCATCTGAAAGAGGGTATGTGGTTGCTAGACTGTGGATGCGGCGTCGGCTCGATCACTGTAGGCCTGATAGACCACGTTCGACCCGGCCTGGTAGTGGGCGCGGATCGAGCCTTCGGCGGATTTCGCGGCGCAATCCAGTACGCAAGCGAGCACGAAGTTGCCGGGCTCGAGTTCATTGGCGCCGACGCATACGCGACTCCGTTTCGTGACGATACGTTCGATGCTGCCCTTGCGCACTCGATGCTGGAAACTCTGGATAGGCCGTCCGAGGCGCTGCGAGAAATCAGAAGAGTCTTGAAACCCGCGGGCGTGGTAGGGGTGGCATCTGTCGAGTACGGCGGACTACTGCTTGCCGGACCGTCGCTCGAGTTGTTGCAGAACTTTTACAAAATTCGGCAAGAGCTTTGGCTGCGAAACAGAATCGCCAATCCATGGACTGGGCGCAATCTTCGAGCATTCCTCGTGGAGGCCGGCTTCTCGAGCGTCGAGGCTTCAGCCCGCTACATCCCGTACGGCGATCCCGAGGCGGTCAAACGATTCGGGATGGACCGCGCCAGCGACTGCCAGGACCCGGAGTTTGCGGAGCCGGCTGCTGAACTTAATTTTGCGGATAGCGTTACGCTTCAGGCGATAGCGGCGGCGTGGTCGCGGTGGGCGACCGATCCCAGGTCATTCGCCGCATTCGCGTGGGGTAACGCGATAGCCTGGAAACAGAGGTGCAAGAAAGCATTGCTCGGCGGACACTCCCGCGAAATGGTCGACAAGAAGCAGGACCAGACTCGAAGTCGACCGATTCCACAGCAGGCCCCGTTGAAATCTGGTCTGCTTAATGAGCGCCTTCTGGAGTCAAGTGCAAATAGATTTCGATCCGACCGCAGGCATTTGATTTCTGGCGATGGCATGTTTGGCGGTTGACCAAGTTTGGTCTTTTTTCGCTGCGCTGGTATGAAGAATTCGGCGCGCACGCTACGCCGTCCGTAGTCAATTCATGTTCAGCGTGACTGTGCTGCTCTTGCAGTTACCGGGGCTGAGGTAGCGCACCAACTGTCGGTCATCCAATGGCCTGAGGCTCCGGAAGGCGAGACCGCGTGGAATTTTTCCAGAACTTTCGGTCACATGCCGTCGTGCTGCCGAACCTGGCGAAGTTTGCCCTCGGGATGGTGATTATTGTCGGCGTGCCGTCGTTGTGCCGGCGGATAAGATTGCCGGCGGTGGTCGGGCTAGTTCTGACGGGGACGATCATCGGACCGAATGTGATGGGGTTCTTCGGCGAGAACCGGCCCGTCCCAGAGTTTCTCGCGGATTTGGGAAAACTACTTCTGATGTTTGTCGCGGGTCTCGAAATCGATCTCGCGCAATTTCGTAATGCGGAAGGCAGATCGATCACTTTCGGACTTCTCACGACCACTATCCCGCTATTGTTGGGAACCACGGTCAGGATGCTGTTCGGCTATTCAGTTACGTCGGCGATCGTAATCGGCTCACTGCTCGCATCGCATACGCTGCTTGCAGCACCGATTGTGACCAAGCTGGGCGCAAATCATCTCGAGCCGGTTACCGTCACATTCGGGGCGACGGTAATGTCTGACAAGCTGTCGTTGGTCGTATTCGCTATCTGTGTTTCGACCTACGTGAGCGGATTTTCCGCTTTTCGTCTGATTCTGCAGATCCTGCAAATCGCGATTTTGGTACCCGTCATTTTATTGGGTCTCGGACGTGTCGGCGCCGCGCTGGCTCGCCGCGTAGCGTCGTCCGCGCCGCCGCGGTACGACAGCGTACCGCTACTCCTGCACGATATGCTGGTGATCGCCTGCATCGATGCGGGAGAACTCATCGAGGCGCGGGCCTATCTCGCCGAAGCTGACACCGCTCGCAAACCCTGGGAGCTTCCCTGGATCCTCTTATTTCTGGAGGGGGACTGGGAGCCTGCGGGCAAGATGCTGACCGCAGAGTTCGAGCGGTCGCGCACCGCCGGGGACCGATATCAAGAGTGGTGGGCGACATATCATCTCGCGCGGTCGCACAGGCTCACCGGAGAGCCCGGGCAGGCTATGCAATTTCTGCTGCGGGCGCTCCAGATTTCCGTGGACGGTAGAGACATCGCCCTTGAATTGGCTACCAGGCCCTCGCTTGCCACCATGGCCGCCGACGCCGGCATTGCCGGTGAAGCGTTGCAGCACCTTCAGCGCTGTCGCCAGATCGTCGCCGCCGGCGAGAACTGGCTAGGACTCGCAGGCAGCGTCGAGCGCGCCGAGGCGGTTGTAACCGCAGCACGAGGCGAATACTCGGCGGCCAAAGCCTACTTCGAGAAAGCGATCGCGAGCTTCCAACGATACAGTCTGCCGTGGGAGGAAGCCGACACCCTTCAATACTGGGGGCGCGCGCTGCTCGCAGCCGGCCAGCCCTCCCGCGCCATCGAAAAGTTCGACGCAGCGATCGAAATCTACCGCTCCCGCGGAGCGAGCGTGCGGTTCGTCGAATACGTCATGACTGACAAGATGCGCGCGCAAGGCTCGAAGTCGACCGATACCGAAGTACAATCTCCTCCTACAGATTCGGTTCACGCGAACGCGCCCGCTCCGGCGCATCAGCTGCAGGCGCCGACTTCGAACGACCGAATTCGCGATGAGGTCAGCCCACCCCGTACAAGAGCAGTCGATGCGATATCAGGCTCGCACATACCAGCTGGTGTTGGCGGGGAGTCACGGCGCGTCGTTGCCACAATTCTTTTCATCGACATCGTCGGCTCGACCGAACACGTTACCAAGCTCAAAGACCGGGGATGGGTGGAACTCCGGAGAAGCTTCTTTGAGGAGATTCGCAAACAGCTGGCCAGTTTCAACGGACGGGAGATCGATGCAACAGGCGATGGAATGCTGGCAATTTTCGAGAATCCAGCTGCGGCGATTCAATGCGCATTCGCGATGTCACAGGGAGTGGAGAAGCTAGGGTTGCAGATGAGAGCCGGCATCCACACCGGCGAATGCGAACTGGTCGGCGGGGATGCAATCGGGATCGCCGTTCACATCGGCGCGCGGGTCGCCAGCCAAGCAGGTCCAAACGAGGTAATGGTCTCGAGTACGGTCCGAGATCTTTTAGTCGGAGGCGAGATCACGTTTGTCGACCGCGGGGTCGGCGAACTCAAGGGAATCCCGGGTGAGTGGCGACTATATGCTGTCGAGCGACAGAGTTGATGCTTGTGCCTCGGAACAAGGGGATTTTGACCATTGCTGTGCCGCACTGAGATATAAGACTAGGGTTCGGTCAGCGTTCGACGATAACGTCCACGCGACTAGGGGTCTCAATGCGCTGTTCGAAGTGCGGTGCCGAAAATCCTGACCGGGCGAAATTCTGCGTGGAATGCGCGTCGCCGTTTGCGCGCCGCTGTACGTCCTGCAAAGCAGAGAATCCTCCAACCGCGAAGTTCTGCCTTGAATGTGCAAAGTCGCTCGATGGTACTGGCGGCAAATCGCAGGACGGTGCCGCCGCAAGCGCGCCCATACACGTAGGCGCAGAAACCCCTGATTCGTCGACGGATGGTGAGCGCAAGACAGTCACTATGATGTTCGCAGACATCAAGGGCTCGATGGACCTGATCGAGGACCTCGACCCCGAGGAAGCCCGCGCCATCGTAGACCCGGCACTGAAGCTGATGATGGAGGCGGTACAGCGCTACGGCGGCTACGTCGCCCAACAAACCGGCGACGGCATCTTCGCGCTATTCGGTGCCCCTATCGCAAATGAAGACCATCCGCAGCGCGCGCTGCACGCTGCGGTGCGGATGCAGGATGAGCTGAAACGCTACTCGGACCGCATTCGCACCGATGGTCGCCTTCCGATCCAGGCTCGAGTAGGAGTGAATACCGGTCAAGTGGTGGTGAGATCGATCACGACCGGTGAGGACCGCACCGAATACGCACCTGTCGGTCACTCGACCGGTGTCGCGGCGCGAATGCAGGCGCTCGCGCCCGTCGGGTCCATCGCGGCAACCGAGCAGGTCAGGAAGCTTTGTGAGGGCTACTTCGTTTTCAAGTCGCTCGGACCGACCAAGGTGAAGGGAGTCAGTGCCCCGGTCGATGTCTACGAAGTGACCGGGCTGGGACCGTTGCGGACTCGCCTGCAACGAGCAGCGGCACGCGGTTACACCAGGTTCGTGGGACGAGAGCGCGAGATGGAGGCACTTCGCCATGCAGCTCAACAGGCCAAGGCGAGCCGCGGTCAGATCGTCGCTGCGATGGCCGAGGCGGGCGTCGGCAAATCGCGCCTGTTCTACGAGTTCAAGGCCAGGAATCAATCAGGCTGGATGGTCTTGGAAGCGATCTCCTTCTCGCACGGAAGGGCGACCGCTTACCTCCCTCTAATCGAGCTGCTCCACGACTACTTTGGAATCGAACTCAACGATGAACCAAGGAGGCGCCGCGAAAAGGTCGCGGGCAAGGTAGCGATGCTTGATCGCAGCCTCGAGGACGCCCTGCCGTATCTCTTCGCACTGCTTGGCATTGTCGAGGGTGAGGACCCGCTCGCGCAGATGGATGCTCAGATCCGTCGCCGGCGCACCCAGGATGCGGTCAAACGCATTCTGCTGCGTGAGAGCCTCAATCAGCCATTGATAATAATCTTGGAGGATTTGCATTGGATCGACCCGGAAACCCAGGCGTTCTTGGAGCTGCTGGCGGAAGGAATCGCCAACGCGCCGGTGCTGCTGCTGGTCAACTACCGACCCGAATACACTCACCAGTGGGGCAGCAAGACCTACTACACGCAGCTCCGGCTTGATCCGTTGGGCAAGGAGAGCGCCGCAGAGATGTTGAGCGCCCGCATTGGCGACTCGCCGGACCTGGCCCCACTCAAGCGGCTTGTGCTCGAACGCACCGAGGGCAATCCGCTGTTCATCGAGGAGCTGGTCGAGGCGTTGTTCGATGAAGGGGTGCTGGTCAGGAACGGTGCAGTCAAGGTGACCAGAGCACTCAATCAACTGAAGATACCGCCCACCGTACAAGGAATCCTGGCCGCTCGCATCGACCGGCTCCCTCCCGAAACGAAGGAGTTGTTGCAGACGCTCGCGGTACTCGGCATGGAATTCTCGCTCGCATTGGCCAGAGCGGTTGTCCAACAGCCGCCCGAACAACTCGACCGTCTACTGAGCGACTTGCAGGCCGGCGAGTTCGTTTACGAGCAGCCCACCGCCGATGTCGAATACGAGTTCAAGCACGTGCTGACGCACGATGAGGCCTACAAATCGCTACTGACCGCCCGCCGTATGCTGCTGCACGAGCGCATCGGCCAGGCAATCGAAGCCCTCTACCACGAGCGGCTGGAGGACCACTACGCCGAGCTCGCTTATCACTATGGTTCGAGCAACAACGCTGCAAAGACAATCGAGTACTTGCGTCTGGCAGGCGAACAGGCGGCGGGTCGCGGTGCGTACGCGCAGGCGCTCGCAAATGTTGAGCCGGCTCTGAGGTCGATCGAGCGGCTTCCCGAAGGTGTCGAACGGCTGCGGACCGAGCTCGGCGTGCGACTTGTGGAAGGAATGGCCGTGTCGCCTCTGTACGGACTGGCCTCGACGGAGCGTCTGAACACTTTCCAACGGGTGTGCGAACTGAGCGAGCGACTCGGCGACAAATCCGCGGAGGTTCAGGGACGAATGAACCTGGCAGGCGCGTACATTGGCAGAATGGAGGCTTCGCGCGCACTCGATATCATCCAGCGATGCGTCGAGCTCGCGCAGCGAAGCCCGAGTGGCGAACTAATACCCATAGTTCACCTCCAACTCGCCTTTCTCCTTCACCATTCCGGTGATCCCGTTCAGGCATGTTCGCTAGTGAGCGAGCTGATGACGCATTTTGAACCGACGCGCCAAGAAGCCGGGAGCAACTATCTACCGCTCCATCCGTGGGTCTTGACGCCACTAACATTCTTTCGGGTCCAGCACACGTTGGGCCGACCGGATGAGGCGCTCAGGCTCAGCCAGCTGGCTCTACGGCGCGCTCGTCAGCTGAAGCGCCCCTTCACGATCAGCGCGGCATACGCAGCCGCTGCCACACTGCGATATGAGCGGCGCGAGCCTGAGGAAGCGCGCGACCTGGCCGAGGCGGCTATCGAAGTGGCGGAGGAACATGGCTTTGAGAACTATATGGTCTTGGGTCGATCGGTTCGCGGCTGGGTACTGGCCGAGAGCGGCCGCACTGCGAAAGGAATCACCGAGTTGGAGGCGAATGCCCCCAAGGTCGTGAGCTTCTTCCAGATGCAGGTATCCGAGATGCTAGCACAAGCCTATCTGCGCGCGGGCCGCGCCGACCAAGCTGTCGGCACGCTCGAAGAAGCGCTTTCCAGAGGTGAAAGAGCGGGACTGCATTTTTATGATGCGCCGCTTCATCGACTCAAAGGCGAAGCGATGCTGATGCACGATTCCTCAATGATGGCCGTGGCAGAGGAGTGCTTTCGCAGGGCCATTGGAAGTGCCAGGAGCCAGTCCGCGAAGGCATGGGAGCTCCGTGCGACGACCAGCCTCGCACGGCTACTGCGCGATACTAATCGCCGCGATGAGGCGCGCGCGATGCTCAGCAGCATCTACAACTTGTTCACCGAGGGCTTCGACACCGCCGACCTGAAGGACGCCAAGGCGCTGCTCGAGGAGTTGGGCGATTCTCCGCGATAGCTGAATCTTGGGTCTGCTTTGGTTTCCGTGTCAGAAAGAACGGGCGAGACCAGTCTTGAATTCCAAGCCCTCGGATCGGATCTTCCACCGGCGGGTTACAAGGAAAGTGTGCTGCCAAAATCTCCACAATTGGCGAGCTAGCGTTTGGCGATCCGCATTCAGCACTTAAATGAGATCGCGCTCCAGAACGGACCTCAACTCGCGACGCCACCCCTGACAGCATTCTCATTTCCTCATGGAGATGTTCTAGAGACGCAGAACCCGACCGTCGTTCTTAAATTGCTCCCAAGCGGAGCGAAGATGACCATCCGACGCTGAAGTGAGCATTGCGCGTGCGGGTGTACCAGAAAAAAACTCGCGCACTTCGAGGCTGAGGGCGTTCGCGAGATGGACACCACGAGCCCCTGTGAAGAATGCCGCTTGCTTGCTTCGAGTAAGGTGATGTACCCGGCGGAAGTCTTGATGGGCTGGCCCAGTTCTCTCTGGGTCATATCCATTTGGCGACGCCGCTTGCGGATTATCCGACCCAATCTGGCCTCCTTGAAACGTGGCAAGATGCTTACCCCGAAGCGGCGCTCGCAGGCTCAGCTGCGAATGCAGCGTCTTCGTTGCATCTATTCGCTCGTGGTCACCGGACACGGTTTGGTTCTGGGACACGAACACTCTAGGTCACAGGATTCTTTTTGGTGTCGACATTGCGCTGGCGCCTCGATAAATCTGTAGTTAGACTCGCTTAAACGAATTTCAAGGCGTTTTGTTGACCTGTTGTTGAGAGACCGATGGTACGCACTCGCAGCCCACCCTTCTTTTGTTATCGGCGCCTTTGGTTGAACACCTTGCTCAATCCAGAGCCTAGCCAGACGAACAACGCTGAAAAACGAGCAATGTAAAGAGGAGTCAAGCGATGAAAAGGTTTGCCAACCCTCTGTTGACCGTCCTTACTCTGTTGCTGGTATTCAGGGTGCTCGAAGGATCCGGGGTTGCCCTAGCAAGCGATACCAGTGCAGTGAAGGTAGCCGTGGGATACGCCGATAATTTACACAACACGGCAAAACCTCTCCCGAGCCCCTGGGCGGGAAGCGTGGGAGTGATCTTCATCGGCACCTCAAG
>Ga0126373_10004907_pt1 | contig 10308 bp, 9 predicted proteins | sample PanSoiMetPlot_11_FD_92545 | JGI IMG/M metagenome (GOLD analysis project Ga0126373, IMG submission 92545) | Tropical forest soil microbial communities from Panama - MetaG Plot_11 | ecosystem: Environmental > Terrestrial > Soil > Tropical forest > Bulk soil | place: Panama | collected 2016-02-17 | reverse complement strand
GTTACATCGAGCGCGGGGACCGAGCGGCTCTCATCAACGCGAACGGTGCCTGCGAGTACCAGGCGCGGCAGCGCGAGCCCGGGGTTTCCTCGCCCGGGGGAGATCTCGCAGATGTTCGCGCGCGAGTTGCATGAGCACTCGGGTGGCCGGCGAGAGGTGGGCCGCGCGCCGGGTGATGAAAGCGAAGGTCTCCCGCAGCGGCGGAACAAGGGAGGCCCAGTGCAGACGATCGGTGTAGCCCAGGTACTGCGCCAGCGGAAGGGAAATGATCGTGTCGCCGACACCGCGGGCCGCCAGCGCGAGTGCTGATGCCGGGGACTCGACCTCGATCACCGGGACGAGCGTCGTTCCCGCCTTCTGCATCCGTTCGAGCAGTTGACGGCGGGTCGGGTCGGCGTTGCCCCAGCGGGCCTCCGGGAGTATCAGCGGAGTGCTCGCGAGCTCCGTGGGCGTCAGGGGGCGCCGTATGCGCGCCGGGTCGGTGCTGAGGTAGACCGCCTCGCTGGTCCAGACCACCGGGCTGACGTCGAGTCCCCGGTCATCCACGGGCAATGCGATGAGGCCGGCCTCGAGCGTGCCGGCCCGGACAGCGTCGGCGACTTCGGAGGAGTTCAGGCCGACCGCTCGGACGTGCACGTGCGGATACCGGGCCCGAAAGTCGGCAATCAGCTCTGTGAGCAGCAAGTGCTGGGCGCTGCTGAAGCTGCCGAAGGACACCGTGCCCCCGGTAAGCGTGCGTACGCCGTGTACCGAGTCCGCAGCGTCGCGGGCCGCCGCGAGGGTGCGCTGCGCTTCCGGCAGCAGGAGTTGTCCGGCCTCGGTCAAGACCAGCTGCCGGTTGGTGCGGACGAACAGCGTGACGCCAAGCTCGTTCTCCAATCGCTTGATCTGCTCGGAAAGGCTGGGCTGTGCGATGTAGAGCGCTTGCGCAGCCGCAGAGAACGAGCCGTGTTCGACCGCAGCGATGAAGTAGGCCAGCTGCTGCAAGGTCATGTCGCCCTCGGTCCGTCTCGTGCAGTGGGGCTGCTAAAGGGAAATCCTATCGGTACTTCGTAGATCGAGGCTTTACCAATTAGGCCGGCTATAGAAGCCTCGCGTTATGACTCCATCGCGCTACTGCGTCATCGGGGCTGGCGCCGCTGGTGTCTCGGCCCTGCAGCAGCTCCGGCAGGTGGGCTACCACGTCGAGTGCTTCGAGAGGTCCGACCGGGTCGGCGGTCACTGGCACACCGACTACGAGGCGCTGCACCTGATCACGTCCCGAGACATGACTCACTTCGAGGACTTTCCGATGCCCGCCGACTACCCGCACTTTCCGCGGCGGGACCAGGTACGGGCATATATCGAGTCCTATGCCGCGCACCACCGGCTCTACGACCTGATCACATTCGACACCGAGATCGTCTCGGTCAGCCCGGAGCCCTCGGGCCAGGGCCCGGTCGGTTCCGCCGGCTGGCGGGTGATCAGCTCCCGCGGCGACGAAGGCACGTTCGACGGCGTCGTCGTTGCCAACGGGCATTTGTGGGATCCGTACTTGCCGCCGGTGCCGGGCGAGTACACCGGAAGGCAGCTGCACTCCGGCGAGTACCGCAACGTCGCTGATCTTGACGGTGATCGCGTTCTCGTGGTCGGGGCGGGCAATTCCGGTTGCGACCTCGCAGTCGACGTCGCCCAGCACCGGCTGGAGGTGGACATCGTCGTGCGACGCGGCGTGTTCTTCCAGCCCAAGATGTACTTCGGGCGCCCTCGCCAGGAGGTGCCGTTCCTGCGCGAGTTCAGCCCGGACGAGCAGGACCTCATCAACCGGCTGCTCGCCCGCGTCGCGATCGGGCAGAACAGCGACTACCCGGGCCTGCCCGAGCCGGAGGCACGCACGCTGGCCGACGGGCCGGTCACGGTGAATGACCTGTTGCTCTACTGGATCCACCACGGCCGGGTCCGGGTGGTGCCCGGCATCAGCCGGTTCGACGGCAACGTCGTGCACTTCACCGACGGCACCGCAGGCGAGTACGACAGCGTCCTTTGGGCCACCGGATTCAACGTGCGGCTGCCGTTCCTGGATGAGCAACTGATCACGTGGCGAGACGACGTCCCGGTTCGATACGCGGGCGGCATCCTCCCGGAACGCGCAGAGCGGCTGTACTTCGTCGGACTGATCGCCCCGCGTGGACCGCAGATCCCGATTTACGGGGTGCAGGCCAAGCTCGTCGCCCGAATGATCGCGCTGCGCGAGCGTTCCGACCTGGCACTGGCCGCCTACTTCGCCGGCCTGCAGGAACCGGAAACGCGCATCGACATCGTGCGGCATGTCTGGCTCGATCAGATGGCCGACACCGAGCGACTGCTCGACGCCCTCGAAGCGGTCGGCGCCGGCGCCGAGGAGGCCCGCATTGATCACTAGTGGTCGCCTCCAGGGCAAGACCGTCATCGTCACGGGCGCGGCCCGGGGCCAGGGAGCCTCGCACGCCGAACGACTTGCCGGCGAAGGCGCCCGCGTATTGGCCGGCGACGTCCTCGACGACGAGGGCAAGGCCACGGCGCAACGGCTCCAGGAGGCCGGGCTCGACGTCGAGTTCCTCCACCTCGACGTCACCTCGGCGCAAGACTGGGCTCGGGCCGTCAACCAGGTCTGGTCGAGCACGGGGCGGCTCGACGTCCTGGTCAACAATGCGGGCATCATCCACGTCAACCCGCTGCTTGAGGAGCGGCTCGACGACTGGCATGCGACGCTCGCGGTCAACACAACGGGCCCCCTGCTCGGCATCCAGGCCTGCGTGCCCCGAATGCGCGCGAGCGGCGGCGGTTCGATCATCAATACTGCGTCGATCTTCGGAGTCGTCGGTGCCGCCGGCTACGTTGCCTACTGCGCCAGCAAGGGTGCCCTGATCGCCCTCACCAAGACGGCGGCGCTCGAACTTGCAGCCGACGGTATCCGCGTCAACGCGATCTGCCCGGGCGGCGTCAGCACTCCGATGAACGCGAACGAGAAGGAAGGCGGTGTCATCCCGCAGACGCCGCTAGGCCGCCGCGCGCACGTCAGCGAGATCTCCGGCGCCGTTGCCTTCCTCGCCTCGGACGACTCGAGCTTCACCACCGGGGCGGAACTGATCGTCGACGGCGGCTTCCTTGCCCACTGAGACAGTGCTCGTGACCGGAGCGGCCAGTGGCATGGGCCGCGCAGTCGCTGAGCGCTTTCTCGACGAGGGATGGGACGTCGTCGGCGTCGATCTGAACGCCGACGCCCTGGCCGAGCTGGCCGCCCTGCGCGGGCCGGCCTACAACCCGGTGCACGCGGACATCACCGACCGCACTGCGCTGGCCATGGCCGTCAGCCCGCTGCCACGCCGACTGCGAGCCGTCGTCAACGCCGCCGGCATCTACCCCACCACGACACTGGCCGCCTACGACGACGCGATCTACCGCCGAATTTTCGATGTCAACGTCCTCGGCACACTCAACGCGATCGCCGAGACCGTCCCGGCGCTGCGGGCCTCCGGCGGCGGCGCAGTCGTCAACTTCGCATCCATCGATGCCTTCGCGGTGTCGCGAGGCCAGCTCCTTTACAGCGCATCCAAGGCTGCCGTCGTTTCGCTGACTCGCTCGCTGGCCGTCGAGCTGAGCGCAGACAACATCACCGTGAACGCAGTCGCGCCGGGCTGGGTCGACACGCCAGGCACTCGGGCGGGAGGACGGATCGAGGAGGCAATCAAGACCGTTCCATTGGGTCGTGCCGCCCGGCCAGACGAAATCGCCGACTGGGTCTGGAAGCTGTGCCACGGCAGCTACCTGACCGGCGAAACGCTCGTTATCAGCGGCGGACTCACCGTCCGCTGACTCCTTGATCATCTCTGGTAGAGCCCTGATATTTCGCGGTTTCGGCAGAGACGATCATCGTCGACTAGGTAGTGGTTACGGACCCGATCGGGGGTATTTGCCCAGGGCCGGTGTGTTCGCATGCTGTCTCGGCAGGCCCGGCTCGTGGCGCTGCGAGCGGGGGCGGGTCAAGGAAGGCCGGCTGGCTGAGATCGAGGAAGTCGAGTAGATCCGTGGCGGCCGCGTCACGGTGGGTCAGCGTGGGCAGATTCCATTTGCGTTCGAGCATTGCCAGGATCGAGGTGTGGTCGTGCAGCACGCTGGTTACGTGGTTGGGGCGACTCCACGGCGAGATGACCACGGCGGGAACTCGGAAGCCGTACCGGGCGAAGCCGTCGTAGTGGGGCGCGGGAGGTAGCGGGGGAATCGGGTCGGGTGCTACGGCGACCGGTGGTGGGACGTGGTCGTAATAGCCGCCGCCCTCGTCGAAGGTCCAGACGAGCAGGGTGCGCGGCCAGGCCGGCGAGTGCAGGACGGCGTCGACGACGGAGGCGGCGAAGACCTCGCCGCGCACGATGTTCTGGGGGTTCTCTTCTGAGCTGAAGTTGAAGTCGGGGTCGATGATCGCGAATGCGGGAAGGTCGCCTGACTGTGCGTCGGCGAAGAATCGGTCGATCGGGACGACCTTGGCGTGGTCCTGGACCTCGTCTCGCGGAAACAGTGCAGCGGTGGGCGGGAAGCTGGAGTAGTAGTTCCGCCACGGGATGCCGTGCTGGTCGAGATGGTCGAAGATCGTCCCGTGTGGAGCCGGTAACAGGTCCTGTACCAGCACATCGTTGACCATGCCTGCGGAGGTGGCGGCGAGCAGATAACGGCGGTTGGGTTGTGTTTGACCGAGTAGGGACCCGAACCAGCGGTCGGCCAGCGGGAAGGTGGTCGCTAGCGAATAGGCCCAAGGCAGGTCGTCACCTGTCCAGTAGCCCATGGCGACCGCGCCGCTCGCGGATCGAACGAAGCCGTCGTTGCCGCCGCCGTTGAACTGGGTATGCGACTCTTTCCACTCCTGCCAAGGTTTGCCCTTAAGTTGGCAGGTCGTCGGCATCCGGAACGCGTGCTGGATAGCGCCGTCAGCGGTGGGATTGGTTGCCGTGGGCCGACCATCCGGGCCTACCGCGAAGCCATCTCCCCGCGGCTGCTCTCCGGGGCCACGGCCCAGCATGCCGAGATAGTTGTCGTAGGAGTGGTTCTCCATCATGAGAACCAGAATGTGGTCGATCTGAGGAAGACTGTCGCTGCCCTCCGGGCGATCGAGATAAGGGCGCTGTCCCTTCTCGTCGCGTCCGAGCCGACGCCTGTCCGGCGCTGCTTGTGACCCTTCAGCTCCTCGATTGTCTGCGCCGGACATGCGGCCATCATCGCGGGCACGCACGATCGCTGTCTATGGGACGGAATTCCGCGGCTTCGACGGCCCGGCCGGCGCAGCGCCAAGGCTTTCCAGCTCGGACCGCACAGTGGGCCAGGCGTGACTGGCGGGGTCTATCAGTTCGAAGTGCGCCGTTCCCGGCAACTCCACCAGCCGCACTCTTGGGTGACTGCGTACATATGAGTGGCTCAGTGCCGGCGGGACGGTGGTGTCGTCTGCTCCGTGGATGAGCGTCACGGCGCCTGCCGGCTGTCCCAGCAGCGCCGGATCCAGGTCGGGCCGGCAGCCCGGCGGGCCGCCGAGGAACTCCGCTACCGCGCCATTGCTCAGCCCGGCCGAGTGCGCCGCCATCAGGTCGGCAACCGGGGACAGCGCAAGGGTGCCCACCAGATCGGTGGGGGGACACGTAGACGCCAGCCATAAGGCGAGGTGCCCTCCCGCGGAGTGGCCGAGCACCACGATCCCGGCGCCGGGCAGCTGCCCGGGAACCCGCGCGAGTGCGTCTCGGATGTCGTCGAGAGTGGCGTCCGGGCGCCCCATGACGCGGCGGTACTCGATCGCTGCCACCGGCCAGCCGGCGTTTCGCAGGGCAGCGCACATGAGGCGGGTGTGCGTACGGTCGTACCCGGCTCGCCAGAAACCGCCGTGAATAGCGACGACGAGTGGCCGGTCGCCCGTGGAAGCAGGCAGCCACGCGTCCACGACGTGATCGGGTCCGTCGCCGTACCGCAGGATCTGGTCCGGCGAAGGCCCTGGCCGGCTGAGGATGCTTCGATCCATCCTGACCTTTGCTGTGTTCGCGACGGGCATCAGAGGCTGGCTAGGGTACGGCGATGACCACAGAGCCCAACCGGCCGGCTTTCGGGGCCGTGGTTCGCGAGCTGGAGGAAACGGTTCGCACGGACTTCGGTTCGATGATGAGTTACGCGGACTACCTTGACCTGCCGCGCCTGCTGTCCGCCCAGCACCCGCGCAGCCGGCCGGAGCACCACGACGAGCTGCTTTTCATCGTGCAGCACCAGACCAGTGAGCTGTGGCTCATGCTGGTTCTGCACGAGCTGAAGGCGGCCCGTAGCTATCTCGGTGAAGACGCGATCGGGCCGGCGCTGAAGTGCCTGGCCCGAGTCAAGCATGTGCAGCGGACGCTCACCGAACAGTGGTCGGTGCTCGCCACATTGACGCCGCGGGAATATGCCGAGTTCCGCGGCGTGCTCGGCGATGCGTCGGGTTTTCAGTCCTATCAGTACCGGGCGGTCGAGTTCATCCTCGGCAACAAGAACGCCGCCATGCTGAAGGTGTTCGACAGCGAGCCCGACGCGCGCGCCGTTCTCGAGGAACTGCTTGCGCAGCCGACGCTCTACGACGCCTTTCTCGCCCACCTGGCGCGGTTGGGGCTGGCGATATCGGACGATGTCCTGCACCGCGACTATCGCCAGCCGTGGACGTTCCGGCCGGAGCTGGTGCCGGTGTTCCGCGAGATCTACGAATCGACGTCCTTGCCGTGGGGCGCCTACGAGGCTTGTGAGTCGCTGGTCGACGTCGAGGACAACTTCCAGGCCTGGCGGTTCCGGCACCTGCGGACCGTGCAGCGCACGATCGGTTTCAAGACCGGTACCGGTGGCTCGTCCGGCGTCCCGTTCCTGCGTCGGGCGCTGGATCTTGTCTTCTTTCCCGAGCTGTTCGCCGTCCGAACCGAGATTGGTACATGAGTCCGACGAGTGCGGAGCTGGACGCCGCCGATGCCCTCGCCGGCTATCGGTCGCGGTTTGTCGGTATTGACGACTCGGCGGTCGCCGCTTATCTGGACGGCAACTCCTTGGGCCGCCCATTGATGGTTACCGCAGCGCGGCTCGCCGAATTCGTCGAGCAAGCATGGGGCAGGAGGCTGATCCGGAGCTGGGACGAGGCCTGGATGATCGAGCCCACCAGCCTCGGCGACCGGCTGGCCGCCGTGACCCTCGGTGCCGCGCCGGGGCAGACGATCGTCGCCGACTCCACGTCGGTGCTGCTCTACAAACTGCTGCGCGCGGCAGTCGACGCTCAGCAGGGTCGCGACGAGATTCTGATCGACCGAGCCAACTTCCCCACCGACCGTTTCGTGGTCGAGGGCATCGCCGCTGAGCGCGGGCTGACCGTCCGCTGGCTCGATGCGCCGCGCGCTACTGGAGTGCGCCCGGCCGACGTGGCAGCAGCGGCCAGTCGTCGTACGGCCGTCCTGGTACTCAGCCACGTTGCCTACCGCTCGGGGTTCCTCGCCGATCTGCCGACGATCACCCGCATCGCCCACGACGCAGGTGCCTTGATCCTGTGGGACCTGTGCCACTCCGTCGGCGTGATCCCGATCGAGCTCGACGCCGCGCGGGTCGACCTGGCGGTCGGCTGCACCTACAAATACCTCAACGGCGGACCCGGTGCCCCCGCCTTCGGCTACATCGCGACCGACCTGCAGGACCAGATCCAGCAACCCATCTGGGGCTGGATGGGCGCTGCCGATCCCTTCGCCATGGCCGAGCGCTACCGCCCCGCTGCTGGCGTGCGCCGGTTCATCAGCGGCACTCCGCCGGTTCTCGCGATGCAGCCGGTCAAGGACATGCTCGACCTCATCGACGAAGTGGGCGTGCCTGCCGTTCGGGCGAAATCGATCGCGCTCACCGAGCACGCGATCGCGTTGTTCGACGATCGTCTCTCCTCGCTCGGCGCCGTCCTCGCCAGCTCGCGCGATCCGGCAGAGCGCGGCTCCCACGTCACCGTCGACCACCCGCGCTTCGCAGAGGTGACCGCCGCCCTGTGGCAACAGGGCGTCATCCCCGACTTCCGGCCACCCGACGGGATCCGGATCGGGCTCTCGCCGCTCAGCACCAGCTTCGCCGAACTGGAATACGGAATCGACGCGATCGCGCAACAGCTGCGCGAGCCGATCGGGTGAACACGGCACGGCCGCGGGGGGTCACCTCGCGGTATGGGCGGCGACCCCTTCGTTGCGAGCCATTGCCACGGAGGCAGACGTGGCCTGTCGCCGGCTACGCGACAGCGACGCGGCCGCGGCCGCTGCCGACATGATCGCCGCGGCGGTGAATACGGTCAGCGGCCGTGGTGGAACGGCCCGGAGATCAGATGTGGGAAGAACGTGTTGTCGGTAAGGGTCTCGGCGTCGTGAGGCGGCAATGCCTTCAGGGTGTCCGGGCCGAGCAAGTGACGGATCGGGTTGGCTGCCGAGGAATGTGGCGAACAGCGTGCTGACCGGTGGCAAGTGCGAGACTGATGTCGCAGTCGCAGCCGGTACGCCTTGACCCTGCAGGGCACTGGACAGCGTCGGGGGCAGCGCGCGGGCAAGCCCTGTTGTCATGAAGGCTGCTATTTGACTTGTCGGTTTCGGCGGGGAGCGTCGATGAAGAGCGCGCGGCGGGGGCAAGACGCGACTGCCGCCTCCGCCGCTCGCCGATCCGCGCCTCGCAGCGGCCGATCGGACACGATGGGGTATCCCCACGAGTCGGCCCGCACGAGCATCGGGGCTACGTGCTGGCAAATGCCGACGCCCTCGCACGCGACGGGGTCCACACCCAGTCGCAAGCGAGGCTCGTGCCGGCCCACTAGGGCGCTTCCGGAACAGGGAAGAAGCCGGGGGCGCCGGCGTGCCGGCAACTCGAGCCGTACAGATGCGCTCGTACGTCGACGGCGAACGTGCGCAGTGCGCTGGCGACCGTCCGCACAGCCCCGTCGGGATGGTGGCAAGCGCCGCGGCCCGCGATCTCGGCGAGCGTCTGCTGCAGCCGGCGCGTGTCGCGGCGCCGCGCCCGGAGTTCGACCAGGTCGGCCAGCAGGTCGGCGACCGCCCGCAGCCCGAACCGGCACGGCCCGCACTGGCCGGCGCTACTGGCGGCCAAGTACTCGGCAATGGCGGCCGTGCGGCCGATGCCACACTCGTCGTCGGGCAACGGCAGCAGCAGGCCCAGCGCGAGCGAACCGGCGTGCTCGTGCCCGAACGCAGCCGCGCTCATCCAGGTGCCGCCGAAGCCGCCGACCAGCACGGCCTGTACGTGGCGCAGGTCGTACACCTGCCAAAGCGGTGTCGTGCTCGGAACCTCGACCACGGTCCGCCCGCCGGCGGTGGCGATCGTCAGCAACGTCGTCGGCGGACCCGCCCCCGTCCGGGTGGCGAGCCCGATTCGAGCCAGCGTCTCGACGTTGTGGATGAGCGTCGGCCGGCCGCCGACTCCGCGGCTCGCGGCTGGCACACGTCGGAACTCGGGCAGCGCCGGGCCTCCGGACAGCGCTCGCACAATCGCACTCGACTCGCCGCTGAGATAGCGGTGCGGGCCCACGACGAGCTGGACCGGCGGCTCGGCAAGCCCCGCCCGGCGCCGCTCGCCGACCGCCCGGGCCAGCGCGGCGCGTGACGCGAGGGCGCCCGCATGCACCCACACGACCGTCGTGACCGCGCCGACCGCCTCGGCGGTGGCGGCCAACCCGTCGAGCACCAGGTGCGGCCGCAACTGCAGCAGCGCAGCGTCCTTCGCACTGGCCGGCTCGCTCTCGGCACCGTTCGCGACGACCACGCCGCGGCCGCCCGCTGCCAAGTGAGCGCGCCATTTGGCCGCGACGGGGAAGCGCCCGCCACCACGCCCATCGAGGCCGAGGCGCTCGATCGTAGCGATCAGGCGCGGATCCCACAGGCGCTCGCCGTAGCGGCGGCGGTGCGCGGCGAGGTCGTCGGTCGTGAGGGTGGTGACGGGATGGGAGGCACCGAGCGGGTAGGTGACCACGGCGTCGAGCAGCGACGTCGGCCGAGCCACATACAGCTGGGCTGTCAATGCAGCACCTGTTCGGCGGTGGTTCGCGCGACGTAACGCGACAGCGCGACGACCGCGACCAGCATGCCGCTGCCGACATAGACCCAGCGCAGTGCGTACGAGTCGCCGCCGCCCAGGACGCCGTGCAGCCAGGCGAGGACGAGCGAGACGCCCGCGACCTTGTGAATCGGCCACCACGCCCGAGCCGGCAGCCGACCGGCCAGCGCAGCCGTGAGCCCGGCCAGCAGCCCGGCCCAGGCGCCGATCACGCCGAGCGTGACG
>Ga0126373_10004906_pt1 | contig 10309 bp, 7 predicted proteins | sample PanSoiMetPlot_11_FD_92545 | JGI IMG/M metagenome (GOLD analysis project Ga0126373, IMG submission 92545) | Tropical forest soil microbial communities from Panama - MetaG Plot_11 | ecosystem: Environmental > Terrestrial > Soil > Tropical forest > Bulk soil | place: Panama | collected 2016-02-17 | reverse complement strand
CAGAGAGTCGGATGGCGCTGTCAAAGGCGCTTCGCCCTCCGACCATAATGACTTCATGCTTCAACCCCGTGGTGTCCGGAAGCTGCCAGATTCTCTGGGGATCGTTCCCGGCGATGCAGGCAGCCGTGGCCGCAGCCATTGCGCCCGCCGCTCCGGAGGTAATCAATCCTGATTCCGCACCGGTCAACTCCGCGAGCCTCCGTCCCACCGCGCGCTGCAAGTCCACCATGTTGACAAAGTACCGGCCAGCTTCGGCTTCGGCGTCGAGGACTTCCGGAAACTGCAGCGAACCGCTCAGATAGGTCCATGTTCCACGGCAATTGATCACCGTCTTGACGCCAAGGCGGCTGTACACATTGCCGCGCGGGTCAAGTCCGATGGCTGAGGCGGATTTTTCATAAAACTGACGAGCAGCAATCTGGGCCAGCAGCGGCGAGGCCGCCAGCATTTTCATGAACCCGCGGCGGTTTGCTTCGAGCACAAAAGGCATGTGTTTTCTCCCTACAGAATTTCTGTCACCGAGTGAAAACTAAGGTGCCAAAATGTTCGGGAACGTGGTTGGGATCGCGATTGACGACACAGGTGGGCTGCCAGCATAGGAAGCGTCGTTGCGGATCCGCGCCGAGCCCATCGATGCGGTAAAGGTTAACGCGCCACTTCGTGCCTGCGGCCACCTTTTTCTCGCTCACCGAATGCAGCGGCACACGAGCAGCGGCATACCAGGTATGGTTCTTCTCGTCGATTCTTCCTTCCCGCTGCCAACCGGAATTCCAGTTGGCGTCATAACTGTCCCGGTTCCGGTCGATCGCCAGATCGACCCAATCTCCCGTTGGTGCGATCTCGAACTCGCGATAAACATTGATATTGGTCCAATCGTCGCCCAAAAAAAACTCAACCACGTCGCGGTCCCAAAGCTTCAGGCGGTCCTGGCTGTTATCCGGTGGCAACCAAAGATTCAGTTCGTAATAAGGTGAAATGAACAGCAGATACAAGTCGGAGTCGGTCCAAAATCCGCGTACCTCGGTTCGGAGCCTGGGATAATCGATCTCGTGGGTGCAGTCTTTTTCCATCCATGTGGAAGATGCGCGCGACCAGACTCGGGAATGAGGATCCGTCGTCAACACCTGAGATTGCGGGAGGTATGGAATGGAAAAGGAAGCACCCGGCGGCGCAAATTCGCAAATCGGGGCAGCAGTAGCCGGCGGCTCCGACCGCGCGCCCTGCTGGAAGAAGCTGCCGGATGAGCTCCAAGCAAGAGCGGTTCCTAGCGCCACCGTCAGAGGAATCAAAACTCTCGCTGCATACACAACTAAGGGCGAGACGCGTTTCTAAGTTCCGGCGAAATCTCGAAAGCTCGCTTGAACTCGGCGCGCGACTCTGCCTCCTTTCCTTGCTGATGAAGGGCCAGGGCGAGATTGTAGTGGGCTTCCGCATAGCGCGGCTTCAAGCGCACGGCCTCGGCAAACTCCGCCTCCGCCGTGCTGATGTCGCCCGCCTGCAGCCGCACCAACCCGAGATTGTTGTGAGCCTCCGCGAAATTCGGATCGCGGCCCACGAGCTCCTTGAAGACGCTGGTGGCGCCCGCGGTGTCGTTATTCTGGCTAAGAAGCAAACCCAACCGGACGCGCGCGTCGGTGTACTTGGGATCAAGACTGAGCGCTTCCTTCAGCTCCCCGGTGGCTTCGTCCCATCGTCCTGATTGCGACAGCGCGAGGCCGAAGTTGTAATGAGCCTCAGGCAGGTCCGGATCGGACATGACCGCCTGGTGGAACTCCTCGAGCGCCCGGCTGCTATCGTTTTGGCGCCAATAAAGGAGCCCCAGGCTCGAGTGGACCTGCGCATAATCCGGCTTGAGCTCAAGCGCCTTCTGGTAGTCTGTAATAGCACGTGCCGGTTCCCCCTTGCGCTCCCAGGTGACGCCCAGATAGTAATAGCCAGTCGGCAATTCAGGGCTTTGCTCGACAGACTTTTGAAAAGCGTCCTGCGCAGCATCCAGCTCCTGCTTTTTGAGCGCTTCGACGCCCTGGAGGATAAGCAGCTTGGCTTGCGCCAGACGCGCCCGAAACTCGTGCAACGCATTCAACTCATCCAGTTCCTTGTGAGCGGCAGCAACATCCCCTTGCATACGTAGGGCGATACCCAAGTTGTAGTGCGCCACCTCGAAATCGGGCTTCAGCTCAATGGCGCGCCGAAAGGCAGTGATCGCACCGGTTGTGTCTCCCCCGGCCTTTAACTCCTTTCCGAGATTCAATTGCGCCTCGGGATCCCTGGGATCGATTTCGACAGCCTTGCGAAAGTGCGCAAGCGCCGTGGCGTGGTCACCCTTGCGCCGGAGAGTGACACCGAGCAATACCTCGGCGTGCGCGAGCCGTGGATTGAGACGCAGAGCGTCGCGGAATTGATCCGCAGCAGCGTCCAGCTCACCAAGCTGCTCTTCGACGGTTCCCAGCTCGAAGTGCACGTCGGCCGAGGGTTTTAACGCCACGGCGTGCCTTAATTCACGCTCTGCCGCCGAAAGGTCGCTTTGCTCGGCGTAAACGCGCGCGAGGAGGCGATGCGCCGCCGCGTTCTTTGGATCCAGCTCAACCGCGGTCGAGAGCTCCTTTTGGGCAATTGCCAAATCGTGAAGGTCGTACCAAGTCGCGCCCAGTCCGTAGTGCGCATCGGCCCATTTCGGTTTCAGGCGCAGCACAGCTTCGAACTCTTCGGCCGCCTGTCTTGCATCACCCTTGTATTTCAGTGCAAGCGCGAGATTGTAGTGAGTAAGTACGTCGTTAGGTTCAAGGTCCAGAGCTTTACGGTAAGTCGCGATGGCCTCATCCCACGATTTTGCACGAGAGAACTCGACGGCCTCACGACGGTAACTCTCGGCAGTCTGCGCAAAAGATGGCGCCGCAAATAAAAGCCCGAAAACCAGCAGAAATAGCATTACCGGAGCCTACCAAAATGATCTGGGGTTGGTCGAGTGGTGATCGAACCGGTCTTTGCCGGTTCTGAGGGCGGGGGAAGCGAGCCCCTTGGGACTTCCCCTGCGGTGCCCCATCTCGCGGACTACCAGAAAAACTTGGCGCTGATCTGCCCGATGCGCGGATCGCGCGCATTGGTAACGATTCCGAAGCTTGAGTCGTTGATGTTGCCCGAAGGGTTAGTGAATTGAGCGTGGTTGAAAATGTTGAAGAATTCGATGCGCAAATCAAACGCCATTTGCTCTCGAATCACGGTTCGCTTCAGAAACCCGAAGTCGGTGTTGTTAAATCCAGGACCGTGGAAGAAGCGCCGGTTCGCGGTGCCAAATGTTCCCAGTGTCGTGTTTGGCGCAAACGCACTGGGCAAGAAGTAGCATCCCGTACTGTTGTCACTGGGACAATTGGGATTCGCTTTGCGCGGATTGACGATCTGCACCGGACCCACGCGATTCGGCATATCCGTGCCCGAGCTGCCAGTCAGCGATATGTCGTCGTCGGATTCGTTCATCTGGATCGGAAAACCCGTTGCGAAACGCGTGATCCCCTGCATCTGCCAGCCTTGGGTCAACCGTTTTGGTCCACCAGGGAAGAGCCGGTCGAACGGGATGGTCCAAACATAACTGGCCACGAAATTGTGCGTCACGTCGGTAGACGACAGCCCCCGGCTCAGCTTGGGGTTGAAAAAGTTCACCAAGTCGCCGAACGCTGATGAATCGTCTATGGCCCTGGAGAAGGTATACGCCGCCAGGAACGTCACGTCGTTGGCCTTCCGCTCCACGGTGATCTGCCCGGCATGGTAGATGGAGTTGGCGGTGGTCAATGTGTTGGTGTTTCCCGAGCCGAAACAGACCTGTAGAGCCGAGCTAGGGCAGTAATTGGAAGTCGAGACCGGGTATGGATATCCGTTGCTGCGGATCCTGGTGCTGTAAATAAGACCACCCGGCGTCTGGAACACGTCGTTCTCATTGCCGGGCCCGCAGCCCGGGGTCCCTGCTGTCAGGTCGGTCACACCAGGCGTTGCGTTGAGCTGCATGCACAAAGCCGGGTCGCCCGGGTTCGCTTCGTTTTGCGTAATTAGGTGATGTCCGGAGGTCCCAACGTACGCCAGCGTCAGTAGTGTTTGCTTGCTCAGCTCGCGCTGAATCGAGAGATTGAAGTGTTCTCCGTAGGGCAGCACATTGTGCTTGTTGAAACCTGGAAAATAGTTCATTGGCTCGTAGACCGAAAAGTCCAATGTCTGGTTCGATGGCGCGCCCGGAATCGGAGCGGTGAAAGGGAAACGCTGTCCTAACGACTGGCCGTTGGCTCGAATCCGGAACGGTTCGTCAAACATGACCGACACGGGCGCTGTCCAATACAAACCGAAGGGAGCGTCGGCCACCTCATAGAACAAGTTCAGGTCCTCAATCGACGTGTAGTAAATACCGTACGCCGCCCGAATGCTGGTTTTGCCCGGACCTCCGAAGATCTTGCCCAGTGCTCCGTCACTAAATCCTGGTGAATAGGCGAGCCCCACGCGTGGAGCGAAGTTGTTGTAATCCGTTGGAGCGAGCGTCTTCGGGATGCCTTTGTCACCCGGGAATACCAATCCCGTCGGGGAAAGTGGAAACACCGTGGACGTCTGTCCAGGAACCCAAGTCTGAATCTTCCCTTGCGTGTCGTAAAACGGCATGCTCACTTCCCAGCGTAGGCCGAGGTTCAACGTTAGGTTTGGTTTTACCTTCCACGCGTCTTGGGCGAAAGCGCCTCCGTACCGTGTGCGCGAATCAAGCAACTGCAACGCCGCTTGGGTGTAGGGACCATTGCCGCCGATATTGGATGTCGCGCCCAGGAGGAAGTCCGCAATGTCGCTTCCAGTGACCGAACCATCAAAAACGAATTGTCCATTCGGGCTCGCATAATTTCGCTCGTTGATCTGCAGGTAGCGGAATTCCCCTCCAAACTTCCATGTGTGCTTGCCGGCCGCCTTCGAAAAGACGTCGCTAACCATGTAGGTCGTGTTGGGTTGGAAGGTGTTGAGCGTGGGCACACCAAGATTCAAGTTGATATTACTCAAGGTGATCTGCGGCAGATATGTCTTATATCCGGGCAGGGGGACAATGCCGAGCGTATTTGCCCCGGTGATGAAACCTAGCGACGAAAGGTTCACGAAACTCCCGGCCGGATTGTCCAGGTGCAGCACCGTCCGGAAGAAGCTGAACCGCGCTTCATTCACGGCTGTCGCCCCAACAGTCTTCGTGTTGCTCATCACGAACGCTTGCGCTCGCGAAGGCGTAGTTGTAGGGAAACCCGGGACACTTGGAAAACTACTGGGCAGGGCGTTGGAAAGGTTTGAATTATCTAGGTGATAGTACCATGACCAGTTCCCAGTCTTTTGATTATTGAAATCTACGCGCTCCCCGTACTTATCGTCGTTTACCTTATTTTTCTGGCTGTTATTCGAGTAGTTGTTAACATCTCCCGGCAGCGTCGGCGCCGGAATGAACGGGAGGTAACCTGCAACCGGTTTTGCGAAGGCCGACTGTGGAATCACGCCACCGGGAAATACGCAGACTCCGGCTTGAGCATCAGCAGGTGTTGTGCAGCCAGCGACACTGTAGGGCTCGTTTTGACTCACGGTGTAACCCAGCCTGGTCGACAACACTTGTGCCCAATACGCACCATCAACTGTCGTCGGTATCGGGTTTCCATTGGAATCCGTCGTCATGAATGCCGCCGGGTCAATGTGGCCGCTAAGCTGAGCAGGTGTTGGTACCGTTACAAGTCCCGTTTCGGCTCCCTGCACTTGCCTTGTACCTTGATAATCCGAGAAAAAGAACAAGTGGTTTCTCCAGATCGGTCCACCTAACGTGTAGCCGAACTGATTGCGGCGCAACTCCGATTTCCCAGGCGCAAAGTAGTTCTTGGCGTCGAACTTGTCGTTGCGCAGGAACTCGAAAACGTCACCATGAAAGCCGTTTGTACCCGATTTGGTGATCGCGTTCATCACTGCGCCGCTAAACTTCCCATATTCCGCGTCGAAACTATTGGTAATCAGTCGAAATTCTTCGACCGAGTCCAGATTGGGCACCAAGCCGGCGCCCAGGTTTCGCCCTTCACTCACATCACCTCCATTCACCAGGAAGGCGTTCGCCGTTTCGCGCTGGCCGTTCACCGAGATGTTGCCGGGATTCAAGTTGCCCGATACCGGGCGGTCCTGCTGGATCGCTTGGTTAGAATTGCCGGGCGCAACGCCAGCCTGCAAGCCCAACAAATCAAGATAGCTGCGGCCATTGAGGGGCAAGGCGAGCATCTTCTTCGAGTCAATGACGTCGCCCAACTGCGTGTTTTCTGTTTGCACCTGAACGGCGTTGGCAGAGATTTCGACGTGCTCCGTTACCGTGCCGACGTCAAGAGTGACATCGAAGTGCAGCTGGTCGTTCACCTTCACTTCGATATTCGTTTCGGTGAAGGTTCGGAATCCAGAGGCAGTGACCGTGAGCTTATAATTCCCCGCCGGCAGGGCCAGGATGCGATACGAGCCATCCGCGGCCGAAGTGGTTTCTTGCTTTAAATTGGTCTGTATATTTGTGGCGACAACCTTCGCGCCGGCAACCACACCCTGCGAACGGTCATGTACCACGCCAAGAATCGATCCGGTCACGTCAGCGCGCAACAGAGCAGCAGTGGTTAGCGTTATTAAAACGATTAAAATCGAAAGGAAAATACGAAAATGGTGCTTGCTCATCGAGCACCCCCCACTTGGCGCGGAGCTTATGACGAAGTTTAGCGGAAGTCAAGTGGCCCAAACAGCTTGACTTTCCTCCACTCTGGACTCACTCGGCGGAGCGAACCAGCGCCGCTTCACCCGAGCTCAGAACGCGCGAGCAGCCTCCGTCCAGCGGACAGAGGCTCAAGAAGGCATTCTTTGTTCACATCAACCGGTTTAGCTCAACGAATTTCTCGACGAAGGGGCCAGGGCAAGCCCCGGGTTGACCCAAAGCCAGGCGATCGCGCCGAGCCCCGCGATCCCGGCCGCAACGTAGAATCCTGTGTTCCACCCGAATTTGTCGGCCAGGAAAGGAGTCAGGGACACGGTAATCATGCCCCCAATTTGGTTTGCCATATTCATGAAGCCTGAGAGCGAGCCCGAGGATTTTCCGCCGAGGTCCGCGGAAACCGCCCAGAACGAGCTTTGCGAAAGATACAGAGAGCCTGCGCCACCGGCCAGAACAAAGCTCGCGACTCGTGCATCGTGCGCAGCCGAACCAAAAACAAGGAAGGTCGCGGTAAGGGTGAAGCCGAGGACGGCAATGCTGCACCGGCCGAGCCGCGAGCCCCAATGTTTGGTCACCGTGTCGCTGATAGCACCGCCCAAAGGGCTCGAGACGGCCATAGCCAGAAAAGGCAGGGTTGCGTAGACGGCGCTGGTCTTCAGGTCCAGGCCCCGCACTCGGGCGAGATAGAGATAGAACCAGCTAAAGAACACCCAGGCCACGTAACCGAAGCAAAAATACGCAAGCGAAAGGATCCAGACATTGAGACTCGTCAGAATGGTAGACCAGGAAAGAAGGCCGTCGCCGTTCGAAGCGGCAGGGCTTGGGATGCCGCGCTCGATTTGAGCGAGTTCAGTTGACGACAAGGCCGGATGCGCATTAGGCGTATCGCGCGCGGCCAGAAACCATACGGCGCCGACAACAAGCCCGAGCAACGCGCTCATCAAGAAGGACGAGCGCCACCCGTAGCGCAGCATAACGAAGGAGATAAGCGGAGGAGTGATCCCCGCGCCGATGCCCACACCGCAGAAAATGATCCCGTTGGCCACCCCGCGCTCCTGACTAGGGATCCAACGGGCGACAAACTGGTTTGAAGCGGGATAGACGATGGCCTCGCCAGCACCAAGGAGAAAGCGAATCACCACGAGGACCACCACGGTGTGGTCAAGGTTGGGCGAGATAACTGCCGTCAAGGCGGTAAAGATGCCCCACCACAGCACCCCAAGAGTGAGCATACGCCTCGGGCCAAAGCGATCGGCGAGCCATCCTGCGGGAGTTTGAAAGAGCGCATACCCGAACAGAAATGCGCTGAAGACAAGCCCGAGGCGGACGTTGCTGATGGCGAACTCCTCGGAGATCTTTACGCCCGCGATGGAAAGATTCACTCTGTCGAGAAACGCGACGGCACTCAGGACGAAAAGCAAGAAAACCAGAAACCAACGCACGTGGCTTGTCGGCTGTGAAGTCATTTACAGATTCTCAAGTCGCTTTCCGGCATGGCGAACTCGCCGGCCCACAAACCGCGCATCTCGCCTTCACGCGGTATGGGATTTGAAGAGCTGGACAAGTTGTGCGGCGATGATTTTTTCTTCGCCCGGTTTCAGCATGAACGAGTTCATGCCCAGGCCACTTTCAGATGAGTCAAGCACAATGGATGGTTTTCCCTTTCGGAGCGCGCTGGCCGCGTCGTGGGCAGACAGAGAAATTTTGCGCGGATCCCAGGAAATGCGCATGTGTGGAACATGATTGGCAACGTCGGGAACATTGAAGGAGGTTGCGACACCGGGAACCCGCGTAACCTCTGCCGAAACTGCGTCCAAGCGGCGCCACCATTCCTTGTCCAGCGCGGCGTGGTCTTCGTTCAAGTAACATTCCAGGGCTTTGACCATGCCGACGATTTCCTCCTTCCCGATTTTCATGCCCCGGCCAAGCGTATCTTCATGAGGGCTATTGTTGAGCAGTGCGTTGGCGATCAATTCTTTCTTGCCAAGGAGCAGCCCGGCGCATTGCGGTCCGCGGATGGCTTTGCCGCCGCTGAAAGCGATCAAGTCGTAGCCCAGGTTGACGTAGTCCCAGAGATGCGAAACAGGCGGCGTGTCCGCGGCGGCGTCGTTGAAGGCGGGAATCTGGTTTTCATGCGCGAGCTTCACCCATTCGTCGACTTGGATCTGGCCGGCCGCGTTGGCAAAATTGGAAAAGTGCATCATGGCCGTTTTGGAGTTGATGGCCCGCTTCACGTCCTCGCGCGATTCCACTTCGATCAGTCTGACGCCCGTAGCGCGGAGTTGATGATCGAACCCGTTGCGATGCGATTTTTGAATAATGACTTCGGATTTCATGCCGGTGAGATCGGGCAGCTGTTCGATGAATTTGGGATTATTGCCGGTGAGAATTCCTGCGAGGCCGGACTGCATGCCAGCGGCTGCGCCACAGGTGACGATCGCGTCATAGTCAGGCGGAAGCTTCAGGAGTTCCGCGATGCGCTTTCCAGCGGCCTGTTCCAATTCCACGATGGAAACAAAATGTTGCGCGGCAAGAGCCATAACGGCCGCGACTTCCGGACGAGGGAGTGAGCCGCCCAAATAGGTCATGGTTCCTTGGCCGTTGATCACGGTGGTGACTCCCAGCTCTTCGTAAACGTTTCCCGTGGCGCCAAAGCCTGTGAGTTTTTCGTCTACTGGTGCTGGAAGGACCGCCGGCATGCCGAACAGTCTTCGCACACTGAGCATCATGCCAGCAAGCGCGCCGGCGCTTCCGAGGAAGTTTCGCCGGTTCCAGAAATTGTTGACGGTCATTTGGGAACGCCTCTCATCCCTTGCGCGTGACTGCGGCAATACAATTGATTTCCACGAGTGAGTTCCCGGGAAGCGCGGCAACCGCTACCGTGGTTCGCGCGGGGCCGCCATTCGGGAAATAAGTTTTGAAGACTTTGTTCATGCCATCGTAGTCGTCGATCTTGGTCAGATAAACGGTGAGCTGAAGAATGCTGTCCATGGTGCCGCCGCCGGTCTCGACCAGAGTCCTGACGTTGTCCATCACTTTTTTGGTGTGGGTTTCGATGTCCATGGGGAACTGCCCTTCGGGATCATGCGAATGGGCCCCTTGGCCAGCGATGTAGATGGTGTCGCTGTGTATGACCAGCGGGGTGATGAACCCGGTTCCCGCGGGCTTGCCTTCGTAGTTGAGTTTCTTCACACCGGTTGCAGCTTGCGGAGAGGCCGCTCGGCTGACCCCTGCTCCGGAAACGGCAAGCCCCGGAATGAGTGCGGCCAGCCTTGTTGCGAAGCCACGCCGCGAAGTCAGTAATGAAAGCATTGTTCCTCCTTCTTGACTGGTTCTTCGGTTCTGTTCTTTCCAAATATCCTTAACCTAGAATCCTTGTGGTGAAGCCACGCCCGCTTCCGTCATGGCAGGGCAAAACTGAAAATGCAGCTACCCGCCGCGACCGCCACATATTGCTTCGAGTTGATGGCGTAGCTCATCGGGGATGCGGCGATGTTCTGGCCGGTATTGAAGTGCCAGAGTGGCTTGCCCGTCTGCGCGTCGACGGCTTCAAAGGATTCCGCATCGTCACCGAAAAAGACAAGT
>Ga0126373_10004904_pt1 | contig 10312 bp, 12 predicted proteins | sample PanSoiMetPlot_11_FD_92545 | JGI IMG/M metagenome (GOLD analysis project Ga0126373, IMG submission 92545) | Tropical forest soil microbial communities from Panama - MetaG Plot_11 | ecosystem: Environmental > Terrestrial > Soil > Tropical forest > Bulk soil | place: Panama | collected 2016-02-17 | reverse complement strand
TCACTCACCGAGCAGCAGCCCGAGGTCAATATCATTCGCATCGCGTATGAGGCGCTACCGGTCACGCTTTCCGCGCAGGCGCGCGTCAATGCACTGCAGCTTCCCGGCTTTCGCGAGGCACTTTCGCTACCCGACCAGGCCGAACAAACGCTCTCGCTGCGCACGCAGCAGGTGCTGATGTACGAGACGGAAATCACAAAATACGGAGATATTTTCGAGGGCAGCAAGGTTATCGAAAAGCTTACGGACGAGACTGCGGCGCGGGCGCGCAAGCTCACCATGCGACTCCGCGCGGCGGGCTACACGCGAGCGCTGGAGATCGTGGGTGCGGAGCTTACGCGTCTGTTGGCAGAGCGGCAGTTGCGCATCGAGTCGGGTCAAATCGTGCAGGTGGGAGTCAACGCGTTCCAGGGCGTGATCGGCCTCTCCGCAGCGTCCGCTACTACCGAGAACGACTCCACGCAGCGGAGTGCGGAACAGGAACGAATAGGCGCGCTTTCGCGATGGCGCCAGCGGCGCGACAGTTCTGCGGTTGCGCAGGCCCGCCAAATGCTGGAGCGAGCCGCGGCCGAGGGCGGCCCGATGATGGAGTGGACCATAGCACTCGCGCGTGCTGGTGGGACTGTCGGGGAGTGGACCGAATCCCTCGAACGTGTCAGCAGGGGTCGCTATACGCCGCCGATTCTGGACGCGCGTGCGGCGGTGTCCGGCTCAGCGCTAAGGGGCAACGGCAAGAGGCTCAAGGTAGCGCTGGGTAAGGCGGGTCTGGACGGACACATCAACGCGGTCAAGCTGCTCGCGCGCGCGTGCATGGAAGCCGGCATGGAAGTGGTCCTGGCCGGATTCAAGCAAACCTCGGCGCAGATGGTCGAGACCGCGCTCCAGGAAGATGTGGATGTGCTCGCGATTTCGAGCCTGGCCGGGGCGCATCTCACAATCGCGCGCGATACGCTCGCGCTTTTGAAGGAGCACGGCGCAGCAGACGTGCGAGTGGTAATGGGCGGAATCATCCCCGAGGCCGATCAACAGCGACTCATCGCGATGGGCGTGCGCGCGGTGTTCACGCCCAAGGACTCGAACCTCGGTGCCATCGTGATGCAAATCGCGGCGCTGGGCCCGCGCGACCACATCTGATGCGGATTCATGCGGAGGAGGAGCCTCGACCCGTGATCAAACTTAAGGCATTGGCAGGAGCGCTCGCGCTGATCACATCAATTCTGCCGGTCTTGACGCGATCGTCATGGGCAGGCGAGCCGCGTCCGTGGCTCTGCCGCGACAAACCGGTTTTCTCCGATAGCCATCCGATGCAATACGAGGTCTCCGCAAAGCGCGGCGTGTGGCAGATCTTCTTCATGCAGTTCCAGATCAATGCCGCACACGACGGATTCTCGATCCGAGAGTCACGCGAGTTGACCAGAACTCCGCAGTCAGGGACCCTGCCCTCCGGCCAGTACTACGCGGTAGCGCTCTATGAAAAGGGCGGCGCGTGGATCTGCAGCTACGGCCAGGATTCATCGCGAGCTCGAGGTGACATCAAGAACCTGTGTTTCGGACCCGAAGACGATCCAAGCTGTCCGGCAACCCTATTGGTGAGGTCTAGCGCGCACTGACTCTGCGGCGAAGGGACCACCGCCATGGGCAATGCCCGGACGACCTGTCGGCATATCACCTTGCACTAGCCGGGTTCGGCGAATGACAAAAGGAACGAACCGAAATGGAAAGGCGTCGACTACGAGCGTGACATGTTCTTCTCGACCCTCGCGATTCTAAAGAACCGAAACCCCGTGGTCGAAGAGAACGAGATCCTCAAGAACGCCGTTGTCGAAAGCGCAATCATCCATGCGCGAAATCTTTGTTGCATCTTTCTCTCGGTTCCAACGCGTGAGGGCGATGGCATTCTGCTTCGCGAGTTGACGATTGGATGGAAACGTGATGCTGGGCGCGACAAGTTAATAATGCTTCTCGAGAAAGCTTTTTTTAAAGACCCCGTCAATGGCGACACGGTCTTCAACGCGCTCAACAAGCGGGTCACTCCTGCGATTGGTCGAAAGACAGATGCGGATAGCTACAACTACGCGGCGGAGTTCGTAGCCATCAATGGTCTCATCAAGGAGATGTCGAGAATCTCGAGGTCAGACTCGATGCGCGCTCGTCAGGCGGCGATTGAACGCCGCTTGTTATGCAGCTTCCTGGCCTGTGTACCTACAGCGCCATCATTCCAACCGGTCTCACCCGTCGCCGCCCCCTTTCGAGCTGCGGGGATGAAGGAACCCTGCGGTGCTGAGTTCCCCGAGGTTGCTCACCTGACCAATCTGCTATGTTCGTGCCCCAACGCCGAGCGCGAGCCGGAGCCGTGCCCAGACGAACACGCATAGAATCGCAGACCGATCTGCCATTCGCACAGCCCCCTGACAAAGAAGGCACCACCCTGGAAGTTCGCTGTGGAAACTGCTCCGCGCGCTTTATTGCCTGGTATGGCAATGACGATGCGGACATACAGACAAAGGACGTCGAGAAGTGCGGGATCTGCGGCGGAGACCCCACAAAGCGGGACATTTTCAAGGACTCGGTGCTACGGCTGATTCCGCAGGTAACCGCGCGGAACGTCAAACGGCAATAATGCCGCCGCTTTCACTCGAAAGGCGAACGTCGAGCACCACAGGTAGGTATCAATGTCAGCGAAGAACCAAGTCTCGTCCGCCCGGTACGGTGAGGAGGTCTTGAACAACGGGAATCTGACTCTGATAGACGCTCTTCCCGCCGGCCTTCATGGCGGCGGAGTCGCGCAGGCCCAGCCGCGTCGTGTGCGTTCTACCTTCTCGACCAATATGTGACTACGAACAGTAGCAGCGTCAGCAGCGATGAAAACCCAAACGCCGCAAGTACACCAAGCCAGAAAAATGTCATTCCTTCGCGATCTCCTGGTCAACGGCGACGGAGTCTGAAGGCCTGAATCGTTCCGCAACTCGAAGGAAAAGAAGAGAGGAGGAGAACGGATTGACCGGAGGAACGAATCAACCGTCCCCCTCCGGCGGGTTCCAGCACCCGTCACTCTCCTTAGCTTACGAGCAACGCCACCTGGCACGGTCCAAGCTCACGCGCCAGGCACCTTGGCATGTTCGGATTAGCGTAGCGCCAAGATCTGAGTCCGCTAGAAGGCCGAAGCATTCGCTCCGGCGCTTAGCTCCAGCAACGCCGAAAGAAAATGACGTTGGCAGGCAGCGCCGGCAGAATCCCTCGGATGATTCAAACCGTGAGCGTTTCGAGATGCCTCGCTCAGCAGCACCCCTCTCCGAGGCACAACGGGCGTCGAGGGACCTTTGGTGGCGGACCGAGCGCCCTCGCCCTCTCGTCGTCCGGGTTGCGTCTTCTCGGATCAGTCAAAGCGACCATTCAACAGGGTCGCGGCGCCGACGCTAGGGAATCAGACCGCATTCGAAAAGCTTATTGGCAACTGGAGCTGCCACCCGATTTATGAATTCCGTTCGCATCTGTGGATCGGAGCGCAGCACGGAGATAGCGCGCTGCTCCATCTCTCCCTTTGGTGCCTTTGGTTGGCTTCTTTCCTCGGCCAACTGTTGACACGAAGAGTTCTGGTACTTCTCGACCACTCTCTGTGCGAGTTGGTCAATCATCGGGAACGGTTGCGCGGAAACGACACGCGCGTCGAGCAAACACAGTGGCGCAGCACCTAACGCGATTAGGGCAAAACGCTTAAACATGAGAGGTCTCTCCTTGGGCAAGACATGTCCGTCACGATTTGATCGGTTGCTTCCCGAGACGTCAATCACCTTCGTGCAGCTTGATGGTTTCCTGGACCTGACGTTTGGCGGCCTCCAGGTTGAACGACGCCGGTGCCTGCATCGGCGGATATTGGATCGCGGTTTGCGCCAACTGCATTGCTCGTGATTGTCGCAAACCAATATGAATGAGATGTGCTCAGGCGGTTCACTGAACGCTGATGCTCCCCCGTTACTCCGTCCAAAAAAATAGCACCTTGGTGCTATGTTGCGGCGATGGGCGCTTGCACCTTGGGGCATGGCGTGGAGTAGTGCCGCAACACCATTTCTTCGCGAAGTGGGCGCTTTTCAGTCTCGCAAGGACGAAGTTCCGCCTGACCACCAGGCCACGGTGATTGTCAGGGGCGACGACTCCCCCATCCGGGTAACAGGCTAGCGAGATACGGGATTCCTCTGGAACAGGTAATCGGATCCAGTGTCCCTGACCAGGATGAGTATCAGGACCTCAAACCCATAGCGTTGCGCGAGCCAAAGGGGTTTTCCCTCCTTCAGAAATTCGAGCGGCGATCAACAAATGCTCGAATGGACCCAGGGGGCAGGTGGTGCAAGGCTCATGATCCTGGTTTGGCATGTGATCCGGAGCGTGAGTACTCATACGGTCCCGCTGACGGCCCGCCGGATCCTAAAGTTGGCACTTTTCCCGAGACACTTATGGCTGAAGCAAAGAAAAGGAGCCGGGTGATTATTAGTTATTAAGAAGGAGGGGAAACGCATTTTCGGTTCCCGGAGTGAAGTAATAATTTTCTTGGAGGTTGTCCAAAGCGAGCTTTCTTTGGTCCCGCGTTATGTTCTGCTTGATGCCTTCTGTTGGCGTTTCCCCTGCGTGACCGCCAGTCCCTACAAACGGACGTTCGGGGGGTGCAGCGATGCCTCAAGCTGGATTTTAGTACGACCGACCAGCTGCCGGGCCTTTTTCTCACTTGGTGGGGCCGCGCATACATGTGGGCCGGCCTCCTTGGTCGTCGCGTGGTGAAAACCGCCAGTCAGAATGTGGAGGTTTACTTTACTGCCACAACTGTCAGGCTCATGTCATCGCCTGGTACGGGACCGAGGAACGCGCCGACACCGAGACGCTCGGGTTGAGAAGTGCGGCCTCTACAGTGCCGCCCCTTCAAGCGAGTGACAATTTTCTCCGCGCGAGTGACAATTTTTAAGGACTGCGCCTAGCGGCTGAGGGCGCACGTTACTGCGCAGAACGTCAAGCGAGTCGAGTGGGTGACTAATTGAAAGAAAACTCAAACATTAGGAATTACCTTTACACGCTGGTCATGGTCCCTGCCTTGTTTGTTTGGTCGACAACCGCGGCTCAGCCCACCGAGTACAAGGCACGCAACTGGGCAGACGCAAAAAACTGCGGTGCGACATTTTTCAGAGAACGGCAGACGGCACATGGGTGATTCCAAGGCTGGTGCTGGGGAGGGGTACGGACCTATCGTCCAACCAAACCTTTACGGGGACCCATGGGGGCGAAGTTTTTAGGTGGGCAACCAGGGACTTGACTATCGTGAATCTAAGAATGTCCAAGACGCGTGAGACCCGCATATTGGAAAGACGCTGCTCACAGCAAAAGTAGATCCCATTCCTCGACCAGGTCTTGTTTTGTTGGGAAAATTGGAGGCGGCGATCGGATTCGAACCGATGCATCGAGGTTTTGCAGACCTCTCCCTTACCACTTGGGTACGCCGCCCCGCCGAGTCTCGCCGCTTAGAAACGGCATCATCTATCATGCCCGTACAGGTGCTTCAATTGAAGCGGAATAATCGGCTTTGACCAGCGGGATTTTCGCCTGGACTGCGGGGCCGCACGCGTAGCGCGATGCTGCCTTTTGCTTTTGAAGGCAGTCTGTTAAACGCCACACATAGGCCCGTCGCGCCGGATTTGCGGGGCAATAGGTTGGGAGCGGCATGGCCATGATGTCAGGCGTTCGTTTCACTGGAGAGCATTTGTCGGTTGGGGTAGCTTCGGTTCTTTGGTGATCGAGATGGCATGCTTTCCCTCGGTTTGTGCGGGAGGGCGAAAGTCAGCGGGCCGTGGAGCTTCGGGAGGTGTCTGCATTTGTCAGGGAGGTATGGCCGAATGTCCGATCAAGTCAATTACGACTGGAATGCGATAGTCGACGATTTGAACAAGCTGTTGCGGCTGCGCACCACCCCAATCGGCATGAAATTGTTCCCTACCGCCCAGGAGATGGAAGCCATCCCAAAAATCCGGCGACCCAAGTCGACTCACACCACCGATCAGATCGTCGCGCAGGCGGCGCGCCTGGGGTGGACGGTCGGCATCACTATTAAAGATCTGGTTGGCGCGCAGTGCGGCGCCGTGATCGGGTTACATCCACAAGATAACGAATGGCTCTCGGGCAAGGCCATGGAGGGAGTCTGGTATTCCACGCTCGAAGATTCATCGGCGCATCAGCATGCGATGGACACCGTGCCACACGGCCGCTACACCGCGATGGCGGTATCGCCGCTGGTATCAGGACGACTCAATCCCCCTGATATTTGCCTGATCTACGCGACGCCGGGTCAGATGATCATTTTCATCAACGGTCTTCAGTGGTCGGGTTATCGCAAATTTCAATGGGGGTGGTCGGGGAATCGGCTTGCGCGGACTCATGGGGTCGGGCGCTCAAAACCGGAGAGCCGAGTCTTTCGATCCCGTGCTATGCAGAGCGGCGCTATGGCGGTGTGCTGGATGAAGAGCTGCTGATGGCTATTCCGCCCCATTTTCTGCCCAAGACGATTGAAGGAATGAAGCGGCTTGCATCGAACGGATTGCGTTATCCTATTCCGCAATACGGGATCCAGTCCGATGCGCGAGCAGGGCTAGCCGTATCTTATGGATCGCGGGAGAAATAGCCTGATCCGCTGCCTCGGTGAAAACCTACGGGCAGAGGCGTTCTCTGCGGGGAATTTTCAGGCGGAATCGAAGCTGGTGTAAAGTGCGCCGGGCGGGCGTAGATCGAGAATGTGATGCCAGAGAGAAAGACAGGCTTCGTGTTTGATGAGCTCTACATGTGGCACGATTCCGGCGGCGGCGCGTTCCCGACCCAACCCAGTGCGGGCTTCGAGAACCCGGAAACCAAGCGGCGCTTCTACAACCTTCTGGCCGCCACGCGGCTCCTCGATGAGCTGCAGTCCATCAGGCCAAGATCGGCCTCGGAAGAAGACCTGGCACGCTTTCACACCCACGAATACATCGAATTGATTCGCCAGCTTTCGGCGCAGCGCGGCGGCGATGCCGGCGAGCTGACCCCATTCGGTGTGGGCGCCTTTGAAATCGCGATGTTATCCGTTGGTGGCGTAATGACGGCGGTTGAAGAAGTTCTCAAAGGAGCTGCCGACAACGCGTATGCGCTGGTGCGCCCGCCCGGTCACCATGCCGAACCGAATCGGGGCCGAGGCTTTTGCATATTCGCCAACATTGCCGTCGCCGTGATGTATGCCAAGGCCAGATTAGCCGTTAATCGAGTTGCTGTGGTGGACTGGGACGTTCATCACGGCAACGGCACTCAACTGGCCTTCTACGAGAATCCGGAGGTACTCACTATTTCGATTCATCAGGACAACCTGTACCCGCTGGGAAGCGGCTCTATTTCCGAGAACGGCTCGGGGCCGGGTGCGGGACTAAATCTGAACATCCCGATGCCACCCGGATCTGGCGTGGGTTCCTACCTTGCCGCCTTTGAACGTGTAGTCGTGCCGGCCCTCTACAACTTCAAGCCCGAATTGATCGTAGTGGCCAGCGGTCTGGATGCGAACGCGTACGATCCGCTGGGCCGCATGATGCTGCACAGCGAATGTTATCGTCGAATGACGAACATGATGGTGCAGGCCGCCTCCGATCTCTGTGCTGGCCGCTTGGTGCTTGCACACGAAGGCGGATACGCCGAGACGTACGTGCCGTTTTGTGGACTGGCGATTGTTGAAGAGCTCGCGGGACTACGCACTGAAGTCTGCGATCCGTATCTGGAATGGGTGCAAAGTCGCGCTTACCAGGAATTGCAGGCCCATCAGGAGACTGCCATCGAGCGAGCTCGCGAGCTCCTGCCCCGCATAAGGTAGAAACCTAGAATCAAGCATTTCGTTTCGCCGCAGACGGGAACAGAGAATCCCTGGGCGTCACCCACCGCACAAAGTCGCTGGGCGAGCTTCTACAGAACTAACAGCCCACCGCCGCGAATTAGACGTTTTGGAATGTACTGCTCCCTCCGTTACACTCAGGTTAATTTCCCTGTGGGATTCCGATGTCGCCTAAGTTTCATTGTCCAACGCCACTGAAGATAGCCACCCTGCGAGTAGCCAATGTGGCCGCACATGAGCAGATTTGTCTTTTGAGCGGCACGGGCCATCCAGGGGCTCAAAGCCCTCGCGGAAGCGCAAGCGCATTCGAACCACGTTGGCCATCAGATGAGGCGGTCGCCACGCAAAGCGAATCTGCTTGTGCTACTCAAGGGAAGCCACGAGGCTATCAGGGGCAGAGCAACTCTTCCTTTCGGCGATTCAGATCGAACGTTGTGGGGCGAAGTGGTAAGAGTCGCTATCGACAACTGCTTTGGCACGCTTGCTGCGCGACAAAAACCGTCGTGACGAGGCACGCGCAATGCTCACCGAAATCTACAACCGGTTTCACCGATGCTTCGACACCTCCGACCTGAAGGAGGCGAAGGCTCTGCTAGGCGAATTGAAGTCCTAGGCTAAAGTCTCCGGGGGAGATGCGCTGCGCAATAATCCATGTCTCAAGGTCGGTACCTATGATGAACACAGGCGGGAACGGTTTCCTACTCCGGACGAATAGAAAAAGTCTGATACCGATTCGACCACCAATGAGTCTCTATTCGAACCTCACCTGTAGAAGCTCAAAATCGAGCGTGTGCGCGCACTCTTGCGAAAGCACTGGGACGGGCGGTATGCGACCCGCGCGGAAAGAGCGCTGCTGTGCGGAAGGAACGCTGCTAAGGACAACTCTGGCCGAATTCGTTCATCTTACCGGCCCGGCAAAGTGCCACCATTGCTGATGATGGACAACTTGGGGCATGCTCTGAGCAGCCACGATGCTTAGGGGGACGAAAAAATGGCCAAGGGGTACGGAACGAAACTGTCGTTGTTCACCTGCGCAGTGACGCTTTCCGCAGTGTGCGCGGGCTGCAGCACATTCTCAAGCTCGGCAGCACCCATCGATTGCGATCTGGTCAGAACGCAACGTAACGCGGGGCAGAGTGATGCTCAGATCGCAGCCAACCTCAGCTACCCACAGGACAAGGTCGCAGCCTGCCAGGGCAGTCCCAAATCCGCGAACAAGTCCGAGCAAAATGTTCCCTCAAACTACTAGTCGCTCACGCCAGACACTCGGGGGTTCCAGGTCGTCGACCGTCTTTGAACTAGCAGGGGGAACAGCTCCACCGGCTACATTGCGCGATGCAGGCTTAGCTCGCGCACGCTTCTGCATACAGCACCCCGTTCAGCAAAATCATCACCTGCTCAAGTCGAGGAATCAGCAGAACCGAGCGGATCGAATGTGCTCGAGCGGCGGGCCTTTAGCGACGAGGCCGGCTCAATTTGACAGCCGTGATCTCGTTCGCATGGCGCGAGTGCTGGTTTCCGATAAGAACGCACAGCGAGTCGGGTGAGACTCATCGGATAACTGGTCGTTCACCGCCCAGATAAGCCTCGATTGCATCGGTGGTGCGGATTCGTTGAAGGTGTCTTCCGGTAGTTCTTCCTGACGGACGGCGTGAACTGTTGCAAACCAGTGCCAAATAGCAGCAGCTCAGTCTCGTTTGCGGGGTGCTCCCAACCGGGAGCTACCAGCAGCCACGGTAACCACGGCATTGCCTCACGGCGCGAGTCGAGAAGCACGTGCGCGATTGCTTCATACCTACCCTCTACGCCGCCTCGGCGTTAGTACCTGAGGCAGGAGCCGGAGGCGGCAATACCGCTTGTCCGGATCTGTTGAGGGGGTTATGGGCAACCATGATTCATACTCAAACTGGACAGATTCCGGCGCGTGATGTTCCCTGCTGCCACGGAAACCGGGGATACTGACGCCCGACAGTCACAGGCTGGCACCTAAGCCACTTGAAAGTCGTGTTTGCTGCGGCTATGGGCTACCAGAAGGCGAGGCGCTGATGGAAGCGTGGTGGCTACGCGGGAGGTCCGAGTGCGCAGCCTTCTGGCGTCAGTTGGGGTTTTCCGAACCTCGTGCTCGCACGCGCCGCGAAAGCAGGCAAGCGGGAGGAGCGACTCAGACGAGAGAAATTCGAGCGAACCGCGGGCACTAAACCCATTTGCGATACCGGATGGCTGTGACTATCTGCTGGTAGTGGATTCTCGCCGGTCGCGAAGACGCCGAATAGCGGTAGAGATCAGTTTTTGCGCGCCGATGGCAAACGTATGAACGCAGAAAATACGCGTCTAGAAGATGATCGCGACAGAAAGACCCCCTGGAAGAAATGGGGACCTTATCTCTCCGAGCGGCAATGGGGAACAGTGCGTGAAGACTACAGCGAGTCG